>SAMEA3663260__coassemble_180_pt1 | contig 18914 bp, 19 predicted proteins | sample SAMEA3663260__metabat2_low_PE_022 | metagenome-assembled genome bin SAMEA3663260 (sample SAMEA3663260) | pig gut metagenome | biome: pig gut; feature: pig-associated habitat; material: faeces | place: China | collected 2013
GATGTCAGCTTGATATTTGTCTGCTCGCCGGCAACCACAGTCACCTTGACGCCCAATGCCTCGACTGCCGAGCAGTCATCGGTAATTCGCATATTCTTTTCAACCGCTTTTGTCAGCGCGCTTTTTATTAAATCGGCATCAAAAACCTGCGGTGTTTGAATAAGCGCAACCGTGTCCCTATTTGGAGTGGATACAACAACGCCCTTAGTATTTACAATCCTAACAGTGTCGGTTGAATAAACAGCCGGTGCAACAGCGTGATTGACTTTTGCGGAGTTTACCGCTCTGTCTATAAGGGCAGTGCTCACAAAGGGGCGTGCCCCGTCATGAATTGCTATAAGAGTTGATCTATCGTTCGCTTCTGACACACCCAAAAGTGCCGACTCTGCCCTTGTTCTGCCGCCTCGAACGATCTTGCTCGTCTTATCGATTTTGTAATCATTGCAGATATCCGCAATCTCCTGAAGTCTCTCAAACTTCGTAACCACAATTATCTCGTCAATATGCTCACATTTCTGAAACGCCGCAAGAGTATGAGCAATTACCGGCCTATCGCCAAGGGGCATCATAATCTTATCCCTGCCCATGCGCTGAGAGTTACCCGCGGCAACAATGATGGCTGTGCAGAAATCTTCGTTATTAGTCTTGATTTTATAAAATTTTCCAATTACAGACATAGTTTTCTCACAAATTCTTTTAAATAGACGAAGTCAGTTCCTCTTCAATTTGCCCGTAATTAGTATCAAGTGCAATAACGAGCTCAGAAATAAGGATCTGTTTGGCAGAATGGAGCATTTTTCTCTCACCCGTGGAGAGGCCTCGTTCAACATCACGGCACATAAGTCCTTTTACGACCTCACTGACCTCAAGCAGATTACCGCTTTTGATCTTATCCATATTCTCCCTGTACCGCTTATTCCAGTTTTGAGTCATACTTATCTCAATATTTGGGAAAGTATTCAGAATTTCCTGTGCTTCAGCACGGCTAACGACCGGCCTTACACCAATGCACTCACAGCCCGCAACCGGCACCATTACGACCATATCTCCGACCGGGAGTTTTAGAACATAATACTCTCGTTCATCACCATTGATCCTCTTGTTAACTATATTCTCGATGACGCCTGCGCCATGCATCGGGTGAACAATATAATCACCGATAACGAACAAGAATACCCCTCCAATCTGTCTTTACTACATATAATTATACACAAATTGTTGAATTTTTGCAAGGATTAATAATTTCAAAAAAGCTGAAAAATCAACAAAAATTGCCTGCTGAAATTACAGCAGGCAATTTCTTTTAATTCAAATATCAGTCCTCAACTATCTCGCCGCTTGCTTCGCCGGTCTCGGAAACCTCATAAACCAAAGCGTCCTCACCGGACTCCTCCTCGACTTCCTCAGGCTCTGCAGCGGGAGCGGGTTCGGAAAGTGCACGGATAGAGAGAGAAATCTTCTGATTCTCATTGTCAATAGCAGTGATCTTTGCTTCGACAACGTCGCCTACGGAAAGAACCTCTTCGGGCTTGCCTATGCGGCGATTTGCAATCTGTGAAATGTGGATAAGGCCGTCAACACCGGGGAGAACCTCTGCAAATGCGCCGAAAGTCATCAGCTTGACTATCTTGACCTGTGCGGTGGAACCGACTTCATATGCAGCGGTGAATTTTGCCCAGGGATTCTCGGCAGGATCCTTGTAGCCAAGAGAGATCTTACGCTTTTCCTTGTCAAAATTGATGACATAAACATCAACATCATCGCCGACAGAGAAAACCTCGGCAGGATTTTTGATGCGGCTCCAGCTCATCTCGGAAACATGAACCATTCCGTCAATACCGCCGATATCGACAAATGCGCCGTAGCCGGTCATGGACTTGACGGTGCCATGGTACTTCTTGCCGACCTCTATCTCGTTCCAAATGGCCTCTGCACGCTCGCGGCGTTCCTTCTGTGCAACAGCACGGATAGAGCCGACGACACGCTTACGACCGCGGTTGACCTCGGTGATCTTAACGCGAACCTTCTGCTTGAGCAACTGGCTCATCTCAGCGTCCTTAGGCAGGCCGGACTGGGATGCGGGGACAAAAACTCTGATGCCCTTTACATTGACAACTATGCCGCCCTTGTTCTCTTCAGTGACAACACCTTCAAGAATGGTGCCATCTTCAACTGCGCTTTCAACCGCTGTCCAGCTCTTTGCAGCGTCAAGACGCTTCTTGGAGAGCATTACGGTGCCTTCAACATCGTTTACGCGGACAACAACTGCTTCGATCTCATCGCCGACCTTTACAGCGTCTTCAACTTTGATGCCGTCATCGGTGAACTCGGTGGTGGGAATAAAACCTGAGTACTTGGTGCCAATATCAACACTGATCTCAGTGCCGGTAATAGCAACTACATAGCCGGTTACTTTATCTCCATTATATATAGTTTTGATGGATTCCTCCAGCATTTCGTCAAAGGACATCTCCTTCTCTTCTGCTGCGGTTGCATCAATTTTAATTTCTTCGCTCATCTTATTACTTACCTCCTTAATTATCCATGCAGGGGCGGATGCGCCTGCCGTAATCCCGACGGTTCGAGCATTTTTAAGCCTGTCCATATCAATTTCTTCCGCATTTTTGATGAACTGAACATTGTCGCAGCCCTGCCTGCAAATCTCGGCAAGATGGACGCTGTTGGCACTGTGCCTTCCGCCTATTACGACCATTGCATCACATTCGGCCGAAAGTTTTGAAGCCTCTTCCTGTCGCATGGATGTCGCACCACATATTGTATCAAATATTTCTACATTTGTACATCTTTTTTTTAAGAAATCCGAACATTCTATAAAATTAGTACGAGTTTGCGTCGTTTGAATAACCATGGTTATTGCTTTTGCCGATAAATCCGGCTCATTACCAAAAAAAGTTCTCAACTCAGACTCATCTGCGCACACCTTATGCTTACCGCACCAACCGCACACCGCTTCGACCTCCGGGTGATTATGCATGCCGATAATAATAACAAATCTGTCCTCGTCCGCTGCTCTTGACACTATCTGATGAATCTTTTTGACCTTCGGACAGGTAGCGTCTGTTATAAGAGCATGTTTGATTTCAAGGTTGTCGTAAACCGACTTTGCAACACCGTGCGAACGGATTATTACCCTTGCCCCGTCAGGCAGCTCATCCGGACTGTTTATAAGCCCAAGCCCCTTTTCTGCCAGGGCATTGCATACATCGTCGTTATGAATGAGCTGTCCGAGAGAAAACGCGCTGCCATCGCACAGCAGTTTTTCCGCCATATCAACGGAACGGCTCACACCAAAGCAAAAGCCTGCGCTTTTTGCAACTAATACTTTCTCCATTTTTCGCTCCACGGTCATTTCGGCTGTATGCCGGTTTTTTCACTTATTAACCTGCAAACATTTTTAACGCTATCGTCAAAGCTCATGCTGCTTGTGTCGAGATAAACGGCATCTGCGGCGGCCTTTAACGGAGCTGCCGCACGATTAATATCCTGTTCGTCACGACGCTTCATATCGTTTAGGACTTCTTCATAGCTAAGCTTACTGCCCTTATTTATAAGCTCCTTATATCTTCTGTCCGCCCTTGCATCACATGAAGCCGTAAGAAACACCTTTACATCGGCATCGGGCAAAATCACCGTACCTATATCCCTTCCGTCCATAATAACATCATACTTTTTTGCCATATTGCGCTGCATATCGGTCAGGTAGTCCCTGACCTCGGCAATAGCAGAGACATTTGATGCGCACATAGATATCTCCGGTCTGCGTATTTCCCCGGAAACATCCACGCCGCTTAAAAACATTCTTTGCTCGCCATTTTCGTTATATCTCAGGTCTATGCTCAGCTCCGGCAGCAGCGATATAACGGCGGTGCTGTCTTTAGTATTTATGCCCCTGTTGAACGCTGCAAGCCCTATTGTTCTGTAAATTGCACCGGTATCAACATAGACAAAGCCAAACAGTTCGGCACACTTTTTTGCAACGGAACTCTTTCCCGCGCCGGAGGGCCCGTCAATTGCAACTGAAATCATAAATTACCTCTCAGAGTGAATTTGCGGCAGTAAACGCCGTCGACCATGCGATTTGAAGATTGAATCCACCGGTATACGCATCGAGGTCTATGACCTCACCTGCAAAATGCAGACCGCTGATAAGCTTAGATTCCATAGTTCGGGGGTTTATCTCCTTCGTGGAGACACCTCCGGAGGTGACGATAGCCTCATCAATGGGTCTCGGTCCGGTTATGTTTATCGGGAAGTTTTTCAGCAGTGTAAGCAATGCGTGTCTCTGCTCGCGAGTTATGGAGTTGACCTTGGTATCTGCCGGTATACCGGACAGCTCTATGAGTACCGGTATCATTGCCTTGCCTGCAAGGTCGACCAAAGAATTTGCAAAATCACGGTTTGCGTACTTCCCGAAGTCTCTAAGCAGTCGGGCATCAAGCTTTTTCTCGTCAAGCGCAGGCTTCAGGTCAACGGACAGCGTATATTTCGATTTGCCGAAATTGCGCATATGCGAGCTCGCAGAAAGCACAAGCGGTCCGCTCACGCCAAAGTGAGTGAACAGCATTTCGCCGAGTTCTTTGTATATGAGCTTTCCGTCTTCAAATGCGGAAAGCGTTACATTTCTAAGCGAAAAGCCCTGCATCCGACCGCAATATTCATCGTCGCTTTCGAGAGGAACGAGTGACGGCCTGCACTCGGTGACGGTGTGCCCGAGTTCCTGCGCCATTCTGTAACCTCCCCCTTTAGAGCCTGTCAGCGGATACGAAACCCCACCGGTGCAGATGACTGCCGAAGTGCAGTCTATTATACAGGTATCTGTCTCAACGCCGGTAACAGTAGAATTCTCGGTGATAATATGCTTTGCCGAGCATCGCTCAATTCTGACTCCGCCGCGATTCATGTAACGCCGGAGGGCTCCGGCGACATCGTTTGCATTGTCAGAAACGGGGAACACCCTGTTTCCGCGTTCGGTCTTGAGCTTAAGTCCAAGAGCTTCAAACATTTCCATCGTATCACGGGGTGAAAGCCTGTTCAGCGCGCTGTACAAAAACCTGCCGTCACCCGGAATATTGGTCAAAAATTCCTTAATATCGCAGTTGTTTGTCACATTGCAGCGGCCTTTTCCCGTTATGCGCAGCTTTCTGCCCAGAATCTTGTTAGGCTCGAGCAGAATAACATCAAGCCCTCTTTCTGCGGCAACAGCGCTACAGAGCATTCCGGATGCGCCGCCGCCTATTACCACAGCATCAGCGTTCAGCCGGCTCATATACATCATGCTCCTGCCAAATTCTCTCCAGCCTCTCAAAGGTTTCGGAGACATTATCTTTATTCTTTATACCAACCGCAACAATAATTGAGTTAATAAGGCTCATCGGTGCTACAAGCGAGTCAAGGAAAGAGACCATATCGCTCTTTGCGTGAAGGCTAAGATCTGCAATGCCCTCAAACGGTGAGGCGGCACTGTCGGTGATTGCGATGGTCTTCGCTCCCATTTTTTTCGCAAACTGCATTGCATCAACGGTATGGCTAGAATAACGCGGAAAGCTTATCCCGATAAAGAGATCACCCTCGCCTATTCTGATCATCTGCTCATATATCTCGCTGGCTCCGACATCGTGGATGACATTGACATTATTGCGCAGCAAATTGAGGTACAGTCCTAAAAGATTTGCTAAAGATGTCGAGGTGCGCATACCGACAATGTAGACATTCTTTGCCTCAATTATTGAGTCGATGCAGTTATTAAAGCTTTTCTCCTCAAGCAGCTCCAGCGTTGCCTGGAGGTTCTGAATATCGCTGTTTATGACGGACCTGACGATATCTGTATCGTCAATCATATCCTTTGCGACCTCAATACGCTGAACGGATGTTAGCCTGTTGCGTATCATCTCCTGCAGAGCCTTGCGCATACACGGATATCCGTCATAGCCAAGCTCGGATGCAAACCGAACAACGGTAGATTCGCTAACGCCGACTATCTTACCTAAGCGTCCGGCTGTCATAAATGCCGCCTTATCGTAATTGGTTAAAATATACTTTGCAATTATCCTCTGACCCTTCGAAAACTTGCGGCTTCCTTCGGCCAGAATGCTGAGAAGATCTTTTTCCATCCATATCATCTCCGTTATAAAACATGGGTATAATTTTACTTTTATTTTCTTCGAATTGCAATAGCTTTTTGCAATTTTTTTGCCCCAAACTTGCAAATCCAAGCAAATTTGAGGCAAATATCAAGACTATTCTTTATAATTCACCGTTATATTCGGTCATATCCTGCAATTCTTTCTCTGTTAGCTCACGCCATTTCCCCGGTTTAAGGTCACCGAGAATGAGTGTTCCCTCCGAAATTCTTTTAAGCTTGGTTAGCTTTAATCCAACCTGCTCGCATATTTTTCTTATCTGCCTGTTTCTACCCTCGTGTATACCTATTGAAAGCTTTGAATAGTCCGGGCAGGAAAACAAAAGTTCAACCTCGGCAGGCTGCGTTTTATATCCGTCTATAATAAATGACCGACGCATTTTTTGAAGAATCTCATCACTGCACTCGCCCTTTATCCACGCGTGGTAGGTCTTTGTAATCTCGTGTGATGGATGCGTAAGCCTGTTTGCAAATTCACCGTCGTCGGTCAGAATGAGCAACCCCTCGGAATACATATCGAGTCTGCCGACAGGATAGACCCTTTTGCCGACATCCTTTATAAGCCGGCTGATGCAAGGTCTCCCCTTTTCGTCAGCAAGTGTTGTAACATATCCCCGCGGCTTATTGAGCATTATGTAGGTATTTCCCTCGCGACGGCCGATAACACGGCCGTCAACACATATTGTATCCGCATCTGCATCGGCACTGTCGCCAAGCTTGGCGGGCACGCCGTTGACAGTGACTTTACCCGCCTTTATCAGCTCCTCACCCGCTCTGCGCGAAGCAATGCCCGATGACGATATTATTTTTTGTATTCTTTCCTTCATTGCTCTCCTAAGAAATGTACAATGGTTTGGTAGCCTCATTTAGCAGTCGCTGCAAATGCTCCCATGCCGTCAAATGTTCGGAGCTGTCTACCGGTACGTTTTCAGTATAAACCAGATTCTCCTCCGCCGCAAGCTCTCCATTCACAAATACCTTAAGCTTTCCGACTTTCTCTCCCTTAACACCGCCCGCAAAAAGTATTCTCGGTACTTCGAGCTTCACATCGACTATATCGTCGTTTGAGGTTAAAAGCTTGAGTTCATTTTCGGGTATGGCAGTTGCTGTATCTTCGGCAGCCGATGCTATCGGCAGCTCGAGCTTAAAGCTGTTACCGCTGTATGCGCTTAATTTATAGTTCTCAAAGCCGTAGTCGAGCAGCTTCTTGTGGTCGTCCCAATCATCGGGTGCGCTGAGGGTAACACAGATAAGGCGCATACCGTTCCTCTCGGCGCAGCTTACAAGTGTTCTGCCGGCAGCGATGGTATAGCCTGTTTTCAAACCTATGCAGCCATCATAATTAACAAGCAGCTTATTGTGGTTGTAATAGGTCTGGTCTTTGATTTTTGCCGAATAGCTCGATACTATTTCCCTAAACTGCTCGTTTTCCATACAGTAGCTTGCGAGAACTGCAAGGTCCCTTGCAGTTGAATAATGCTCCGGATCGTCCAGACCGTGAGGGTTTCTGAACGAGGTGTTTTTCAGTCCCAGTTCCTTGGCCTTTTCGTTCATCTTTGCCGAAAAGCTTCGTTCATCGCCGGACATATGGCAAGCTAAAGCAGTAGCTGCATCGTTTCCTGACACAAGAAGAAGTCCGGTAAGAAGCTCATTGACAGTGTAAGACTTGCGGTAGTCAAGATACATGCTTGAGCCCTCTATCGCGCACCATTCAGGCTTGAGCTTGACCTGTTCGTTCAAGTCACAGTTTTCAATGACAACTATTGCGGTCATTATCTTTGTAACGCTTGCAATCAGCATACGCTTATCGGCATTTTTTTCATACAGTACATCGCCTGTATCGGCACAGTACAGTATCGCGCTTTTCGCCGAAATATCGCTCAGTGCTGCAAAAGCGTTTGCGCAAAGCATGGACGCAAGTATTATCATACAAATTGTTGTTTTTAATAATTTTTTCATAAAAAATGCACCACCTTTGAATTAGGTAGTGCTTATTATTGACATATATGCTTTATTTTAATCCTTAAAATTAACCTTATCGAGCACCTGCGGGACAAGCTCAAAGAGCCTGTCAACGCTGTTTTGAGCAGGAGGCATTACATTTATCATTCGCACTCCGCCCTCCTTGACCGCAAGAAAACCTATGGGTTCGATTTTGACGCCCGTTGCGCTTCCTCCGCCGAAATCGTCCTTATTATTCCCCGGCAGTCTTCCGCCTGCTCCGCCAAAGCCAAAGCTCACCTTGGATATGGGTACTAAGGTTAAACCGTCCGGCGTGCATATCGGCTCACCGATTATGTTGTTCACTTCAACCAGCCGCTTTACGCTGTTCATTGCCGACTGCATCATTTCGCTGAGTTTGCTTTCCATCACGATGTCTCCTTTTGTTTAGTTCAAATCCAAATACCGATACAAGATACACTATATGCCCCAATCTGAGGGACAATTCCGCCGACATCTCTGTTAGTGCTTTGTCGGCGGTCAAGTCCGTATCTATATTTATTTTACGGTTTTTTACTTTGAAACAGCTTTCCAGATAAGTCATCAACGAAACAGCAAATACATTTGCAGCATTGTATTTAACCACCGCGGTATACGGATTATCATCGTAGCTGATGTAGTTTACATTGAGCTTCTCTATTACGATACTTCGCTTTATCTTATTAATCGCTTTTATTGCCGCTTTTGCATAATAATAACGCTCTTTAATGCTCTGTTTTCGCTTATTCTTGTTTTTTTCACTTCGAGGTAAAAGCGTTTTCTTTATCCCTAATACACTTACGGCCACCGATACTTTACCGCTGTCATAGCTTGCGCACAGACTGATTTTTATATAAAAAAGCAGTGCAACCGTAAGCAGAATAAGAATAAATGCTTCCAATTGCACCACCTGAATTTAATGTATTTCCTCGATACTGATCTGATTTTCACCGACGGTGTTAAGCTTTTCTATTGCATCCTCAAGCTCCTTTGCTCCGTTGCTGTCCGAGATATCCGGTAGCTCAGGGAGCTCCGACAACTCGCTGACACCCATCGTGCGCAAAAAAACATCCGTTGTGCGCAAAAGCGACGGTCTGCCGGGTACATCGAGCTTTCCGCAGCGTTCGATAAGTCCCTTTTCAAGCAAAACGCCGACCGTATAGGAGCTGTCAACACCTCTGACCTGGTCGATATACGCTCTTGTGACGGGCTGGAAATATGCTACTACCGCAAGAGTCTCCAATGCAGGCTGAGACAGCATAGGCGGCTTGCGATGTTCCAGAGTTTTCGTGATAACGGAGGCATACTCCGGAGATGAGCAGAGCTGAAGACTTTTATCAAGCTTAAGCAATCTTATTCCGCGCAGGTTAAAGCTGTACTCATCGGAAAGCGCCTTTGCCGCCGCATAAACCTCGTCTTCGCTGACGCCAAGAATGAGGGATATTCTTGCCGCCGGTACAGGTTCACCCGCTGCAAAGAGTATAGCCTCAATTGCTGATTTAATATTCATCTGTCCCATAAATAATTACCTACTCAACTATTTTTTCGAGGATTTCTTCAACATTTCCGCCAACAAAGCTAACGACATAGTCGCTTTCTTCGCCGCTTATCTCCACGCTGCCCATGCTGCACAGCTCAAGAATCGATATAAAGGTCGCAACTATTTCAGAGCGGCTTTCACACCTGGCATAAAGGTCATTGAGTTTTGCCGGAGCGTATTGCAGTATCTTTATAAGCTCGCGGCTTTTGGTACGAACCTCATAAATTATCCTCGCGGGCGCAAGTCGGCGCGAATACTCCGGTTCAAGCGGTTTTCCGCCTCGCGTAACAACGGCATACAAGGCCTTAAACAGGTCTGCAGGCTCGTGACGATACTCATACTCCTTGTTCGTCTTTGGCAACGGCTCAGGCTGTTTTGCAAAGTACAAAAGCCCGGTTTCGGAGGCTTTTTTAAGCTCCGGCACTACCCTTTGCACAGAGGTATAAATATCCCTGCACTTTAACTGTTCAAGCGAGGTCATCAGCTCTTCAAGTTCGCTGACCTCCTCGTCGCCTGCCAAAAGCGTTCTGGTCTTGATAAACAGCAAATGTGACGCCATCTGGACAAATTCACTTGCTATCTCAAGATCCATACGCTCCAAATCGGCAAGGTATTCGAGGTACTGATCGAGGATCTCCGAAATCTTTATATCTCGTATCTCTATTTTATTTTTGGAAAGGAGCATAAGAATAAGGCTGAGTGGTCCGGAAAAGTCCAGAAGCTCGTTTTTATCCTTTACTATGCCCTCAAGATGAAAGGTCGGATTTTCCATATTAAACATACAATGCCCGGATCAGAGCAAAGCCCCAATCGGCAAAAACAAAGAGTTTATCAAAAACAAATTGAGTTGCAGTATACAAGGGATTGCCCAAAATATCGGTCGCAACGAGTACAAGCAGGAGAAGCATACCGTATTTTTCATACCGCATCAGCTTCATATAGCTTTCGTCACTCATAAGCGAAAACAGTATCTTGGAACCGTCAAGCGGCGGCACGGGAATAATGTTGAAAACTGCAAGGGCGATGCTTAAATACGCCGTTAAATATATCATATTCAAAGTTGCCTGCGCAATCTCTGTTCCGGCGACCGACAGCGGTATGTAGGCAAGGCCGTAGATGAACAGGAAGAAGCAGCAGATGATGACATTTGACAGCGGTCCGGCAAGGGCGGTTATCGCCATGCCGCGCTTCGGATTCTTGAAATTGTACATATTTACCGGCACAGGCTTTGCCCAACCGAATTTGAAGGCAACCATCATTATGAGACCGACAATATCAATATGCTTAATGGGGTTGAGCGTAAGTCTTCCCATGCGCTTAGCCGTATCGTCACCAAGCTTGTAGGCGATAAAACCGTGGCTCAGCTCATGCAGAGTAATGCAGATAAGCGCGGGAATGACCGAAAGCAGAATACTCAGCGGGACACTCCAGTCAAGTCTGCTTATCACATCGGAAAATGAAGCAGCTGTATTAAACATAATTCAGTATCTCCGACATCAGTGCGTCCTTACCGTTGCCCTTTTCGGCGGAAAACGGTATCAGCACGGTATCTTCATTAAGCTCAAGTGTTTCGCGGATTAGTGCCATATTGGGCTCAATCTCGCTCTTTTTAAGCTTATCGCACTTGTTTGCAACAACCACCATCGGGCAGCCGCTACTCTTAAACCACTGCGCCATGGTGACATCGTCGGCTGTGGGCTTATGACGGGCGTCAACTATCATGACGCCGAGCGTAATAAGCCCTTCTGAGGCGAAAAACTGCTCCATGAGCTTTCCCCAGCGTTCTTTTTCGCTGCGGGAAACCTTTGCATAGCCGTATCCGGGAAGATCGACAAAATATGCCTTCTTATCGATAAGAAAGTAATTAACATGAATGGTCTTGCCGGGAGATTGACCTACCCTCGCAAAGTTTTTTCTGTTGAGAAGCCTGTTGATGACCGACGATTTGCCGACATTCGATTTGCCCGAAAAAACAATATTTGGCAGCTCGCTTCGTATAAATCCTGCCGGATTTGCCGCCGATTTGATAAATTCGGCTTTGTTCACATTAAGTGTATTCATTTTGCACCTACTGTCTGATATCCGAGCCGGCCCTTTTTCTTGTTCTCGGAGTCTTTATCTCGCTTGTCGTCTCATCACCCTTGCCGAGCAATGCAACATCTATGACCTTATCGACACTGTCGGCAAGGACAAAATTAAGCGCAGCTTTTACCGTCGGGTCGATCTCGTCAAGATCCGGTTCGTTATCCGCCGGAATAATCACGGTGTTTACGCCGTTACGCAGTGCCGCCATGGTCTTTTCCTTTAAGCCGCCAATCGGCAGTACTCTGCCGCGCAGGCTTATCTCGCCCGTCATGGCGATATCGCGCCTGGCAGCTCTGCCGGTTAGTGCCGAGACAATTGCAGTGCAAACTGTTATACCTGCAGAGGGGCCGTCTTTGGGGATCGCACCCTCCGGGAAATGGATGTGGATATCTTTATTCTTATAAAACTGCTCGTCAATGCCGAGAGCATTTGCCCGACTGCGGATATAGGTCACCGCCGCCTGGCAGGATTCCTTCATCACATTGCCGAGATTGCCAGTAAGCTCAAGCTTTCCGCTGCCGTCAACAACGGCAACCTCGACATCGAGAACTTCGCCGCCGACAGAGGTCCATGCAAGGCCGCGTACAAGACCTATTTCATCTTTATTGCGGTGCTTTTCGGGTTTAAACTTCTCTGTGCCGAGATAAGGCTTGAGCATGCCTGCTCTGAGGCTCAGGCTCTTGCGCTCGCCGTTTGCAATTGCAACTGCAGTTTTGCGGCATATCGCACCTATCTGCCTTTCAAGTCCTCTGACGCCGGATTCTCTTGTATAAAGGCTTATAATCTCGCGAATTGCGTCGTCGCTTATTTTCAGTTGGGCCGCTTTTAAGCCATGCTTTTTTCGCTGCTTAGGCAAAAGATAATTCTTTGCAATAGCAAGCTTTTCCTCATCCGTATAGCTTGAAAGCTCAATTAATTCCATTCTGTCAAGCAAGGCTCTGGGAATGGTATCTGTCGTATTTGCCGTAGTAATAAAGAAAACATCGGACAAATCATAAGGAACTTCGAGGAAATTATCGCGGAAGGTCTTATTCTGCTCGGGGTCCAGTGCCTCTAACAGTGCAGCAGATGGATCCCCCCGGTAATCAGAACCGAGCTTATCAACCTCGTCAAGCACCATCAGGGGATTTGAGCTTTTCGCCTGCTTTATTCCGCCTATTATTCTGCCCGGCATCGAACCGACATAGGTCTTGCGGTGGCCTCTGATCTCCGCCTCGTCATGCACGCCGCCGAGGGAAATGCGCACAAGATTGCGGTTCGTTGCTCTTGCAATTGACATTGCGATACTGGTTTTGCCTGTTCCCGGAGGTCCGACAAGGCAAAGGAGGCTGCCGCTTGCCTTTGGTGCAAGCTTTCGCACTGCAAGATACTCGATTACGCGCTCTTTTACCTTTTCAAGTCCGAAATGGTCATCATCAAGCATTTTTCTTGCAAGTTCGATATCGTCCGTTTCCACGGTTTTTGTGTTCCACGGCAGCTCAAGGCAGGTATCAAGATATCCCCTGATAACGGTGGCCTCGGTTGAACCGAAGGGCTGCTTTGCAAGGTGGGAAACCTCTTTTAAAAGCTTTTCTTCAATCTCGGGCTCGAGCTTAAGATTACGAATCTTTCTTCTGTATTCGCCGATATCGTCAAAGGTATCGTCCTCACCAAGCTCCTGCTGAATTACCTTCATTTGCTCGCGCAGGAAATATTCACGCTGGTTGCGGTTCATCTGTTCGTTGGTTGCATCGTTGAGTTCCTGCTCAATGGTCATGACCTCTATCTCGTGAGACAGAATATTCATTAGCATTTCAAGACGCCTCAAGGGGTACAACTCCTCAAGCAGCCGCTGCTTTTCGCGGTAATCTATCCGCAGATTGTGCGCAATATAGTCAGCAACATATCCCGGGTCGCGGCTTACTACGATATTCAGCAGCATCTCCGGCGGCAAATTGCCGGCAAGCTGTAAATACTCGTCGAACATCCCGATGCAGGTTCGCATGAGCGCATCCTTCATCGCGCTTTTGCCGCGCTCAATTTTATCCGGCATTAGCTCGATTTCGCCCGAAAAGTGCGGAGTATCGCTTGTTATCTTTACTATTGCGCCTTTCTGAACGCCCTCTACCATGACCTTACAGAGCTTTGAGCCGGGCTGGCGTATCATTTGACGAATGCGGCATACAACGCCTATTCGATAAAGGTCTCTCTCCTCGGGCAAATCGGTTGCGATATCCTTCTGTGTGACAAGGAAAATCTCCTGATCGTCATTCATCGCCGAATTGAGCGCGGAAACGGATATTGGTCGCTCAACATCGAAGTTTAAGAGCATACCCGGAAATATGTTAAGACCGCGCAGTGCCAAAACGGGCAATGCACGGGTTTCAATATCATTTACATTACTCATAAAAAACCTCTTAGGGAAATGCAAGACGGGACTTATGCCCCGCCTTGCTCAGAAACAATTTTACTTGCGTATTACTTTGGGGCTGGTGTTATTATTCACGCAGTCAGCTGTAATGATAACCTTTTCAATGTCTTTTTCTGAGGGCACACTGTACATTATGTCAGTCATTATCCCCTCCATAACGCTGCGCAGGCCTCGTGCGCCTATCTTCATTTCAATGGCCTTGTCGGCAATCGCCTCAAGTGCCTCGCTATCGTAGTCAAGTTCCACGCCGTCATAACTCATGAGTGCCTTATACTGCTTTGTCATAGCGTTCTTCGGCTTGGTGAGTATGCGTACAAGGTCCTCGCGCTTTAACGAGGTCAGCGGTGCGATTACCGGCAGTCTGCCGATAAGCTCGGGAATAATGCCGAATTTGAGAAGGTCGTGCTGCTGCGCCTGTGCGAGAATATCGCCGACATCTCTGTCCGTTGCACTTTTAATTTCCGCACCGAAACCCATGCTCTTTTTATCGGTACGCTTTTCGATTATCTTATCAAGACCGTCAAACGCGCCGCCGCAGATAAAGAGAATATTCGTGGTGTCGACCTTGATAAACTCCTGGTGGGGATGCTTGCGTCCTCCCTGAGGAGGAACATTCGCAACCGTTCCCTCAAGCAGCTTTAAAAGCGCCTGCTGAACACCCTCGCCCGAAACATCCCTCGTAATGGAGGTATTTTCGCTCTTTCTGGCAATTTTATCGATCTCATCGATGTATATTATACCCTTTTCGGCGCGTTCTACATCAAAATCGGCAGCCTGAAGCAGTCTTAAGAGAATATTCTCAACATCTTCGCCGACATAGCCTGCCTCGGTAAGAGTTGTTGCATCGGCAATTGCGAAAGGCACATTGAGCATTTTTGCAAGCGACTGTGCAAACAGCGTCTTGCCGCTGCCGGTAGGGCCGATAAGCAGTATGTTACTCTTTTGCAGCTCAACATCGTTTGAGCCGGCATACAAAATGCGCTTATAATGATTATAAACGGCTACGGAAAGGACAGTCTTTGCCCTCTCCTGTCCGACAATGTATTCATCAAGATTTGCCTTGATGTCCGTAGGCTTGGGAAGACTCTCAAAGCGAAGTTCGGGGGTTCCCGCTTCCTTCATCGGCTCATCTACATTGTCGGCAATGATGCTCATGCAAAGCTGAATACACTCATCACAAATGTATGCGCCGTTGCCGGCAATGAGTCTGCCTGCCTGATTCTGCGTTTTGCCGCAAAATGAGCATCTTATACTTTTTCTGTCGTCAGTTCTTGCCATAGTGTTACCTCAAAACTTGCTGTATAAATAAGGGGGAACGAAAGTTCCCCCATCAGCTTTAACGCTTGGTAATTACCTTGTCGATAATACCGTATTCCGCAGCTTCCTGCGCAGACATAAAGTGGTCACGCTCGCAGTCACGCTCAATGACCTCGATCGCCTTGCCGGTATTCTCGGCAAGAATGCGATTCAAATTATGCTTAATCTTCAGGATCTGTTCAGCCTGTATCTGAATATCGGTACACTGACCCTGGCTGCCGCCGGAGGGCTGATGTATCATAATTTCGGAATTGGGAAGTGCCAGACGCTTTCCCTTTGCGCCGGAGGAAAGCAGGAATGCGCCCATAGATGCGGCTAAGCCAATGCAAATTGTTGAAACATCGGGCTTAATATACTGCATGGTATCATAAATCGCCATGCCTGCCGTGACGCTTCCGCCGGGGCTGTTGATATAAAACTGTATGTCTTTATCGGGGTCTTGTGCTTCAAGATACAGAAGCTGAGCAACAACAAGGCTTGCGGTTGCATCGTTGACCTCCTCGGACAGCATTATGATGCGGTCGTTAAGAAGTCTTGAAAAAATGTCATAGGAACGCTCACCGCGGCTTGTCTGTTCCACGACATAAGGTACTAAACTCATAATAGTCTCCTTTCATATTAAGCCTATCCAGGAGATCATATCCGAATAATCCGTTTATTATTCAGCTGCTTCCTCTTTGGGAGCAACGATTGCAGAATCCATAATGATCTTGGTGGCCTGCTCTCTCTTGTATTCATTCTTGATGAAGTCCTCGCCGAAGTAGTTGAGTATGGACTCGGGGGTAGCATTTACGGACTCGGCGGTGGTCTTTACATACTCATCAAACGCTTCGCCGGAAATGTCGATGCCTTCCGCCTCAATAACTGCCTCAAGGAGGAGTTCCTGCTTGACCTGGTTAACGGCAACGGGACGAATGGTAGTGTTCAAAGACTCGTCGTCAAGCCCCATCATCTTGATGATATCCTCAGTGGTGAGCTTGGGGTCGGTAACGCCGAAGTTGTTGGCATAGGTGTGTACAAGCTCTTCGACCTTTGCGTTTATGAGAACCTCGGGGATATCAACGGTCATGTTCTCGCATGCCTGCATCATGATATCGGAGCGGAAAGCACTCTCAACATTCTCGACTGCTCTCTTCTCCATCTCCTTGCGTAGGTCTGCCTTAAATTCGTCAACGGTCTCAAACTCGGAGATATCCTGAACGAACTCATCGTCTAATTCGGGAAGCTCTGCAACACAGAGGCTGTTGAGCTTTACCTTGAAGACAACGTCCTTGCCTGCAAGCTCTTCGGTATAGTTTTCGGGGAAGGTAATATTAATATCCTTGGTCTCGCCGACCTTCATGCCGATGATCTGATCCTCAAAGCCGGGAACAAAGGTCTTGGAGCCGATCTCAAGTCTGTAACCCTCGCCGTAGCCGCCTTCAAACTGCTCACCGTCAAGATAGCCGTCAAAGTCGATGTTTGCGGTATCGCCTTCCTGTGCCTCGCGGTCAACATCGACAAAGCGGGAATTGCGCTTGAGGTCTGCATTGATCTCAGCCTCGACCATCTCGTCGGTAACAACTGCTTCACCCTTCTGTGCGCTCAAGCCCTTGTACTGACCGAGGGTGATCTCGGGGAAAAGGTCAACCATAAAGGTGAGGACAAGTGCCTTGTCATCGGTAACCTCAAAATCGGTCATGCTGGGTCTTCCGATCATCTTAAGACCGCTGTTGTCAATGCCGTAGCCGAAAGCCTCGGGAGCAGCGACCTCGATAGCATCCTGATAGAATGCGTCGGGACCGTACATACCTTCAACGACTGCGCGGGGAGCTTTGCCCTTTCTGAAGCCGGGAATATTTATACTGCCCTTGACATTGTTATAGGCTTTGTCGATAGCCTTGTCAAACTCGGCAGGATCAACTTCAACCTGGAAAGTTGCAGTATTATTCTCTTTCTTTTCTACATTTCTAACTAACATATATGTCTTCCTCCTAATAATGTTCTTACAAACACTTAAGCATAATAGCAGATTATCCCGCTAAAAGCAATGTTTTTATTTAATAATGTGTTATCAGAGCAGCTTTTTGGGCTTGAAATGTATATAATCGGCAGAAACAAGATCAAATTTCGTATTTCCGAGCATTCCGTTAAAGGAAAATGCGCAGCCTGCACCATGAATATGTCCGTAAACGCACTGCTTTACATTAAATCTTTTCAGCAGCTCCAGTATCTCGGGACATTCGTGGCTCTGAAATTTCGGAGGATAGTGCAGAAACACATATTTATCTCCGTCACCGGCAGCATTCAGCGATGTTTCAAGGCGCATTATCTCGCGATTCATGACCTTTTTGTCATGTTCGTCGTTCTTGCTCTCCTCATAAAACCAGCCGCGCGTGCCGCAAAGATACACATCTTCGTACTTAAAGCAGTTATTGTGCAAGATATCGATCGTTGTGATACCGTGCTCGGCAAATAATTTTTTAGCTTTTGTAGCGGTAGTCCACCAATAGTCGTGATTACCCTTTAGAATGATTTTTTTGCCCGGCAGTCTGTCAATGAATTTAAAATCCTCAAGAGCCTCATCCATCGTCATGCCCCATGTGATATCGCCGCATATGACCGTAAGGTCATCATCACTAAGCTCCGAGAAGCCTTCAGTTATTTTTTCAATATAATTTTCCCATCTGCCGCCGAAAACATCCATCGGTTTTTCAACGCCAAGCGACAAATGCAGGTCGCCAATCGCATATAAAGACATAGTTTCTCCGTATAATTAAGTTTAATCGGCAAACAATATCATTGCCTTACGGCAATAATATCGGAGGTAAAAACATGAACGATAAGAAAATTCACCAGAGCGAAATCACCGGTGTCGGCTGTGATGTGAGCACCTGCAAGTACAACACCATCGACAACAAGTGTGCCGCTTCCCAGATCAAGGTTCAGAACGAGAGAGCGACCACCAAGTCCGAGACCTTCTGCGGAACCTTCTGTCCGAGAGGCTGCTGCGACTAAGCATACGGGACTTTTGTCCCGTACATATTGTATTACTTAAGAAAATCGGTGACAGTTTGACGCATCTCCTGTTTATTTATCACAAGTTCAAATCTCTTTTCGCGTTTATCAAGGTCTGAAAGCGGCATCGGAGCTTTAACGCCGGTGCGCTCTGACAGCTTTTTTATCAGCTCGGTACCCTTAGCGTCTATATTTTCACCGAGTGCATTCATAACGCTGTCACAGAATTTGAACGGACTCGCCGTGGAGACAACAACGGTCGGTCTTTTGCTTGCGTAAGTGTTTCTGTAATCATTCATAAGCTTGTACGCGACGGCGGTGTGCGTGTCGATAAGATAGTTGTACTTGTTATACACCGATGCTATGGTTTTCTTGGTATCGGCGTCGGAACAGAAGCCGCCGACAAAGTTATCTGACAGCACCTT
>SAMEA3663260__coassemble_208_pt1 | contig 17806 bp, 14 predicted proteins | sample SAMEA3663260__metabat2_low_PE_022 | metagenome-assembled genome bin SAMEA3663260 (sample SAMEA3663260) | pig gut metagenome | biome: pig gut; feature: pig-associated habitat; material: faeces | place: China | collected 2013
TCTTCTCGTAGTACTTAAACGTCTTGCCGTCGGTGCTGCGGTAGATGTAATACTTGTCCGCGCCCGAGACTGCCTTCCAACTGAGCTTTGCCTTGCCGCCGGAGCGGCTGATGCTCACGGTCGGCGCTGCAGGTCTGCACTTGATGTTCACGTCGTTGCTGAACTCGGACATTGCGCCGCTGGCGTCCACCGCCTTGACCTTGTAGTAGTAGGTCGTGCCTATCTTGGCCTTGGTGTTTGTAATGCTCGTGCCCGTGGTAGTAGCAAGCAGGCTGTACTTCTTGCCGTCGGTGCTGCGGTAAACCTTATACTTCACCGCACCGTCAACTGCATCCCAGTATATCTTCGGCTTACCGTTTGATGTCGTTATCTTAATCGTGGGGGCATCAGGCGTATACGCAGTCTCTGTTTTTCGTATCCAGAATGATATGGCGGAGTAATAGTCCGATGTAAACGCATAATTAAACCGCAGGCAATAATCATGTCCGGCTTTTAAAAAGAATTCCTTTCCTGACCACTCGACATAATTGTCCGACTCATCAAATATCGCAAGTTCATAATAATCAAACGCTGCGTCCCAGTCTTCATACGAACTCAGTGCGTAAAAACCGGTCTGTGTAGGACGAATGTGCCAATAATATGTTTTATCATAATCATCCTCATACTCGATCGACATTTCATCATATTCATCAATCGCATTCAGGTTGTCGACAAAGCTTGAAAAAGGAACAACAGTAATGCTTGAGCTTGATTCTTTATTCAAATAAGTAAGCTTAACTTTTTGTTTTCCCGAAGCAAACAGCGTCTCATCGGGCTTTGTGTAATTGTATTCACCATCGTATTCTATATCAAATTCAAAAAACTCGCTGCTGTATTTGATATCGTCGTAGCTTAATGTCTCTGAGGTGTTATCAGAATACTTTATCTTGTAAGTCAGCAGCTCTTGAACATCGTACATATTACTGTCGGGAATAATAGTCGCTCCGGAAACTATCGACATGTTGATTATATCCTTGTCGGCTTTATTCATGCTTACTTTGGTTATCCGAGAGTCCAGGCCCGAGGGAATTAACATGATCATATACTCAGTATTTGACTTCAGATTTAAGCGATAGCCCTCATGTTTCCCGAAAAAACCTATATATTCTTTTTCGTCAAAATTCTTTTTGTTTATGATAAGCGCAAAGCTTTCTGTATACTCGCTCGATTTCAGAATATAGTCTCCTGCATCAGTGGTGCGGAAGCTCAGCCATGTGATCTCATTTGGATTAACGGAAATATAGCTTGCTTCAGAACGAAGTTCCGCCGGTGCATATGTTTCATTACGACTCAAGGTAAGCCCGACAGCTGCATCAACATAGTCACCGTTCTCATCACAGTACGAGCAGTGAATCTCTACCACGCCTTTATCAAAGTATAAGTTCTTGTATGTATATTGATTGTGAGCCGAATCGTTACCGAAATCATATGAAGGAAAATAATATTTATACAACTGGGCATATTCGTCGCTATTAAACCACACATCAACTATACCAGTATGTTTATAGTCCGTAATTGTCAAATCATAGAAACCAGCCTCCGTTATTTCCACGAGGAATAAGCATTCGTCCAACTCTGCCGACCAGCTTTTTTTCATTTCAGTACCTATCTGCATCATTCCGACATCCGTTGCATCTGCCGTAACAGGCACAAGCGTCAGCACAAGGCACAGAACCATAATCAAACTTAGAGCTCTCTTTTTCACAATTTTTCCTCCAATCAATCTATTATCAGGCCATCGTTTCGAATTTTTTCTCAGAGCCGTATTGCTCCATATATCCTTGTTCACTTGGCCTTGAGGTATAAAACCCAAGCCGTTTGAACAGTTGTAAAACATTTCAAAAAAGAGTTGCGTTGCAGATCTTTTTTATATTACGCTCAGATGAGAATACCTCTCTTTTTGGCCTCAAAGGTCAGCTCGTCGCGGAAGTCGGGATGTGCGATGGCGATAAGCTGCTTTGTGCGCTCTCCGAGGCTTCTGCCGCGCAGGTGGGCAATGCCGTACTCGGTAACGATGTAGTCAACATCGTTTTTACTGGTGGTGCAGATTGCGCCCGGAGTGAGGATGGGCTTTATCTTGCTTATCGTGCCGCCCTTTGCGGTGGAGGTGAAGGCGATGAAGCTCTTGCCGCCCTTGGACTGGCATGCTCCTCTGACATAGTCGATCTGGCCGCCCGAGCCGGACATATGCTTCGTGCCGACAGACTCTGCGCAGACCTGGCCGAAGAAGTCGACCTCGAGAGCCGCATTGATGGAGATCATATTGTCATTCTTGCAGATGACGGCAGGGTCGTTTACATAGTCAACAGGCAGCACCTCGATGCAGGGGTTATCGTCTATGTAATCGTAAATACGCTTTGAGCCGAATGCAAAGGTAGTTACGCTCTTGCCGCGGTGGATCTGCTTCTTGGAGTTGTTGACCGCACCGCATTCAATAAGCTCGACCATGGAATCGGTGAACATCTCGGTGTGGATGCCGAGGTCGTGCTTTGCCTTGAGTGCCATACCGGTAGCATCGGGGATAGCGCCGATACCGAGCTGGATGCATGCGCCGTCGGGGATCTGCTCGGCAATGAGGTTGCCGATGGTGATGCTGGTCTCATCAAGCTTTACCGGAGGCAGGACGGGAAGTTCGTGGTTAAATTCGACTATTGCATCAACCTGAGAGATGTGAAGCTGAGTGCCGCACAGGCAGCGGGGCTGCCGGTCGTTGACCTCGATGAATATACGCTTTGCCTTATCTATCATTGCCTCGGCGTAGGAGCCGTTGTTTGCCAGCGAGAAGTACCCGTGGCTGTCCATGGGAGAAACGGACACACAGAAGGCATCATACTCATACTCGGTGCGGATATGGCGGGGAATATCGCGGTAATATGCAGGGAAAAGGTCGGCATATCCGCCGTTGACAGCTTTCCTTGCGCCGCCGGAGGAGAACCAGCTAAAGCCGGTCATCTTGCCCTTGAGGCTGTCATCAGCGTAAAACTCAAAGGGATATATATCGAGCAGGGTCTGAACCTTTACGCCCTTGATATCGCTGTTTCTGATCTTATTGGCGACAGCTGACATTATTGCCGGAGTCTGGGACGGGCCGGTGTCCATACCAAAGAGCCAATCGTTCTGAACCTGCTCGGCAAGTGCTTCTGCACTTATGAGTTTTTGTGCATATAATGCTTTATAATCGGTCATATTTTTCTCTCCTATTTTATTTTTGTATTCAAACTGATTTTTTATTATATAATAGTACCTATTAAATTTCAAGTAGTGCTTTACTAAGAATGGGACTATTGATATAATAAGATATCGATTTTTCGGAGGACAAAATGAAGTTTACCAAAATGCACGGAGCCGGAAACGACTTCATTATTATCAATATGCTTGAGGAACAGCTTGATGAGCAGGATATACCCGAGCTTGCCAGAAAGCTGTGCGCAAGAAGAACCGGTATCGGTGCAGATGGGCTTATGCTCACGGCAAAGGCGGAAGCCGGAGGTGATTTCAGGCTGCTGTTTTACAATGCCGACGGCTCGCCCGGTGAAATGTGCGGCAACGGTGCAAGGTGCATAGCAAGATACGGCTATGAACACGGTCTTGCAGGTCAAACACCGCGAATAGAAACAACCGCCGGGCTTGTCACCGGTGAAAGAATTACGGCTACACTTTACCGTGTCCGCCTTAATGACCCAAGTATTATTGACCTTGAGCGTTGCGCCGAGGTGTACTGCTGCGCATACATAGAACTCGGCTGCCCGGGTATTCCCCACGCTGTTGTGCTCATGGACGATTGGGATAATATTCCGCGAGACGAGCTTTTTAAGCTCGGCAAAAAGCTGCGCTTCTCCCCTGCTTTCCCCAAGGGAGCAAATGTGAGCTTTGTAAAGACCGTAGGTGTTGACAAAGTCAAGGCAATCACCTTTGAACGCGGCGTCGAGGATTTTACACTTGCCTGCGGCACGGGCAGCGGCTCAATTGTCACCGCACTCACCCTTAAAGGCATGGTGAGCGGTAAAAATGTCACGGTATCAATGCCCGGAGGTGACCTGTTCGTTTCGCTTGAACGCGAGGGAAACTCCGTTTTTGATATCTACCTTACAGGTCCGACCTGCAAGGTCTGCGAGGGTGAAATAAACTTTTTTTAAAAATTTTTGTTTTTCATGCAATAAAACGCCTCTCCCACGCATTAATAGGGTGAAGAAAGGAAAGCAAGATGCTGATACTAATGACTTCTTCAATTGAACACGGCGTAACCGAAGCACGCGAGCTTGAAGCGCTTCTTGCCCGTATTGCGCAAGGTGACAAAGACGCCCTCGGACAGCTCTATGAGCGGACACACGCAGCGGTTTACGGCTTTGCAATGAGCTTATCCCACTGCCCGGCCGACGCAGAGGATGTTTTGCAGGAAACATACATCAATGTGTATTCCGCCGCAGAACGATATGTTCCCAAGGGTAAGCCCATGGCTTGGATCATGACCATAGCCAAAAACCTTGCAAGGATGCGCCTGAGAGAAGTCAGGAAAAACTACGAGCTTCCCGACGAGGATTGGGCAGGCTACTTTGCCTCAAATCCGGCGGTCAGTTCGGATGAAAGACTTCTGCTGCAAACAGCCTTGAAGATTTTATCCGACGAGCAGAAGCAAATCGTAATGCTGCACGCAGTTGCCGGTATCAAGCACAGAGAGATCGCAAAGCTGCTTGATATGCCGATTGCTACAGTGCTTTCCAAATACTCACGAGCCGTAAACAAATTAAGACATGCGATGGAGGCGGAATGAAATGAAAACTGAGAATATCAATGAGATGCTTAAGTCAGCCGTTTCCAACGCGGCGCCTGATGTGCTGGACAATGTTCTGCACGCCTGCGACTATGAGAAAGGAAAGGTAATTTACATGGAAAAGAAGAAAAACAGAAGCTTTGCAGGCTTTGCTGCCGTAGCAGCAGTGTTCGTTCTGCTTATTGCAGGCATATTTATCGCAAAAAACAACGGTTTTGGTATCACCAACAACTCCCTCGCCGCAGTCGTTTCCCTCGATGTTAATCCCAGCATCGAGCTTAAGGTTGACAACGACGAGGATGTAATCTCCGTAAATGGTCTCAACGACGACGGCAAAAAGGTTCTTGAAGGCATGGACCTCGAGGACACCGACCTTGAGGTTGCTGTAAACGCAATCATCGGTTCAATGCTCAAGCACGGATATATAAACGAGATGGCAAACTCCATCCTGCTGTCTGTCTCCGGCGTTGAAGGCTACGACGCAGACGCTCTCGAAACTAAGCTCGCAAACGAGGTTAACGCGCTTCTTAAGAATGGTGCTGTACTAAGCCAGAATGTGTCCAACGCCGACGACAAGCTCGTAAAGCTCGCTGACGAGTACGGCATCACCGTAGGCAAGGCAGCCCTCATCCAGGAGATAGTCAAAAACAGCAAGACCCACACCTTTGAGCAGCTCGCAGGTCTGACCATCAATGAGCTCAACCTCATCAGCGAAAACTCCAAGCTGGACAACATCAAGTCCGAGGGCAAGGCAAGCGCAAAGTCCTACATCGGCAAGGACGCGGCTCTCTCTGCCGCTCTGAAGGCAGCCGGTCTGGGCAAGGATCAGGTCAAGAACATTGAGATTGAGCTTGACTACGAGCACGGCGTAATGGTCTACGAGGTAGAGTTTGACCGCGGATTTGACGAGTACAGCTACGACATCGACGCAAAAACGGGTGAAGTTGTTGCATACGACAACGAGATCAACGGCAAGGAAGTCGAGTTTGACAAGAACCCCGAAATCAATGACAACGACGACAACGACGATGATGACGACAACGACGATGATGACGACAAGGTCGTGAATGTTCCCGCAGAGGATGTCATCGGCAAGGACGCAGCAAAGAGTGCTGCACTCAAGCACGCCGGTCTCACCGCAGCGCAGGTTACCGAGCTTTCGGTTGAGCTTGACCGCGAGAACGGCAAGACGGTGTACGAGGTTGAGTTTAAGTCTGCAGGCTACGAATACAGCTGCGAAATAGACGCTGTAAAGGGCACTGTCCTCTACTCCGACAAGGAACTTGACGACTGAGAATTAAGCTCCCAAAATAATAAAAAATCCCACCTGTCGGTGGGATTTTTTATTACACATAATACTTCGGCTTTCTGCTGTCGTATACTTTTTGGAGAATAGGGTCAACGGCATACGCCATGAATTTCATATCGAGATTAAAGAAATACACGGTAAAAAGCACTGCAAACGCGGAAGCACCGCCGCCCAATACCATAAGAGGAATTTTAGCAATTTTATTCATATTCGTATCTCCTTTACCACGCATTTTCATCCGGCAGGAACTCGATGGAGGGGTCGAGCGGCTCTTCGCGCATAACTGTGCGCATATATTCATTGAACTGGTCGCGAATTGCCTGTCTTGTGTACACGCGTGGATCGCACAAATCATGAGCGACCCAGACAAGATGTATACCGCGCTCTCTCGCCTGCTCCTCAAACATTCCGTGCATTCCGACAAGCGCCTTGCAGGACATATGTTCCCACATCATGACCATGTCGGCATTCATTTTTTCACAGTACTCCCAAAGCTGATCCACCAAAACGGCGTAACCGCCGTGGGTGTGGTTGCGCATTATCATGTTTTCATTCAGGTATGCCATATCGTAGTACGCCTGCTCACGGTTTTCGGGGGTGTCCTCCTCCGCTATCTCCTTTTCAATTACCATGGAGAGCATATCCGTAAGAGGAACAACGCCCCAGCAGTTTATCATCCAGTAGAGCATATCTATGACATACTGCGGTTGAACACCCCAGACTATGCAGCGGTGGCGGTACTCGGGGGCCATCATGGTTTTATTCTTGTAGCCCTGCGAAACGAGCTTCATAATCTTATCGTCAATTTTGTTAAATTCGGCGTAGCGGCCGCAGTTGCCCATGTAGTTGGTGCAGTTATATAGCGAGAACACCGCACCGACGAACTGCGGATAAGGAGTGCTGTTGACCTCAAGCCACGCCAGACGATTGCGGGTAATTTTGTTTACACGCTTTGCGCACTCAAAATACGCTTCCCAGTCCCACTTTACACCCATTTCCTTTTCGATAAAGGTGATAGTGTTTCTAATATCCTGCGCTGCATATTCCTGAACATCGTCCTCGGTATGACGCATCGGGGCAAGGAGCTGGAAGGTCTTGATGCCATACTCACGCTCAAGGCGTTTTGCGATAAGGCCGTTGCCCATGAGTGAGCCGTCGCAGGTGGTATTGACCTGAACGGCGATTTTGCCGAGCACCGGAAAATCGTCCTCGATGGAGATGCCTGCTTCAGCCTCCGGCATGGGACATACATCGCCGGGAATGCCGAATTGCTGCGCGATATCAAGATAATGGGTTGTTGAATACTGCCGGAGTAGGTTTGCCGAGAACATGGTGGGAACTTCACGCAAAATAGCGTTTATTGTCGGGAAGCCCATCATGAATTCTGTCATTGCGTTTTCATCGGTCAGTACGCATTTTTCCGAATATTTCTTATCGTTGCCGGTTCGGCGGTCGCCGCGCATACAGTTTTTGATGCACTGTGCAACATCCTTTACTACAAAGTCCATTGCTGTGTGGGTAATGCGAAGCGGTTCGTCGCGCATACCCATCGTGAATTTGTCAAGCATATGCGGAACTGCCAAATAATTTGCCATCCAGCGGTAACGGAACATACCGAGAATGAAGCCGCGGCTCACCATTGCATCAGCCATTATCGACCACAGATACAGCCATCTGCCGAAGTCGTACATGGTATCCTTAAATCCGCGCCACTCACGGCGTTTGCGTACCAAACCGTCACTAAACAAAACACCTAACTGCTTTGTGCCTTTCCTCTTCCTCGTATTATGCAGAATTTCCATTGCAGCCATTACTTAGCACCTCCCTGAAGCCTTTTAATTTCAATGCTTTCGACAAATGCCTGGATACGCGTCCTCATCTGACCGATGGATGCGCTGATGTTATACGGCCGGTCAACGCTCAGCACCGGGAAGCCGTAGTCATCATGCAGCATGGTAGAACCCACAAGTCTCTCATATGCCCAGGGGTCGCAGAACTTGACCTGCTGATAAACTATGCCGTCGGCTTTATATTCCCTTGCAAGGTCATTTACATATGCCTTTCTGCCATAGACCTTTTCCATGTTCATGGTTCGGGGACACTGACCCATATAAACATAGTGGCGGCAAACCTGAGTGAGCGCATCCTCCTCGTCATTAAGCACTATAGGGACTCTGCCGGGGAACGAACCGAAGCAGAAGCGGTCAACGCACACATACGCTCCGCATTCCTCGATGAGCTTAATCACGCCCACATCGTCGATTTCCGAGCCGACAAGCGCAATTCTTGCACGGTAGGGCTTATTCTCCGGTTCTCGCGTTTTAATCTCCTCAAGGGTTTCTTTGAGTTTATCTTTCAGCAGATACTTTGGAGCAACATAGGTCGCAAGGGTAAGCACCTGAAACTCATAAGCGGTGATCCTCGGCTTTTCCTCCTTGCGGAGCTCACCTATTGACTGAATAAGCTCGCAGATCTCGTTATGCTCCTTGACTGCTTTTCTGATGGATGAATCTGATACATCTATTCCATAGTTTTTCTCAAGCGGAGTCAGAATGTGGTTTTTGCACTGCAAAACAAGAAGATTGACTCCGTTTTCATCGGCTTTAAGAGGAATCTCCATGTTCTCATAGAAAAACCTGCTGTCGCCTCCGTCCATCGTCCGCAGAAGCTCCATGTTTTCGCCGCAGCGGTTCATCATCGTACAGCCATCAGGCGTTATCAAGCAGTCGGCAAAGTTGTAACCGCCCTCAATGGCTCTTTCGAGCAGCGCACGGCTGGTCTCGCAAAGAAAGCTTGTCATGTAGTATGTAGCAATATCCATGGAGCCGGTATTAGGTGCAAACAGGCGAACACCGAATGCGTTACCAAGATTTAGCAGTGGCTCCGGAATATTCTCACACAAGAATGCTGCGCAGATCTTGCCTTCCCCCTTGGCTTTGGCAATCAACTCGTTGTTTGCCTCTTGAAGGAGGTCCTCAAAGTAGCTTAGATATTTAAGATCTCTCATCAATGCTCCTCCGTTTCTTAATAATACAAGCATATTAGTTGTGCCAACAAATATTGCTTGTTAATATTTTACCATTATTGTCATTTTAATGCAAAGGGTTTATTTATTTTCTCCAAAGTGTATAGTCTTTATTATGGTTTTTGTGCATATTAACGACGAAATTAAGGTATTTGTCTAAAAAAACCGCTGAGCATATAATGCTCAGCGGTTTTGAAATGACTGCTATATCCGGTTTATGATGGTAGATGCCTTATTCCTTTTCTTTGCCGGGGATGGTAAAGATGCCGGATTCGACCAGTTCCTTAAGGCCCTTATGGGATTCATACATGACGAGTAGACGGCTCTCAATAACTGCCCACTTCTCATCTATCTCGACATCGGCGGCGGCCAGGCGCTTCTGGGCAACTGCCTCTGCCTCGCTGATTATTCCGTCAGCCTGCTTCTGAACATCGGCAAGGATCTCCTCAGACTTCTCGGAACGCTTCTTGATGTTGCCAACATATGTCTCAACGGTTGCCTGTGCAGCCTCGAACAGATTGCTTATCTGTGCGGAGGCATCAGCGAGAGTACCGGTCTCGTTGATTTTTATTTCATAGTTGTCCAAGGTGGCCTGAAGCTCGGCGACTTTGGCTTTCAGTCTCTCGATCTCCTGCTCCTGATCATGCATTACCATCATCATTTCGTTCTTGGAAAGATTCATTGAATCGTTTTTCATCTGATAAAGCTCCTTAACCTTTGAATTGCTCACATTTTATCATTACTGAACATATTTTGCAAGTAAATATAGCAAATAATATATTAACGACATAATTTAGGCAAAAGAGGAGGCTTGGTAGGCTCCCCTTTTGCCTGTTTTTCATGTATCTATTTTGCTTTTATCGAAACGATGTTGCTGTATGCGGAATTTGCATACTGGCTCATATTCGATACCGCGATGACCTTGTAGTAGTAAGTCTTTCCGGCCTTTGCGCTGGTGTTGGTGTAGGACTTGTTTGAGGTCGTGTACATCTTCGTGTATGTTCCGTCCTTGCTTGTGGCACGGTAGATGATGTACTTATCCGCTCCGCTTACTGCGCTCCATGTGAGTCTGGGATCGCCGTTTGAGAGCGAAATCTTGACGCTCGGTCTTGCGCAGTCGCAGGTACGTTTAACGATCGTGCTGAATGCCGAGTTTGCCTTGCTCGTTCTCGCTGATATCGCTTTGATTTTGTAGTAGTAGGTCTTGCCCGGAGTGGTCGAGGTGTTGGTCAGGCTCGTGCCGGTGGTGGTGTATATCTTGGTGTAGGTGCCGGTTTTGCTGGTCGCACGGTAGATCTCGTACTTGGCTGCGCCGGTGACATCGCTCCATGTGAGCTTTATCTTGCCGGTGGAAGCTACATTCGTTGCTTTCACAACGGGTGCTGCGCAGCCACAGGTTCGTGATACAACCTTGCTGAACTTGCCTGCCTTGCCGTTTACGGATATTGCTTTAACCTTATAATAATAGGTGTAGCCTGCTTTTGCGGAGGTGTTGGTCATGCTCGTGCCGGTGGTCGTATAGAGCTTGTTATAGGTGCCGGTTTTGCTGGTCGCGCGATAGACCTCGTACTTGGCAGCACCGTCAACAGCTTTCCACTTGAGGGTTATCTTGCCGGTGGAGGCGTTGTTGCCGGCAGTCACGACAGGTGCTGCACATTTGATCTCGCAGGCCTTCATTTCGCTGAATTTACCGAAACTGCCGTTAGTTCCGAGGGCTCTGACTCTGTAATAATACGTCGTATCGACGCTTGCGGAATAATCCGTGTAGCTTGTGCCCTTGATTACATTAAGCTTTACGAAGTTATAGCCATCGGTTGACCGCTGTATCTCGTAGCTGTCGGCATCCTTGACCGCATTCCATGTGAGTACAGCCTTACCGTTTGAGCTGACGGAAAGGACCGGTGCTTCGCAGGCAGGAATAGTGCTTCCGCACACGGTACAGGCATTATCCTCACCGTATCTGTGAGCTGCAAGCTGACCGTATTTCTCACCGCACTCGGTGCAGACTGCCTTTGCCTTGCAGGTTGCGGTGCCTCCGGCGTGTGCTTCCTTTTGACCTATCTCATACCATACATCCTTAATAATAATGCCCTTTTCTTCAAACTCGGGTTTGAGGTTTGCAAGGGTCTTGCCGCAGCGCTGGCAGCCGAGCCAATGGTACTGATCGTCGTGGCAGTGGTCGATATCCTTTATATGGATATTTGCAATTATCGCATCAACGGATACATTGCCGTCCTTAATGGACTGGATGAGCTTGAGATAGTTTACCCTACCCAAGAGTTCCTCGAGCTTGTCAAGGCTTATATCGCCCAGGTAATCAAGTCCCGGATGGAGGTCATGACCGGTGCAGGGATCAACAATGCTGTCATCGGTTGCGGGAACAGTGTCGTTTGCATTCAAGTAGTAGTTATGGCACTTTTCACACTCGTAATACGCCTTAACGCCGTTTTCGGTGCAGGTCTTTTCCTTAGCGGGAATCTTTATAAGATTTTTGCATCCGCCCTCGCAGGGAGCGTAATACTCGTGGCCGGTAGCAAGCTTCTCTCCGCAGCCCATGCAGTGGGTGTCGCCGGTATAACCGGCATTGCCGCCTACAGGTTCTTTGGCGTTTCTTATCTCGGTACCGCCGGAGTGATTGTAGGGATCGCGCTGTCCGTCGTCGTAGCCGCAGGTAAGGCAGGTGTCGCCGGAGCAGCAGGTGTGGGTCTTTTCGACCATGCTATGAGCATTTTTAGTTTCATCATACTTAAAGCCGCAGAACTTGCATTCCTTCCAGTGGTAGTTTACATTGCTCCCCCACTGCTGAAGGTCTGTATTTGCAACATTCTTGTTAAGAATATTTACATATACATAGTGCTGCTGAAGCGCAGTCACGGTGTCGGCCTTTGCGATTTCCTTGGAAAGAGCACTGTCGCTCCAACACTTGCCGCACTCGATGCATTCCCAATACTCGATATTGCCTTCGTGCTTGTTTGTGCACTCGGTGCAGGTTGCCTCGACTGCATCGTGATGAACAAGTACGCCGCTGTTGGGGTCGGTGTGCTTGCACAGCTTGTCTGTCTTGTGGCCGGTCTCAAGCAGAACACCGCAGTCTGCACAGTGGACATCGCCGCTGTAGCCGGGATCAGTGATGGTAGCTTCAACTGCGCCGCGGGTTTCTCTGTTAACATGGTTGTTGGAGTCAATATCACCGTAGGGCAGACCGCAGGTTTTACATATTGCCTGGTTCTTGCAGCTTGCAGTGCCGCCTGTGTGAGTGCCGACATTGGTGCGTTCTCCACATCTCGTACAGTCCTGAGCATGATAGACAGTGTCACCTGCGGTGAATTCTATCCATGCATAGTCGTGACCGAGCTTAGCAATGGTCACATCGCTTTTCTTGCTGTACTCGCCCGTGCCGTCGGAGTTTGCAAAATATTTGTCGCAGCCGGTGCATTCATAATACGGCAGGTTGCCGGGCTTGTCACAGGTAGCGGCGGTATATGCATGCTCTACAAGCTCAGGATGCTTGCTTGCGTCCTTTGCAATCTCGGTGTCGCTGGGCTTTGCATACTTGGTTTTGAGGTCTGCATCCTTAAAATATGTATTGCATTCTTCGCAATGCCAGTACTCGTGATTGCCTTTCTCGCAGCAGGTGGCATCCGTGTATCCCTTATGGGTCACCATATCTGCAGGATGGTTGTTGGGGTCTTTTTCGCCCGCAAGCTTGACCAGAGTGGTTGTCTTAGTGCCTGCCTCATCCTCGAAAAGCTGGCCGCATTCCTCGCATGACCAATACTCCGCAGTGCTTCTCTCATCACAGGTGCCGGCGGTAGGCTCATGATATGCAAGCGGCATTTTATGGGTCGTAAGCTTTGCGAGCTTACAGGCATCCTCAGTCGTGATATTGCTGCCGTTGGCATCGGAATAGCAATAGCCGCAGGTATTGCACTTGTAGTACCTGATATTGCCCTCATGTGCGCAGGTGGGCTCGGTTGCAGGAACCTCAGACAAATTCTGTCCAAGCACATGGCTTGCACATGCGGCCTTAACGGTGAGCGTTACGACATTGCTCTTCTCGACATCCATTGCGACCGTTCTGCCAAGGAAGGTCCCCTCCCAGTAAACAACACAGCGGATGCTGATCGTTTCCTGAGCATTTGTGATGGTCAGCTTACTGCCGGTGCCAAACTTTGCGCCGTCAAACAGAGCAAGGAACTCGTCAATGCTCTTGGTGTACAAAAGCTTTTCATCATCGACCTTGCTATTGTCGTACCAAATGTACTGCAGCGGGGCCTCAGCCTTTGCGTTGATTGCCGTGATTGAAAACTCGGCAGTCTCTCCAGCTTGGACCGTGACGCTTCTCGGCTGGCCTATGATTGATGTGTTGCCGAGCGCAAATGCGTTCACAGGCATAAGCGAGAACACCATAACAATTGCCATAGCAAGACTCAGCAGTCTTTTCTTCATAGTATTGTATTCCTCCTCCGTGGTTGCACTTTATACACAGTAATTATACGATTTTCAGATGTCAACTTCAAGTTTTTTTAGACAGTAAGCAAAAATCTGTCATACTGAACAGAATTCAAAAAAATTTTTTGTGCATTTCTTATTGTTAATCTATTATTTTGTGTTGACAATGTCGATTTAAAGTGCTATACTGCATCCATCAAACCGATGATTAAGAGTAGTAAGTATTTCGGAAACTCACAGAGAGCCGCGGGTGCTGGGAATGCGGTAGTGGAAGGAACACTGAATGGACTTATGAGGGCAACCGAAAGCGGATATATCCGTTAGTAGTAGTTGACGGGGCGTGCCCGTTACAGTCACGAGCTGCATGATTGTGCAGGTTAAGCGGATGATTTATTTCATCAATTTGGGTGGCACCGCAGAATTATTGTTTATTCTGTCCCATACTTCTTTGGAAGTATGGGGCTTTTTTATTTGGAGGCTATCATGTTTATTCTGAAAAGACGATGGCGTGTCCTGCACATTCCGCAAACGACACACTATACTATTTATTAATAAGGAGATATTAATCATGAAAAAGTATGTTGCTATAATTCTTGCTTTTGTTCTTTGTCTGTCTGTATGCGCCTGCGGTGCGAAGGAATCCTCTGTTCCCGTCATCGGTATCTGCCAGTACGGCGAGCACGGCTCGCTTGACAATTGCCGCGAAGGCTTCATTCAGGGTCTTAAAGACGCAGGTCTCAAGGAAGGCACCGATTTTGTTATCGACTACCAGAACGCAAGCTTTGATGACAACATTAACAATCAGATAGCGCAGAGCTTCGCGGCTAAGAATGTAGCTCTCATGTGCGCAATCGCCACCCCCTCTGCCGTCGTCTGCTATGCGGCTGCCGAGGAAAAGGACATTCCCGTTATCTACACCGCAATCAGCGACCCCGAGCAGGCAAAGCTCACCAACGGAAACATTACCGGTACTTCCGACAAGCTGCCTGTTGACGCTCAGCTTAAGCTCATCCGCGAGATTCAGCCCGAGGCAAAGACCATCGGCATTGTATACACCACCAGCGAGCCCAACTCCGTTTCCACCATTGCAGAGTATAAAGAAAAAGCTCCCGGCTACGGCTTTAGCATCGAGGCTATCGGCGTTACCGCCGCTGCTGAGGTAACTCAGGCAGTCGACACTCTCATAAGCAAGAAGGTAGATTGCCTCAGCAACCTGACCGACAACAATGTCGTCGGTGTCCTCTCCTCCGTTCTCGAAAAGACCAATGCCGCCGGCATCCCTGTTTACGGCAGTGAAATCGAGCAGGTCAAGAAGGGCTGCGTAGCTTCCGCGGGTATAGACTATGTCGAGCTCGGCAAGATGACCGGCGCAATGGCTGCAAAGGTTCTCAAGGGTGAGGCAACGGCAGATTCCATGCCTTATGAGTCTGTAACCGATTTCGCCTACTATGTAAATTCCGACGCACTCAAGGAAATGGGTCTGACTCTCCCCTCCTCCATCGCTGATACCGCAATTGAGGCAAACTGATTTCGGAGTAGATTTAAGATGCTTGACATGATTATCGGCACGGTGACGCAGGGCCTAATATACGCCCTGCTGTCATACGGTATTTATATCACATACAAAATACTCGACTTCCCCGACCTGACCGTTGACGGCTCGTTCCCGCTCGGTGCGGCGGTTACTGCGGTTCTGCTCATCAAGGGCTGTAACCCGTATCTTACACTGCTGTTTGCCATGGCGGCAGGTGCGCTTGCAGGTCTTGCAACCGGACTTATCCATGTGAGGCTAAAGGTCAGAGATCTGCTTGCGGGTATAATCACCATGACCGCGCTTTTTTCGATAAATCTGCAGATAGGCGGCTCAAACCTGTCGATTGAGCGTGCAATAGACACCATTTTCACCGCAAAGCCCACCATGCTTCTCTTTGGCTCGGTGTCACTGATGTACCGCAAGCTCATCGTTGCGTTTATTATTGCTTTGATTTTTAAGCTGCTGCTTGACGCTTATCTCAAAACCAAAAGCGGTATGCTGCTGCGCGCTGTCGGAGATAATTCCGCACTCGTTACGAGTCTGGCTAAGGATAACGGCCGCGTTAAAATTCTCGGTCTTGTGCTGGCAAACGCCCTTGTGGCACTTGCCGGTGCTATAGTCTGCCAGGAGCAGCGCAGCTTCTCGGCAACCATGGGAACAGGTCAAATGGTATTCGGTCTTGCAACGGTTATTATAGGAACAACGCTGTTCAGGAGGCTCGATTTTGTAAAGGGTACTACTGCCGTGGTCATAGGAAGCATACTGTACAAGGCTTGTATTCAGATCGCAATTATCGCCGGTCTGCCTGCAAACCTCCTTAAACTCATTACGGCGGTGCTCTTCCTTGTAATTCTGGTCGTAGCCGGCACGAAAGGAAAGGTGACACAAGGTGCTTGAGCTTAAGAACATCACAAAAACATACAATCCCGGCACGGTCACCGAAATGTGCCTGTTCAAGGATTTTAATTTGAAGGTTCGTGACGAAGAGTTTGTCTCCGTCGTCGGCAGCAACGGCAGCGGCAAAACTTCCATGCTTAACATTATCTGCGGAACGATACCCATTGACAGCGGCGACTGCCTCATAGGCGGCGAGAGCATTAACGAGCAGAAGGATTTTGTTCGATATAAGAAGATAGGCAGAGTTTATCAGAACCCGTCCATGGGCACCTGCCCGAATATGACCATTCTTGAAAACCTGTCTCTTGCAGACAACAAGGGCAAGCATTTCGGGCTCGGCAAGGGTGTTTCGAAAAAACGAATCGAAAATTACAAGGAAATGCTTTCCGCCCTCGGTCTCGGACTTGAGGATAAGCTAAATGTGAAGATGGGCTCGCTTTCGGGCGGTCAGCGTCAGGCGGTCGCACTTCTTATGGCGACTATGACGCCGCTGGATTTCCTCATCCTTGACGAACACACCGCGGCACTCGACCCCCACACCGCCGATATTATTATGGAGCTAACCGACAAAATCGTGCGTGAAAAGAAGCTCACCGCAATAATGGTCACGCACAATCTGCGTTATGCGGTCGAATACGGCTCGAGACTCGTCATGATGGACAAAGGCCACATCGTGCTCGATGTTGACGGCGTAAAAAAGCATGAAACAAAGGTCGATGACATTCTCGATCTGTTCACCAGTATTTCAATAGAGTGCGGTAACTGAGGCTCTCCCCCGCTTCCTTTCATATATTCCCCGGAATGCACATATACATTGAGTATGTGAGCCAAGGGGAGTGGTGTATGTGCATACAAATATCGAGGAACGCGCCTGCGATCTGGCGGTGTACATTATCGAAAACAAAGCTACCGTCCGAGCAGCGGCAAAGCAGTTCGGGATCTCCAAAAGCACCGTACACAAGGATCTCACAGAGAGACTCAAAACAGTTAATCCCGCGCTTTATCATCAGGTGAGGGAGCTGCTTGATATCAACAAGGCCGAGCGTCACATCCGCGGCGGCATGGCAACAAGAAGAAAATATAAAGGCAAATAGGCAGGACTTTTGTCCTGCCTTTTCTATGCCAGTCTTTCAATTGCTCCGCAGGCGATTTTGCTGCCGGAGTTTCCCGACGGCTGAGTGGTGAAATCGTCGGGTGCTGAATGGATTACGACTGTCTTGCCGATTATCTCTTCTACTTTAATTCTGTCGGTCAAAAAAGCAAGCCACGCTCTGCCGGAGTTCCCGAACAGCGGCGGCATATCTCCGGCATGGCACGGATGCGGACAGCCATCCGGATCATAGTGACCTCCGGTATTCGCCAACGGTTCATTTTTCGTGCCGGTGCAGCTTTCGCCCTCGTGAATGTGAAAAGCGAACACCCTGCAGCCGCATTTGCCGTCACCCATCGGCAGACCGTTTATATCCGCCGCTACAACGACACCCTGACTGAGCTGATAGAAATTTACCTCGCCATGTATTTTCGGATAATCGGGACTGCCTTGAATTTTTGCTTTTGCAAAAGGAAAATTCGAAAGAAGTACATCCGTAAGCAGGCTTATTGTCATTGTCATCCCTCCCGAAAAACATTTTATGAGCGAATTTCAATATCGTGTATGTTTTGATTATTCGGGGACAAACTATGATTCGGTGATGTCAATGACAAAAAAAATCGGAAAGCAGACCCTAAAGCTTCAATATCCCCCGACGATTGCGGCTACTGCCGCCGTTGTCGGTCAAA
>SAMEA3663260__coassemble_234_pt1 | contig 16966 bp, 17 predicted proteins | sample SAMEA3663260__metabat2_low_PE_022 | metagenome-assembled genome bin SAMEA3663260 (sample SAMEA3663260) | pig gut metagenome | biome: pig gut; feature: pig-associated habitat; material: faeces | place: China | collected 2013
GCTCTTACAAGTGCGGATATCGGCGTTGCGATAGGCGCAGGCACGGACGTTGCGATCGATGCTGCAGATGTCGTACTTATGAACAGTAAGCTAAGCGATGTTCCCGCCGAGATTCGCCTGTCCCGCGCGACGCTGACAAATATACGCGAAAACCTGTTTTGGGCGTTTATCTATAATGTTATCGGTATTCCGCTTGCCGCAGGCTGCTTTATCGGGCTGTTCGGCTGGCAGCTCAATCCCGTATACGGCGCGGCGGCAATGAGCCTTTCAAGCTTTTGCGTTGTGACAAATGCTCTCAGGCTCAATCTTTTCGATATGTACTCGTCAAAGCGTGACCGCAGAGGCTCAAAGTCCGTCTCGCAGGCCGAGCTGAGTGCTTTAATAAATGAATTCAATTCTGTTCAGGAGGAAAAAGCAATGAATAAGACCATGAAAATCGAAGGTATGATGTGTCCTCACTGCCAGGCACATGTAGAGAAGGCTCTTGAGGCCGTGAGCGGCGTTACCGCTGTCGAGGTCAGCCATGAAAAGGGCACGGCCGTCGTTACCATGTCGGAAATGGTGGACAATGCCGCATTAAAAGCCGCAGTCGAGCAGGCAGGCTACACGGTAAAAAGCATCGACTGAAAACCGGCCTGTCTTTGATTTATATTCGTATCGTTAAAATCTGTTCTGCAAATAATTCGATACGACTTGCTTCCTCAACCGGCACTGTCAGTACTTTCTATCCCAAAGAATTATGTCATTTTTCTTAGCCGATTCCACTGCATATTTCGTGAAATATTTGTTTGCCAATACAACTCAGACATACTGCCATTGCACTTGAAGATTTATACGGTCATAAATCACCGGGTTAAACGATGAGGTTTGTCTGCATTTGGATAAGGGTATGGGTGCAAATTACATTACTATGTTTGAGATAATCTCTGCACGGCAAAAAATAACAGCAAAAAGAGCTATCGGACTTTTAAAAAATCTGATAGCTCTTTACTTTTACAATAATTCAAATATTATTGCCGTTTTTTTGCCATTGAGGGCAGCCAAATGGTGAAAAGACTTTATTTACGGAGTTTTTCGTGAGCATGAAATCACTCCCACTCGTTGCCGAGAACTACATCTTAACTACTTTTGTTTATAAATTGTGTGATGTAGTTTCCATATTATTTTGATAATCCATATTATACTACCTATCTGACGGGAATTTATCAAAATCTTATCAACGGTGATAAAGCCGATGGTTGCGAGAAAAGAATAGTCGCAAGCGGTTGTGCTTTATCGTAAAACATTGTAGCATAAAAGTTTAAGTTTTTCAAGAGAAAAGTTCTCAACAGTTTTAGTTTGCTGTAGGTGTGACACATCAGAGTGTTGTCAAAGTACTGGATAGCCTATATTATGATTTCTTGTCCGTCAATCACATTCAGAACATTTACATTACTACCTGGAAAATCAAGTGGGCATTCTGTGTGTATAGGTATTACCGTGCTTGGGTTTACAATTCCGACAACTTTCTCAATCGTTTCTATGTCAGCATGGCCACTTGTATGAAGCTTCACCATACGATATTCGGCAACAGCGCTTTTAATTCTTTCGTCGTCAAGATATCCTGACCACATGGAATACACAATAAGTGGTTCCTTGTCCTCGAACCTTTTAAGAAGTTGATTAGAGAGGTAGTTGCCGAGCCGTATGAACATACAAAAACCTTGCTTCTCCATTTTTTCCAACAAATTATCACTATATGTCAACATCTTTTGATATTGATAAAGACGGCTGTATTTCCCGCTATGTTCTGATACAATATCTAACAAAGACTTCTGATATTCATCACACAAACAATATTTGCCACGCGGTACAGCAGAGCAAATAGCAGCAATACGGTCAAAATTCGTAGAAGCACAGGCTACAAAAACATATTTATTTTTTTGCATGATTAGCTTAGTTTTTTTTGATAACTCATATTCCGTCAATGAAGTCGCATTGTTTCTGCTTAGAGTTGTACCTTCGCAAATAAGAGCATCAACACAACCAACATACTTTTCAAGCGTTGGAATAAGACCTTTACCTCTAAAACCGTGAGAACGGAAATCCCCTGTATGAAGAACTTTCTTCCCATCGGCTTCTATTAAAAACATATGAGAATCAAATGCTGAATACAGTTGTGTTATTTAGTGTCGGAAATACTTTCTGGCCGCCATCCGATTTGCCCGGGCGGACACACCATTACTGTGATGTGTGACAGGTATTCAATTGTTACTAACTTAACTGTATTTGCTTAAGTTTACATTGTCATTATACTAAACATATTCCGTTATGTCAAGAGGCTTTTAAGAAATTATTAAACTTTTTTGCTTTATTTATCTTGACAATCGCTAAGCGTATCTGCTATAATAAGTGCAATAACATAGCAAGGAGTGATAAACGATGGCAATTGGTGAAAGAATACGCTTCATCCGCAATTTACGTGGTATGACACAAAAATGGCTCGGCCAGGCGGTGGGCTTTCCGCAAAAGACAGCTGATGTTCGTATGGCACAGTATGAGTCCGGCTCAAGAACACCGAAAGAAGATTTGGTAAAAGCTCTTGCAGGAGTGCTTGATGTTTCGCCTTTAGCTTTGAGCATCCCCGATATTGACAGCGATCTCGGCTTTATTCATACGCTCTTTGCTGTTGAGGATTTGCACGGCGTAAGGGTAGAAAAGAACGATAACGAAGTACATATCGTTTTTGACGGAAACAAGCCGAATGTTAACCATTCTGTTTTCCAAATGCTCACTGCTTGGGCAGAGCAATCTGAAAAATATAGAAACGGTGAGATTTCCAAAGAACAATACGACCAATGGCGTTATACATTCCCTGAACAAGACACCACACAGCGCTGGGCGAAAGTTCCGTCACAAGAACTGAGCGATGCTCTCGTAGATGTCTTTAAGGATAAACTGATTGACTAATCAAGGAGGAATATGAATGGGAAAATTCTTTGCTTGGTTGTTTACTTGTGAGCATATATTTACTTTAGTAACTGTGCTCTTATCGGGACTAATTTCGTGGGGGATTTCTGCAGCCTATTTCAAAAAAAGCAATCGAAACGCATTGAGATTAAATGTGTTATTTCCTATGAAGCGAATAATTTCAGAACCTCGTTCTTGGAAAAATTACAAAATTCTCGAAGATACTTCTAAAGAGCACGATTCAAAATACCTTACTAAAAAGGAACGAACTTCATTAACAACTTTTCTATCGGCATATAAGAGCGTATGTTCATATAGTTATTCATCCGTATGTGCCGAAAGTTTGTTTTCATATTTCTGTTATAAGCTCGAGAAGAACGGCATTAATACAAAACCTGTTCCTATTGAAATTGATGATGAAATAGTTGATTATGATATACCATCAGAGCTGCTGTATTTACGAGATGACCTATCTAAAATCATCGAAGATCGACCTTATGAAGTTGATGAAGATGGTAGTACCACCGATATAATAAAGGCTTTATTTGAAACCTATTGTAAAAATTATTTTAGTGATAAGAAAATTGACTACTTCGACGACTTTTCATTAGACGAAGTCCTCAAAAAATCTCGTGCTCGCAATGAATGGGATGAAAAACTTTCTGCATATAATCTTGCAAAAGAAACCTTTCTTGGACTAAAAGTTTTTGAAAACGATTAACCCTACAAACGACAAAAACCCCGTACTGACTTTTTCCGTCAGTACGGGGTTTAATGTTAATATGGTATTTTTGTGAGCCTATAGAAGTTACTCTTTACCCACAAACCACTTGATACAGAGAATAACGCTGTTCAAGGGTAATCTTATCAAAATCTTATCAACGAGGGTTTTGAAATCCCGCAAACCCGCATAAACAAAGGGTTTGTAGTGTTTTTTCGATTTATTCCCACTCGATGGTGGAGATGGGCTTGGGGCTGAGTTCGTAAAGCACACGGCACACGCCGTCAACCTCGGCGAGAATCCTGTCGGTTATCCTCTTGAGCAGTGCCCAGTCAAGCTCGGGTACGGTCGCACTCGTTGCGTCAACGCTGTTTACGGCGCGGATAACAACCGGCCACTCATATGCACGCTTCCCGTTGCGGATACCGGTCGCGCGGTAATCGGGAACGGCGGTGAAATACTGCCATATCCGGCCCTGAAGTCCTGCCGCGGCAATCTCCTCGCGGAGTATTGCGTCCGACTCACGAACAGCCTCGAGGCGGTCACGGGTGATTGCGCCGGTGCATCTTACACCGAGGCCGGGGCCCGGGAAGGGCTGGCGGTAGACCATGCTGTCGGGCAGACCGAGAGCCTTGCCGACAACGCGAACCTCGTCCTTGTACAAAAGCTTGACCGGCTCGACCAGCTCAAACCGCAAATCCTCCGGCAGGCCGCCGACATTGTGGTGCGCCTTGACGCCGTCACTCTCGAGAATGTCGGGATATATCGTACCCTGCGCCAAAAACTCTATGCCCTCGAGCTTGCGTGCCTCCTCCTCGAACACGCGGATAAACTCCGCGCCGATAATCTTGCGCTTTGCCTCGGGGTCGCAAACCCCGGCAAGCTTATCAAGGAAGCGGTCAACGGCGTCTACATACACGAGATTTGCATCCATCTGATTGCGGAAAACCTCGACGACCTGTTCGGGCTCGCCCTTGCGCAGAAGGCCGTGATTTACATGCACGCAGGTAAGCTGCTTTCCGATAGCCTTAATTAAAAGTGCGGCAACGACGGACGAGTCAACTCCGCCGGAGAGGGCAAGCAGCACCTTCTTTGTACCGACCTGCTCACGAATGAGCTTTATCTGTTCGTCAATAAACGCATCAGCAAGCTCTTGAGTAGTAATTCTTTCCATTGTATCGGGGCGCACATTATTATCCATATTCAATCCTCCAAATTCATTCATCTATCTTTTTATAATGATTTATTCCGATGCGCTTGTGCTCCGCTCTCTTGTGGTAGCGGTCGATTATTCTCTTATCATGCTCGGATGCTTCGCCGGTGGTAATGTACTTATCAATAGCGGCGTAGGTAACGCCCATTTCTTCCTCATCGGTCTGCCCGTCAAAAAGGCCTGCCGAGGGGGCTTTATTTATTATTGCTGCGGGAGCTGTTAGCCAGCACAGAAACTCAATAACCTCGGTCGCAGTTAGGTCGGAAATGGGATTAAAGTCGCAGGCACCGTCGCCCCACTTGGTGTAGTAGCCCATGTACAGCTCGCTGCGGTTGCCGGTGCCGGCAACAAGAAGGTATTCGCTGGCGGCAATGGTGTAGAGAGTGGTCATTCTCAAACGGGGTGCTATGTTATTCACCGCCGCATTGCTGAGGGTTGTGATCCCGGAAAGCCTGTCGATCTCCGCCTGACGGACATCGGTGAGGTCTATGACTCTGGTCTGAATTCCAAAATGCTCGGCGACCTCCTTTGCGTCCTTCATGTCCTGCTCAAAATTACGCTTTGAGGCGCAGGGCATCATGATGCCGACGGTATTTTCACAGGCGAACTTGCAGAGAATGCCGACAAGGGCGGAATCCTTGCCGCCGGAGTTGCCGAAAACAATTCCGTCAACGCCGCTTTTTTCAACAAGGTCCCTTATAAACTGAACTCTGTTTTTAAATTCTTCGTTATAGTCTCTCATTTTTTGCTCCTCATAACCGATTGATATGATTTAAAATTTTATATCAGCTCACCGCCAATGTCAATAACATCCCCCTGCGATAGCTTTAACAATTAATTTTAGCTTTCGACCTCGTTTGTTATGTTTTTCAAACGGCTTGTCCCATAATGCTTGTAAGAAACGGAGGAATGACCATGAGAAGCGACACGCTTATTGACGAAACAAAAGGCAAACCGGCAGGGCACGTGCGCTCCGCTTTGTGTTACACGCAGGAGCTTTATCCGTTTGATGCGCTGTTTTCGCCCATTTTATGCGGAGGGCTGAGCCTTAAAAATCGTATTATCGCCATACCTCCCGTCATGCTGTATGGCGAAAAGCCCGAGGAATTTGCCCTCAATGCCGCGGCAGGAGGTGCCGGGCTTATCTGCATTGACGGCGGCTTTGATTCCAAACTCTGCGACGGTGTCCACGCGCATGGCGGCAGAATATTTGCTACGCTTGCACCCGAAAAGCCGCTTAGTGCGGGCTCCCGGCGAATAAGGTCTGCGGTGCAGTCGAAACTTATGTGCCGCCAAGCCCTCGACGCTGTCAAAATCGGCTGCGACGGGCTGTGTCTTGACCTGCGCGATGTTGAATATGACCAAGCTGTTGTGCTTACAGGATCCGTTCGCCGTACCGTCGGAGGGGATACTCCGATCATGTGTCGGGTCAGCGTTTCGTATTCCTATACCAACATCGTTACAGCAGGCGCCGATATGCTCAGCATCGAGCCGAGTGCGAAAAATGCACCGTGGCTGTGTCAGCCGACCGAGGCAATGCCTGCCGGCTGCTTTCTTGAATATTCAAGGTATGCCAAATCGAGCGTCAGCGTTCCGGTAGCCGCCTGCGGCAAGCTGGGTTATCCTGATGTTGCGGAGGCTGCCCTGCGTGAGGGAATGTGCGACATGGTCATACTCCAAAGAACACTGCTTGCCGACCCGGAATGGTGCGGCAAAGCACAGTCGGGCAAGGTTGATGACATTATCCCCTACATAAACCCGTTGGGCAGACTTCTTGTAAATCTCCGCACCAAGTCCGGGACACGAAAGCACATAGCCGTAATAGGCGGCGGAGTGTCGGGCATGAGTTTCGCCCTTTGCGCGGCAAACCGCGGTCATAATGTTGATCTGTACGAATCCGGCAGCAAGCTCGGCGGACGGCTCATTGCCGAAGCAAGACCGTCTTTCAAAGCCGACACACTCAACTACCGTCACTGGCTCATACTCAGGCTGTGCAGAGCAAAAAATGTTCAAATCTTTCTAAACAGCTATGTGGATGCCGCAGGGCTCTCCGGCAGCGTCTACGATGCCATTGTATTTGCAAACGGCAGCCGGCTTCCTCCCTTGCCCGACATTTCCGGCTGGGGTGATATTCCCTTCGTGCCGCTGTGGGTGCTCGCCTCGACCCCCGGGGGGCTGCAGGAGCTTGGCGGCAAACGAATTGCCGTTTTAGGCGGCGGCAAATCCGGCTGCGAGTGTGCGCTATGGCTCAAATCGGAGAAAAATGCAGCAAAGGTCACTCTTATAGAAAATGGCTGCAAAATAATGAGGGACTCCACTTTTTTTGAGCGCGAATGGTTCAAAAAAGTCCTTAAAATTCAAGGCATTGAGCTAATGACGGCAGCAGAGCCGCTAAGAATATCCGAAGGCTGCCTGCTGTTAAAACAAAGCTGCTGCGCCGCGTTGGTCACGGCACATTCCTCCGATACCTTTATCAGAAGCATAGACTGCGACCTGATAGTCCTTGCGCAGGAGGAGCTTGCCGACAAAACTCAGTTTATACAAGCTCAAAGCACACCCACAGCGGCACGGCTATACTGCCTGGCAGGCTCGCATTACCCCTGCGGCATTATCGGCGCAAGTCGGGCCGCATACGAGCTTGCACAAATGATATAGATGCAATTATTACAAACTGTATACCTCAAAACGGAGCTCTCGGTTATTTTTGGGAGCTCTTTTTCGCTCAAATATTCGTCCGACTTGCCCGGGGCTTGATTTTTCAGCATTTTTTTGCTATAATGCAAAAAGATAAATTATTTGAAATAAAACTGTCTTGATTACAAATACGGATATAAGGAGAGTTACCCCAAATGAAACGATGTATGTCGTTTATTCTGGTACTGCTTCTGTTGTTCAGCTTAGTACCGTTTTCTGCCTCCGCAGCGAGCAGTATGAAGGCAAGCGGCAATATAATTGCGTACATAAAAGAGAAAGAAGGCTGCAGACTTGAAGCCTATAAGCTGTCGGGTGAGAAATACTGGACGATAGGCTACGGCCATTCGGGTCCCGATGTCAAGCAGGGGCAGGTTATCACCGAAGACGAGGCGAACAAACTTTTCTCCGATGACCTCAAAACATTTGAGAAAGCAGTCAACGGCTATATTGACGAGTACAATCTCAGTTTCAATCAGAGCAAATTCGATGCCATAGTAAGCTTTACCTATAACTGCGGTACAAACTGGGTGGATAAAAGCTGGAGGATAGCTAAGTACCTTAAGAACAACTTTAAAGACTCAAACGGCAAGGTTATTCCCGATCAGGAAATTGCCGATGCCTTCGGCGTTATCTGCAGCGGCGGAGATGGTATTATTGACGGACTTATCGAAAGGCGCATTGAGGAGGCCAAGATATTTCTGTACGGTGACTACAAGGGCACCGGCAGCCACGATTTTGTTTATGTTAAGCTCGATGCAAACGGCGGTACGCTTACGACCGGAAACCGTGTGGTGATTTACACCAAGGGTCAGCATTACAGCTCAATGCCGGAGGCTACAAGGTCCGGCTACTATCTTGACGGATGGAAGTCCGATGCCGGCAGTTACTACAGAAACGATGACATTGCAAACAAGGATCTTAACCTCACCGCCATGTGGCGCAAGGGCACTGCCCCCACCAGATACACCGTCACGGTAAATGACGGCTTCGGCAGCGGCAAAAACGAGCCCGGGGTAACTGTGTATCTCTGCCCCTACGAAAAAAGCGGCTACCGGTTCACCGGCTGGTCAAAAAGCACCGATGTCACCATTAAAAAGGATTCCGAAGGTTTTTACTATTTCACCATGCCGTCAAAGAATGTGACGATAACCGCAAACTATGAGGAGATCAAATCCGTCTACACCGTTACAGTCAACAACGGCGGCGGCAGCGGCAAATACGAGGTCGGCTCAAAGGTAATGCTCTATCCGCTGTCCACCGAAGAAAAGTTCGGCTACAAGATAAGCTCGTGGCAATCAAACGATGTGACTGTCAAGGGCAGTGCGTCCACAGGGTTTTATTTTACGATGCCGTCAAAGAATGTAACGGTTACCGGCGTGTATGTCAGGGGCTGCAACCGCTTCGACAACTGCCCGTCGATAGGCTACAGCGATCTCAGCGAAATGCATTGGGCACATTATGAGATCGACTACTGCATAGATAATAAACTCCTTATCGGAACGGATGCGACCGCCTTTGCCCCCGATGATCCGATGACAAGAGCCATGATCGCAACCGTGTTTTACCGTTTTGCTGGCACGCCCTCGGTTGCGGAGCTTAAAAACCCGTATTCGGATATCGATGATGATTATTATAAAAACGCCGCAATATGGGCAGGCTGCAGCGGGATAAACTACGACGACGGCACCGGCTTATTTGATCCGGACGGTATTGTCAGCCGTCAGGAGTTCGTGTATATGCTTTACAGATTTGCCTCAACCAACGGCTTCGGCACTCAAAGTCCCTCCGATTCCGAACTATCCTCCTTCTCCGACTCCGGCAACATTGCCGACATCTATCTCGAAGCGATGGAATGGGCAGTCGGTCTAGGCATTATTATAGGAACGGATGAGGGCACCCTTGAGCCGGAAAGCGGCGCAACCAGAGCCGAGATCTCGGCAATGCTATACCGCTTCCTGCACACGGCAAACTCCGGCTTGTTCTAAATTTGATCCAAGCGTTTGTCTAAGAAAAACCGAGGAAAGACCTAAAATGTCTTTCCTCGGTTTTTATACCACGCCCCGTTACCGGCTGTGGTCACACTCCGAATTTTGTGACAAGCACCACAACATACGCCGCATAAGCAAGCAGCATCAAAATGCCCTGCCAGCGGTACATTCTGCCCTTAATAAGCGGCGGCACAACAGCAAGCAGCGTCATGCCGAAGCACACCGGCATGTCCAGTACATACGACTGCTCCGCTATCGTGAGCTTACCGTCGGAAACGATGCTGCATATGGGCAAAATCATTGCAAGATCAATTATGTTTGCACCGATGATATTGCCGATGGACATTGAGGATTCCTTCTTGCGTATTGCCGTGAGCGTTGTGATAAGCTCAGGCAGGCTCGTGCCGATAGCGACCATCGTGACGCCGATTATCGCCGAGGGCACGCCGAGCAAAAGTGCGAGCTCGCTGCCGTACTTAATTAGCAGCTTTGAGCCGACTACGATTGCGGCAATGCCGATGACGAACATCACAAGCTGCTTCGGCAGATGTTTTTTATCTACCTGCTCGCGCTCATCCATGCCCATGTCATTTTTGGCGTCTCTGATATTATCCCAGATATAAATTGCAAGCAGCGCAAACAGCGCAAAGCTCGGCAGCATATGAAGTGAGCCGCCTTTGCACAGCACCCACAAAAACAATGCCGCCAACACCATAAGCGCACCCTTGAGTCGGAACTGACTGCGCTTTATTGCAGCAGGTATGCAGACAATCGATATACCCATGATAAGACCGATGTTTGCTGTGACCGAGCCGACAGCATTTCCGACGGCAAGATCAAGCTCACCGTCGAGCACACCGGTGACGGACACCGTGAGCTCCGGAAGTGTTGTGGCGACACTGACTATCGTCGCACCGATAATAAATTTCGGTATGCCGGTCAGATTGGCTATGAAAACCGCCGAGTCAACAAACCAGTCGCCGCCCTTTATAATGAGCAGCAGACCCACGGCAAAAAGTAAAACAACTAATCCAGTATGCATAAAACTCTCTCTTTGTCTGTTTATCTAAGATTTAGTCACCGAACAGTCGGTCAAGTTCGGGAAATACGCTTTCATCGGTCGGCGTAGGCGTAGGCGTAGGCGTGGGTTCGGGCTTCTTTTCGAATGTGACGATGACGGTGTGGTCATCCTTGATATACGACAAAGTGTAGCTTTCGATGCTTCCCTGATCTTCGCCGTCAACGCTCACCGAAGCTATCTCATAGCCCTCATTGGGGGTAAAATTCATCGTAAGGCTACCCCAATCTTCGACCTCAACATTGCCGGTGGGACTTGCAGTGCCGCCGTTGCCTGCCGAAATGAACACCTTATGATTAACGGTCTCATCGCCCTTATCCTCGTTCTTCTCGGGAGCTTTGGTCTCCTCGACCGTGGCGTCATTTGCCTGTACCGAGCCGGGCTTGAAGGTGAAGTTTCCGCCCTTTGCGCACAGCACGACCGTGATCACTGCAACAACTGCAAGCAATGCGGTTATCGCCCACTTTGTTTTTGCACTCATATCACTGATACTTTTCTTCTGCGTCTTGTCTTCCTTATTCATATCGTGACCTCCGAGTTATTATTGCTTCTGCTCGCCGCCCTGCTTATTATTGGGCTTTCCCCTGTGATAATAGCGGTGTCTGCTGCGTTTTTTATCTCCGCCCTCTTTTGCTTCCGTCGATTTTTGCTGCAGCTTGGCATTTGCCTCTGTCGGAGCTTTCTCTGTCTTAGGTTTTTCGTGCGGCTTGTTATTTGCCCCGCCTCTCCTGTGCTTGGGCTTTGCCTTCACGCTCTGCTTATCCTCGCCATCCTTGGGCTTGGGCTGCTGCGCAGGCTTTTCGGCATCGTTTTTGCTGCGATTTTTGCCGCCTCTGCGGCTGCGGCGATTGCGTTTTTTCTTGAGTGTCTCTTGCTTTTCCGGCTTATCTTCGGTGTTATCGCTTATGAATACATCGGGAATATCCCACTCGTCCTCGGGCTCCTCCTCGGGCTCGGGAACGGGCACATACTTAAGCACCGAGGGCAGCGGCTCGCCGTCCTTGGGTCTGCCGCCCGGAACAGTGGCGACCTCAACGGCCTTATAGGTGCGCAGCGTATCCTCGCCTTCGCCGTCAAGTTTCACCTTGACAAGCTGGCGCAGGAGATTAACCTGCGTTACCGTGCCGTAGCCTGCCGGAGTTTCGACAAATGCACCCTGCTTGGGCACATTCCTGACAAGCTCTTCATACGCCTCCTGCTCATACCTCAGGCAGCACATCAGTCTGCCGCAGCTTCCGGATATCTTGCTGGGATTGAGCGACATGGACTGCACCTTTGCCATTTTTGTCGATACCGGCTGAAAATCGCTGAGGAACTTACTGCAGCAAAACGGTCTGCCGCAGATACCGAGGCCGCCGAGCATCTTTGCCTCGTCGCGTACACCGATTTGCCTGAGCTCGATGCGGTTACGGAAAATGCACGCAAGGTCCTTTACCAGTTCGCGGAAGTCAACTCTTCCGTCGGATGTGAAGAAGAACGTCGTCTTGTTGCCCTCGAAATTGCACTCGACATCGACGAGCTTCATATCAAGACCATGCTCGGCGATCTTCTTTTTGCATATCTCATATGCTTCTTTTTCACGCTGTTTGTTTATCTGTGCCACACGCAGATCGTCACGGGTCGCAACTCTCACAACGGGGCGCAGCGGCTGTATTACGGCAGTGTCCTCGACCATGTGATTTCCCTGGCAGCAGTCGGCTATCTCAAGACCCTTGCTGGTCTCGACAATTACCTGCTCACCGGTCTTGACCGTTTTACCGTTGGGCGCAAAGAAGTAGCTCTTGCCCCTGTTTTTAAATTTTACGCTTATAACTTCAGTCAACTTTTTTCCTCGTTTCCTTTGCGGGCAGCGATCTGACTGCCAACAATCCAAATATATGTCTGACGCTTGTATTGACCATTTGGTACTCAAGGCACCTGTCGATCAGCTCGATATTCTCCATGATCTGCTTCTTGGAATCGGAGTAACGGAGCTCCTGTACCAGCCTGCGCTCAACGCTGTTGAGAAAATCGGGCAGCTTTCTCGCATCAAGTCTTTCGTTTTCCATGCACCATGCAGTAAGCTCAGCGTTGTTGCCGTTTTGCACAAGTCGGATATACTCGTCGGCAAGCTCCGCCATTTCCATGTTCTCCGGCTCTGAACCGCTGTTGCACCGGATCATCGCGCACCTTGAACGCACGGTGATGAGAAGCTTTTCGGGATTTGCAGTACAGAGGATGAAGTGCACTCCCGCAGGCGGTTCCTCGAACAGCTTGAGGGCGGCATTCTGCGCACTCTCATTCATTGTTTCCGCTTCCTCGATGATATACACCTTACCCGAGGCCTCATTCGGCAAAATATAAGCGTCAGCACCCATATCTCTTATCTGATCGACCTGGATATCGCGCTTTTTGTTGCCTTTATCATCCGATGGCCTGCGCACAAAGCCGAGATCAGGGTGCACACCGGCCCTGACCTTGCGGCAATCGCGGCAAACACCGCAGGGCTTTTTACCTGTACCGCTGCACAGGATTTCGGCGGCAAGCTCCGTTGCTCTCGCCAAACCGACCTCTTCCGATGCCGAGGAGACTATATACGCATGTGACAGCTTTTCCATAGCTCCTCCCATCCGATACTTTAGCTAATCAGCTTATTTTACTATTTTATGCTTTCTAAGTCAAATATTTTTCAAGTGAAAAAACTCCCTGCATTGCCTATGCAATGCAGGGAGTTTGAAATTAAGAATATTACAGCTTTGATTCGATGTATTCTACAATTTTTCCGACGGTGGTGAGCTCGGTTGCGTCCTCATCGGGAATTGCAAGGCCGAACTCGTCCTCAACGGACATTATAAGTTCAGCTACATCAAGGGAATCTGCGCCGAGGTCGTCAACTATATTGGTGTCTGCGGAAATGCTGTCGGCAGCTACTTCAAACTGCTCTGCTAAGATTGTCTGAACCTTTTCAAGTGTCATTATTCTACTCCTCCAATATCAGTGGCTTATGCCCATTCCCGGCTCTGCGGTTTGTTGCCGGTCTGCTGCGGTCTGTCGTAAGACACAACGACACGGCGATTCGGCTCGGTGCCTGTGGAGCTCGTCGTTACACCCTCGTAATCCTGCAATGCAGTGTGGATGATATGACGCTCGTAGGAGTTCATCGGCTCTAACGCCATGCTGCGCTTATATTTGATGACCTTTGCGGCCATCTTCTCGGCAAGGCGAACGAGGGATTCCTCACGCTTTGCACGGTAGCTCTCTGCATCGACGGAAATGTGCATATGCTTGTCGTTTCCGCGATTAATGACATAATTTGTAAGATGCTGTATGGCGTCAAGAGTCTCGCCGCGGCGACCGATCACAGCTCCCATGTTCGGACCGGACAGGTTTACGACTATTCCCTTGTTGTCACGAGCGGTTATCTCAATGTCGGCCTTCGTGCCCATACGGCTGAGCAGTCCCGTCAGGAAGCTTCTGATCTCGGGATAGTCCTGAGCAGGCTCAGCTTCAGGCGTTTGGGCCTCGGCAACAGGCTCATCGGGTGCTTCATACTCGACGCGCACAACCGCCGGAGATGCTCCGATACCCAAAAAGCCGGATTTGGCGCGCTCAACGACTGTTACGGAAACATCGTCGCGGTCCATACCGAGCTCCTCAAGAGCAGCGGCAACAGCCTCTTCCTCTGTGCGGCCGGTTTTTTCCAAATACTTTATCATATTAGGTTCTCCTGTAACTATTCAGGCTGGTTTTCCGCATCGGTCTCGGGGCTTTCTGCCTCGGTCTCGACTTTGGCATCAGCAAAACGGTTGGGATCGTAGGCTCTGCCTCTTGCGTAACGGCGGTTACCGACCTGCGAGGGATTCTCCTCGGTCTTTATGCCGAGACGCTCACGCTTTGCTTCACGCTCTGCCTTCTCGTTGGCGGCACGGCGTTCATCGCTTTGCTGCTTGGACTGAGCCTGCATCTTCTTCTTGCTGGTATTGTTGTTGCGGACGGTTGCGCCCTCTGCACGAAGACGCTCGGTCTCCTCGTGGCGGCGGCGCAGCTCCTCTTCCTTTGCCTTGTTCTTTGCGATGCGCTCTGCATCCTCAATGTCAAGCTTCTTCTTATATATCTTGGTGAGGACGACATCTCTTATTATACCGAAAACGCTGTTTGCTATCCAGTATACGCCGAGAGCGGCAGGCATGATAAAGCAGATCCAGATAGACATGATGGGCATGAAAATATTCATGGTCTTCATCGATGCCTCTGCCTGCTGACCGCCGGGGGTGGGATTGGTCATCTGGCTGATTCTCATTGAAAGCCAAGACAGGAACGCCGCGATAAGAGGAATGAGGAACAGTCCCAGTGCCGGCAGTGCAGTCTCGGTATTTGAGAAGTCAAGATTCCAGACCTTCCATTCGGGGATCTTACCGAGGTTCATCCCAAGGAAGCTGTAATCGAGATTGATGAGCTTATCGCCGAGATCGCCGAGAGCACTGACTGCCGCATCCCAATTCTGATGGATAGCATCGGTGACGCCGATCTCGTCATAGGTATGGTTGCTTGAGCCGACAAAGCCGGCATTTTTCGTCGCCCACTCGGTTATCTTTGCAACACCGTCCTCGCTTATACCCATCATCTTCTCCAGAGGCTGGCGGATGACGCTGTACAGAGCTATAAGGATGGGGAACGGTATCAGACTCCACAGGCAGCCCGACATAGGATTGATATTCTCCTCACGGTAGAGCTTTGTGATCTCCTGCTGATACTTTTCTTTGTTGCCCTCATATTTCTTTTCGAGAGCCTTCATCTTCGGCTGGAAGCGAGTTGTGCGCATCATGCTTTTCTTGCTCTTTGCCATGAAGGGGAGAAGAATAAGGTTAACTACGAGAGCAAAGAGAATGACGGCAACGCCGTAGTTCTGAGTCCAGTTGTACAGGAACTCCATAAGTCTGGCAAACGGCCAAACTATATAATCCCATAATGACATAAAATTCTCCTTGTAATCAGACCCCGTTTACGGTACGGGATCATAGAAATCGTGCTCACCGAAGTGAAAGGGATGGCACCTCAGCAAGCGTTTCAGAGCAAGCCAGCCGCCCTTCAAAGCCCCGTATTTTTCCAGAGCTTCAACGGCGTACTGCGAGCAGGTCGGAACATACCGGCAGCAGGCGGGTCTTAAGGGTGAGATATACTTCTGATAAAGCCTCACCAAGCCGATGAGCAGCTTATTCATTTTTTCTCTCCTTTTATGAGCCCGAGCTCAGCGCAGGCGTGCAAAAATGCCTTTTCGATTTTGGCGTAATCGCCGTTAACGCAAGCAGAACGGGCGACGATGACCATATCCGTACCGCTTATGAGCTTGTCCGCATTCAGGCGGTAGATCTCTCTTAAACGGCGGCGGACGCGGTTGCGTGTAACGGCCTTGCCGAGCTTAGTTGACACGGTGTAGCCCACACGGTTGACGCTTCGCCCCGTTTTCAGGCAATATACGACGAGATACGGGGTGACGGCGGTTTTGCCTTTGTGATACAGCCGTCTGAATTCATAGTTTTTCTTCAGTGTGACTCTGAAATCCAACGAAATTCACCCCAAATCGGTTGAAAACAATTCCTGCGCAAACACCTCAAGGGCGGATAACACCCGCCCTAAAAATATTTAAACTTCCGTTCTGCTCATGCAGGTCAAATCAGGCGCTGAGCTTTGCTCTGCCCTTTGCTCTGCGGCGAGCGAGGACCTTACGGCCGTTTGCGGTGGACATTCTCTTGCGGAAGCCGTGCTCTTTTTTGCGCTGACGCTTCTTGGGCTGGTAAGTACGCAGCATAATTCTCTGCACTCCTTTCAGGATTATTACTCAACATTGACCTAAGTCAAAGTAGTTGACTAAAAAATTACTTCCGATGCCGACAGGCATCGGAAGTTTATTATATACGATACACTTACTTAATGTCAATAATTTTTTACGCCTTTTTCAGGTCCTCGCCGCGCAGATATTTGCCCAGAGGCTTCCAGACAAGTGCGCCGATAACGAGTATGATGACCATATCAACGAGCATATAGCTGCCGTTATACAGTGCCGAATAAATCCACGGCGAGGTCATGGTCATGTTGAAGAAGGTTTCCGGCATGTACTCTGCCCAAACGGTCGCGCCGACAACATAGTGGACAAGGAAGCGTGCGCAGCAGGCGACGACAGTGCCGATGAAGAAACCGTACTTGTTCCTGCTGAAAAGACCGGCAACGCCGAGTACCGCATAGGCAACAATGAAGTCGCCGATAATGGACTGCCAGCCGATGGCTATGCCGCCTTCATAGAACATCTGCAAAATGCCGTAAACCGTCGACGCCAGCATCGCAGG
>SAMEA3663260__coassemble_238_pt1 | contig 16807 bp, 16 predicted proteins | sample SAMEA3663260__metabat2_low_PE_022 | metagenome-assembled genome bin SAMEA3663260 (sample SAMEA3663260) | pig gut metagenome | biome: pig gut; feature: pig-associated habitat; material: faeces | place: China | collected 2013
AGCTCCGCCATCCCTCAAGAAGTCGTAAACTCAAAGATTTCTTAAACTGACAGCTAATGCAGTTAAGACCTGTCCAATTGGACAGGTCTTAACTTTTGCAATAATTATTATATAAATATTTACACAAATTTTTGAATAAAAGCCTTGACAAGTGCAAAAAATAATGGTATATTAGCACTCGAACAAAGAGAGTGCCAGCAAAGCGAAAAAACGAGTGCTAAAAGGAAGAGCGTAATGGGCATCAGCGAGAGGAAAAAGAAAATACTTGCCGCCCTTGTTGACGAGTACATTAAAACGGCAGAGCCTGTCGGAAGCAAGGCGATAGCGAAGCTTGCAGATCTCGGCTGCTCCTCGGCAACGATACGCAATGAGCTGGCAGAGCTTACCGAGATGGGCTACCTCGAGCAGCCACACACCTCGGCAGGCAGAATTCCCACTCCCGCCGGTTACAGGATGTATGTAAATGAGCTGATGGAAAAGCAGAAGCTTTCTCTTGAGGAGACCGAGGAAATCAACCGGAGGCTCAACGACAAGATGACCCGGCTCGACAGCATGATGAGCGATGTGGGCAAAATTGCCTCTCAGCTCACCGATTATCCGGCACTTGCCCTTGCAACCTACGCACCGGCGGTCATCACGCGCTTCGACCTTATCTATATTGATGCAAACACATTCATAATCGTTGTGATGCTGAGCAACAATACAGTTAAGAATAAATTGGTCCATCTGCCTGTTTCGGTGGACCAGGGTATGATAAATAAGCTTTCGGCTTTGTTTAATGCAAATTTCACCAACATAAAAAACGACAGGATAACGCCGATTCTCATCTCCTCAACGGAGAGGGCGGCGGACGATACGATGGGGCTTACCTCCGTGATAGCCTCGTTTGTTATCGAAACGCTTTCGAGCCAGCATGAGGTCGAGACATATGTCACCGGCGAGAACCGACTGCTCAGCCAGCCCGAGTACCGCGACCCGGATAAGGCGCACAAGCTCATGAATTACCTTGCCGAGGGCGGTCATGTGCTTTCCGGACCTGCCGAGGAGATGCTTGAGGGCGATTCCGAGGTAAGGGTGCTGATAGGGCCCGAGAATGTCGCCGAGGAGCTTAAGGACTCCAGCGTGGTCATCGCAAGCTATGATATGGGCGACAACACCAAGGGACTTATCGGAGTAGTCGGACCGACAAGAATGGATTATTCAACCGTTGCCGCGAAGCTGAGCTTTCTTGCGGCAGGCCTTTCAAGGCGGCTCGGCGGCGGCACCGCACCGCCCTCCGGTATGCACAACAAACTGATAATCAAGGGAGATGACATTATAGATGAGCACTGAGAAGAAAGAAACTTCCGCAGAAGAGCTAAAGGAAGAAAAGACCGAAGAAGAAACCCAGGCGGAGACCCCAAAGGAAAAGAAGCCTAAAAAGGAATCCAAAAAGGAATCCAAAAAAGAAGCCGAAATAAGAGAAACGGCAGAGAAGCTCATAAACGAGGAAAAGGAAAAGTACCTCAGGCTTGCCGCCGAGTACGATAATTTCCGCAAGCGCAGTCAGAAAGAGCGCGAGTCGCTGTATAACGACATCAAAGCCGATACGCTGCTCAAGTTCCTGCCGGTTTATGATAATCTTGAAAGAGCGCTCAAGCAGGCAACGGCGGACGAAGCCTACCGCAAGGGCGTTGAGATGATAATGACCCAGTTTAACACCACGATGGAGAAGCTGGGCGTCACCGAGATAGAGGCCGCCGGTCAGAAATTTGACCCCACGCTCCACAATGCGGTGATGCACATTGAGGACGAAAGCTTCGGCGAAAACGAAGTCGTCGAGGTTTTCCAAAAGGGCTTTAAGCTCAATGACAAGATAATCCGTTTTGCGATGGTCAAGGTTGCAAACTGATTTATAGATTTAATTTGTATAGTAATTTCACTTTTTAATAGGAGGAAAAAACAATGGGAAAGATTATAGGTATTGACCTCGGTACAACTAACAGCTGTGTTGCCGTTATGGAAGGCGGCGAGGCTGTCGTAATCGCAAACGCAGAAGGTTCGCGCACTACACCGTCAGTTGTAGCATTTGCAAAGACAGGCGAGCGCATGGTAGGCCAGGTCGCAAAGCGTCAGGCCATCACTAACCCCGACCGCACCATCTCCTCGATAAAGCGTGAGATGGGTACCTCCCACAAGGTCACTATTGACAATAAAAACTTCACCCCGCAGGAGATCTCCGCAATGATCCTTCAGAAGCTGAAGGCAGATGCAGAGAGCTACCTCGGTCAGACCGTCACCGAAGCGGTCATCACCGTTCCTGCATACTTCACCGACGCACAGCGTCAGGCAACAAAGGACGCAGGCAAGATCGCAGGCCTCGATGTAAAGCGTATCATCAACGAGCCTACCGCAGCAGCACTTGCTTACGGTCTGGATAAGGAAACCGACCAGAAGATCATGGTCTACGACCTCGGCGGCGGCACCTTCGATGTCTCCGTGCTCGAGATCGGCGACGGTGTTATCGAGGTTCTGGCAACCGCAGGCAACAACCGCCTCGGCGGCGACGACTTTGACGCCTGCATCACCAAGTACCTTGTTGATGAGTTCAAGAAGGCAGAGGGCATCGACCTGTCCGGCGATAAGGTCGCGATGCAGCGTCTGCGTGAGGCAGCGGAAAAGGCAAAGATCGAGCTGTCCGGCGTGACCACCTCCAACATTAACCTGCCTTACATCACTGCTGACGCAACCGGCCCCAAGCACCTTGATGTAACTCTGACCCGTGCAAAGTTCAACGAGCTGACCCACCACCTTGTCGAGAAGACCATGGGTCCCGTGAAGCAGGCTCTGTCCGACTCCGGACTGTCGGCAAGCGACATTTCGAAGGTTCTCATGGTCGGCGGTTCATCCCGTATCCCCGCAGTTCAGGAAATGGTCAAGACTCTCACCGGCAAGGAAGGCTTCAAGGGCATTAACCCCGATGAATGTGTCGCAATCGGCGCTGCAATTCAGGGCGGCGTTCTCGCCGGCGATGTAAAGGGCGTTCTGCTTCTGGATGTAACCCCGCTGTCCCTCGGTATTGAGACTCTCGGCGGCGTATGCACCAAGCTCATCGAGCGCAATACCACCATCCCCACCAAGAAGAGCCAGATCTTCTCCACCGCAGCAGATAACCAGACCGCAGTTGAGATCAATGTTCTCCAGGGTGAGCGTGAGATGGCACAGTACAACAAGAGCCTCGGCCGCTTCAACCTTGACGGTATCGCACCGGCACGCCGCGGTGTTCCTCAGATTGAGGTCACCTTCGATATCGACGCAAACGGCATAGTAAATGTTTCCGCTAAGGACCTCGGCACCGGCAAGGAGCAGCACATCACCATCACCTCCTCGACCAACATGACCAAGGAAGACATCGACAAGGCCGTTAAGGAGGCCGAGATGTTCGCGGCAGAGGATGCAAAGCGCAAGGAAGAGATCGATGTTCGCAACCAGGGCGACCAGATCGTATACCAGACCGAGAAGACCCTCGAGGATATGGGCGACAAGGTTCCCGCTGAGGTAAAGGGAGAAATCGAGTCTAAGCTGCAGGCGCTTAAGACCGCGCTCACCGGCACCGACACCGAGAGCATTAAGCAGGCCACCAAGGAGCTGACCGATGTGTTCGGCAAGCTCTACGAGGCAGCTCAGGCAGCTCAGGGCGGCGCAGGCTTCGATCCCAATGCACAGGGCTGCGACCCCAATTGCGGCAATGACTGCGGCAACGGTCAGGACTACTACGATGCCGACTACACCGTAGTCGATGATGACAACAAGTAATTATCGCAAATTAAGATGTGGGCGTACTCCGGTACGCCCACATTTGAGGTAGATTTATGGCAGAAAAAAGAGATTATTATGAGGTCCTCGGCGTCAGTAAGGGCGCGTCGGAGGATGAGCTTAAAAAAGCATACAGAAAGCTTGCCAAGGAAAATCACCCCGACCTGCATCCCGGCGACAAGGAATGCGAGGCCCGCTTTAAGGAGATAAACGAGGCATACGAGGTGCTGAGCGATTCCGATAAGCGTGCGAAGTACGACCAGTTCGGCCATGCCGCATTTGACCCCAATCAGGGCTTTGGCGGCGGCGGTTTCGGCGGCTTCGAGGGCTTCGGCGGTTTCGGCGATATCTTCGGCGATATATTCGGTGGCTTCGGCGGCTTTGGCGGCGGCGGCAGAAACCCCAACGCACCGCGCAAGGGCGATAATCTGCGTGCCACGGTAAACATCAAGTTCGAGGAGGCTGCCTTCGGCGTAAAGAAAGAGGTCTTTGTCGCCAAGGTCGAGCAGTGCCCCGATTGTAAGGGCACGGGCTGTGCCGAGGGCACGACCGCCGAGGTCTGCCCCGATTGTAAGGGCACGGGCTCTGTCAAGACCACCCAGCGCACACCCTTCGGCATGGTGCAGTCCACCGGCCAGTGTCCCAAGTGCAAGGGTCGCGGTAAGATAATCCACACTCCGTGCAAGAGCTGCCGCGGCATCGGCAGCGTCCGCCGTCAGCATAAGGTCACGGTCAGCGTGCCTGCCGGTATTGACGACGGTCAGACCATATCGCTGCGCGGTCAGGGCAATGCCGGTATAAACGGCGGTCCTGCCGGAGATCTCCTCATCACCGTTCTGGTGCAGCCTCATGCACGCTTTGAGCGTGACGGCGCATCGATACTGCTCGAGCAGGAGGTTTCCTTTGCACAGGCAGCACTCGGCTCGGAGATAGAGGTCCCCACGCTTGACGGTAAGGTAAAGCTGAACATACCCGAGGGCACACAGCCCGGCTCGGTGTTCCGACTCAAGGGCAAGGGAGTTCCGTACCTGCGCGCAAACGGCCGCGGCGACCAGTTTGTCACCGTAAAGGTTGCAGTTCCCAAGAATATGAGCAGCGCACAGAAGGAGGCACTGCGTCAGTATGCCTCCGCGATGGGCGAGACCATCGAGCAAAAGAACATTTTCGGCAAGCGCAGGAAATAAAGTACATTACTCCGCAGTTAACAAACTGCGGAGTTTTTTGTTTAAAATGAAAACGGATATTTACAAAAGAGTGAATTTAGCTTAAAATAATAAAAAAGCCGTGTTTAAGGGGGAGAACGGTATGCTGGAGGAGAATTTTTTAGAGGTTTATGACAAGTTCAAGCTTGAGTTTTTCCGCAGGATCTTTGAGCTTGTTCGGGAACGGGAGGGCTCGCTGAGCGCAATGGAGGCGTTCTCCATTGAGGTCATCCATGCTCTGCATGAGCCGACGATAGGTCAGTTTGCGGAGTTTTTGAATATTTCGCAGTCGAATGCGACCTACAAGGTCAATAACCTCATCAAAAAGGGCTATCTCAAAAAGCAGAATTCAGAGACCGACAGGCGCGAATATCATTTGCTGCTGTCGGATAAGTATTATGGGTATACCGACATCATGCGAAGCTATGTCAAGACCGTCGTCGATCGCATTGACGAGAGCTTTTCCGCGGAGGAAACGGAGCTGTTTTCAAATATGCTCCGCAAGATATCCGACGAGATGATGCCCGAGGTAAATATGAAGCCGTAATGCGCAAAAACGCACTTGCTCAACAGCAGGTGCGTTTTCGCTTGTTGACTTTAAGAATATATTGCTATAAAATAGATTTGTTAATTCGATAACAAAAATTATTGATATAAGGATGTGAAATGCCCATGTTACTTACCCCCGAACAGCAGGCGATGCTAAACGGTGAAAAGGGTGAAACGATGGCAAAGGTCGTCAAGACCCTCGTGATGTACGGTGAGACCTTCGGCGCAGAGAGAATGGTGCCGATAACCTCCAAGTACGGCCACACCGTTATCAGCTTCGGTCTGAAGGTCATGAAGCCGGTGTATGATCTTTATCAGGAGATAATCGACGCAGGCCTGACCTCCGATCAGAAATTCACCGCCGACCCCAAGCCGCTGGATAAGAATGTGCCCAGCAATCTTATCGAGGACCTCGTTTTCAAGAAGTTCATGTACACCTATCAGGACGATTACGAGAAACAGCTCGTGAAGCTCGGCATTACCAATGACGACGATTACACCTGCACCTGCTATCTCGACCAGGTGGGCAACAAGCCCCAAAAGGGCGATATCCTCTCGTGGGCGGAATCGTCCGCCGTTGTCTACGCAAACTCCGTTCTGGGTGCGCGCTGCAACCGCAACTCCGGCATGATAGAGCTTATGGGCTCGATAGCCGGCTTTGTACCCGAGTTCGGTCTGCTGCTGGACGAAAATCGCAAGGCGACCTGGGTCGTCGAGATCAAGTGCGAAAAGAAGCCCGACGCACAGCTTTTAGGCTCCGCCATCGGCATGAAGGTCATGGAGGAGGTTCCCTATGTCAAGGGCCTTGACAAGTGGCTGGGCAGCGAACTTGACGAGGAGGCATGCACCTATCTCAAGGACTTCGGCGCAGCCACCGCGTCAAACGGCGCAGTCGGCCTGTACCATATCGAAAACCTCACTCCCGAGGCTGTCGAGCAGGGTGAGAGCCTTATCGCCGAGGGCGCACAGATCTATGTCATCGACGATGCAGAGCTTGAGCGCGTCAAGGCAAACTACCCCGTCATCTGGAAAAATCCCGATGCCGATCCTCAGCTTTGCTTTGTCGGCTGTCCGCATATGACTCTGCGCCAGCTCATCGACTGGACGGAGAATGTCGGTAAGGAGCTTAACAAGAACGGGCTTAAAAAGGTCACCGTTCCTACCGTTTTTACCGCCTCCACGCCGGTAATCAAGGAGTTTGAAAAGACCCCCTATGCAAAGCAGCTCAAGCGTCAGGGCATTATCCTCAGCTACATTTGTCCGCTTATGTACATGAACAATCCTCTGTGCAAGAAAAAGGCTGTCATCACCTCCTCAAATAAGCTGCGCACCTACACCAGCGCAAAGTATTACACTGAGGCTGATATCCTCAGCATCATAACGACCGAAAAGGAGGGCAGGAAATGAAAACTTTCAAAGGCCGCGTTGTAGTTCCCGGCACCTGCACAGCAGAGGCTCTCGTTTCCCGCGGCGGCTTCAACACTCTTGCAAGCTACCAGATGGGTATGATGTTCGGCGATAAGAAAATGAAGTGCGGCGACCAGAATAACGCCGATATCTACAAAAAGCCCATGATAGGCAAGGCGCTGTGTCTGCCCATGACCATCGGCTCGACCACCGGCGGCATGGTGCTGTTCACCGTCTGCTCCTCCGGCAAGCAGCCTGCCTGTATGCTGTTTTCAAAGCCCATCGATCCGCTTGCCGCCTCCGGCGCAATTTTGGGCGATGTCTGGACGGACGCAAAAATGCCCGTTGTTGACTCACTGGGCGATGAGTTTTTGGAATATGTAAAAACCGGCGCAACCGTCACCGTCAAGGAAGACGGCGTTGTCGAGGTCGGTTGAGTATAAAAAAGTTCGGGTCATTGACCCGAACTTTTTATACACCTATAAGCTCCATAAGCTCGCCCCACAATTCGAGGATGCGGAATTTGTATTCGTAGCCGTCCTCCTCGGTGACGATGCCGCGCATATCCTCGCTCATCGACTCCACCGCCTGCTCCTGCTCGGCGGCGGATATGCACAGCGGCGGAAACACCACGCACCACCAGTTGTGACCCTCGCCCTCGCCGAGAATGACTCTGAGCGACTGATATTTTCCGGCGGGCAGGGAAAACTTTTCGTAGTTGCGGGTGGGGTAATACTCCTGACTGAGCGTGACCTCAACGCTTCTGCCCTCGGCCGAGCTCTCCGCTGCCGCTTTTATGCCGTCAAGCTCGTTTTTGATGATTTCCTGCGCCTGCTGCGCAGACTTCACATCCCGAAGCTTCGGGGAGATGTATGAAAGCACCCCGTCGCGCACCCTGAGCTTGAGGGACTGCTCATATTCGTCGTCGGACACGGCGATAACATGAAGCCGCACAAGAGAGCTGCTCAGCGAGCTTTGCTTTGCCTGCGCCCAAGTGCCGAGGCACAGTGAAAAGCACAGTGCGAGCAAAAGAGATACCTCCCAGATTTTCATCCTGCTTTTATACATAAACAAACCGCCTTTACTATGTACTGAGCATAGTATCGGCGGATTTTTGCTTTATTAAACATCTATGGAACGCATATTTTTCGAAAGGAAGCAGTGCTCGTATTCGTGTCCCAGCTTTTCACAGGCTTTTCGTGCGGTGGTTTCGTCGTCAAAAATGCCGAATACCGCAGAGCCAGTGCCGGTCATTACAGCGCCCAGCGCACCATTATCGAGCAGAACGCTCTTGATGTCGGAGATTGCGGCGTGGCGGCGGTCGGGAACATCCTCAAAGACATTGTACATCCTTCGCACGATGCCGCCGAGATCACCCCTTTCCAAGGCAGTGCAGATGCCGGCAGTGTCGGGGTGACAGCGCAGCTTCACCGAATCGAGCTTGCGGAAAAGCTCGGGGGTCGATATCGAAAACTCCGGCTTACAGATGACTATGCTGCAATCGGGCAGCGACGGCAGGGCGGAGAGAATTTCGCCTCTGCCGGAGGCAAGCTGTGTGCCGCCGGAGATGCAGAAGGCGACATCCGAGCCTATCTCGGCGGCGAGCTCGTGAAGCTCCTTTCCGGACAATCCTGCACCGGTGAGCCTGTTAAGACCTCTGATAACAGCGGCGGCATCGGTCGAACCACCTGCCATGCCTGCACCTACGGGAATGTTCTTTTTAATCGAGATGTGTGCACCGACATTTTCGATACCCGCCCTTTCGAAAAAGCGGTTTGCCGCACGCACTGCCAAATTGCGCTCGTCGCCGGGCACGAAGTGCAGATTGCACTCGGCGCTGCTTTTTGCGTTATGACATAGCTGTATGGATATATCGTCGCACAGCGTGACCGATTGCATTACCATGAGCATCTCATGGTAGCCGTCAGCGCGCCTGCCGGTCACATCGAGGGAGATATTAATTTTTGCATAGGCTTTTTCGCTGATACTTTTCATTTTTCAAACAGTATGCTCATCAGGCTTACACCCGAATTGACCTGCGGACCTTTCAGCCCGCTTGCCTCCGTGTAGGGCAGGCCGCAGCCGCTTATATTACGGCTGTCGTACAGCATATACGGCACATAGCCGCCCTCGTGACCTCTCGTTGCGGTGAGGGTCTTGTGGTCGGATAAAAACAGTATTCTGTAATCCCAGCCCCTTGCGTCCATCGCCTTTGCCAAGGGGGAGAGCATTCTCGTGTCGAGCCATTCGATGGCTTGTATCTTGCCCCTGAGGTCGCCGTTGTGGGTACATTCGTCGGGAGCTTCCACATGTACGGCGGCAAAGTCGTTAGCTTCGAGAATGTCGAGCACCGCCTGCGTTTTGTTCTCATAATCGGTGTCAAGCTCACCCGTTGCACCCTCGGGGCAGACAACATCCAGTCCGACCAGGGCGGCAATGCCGTGGCACAGCGGAACGGCGGATACGACCGCGCCCCTGTGCCCGTTTTTCTCAACAAAATCGGGCAGCGCGACCGCAGTGCCCTCCGCCCAGAACCAAATTCCGTTTGCGGGCATTTTGCCCTCGGCGATAAGCTTTTTATTAAGCGCACTTTTCTCCAAAAGCTCGTTTGCCTTGACCATGAGCCTGCGCAGCACTGCGGCATTTTCGCAGCCCGAGGGCAGCAGCGGGCCAATCTTTTCGCCGAGATGGTCGTGCGGCGGGATGAGCCTGATGCCGGTTATATCCGCCTGTGACTGAACGGCAATGTGCCTGAAGGAGTGACCGAGATTAATGCTCATTCCGGCATCCTCGGCAAGCTCGGCAAACTCGGGGTCATTAAACAGCTCGGTTACTATCTCATCGGAAACCGCACCGTCTATCGAGCCTGCAGAGTGGGACAAAATGCGCTTTTCCTCAAAGGGCATATCGCCCTGCTCGTAGGCGACCATATTGCAGCGATAGGCGACATCGCCGGCGTTTAGCTTAATTCCCGTTGCCGCCGCCTCGAGCGGCGCTCTGCCCGTGTAGTACAAATCAGGGTCGCAGCCGAAGATGGACATTATGGCGGTGTCGCTGCCTGCCGGAAGTCCCACGGGAACATTCAGCACGCTGCCGACCTCACCCTTTGCGGCCAAGTCGTCAATAAAGGGCTTCTTTGCATATTCAAGCGGTGTTTTGCCGCCAAGCTCAGGTACGGGATCGTCAGCCATACCGTCGCCGATAACAAGAATGTATTTCATAAAAACCTCTGTCTTAAATAATTTATTATATTATAGAGGAACTTGGCTGTTTTGAAAAGCAAAAACTTGCATTTTTCATGCCGATATGAGAAAATCGGTGTTGAGTTTTTTGCTTTGGAGGCAGATATGGGCAGAAGAAAGACAAGTGTGAGCAAAAAGGAAGTAAAGAGTATGGTGAGCTTTGCAAAGCGCAATCCCGTTCTTGCGGCGGTCATTGTCGTTTTGGTTATAGGGCTTTTTATCTACCAAGGCATAACGGATAAGCGCAATAAGGTCACCGTTCCCATGGACGGACTTTATGTGCATTATATAGATGTCGGTCAGGGCGACAGCGAGCTTGTATGCTGCGGCGGCGAGTATATGCTCATTGACGCAGGTGAGCCGAGCGCGTCCGCTGCCGTTGTTGATTATCTGAATGACCGCGGTATTGACAGGCTTGAATATATCGTCTGCTCCCATGCCCACGCCGACCACTGCGGCGGTCTTGACGCCGTCGTGGAAAACTTCGAGGTCGGCACGGTGTTTACATCTCCGTATGCCGGAAGCTCTCCCTCGTATGAGATATTTCTCGAGGCGGTGGAGAACAAGGGACTTGAGCTGACAGTTCCGACGATCGGCGAGAGCTTTAAGCTCGGCGAGGCGGAGTTTGAGTTTACAGGGCCGCTTGAGGAGTACGATAATCTCAACGACGACAGCCTTGTTATGCGCCTTGAATACGGCGATACGAGTTTTTTGTTTACCGGCGACATGACCTCAAAAGCGGAGCGCGACCTCGTTGAGGACGGAGCGGACTTAAAATGCGATGTCTTAAAGGTCGGCCACCACGGCTCATCCGGTTCGAGCAGCTACCGCTTTTTGTACGAGGTGCAGCCGAAGATTGCCGTCATCTCCTGTGAGACCGGCAACAGCTACGGGCATCCCCACGAGGAGGCACTTTCAAGACTCAGTGACGCGGGTGCGACGATTTACCGCACCGACCTTGAGGGCAGCATAGTCATATTCAGCGACGGAATGGAGGCCACAAGAAAAGCGGCATGAGCAAAACCAAGAATTTTTACAAGGCGATATTTGCCGCCACCGGTGTTTACACACTTTGGGGCTTCACCTTTTTAGCCTCGAAGATAGGGCAGGAGAGCGCGACGCCCTTTGTCCTGCTTACATACAGATTCGATATCGCCCTTGCGATCCTGCTCGTTCCGCTCATTTTCGGCAAGGCAAAGCTAAAACTCAGGGGTAAGAATGTAAAAATGCTGCTTCTGCTCGGACTGTTTGAGCCCTGCGTGTATTTTATCGGCGAGCAGTACGGTCTGCGCTACACGAACACCGCCTTTTCAGGCGTCATGATAGCGATGATACCGATAGTCACGCTTATAATGGCGGCAGTGTTCTTAAAGGACAGACCCGGCAAGGCACAATGGCTGTTCAGCCTTTTGTCGATTGCCGGTATAGTTGTGATAACGCTTGCCGAAAACAGCGGCGGCTCGGTGAGCTTTGTCGGCGTACTGTTCCTTGTACTCGCAGTGCTCACGGGCGCTGCCTACGGCGTTGTGAGCCGCGGCATTTCCGATGAGTTCAGCGTCTATGAGCGCACATTTATAATGCAGCTGATGGGTGCAGTGTTTTACACCGTGCTTGCCGCTATCGAGCATCGCGGCGACCTCGGGGCGATAATAAGACCCCTTGCCGACTTCGATTTTGTGCTTGCGGCACTTTACCTTGCCGTTTTTGCCTCGGTCGTCGGCTACTGGCTTTTTAATTATGCCGTGGCAAATGCGCCGATGGCGAATGTCATAAGCCTGTGCAATCTCACAACGGTGGTGTCCGTGCTCACCGGGGTGTTCGTGCTCGGCGAGCCGTTTTCTCTCTTGTCGGCAGCGGCAATGGTTGCGGTTTTGATCGGCATATGGGGCGTGCAAAAGTTCACACCAAAGATAATCGATCCATCAGGGGGCAGTAAAAATGTATGATGAGCTGACAAAGCAGGATATCGCAAAGATGCAGGCCGAGCTTGACGAGCGCAACCGACTTATGCCGGAGCTTATCGAGGAAGTCAAGCGCACCCGCGCCTTCGGCGATCTCAGCGAGAACTTCGAGTATAAAGAGGCAAAGCGCGCCAAAAATCGCAACGGCAGCCGCATACGCTATCTTGAAAACATGATAAAGTCGGCGCATATCATAGATTCCGACTCGGCTGAAGACGAGGTCGGACTGTACGATAAGGTCGAGATATATATCCCCGAGGAGGATGAAACGCAGATAATTCAGGTCGTCACAACCATTCGCACCGACCCTCTCAAGGGGCTTATCAGCCGCGAATCGCCCTTTGGTAAAGCCATTCTCGGCAAGAAGGCGGGCGACAGCTTCACCGTTTTCGTAAACGAAAGCTACAGCTATGAGGCGGTCATTAAATCAATAACCAAATGCGAGGATGACGGCTCCTCACCCATTCTTCAATACTGAAAAATGCACCCGCTCGGGTGCATTTTTCACATTGCCAAAATGGCAAGCATGAGCATATGCGTAGGGTAAAACAGATAATATGCGATTTGTATCGGCTTGCCGTGAAGACCCTGCCTGCCGTCGTAAAGCCAAACGAAAACCAGCGACAAAACCGCAAGACCCTGCTGCGGAAAAGCAAAGCTCATGCCATTAAGCAGCACGAGATTAATAAACCCCAGCGAGAGAAGCTGCAGGACTCTGCACTTTACCGAGCTGCCGCAGAACAGATAAAAGGCAAGCAGGGTCAAAACTCCTGCGCCGGAATAATCGACCCTTACGACATAGGCGGCGGCAAACGAGGCGGCAAGCACCGCGCAACACAAAACGGCGGCTTTTCCCTCGGCCGATTTAAGCCGCTCAAGCGCCCAAATGCAGCAAAGCCCGAGAATAATAGTCCAGATGACATTCTGCCGGTCGGGGTAAAACACCGTGCCGCCGACAAGCAGGTCAAACGGCACCTCCGAAATGAGGGCGAGCAGCGCAAGCCTGAGCAGATATTTTTTAAAGCAACGGGTGTGAAAACAGCCCTCGACCGCCATGAACGCAAACAGCGGAAAAGCGAGCCTGCCGATGCAGCGCAGCAGGGGGAGATTTGGCATCAGTGTGAGATACAAGTGGTCGCACAGCATGAAAGCCATCGCCGATATATGCAGCGAAAATGAGCTGAGGCCTTGTCTTTTCATCATCGTCAAATGCTGAACCTCTCGGCATAGCCGCAGCGCAGGCACAGCTCCTCTGCCGGAGCTCGGTTTGAAAAGCCGCGGTAAAGTGCTTTTGCACGCTCGCTGTTCAAAATTTCATCAAGGCTTTGCCTGAAAATATTGCCCAGCGCGATGCTGCCCTCGGCATCAAGGCAGCAGGGGACTACCGTGCCATCGCACAGTATGCCGATTTGGTCGCGCAGTCCTTGGCAGAACTGCACATTGCGCTTCGGTGCGCCCATATCCGGCCATTCGAATTTAGCGGCATTTTCAAGATACAAATTGTTTCCAAGCTTAAAGCCGTCGCGGTTGCTCTGCCATTCACAGCCGAGTTTTTCGTGCAAAACAGCGATAATATCGCCGTTTAGCCTATCCGCACCGCCGCCGTTCCACAGCCTGAGAGCGCATATCGTGCCGTTAGCGGCGAGCTTAGTGCACACAGAGCAGACATCATCGAGGTACTTTTTCATATCGCCGCCGTCGTTTACCTCAAAGCTGTGCAGCGAAACGCTCAGCCTGTGCAGTCTCGGCGCGTTGAGCAAAACAGATTCACTTTCGGCAAGGAGAGTGCCGTTTGTCGTTATGCAGCATTTCATGCCGTTGCCGGCGGCGCAGGACAGGAAACGCGAAAGCTCGGGATGCGTGAGCGGCTCGCCGAGGATGTGGAAATAGACATACTCGGCGTGACCTTTGAGCTTGCGCATAATGCAATCAAACTCCGCTGCCGTTAACCGGCGCGGAGTTCTCCTTGTGCCGTGACAGAAGTCGCAGCTTAAATTGCAGATATTCGTGATTTCAACATAGGCTTTTTTAAACATCCTGCTTCTCCGGTGCCTCCGTTGGCTGTGAGGCCGCAAACAAATCGGCAAACATCGTATGCGCAATGGTCTCAACGGTGACGGCGCTTCGCATGCCGGGCATGAGGTTTTCAAGCGAAAGCTTTATAAAACACTCGTTTCTCACGCAGTCGAGGTATTTAAGCTCGGGGGCCTCCTTCAGAGCCTTGACCTTGTCGTCATAGCTTGAGCCCTTGTAATCATGGATTATGATGTAATCCGGATTTGCGGCTGCTATATCCTCGACCGTCACGGCGTCCCACGGCTTTTCAAGCTCCTCAAAAATATTCACGCCGCCGGCAGAGGTGATATAGGCGGTTTCAATGTTTGAGCCGCCTGCGGTGAAGACCTTTTCTCCGATAAAGCTGTCAAGCACCAGAACCTTTTTCGGTTCAGCTTCTTTGATCACATCGCCGACTGCGGCTATCCTGTCGGCTTGCGCCTTCGAGAGCTCAGCGCCGATACTTTCAATATGAAAAACACGGCTTAGGTCACTTAGCTCCATCCACAGCTCGTCATATGTCTGCGCTTCGTTGACATACACGATGATGCCCTTCTCTTCAAGCATCCCGACCGTGAGAGCGTCGGTAAAAATCCAACTGCTCGCATAGAGAAAATCACAGCCGCTGTTAACGATATCGTCAAGCGTGGGGTAACCCTCGCAAAGCGTGGGAATATCGGCATAAGAATCCTTGTACTCGTCGAGCGCACCCTTTGAGTGGTTTGTCATACACTTGCCGATGACCTTGTCGGCAAGACCGAGAGCGCACATGACCTCGGTGCAGTTAGGACCTGCGGTGACAATCTTCTGCGGCATGGAGTGGACCGTGGTGCGCTTACCGTGATTGCGGAAGCTCGTGGGCACATAGGCCGGCTCGGTGCTCTCCGGCGAGGGCACGGCGGTCTCCTGCGGCTTGTCGTTACATGCGCACAGGGCAAATATCATTATAAATGCAAGAAAAAACGATACAATTTTTTTCATTTTTGCTCCTTTCGTAAGCCCGGAACAGACTTAGAGCATTTGCATATGCTTAGGGCAGAGTATACCATGAGAGGAAACTTATTTCAACAACACTTTTGTTAACAAAAAATCGTTGTTATACAAGATGTTGTGTGATAAAATATATATTCGTCAAAAAACGACTTCTCGTGTACGGAGGTATCGGCATTATGTCTCGAACGGCGGTAAAGGAAAAAAGAAAGACGAAAAAAGGGCTCATAATTGCCCTTGCGACAGTGCTTGCCATCGCTGTTGCCGTTGCGGTTGTTGTGTTCGGCGTTTACCGCGGGATGCACATTTTCCTCAGGGCTGAGCTCGGCAACGGCGCTCCCGATGCCGGCGCGTTCATGAAAAACGGAAGCAAGGCAAGCTATGTCGGCGATGCCGATGTCAGTCTCAAGGAGGAGGGAACATATGTTCTCACCGTCAGGAACGGGGAGACAAGCCGCAAGGTGCTGTTGATAGTCCGTGACACCAAAGCTCCGCAGGCCGAGGCAAAAAATCCGAGTATCACCATTGACGATAAGAGCATGGAGCCCGAGGATGCGCTTACCGAGATAAAGGATGCGTCCGAATACACCGTCGATTGGCAGACAGAGCCCGTTTACGGCAAGGCAGGCAGCTATGACTGCGCCGTGATTCTGAAGGATTCCTGCGGCAACGAGCAGACGATAAAGACCACCGTCAAGGTGCTCGGCACCATTGATGTGCTGACCTATGAGGCAGGCACGCCGCACCCCACGCTCAAGGATTTCATGGTCGTCGAGAGGGATAACGCGGAGCTTCTCACAGACCTTAGCTCCGTCGACTGGACAAAGCTCGGCGATAATAAGGTCGAGATAAAGTTTGACGGAAACACATATACCTCAACTCTGCGCATAGTCGATACCACTGCACCCGTTCCGGATCTCGTTCCCGTCGCCGTCAAGACCGGCGGAGAGGTCACGGCAGCGGATTTCGCCGTCGGCTGCGATGACGCCACCGAAGTCAGCTACGAATTTGTGTCCAAGCCCGATACGGGCAAAAAGGGCAGCTTTGAAGTCAATATAAAGGCCACCGACAAGGGCAACAACACCGCTGAGGTCAAGGGCAAGCTTATAGTTTGCGATGCTGTTGCGCAGTTTGAAGCGTCAAACGATATGCTTTCCGAGGCAGGCCTTCTCAAGCAGCTCGGCGCGGATTACGCAGGCTATACCATGGAAACGGAGCCGTTTATGCTCAACAGTCTGGGCGCACACGAGGTCAGACTCGTAAAGGACGGGGTTAGCAAAACAGTCGGTGTCACCGTTAAGGATACCACCGCGCCTACCGCCGACGGTATCAAATGTCCGTGCAGCACGGGCTATTACTGCGAGCCGATAAAGTTCCTTGAAAACATCAAGGATGTAAGCAGCGTCAAGGCAAGCTTTACCTCCGAGCCGGATTGGGACACCGAGGGCGAGCAGGAAGTCGAGATAACACTCACCGACAGAGCGGGTAATCAGACCACCGTCAAGGCCACGGCGGAAATATCGCCGGACAAGACCGCACCGGTTATCTACGCTGCCCGCGACCGTTATTGTTATGTCGGCGAAGCAGTTGCGTACTTTAAAGAGGT
>SAMEA3663260__coassemble_263_pt1 | contig 16040 bp, 19 predicted proteins | sample SAMEA3663260__metabat2_low_PE_022 | metagenome-assembled genome bin SAMEA3663260 (sample SAMEA3663260) | pig gut metagenome | biome: pig gut; feature: pig-associated habitat; material: faeces | place: China | collected 2013
TTCTGCGACACCTGCTGCCTTGTTCATATTCAAATCCCGTCGGTTGCTGTTTTGCCAACTTCTTTGCTCTGTAAAGAAACGCGAAAAGTATTGCGCCTGTTTGACCGCCGAAAAGCAAAAAACAGGGGCTGGTGCAGTCTGATCAACCGTTCCAACCCCTGTTTCAGCGGTATTTTCATATATTGAGGGCTATTTTGCCCCTAAAAGCATGAAAAAACCTCTCTTGTCTTGGTAGACAAAAGAGGTTTCTTTAGTGGTCCGAGTGACAGGATTCGAACCTGCGGCATCCTGCTCCCAAAGCAGGCGCGCTACCAACTGCGCTACACCCGGAAATATAAAGCTTTTGCCGCTTGTCGGCGGTCAGCCTCCCAATTATACCTCAAAACCTCACAGGCTGCAAGTCCCAATTGCCACACATTTGACTATGATCGGCGAAACATGGGCCAAAATAAATCGTCCTTATTGATAGCGGCGCACACAAGCGTTAAGGGCTTGCAAAGCCGCGTGCTACCAATATGAAAGGAGAAATAATTATGGTAAGCGGAATTCTCGAGCATGTTGCCAAGATCCTTGGCTGGACAGACGACGCAGAGGAGCAGAACATCATCCTCGCAATAGCAGAGTGGTTTGCGGGGTTTGAGGGCAAAGGTCTCTAATCTTACATAGCAAAAAATCGGTAACACCTCGTGTGTTACCGATTTTTTTGCTTTCTACACATTTTTCGTCAGCTTCATTACCACATGCTGGCACAGCAGCATGCCTGCGCTTGCAGGCACCCACACGAGTGAGCCGGGAACGCTGCGTCTGCCGGGAGGGGGAGCTTCTATCTGCTCGGCATCCATCGCCTCCTCCGGGGAGAACACGACATCGAGATGCTCTATGCCGATATTTCGCAATTCCCGTCTTACGACTCTTGCCAGCGGACAGCCGGCGGTCTTTTTAATATCGCAGAGCATGAGCCGCTGCGCATCGCATTTGTTGCCCGTGCCGAGCGAGGACACGATGGGAATACCGCGCTCCTTTGCTGTGCGAATGAGGTCAACCTTGCAGGAAACGAGATCTATCGCATCGACGATAAAATCATAATCGGCAAAAAAATCGTCGCGGTGCTCTGCGTCATAGTGACCGCACAGGGCATTGACGCTTATCTCGGGGTTTACATCAAGCAGACGGTTTCGCACGACCTCTGCCTTGCACTTGCCGACGGTGGATTCCAGCGCACATAGCTGGCGGTTTATGTTGCTGCGACCGACGGTGTCGCGGTCGATGAGCGTGAGCCTGCCGACGCCGCTTCTTGCGAGCGCCTCGGCACACCACGAGCCGACACCTCCCAGACCGAATACGGCGACATGACTGCACTTTAGCTTTTTCATTGCCGCTTCACCCAGCAGCATACGGGCTCTTATAATTCTTTCGTCCATAATCTTAATAAAAAGGCCGCCGATGGCGGCCTTAAACATTGTTTATTTACCTACATATCTTACGCCGAAGGAGGTGACTGCCTTTGCATCGTCGGTGATGACGCTGAGCTTCTCATCGCGCCATTTCTCCAGAGCATCGCTGCGCAGGAGATTCTCCGCGATGTAATCGCACAGGTTCATGTCGCCGCTTTCGTCGGTCTTGTGCTTGTTGTTGTCGCGGGACTTAAACTCGACGATATACGCGCCGGTGCTGCCCTTGATGACGGTGACATCACCCTTCTTGCGCTCGGAGCTCTTGAGCCACTTTGCGATATCCTCCTCAACGCCGCTGCCGGAGACATCGGACTGGTTGGTGAGCTTTGCGTCCTTGACGGCCTTCTGAACTGCCTTCTCGAGGGTCAGATCGTCCTTATCCATCGAATCCTTGATGCCGTTGGCAGTTTCAACAGCCTTCTTGAGAGCCGCCTCGGTGGGAGCGGCGGCAGTGCCGTCCTCGGATTTCTCAGTCTCAGCTGCTACAAGGTAGAAGTCATAGGTGAACTTATCGTAATCGTCCTTGACACTTGCGTACTTCTCGGAAAGCTCGGAGGCGGAGAAGCTGTAAGAATCGGCGATGGACTCCTGTGCCTTGGTTGCAAGCTGCTGGAGCTCGAGCACCTCGCGGACAACGGAGGTATTGCAGCCTCTGCCGTAGTTGCCGGCAATGAGCTTGTCGGCATTGGCGTAGCCGTACTTGGTGGCATCGTCAAAGGTCTTCATCTGCTCGTCGACGGCGCTCATATCGTCCTTGTCCAGGGAGATGTCATTTGCCTTGGCATAAGCCTCAAGTGCGGCAAGCTGCTTGAGGAAGTCCTCGGTGTAGTCCATGAAATAATCGTGCCAGGTGTAATTTTCCTCGCCGGTCATGGTGCAGGCCTGCTCATCAAGCGGCTGTGTCGTATCCAGACCTATCATGGAGGTGTAGTCACCGTAGCTGTTTATCAGGTTCATGTACTGCGCATTATAGATATAATTGCACTCGGCAACGGAAAAGCTGCGGCTGCCGGCCTTTACGCCGAGCTCCTCGCTTGCGTTGTATTCAACGGTGATGCCGGTGAGGTTTCTGTAAAATGCGCCGGTATTAAGGTAGATGACAAAGGCAAAAAAGACGGCGACGGCTACGGCGATGGCAGTCCACTTAATCTTTTCCTTTTTCTTTTTCTGCTCCTCTTTTTGGGAAGCAAGGGTCCTTCTGTCAGAGCCGACGACGCGGGCGGATTGGAGGTTTCTTTTTTCGGTTGATGCGCTCATAGATAAATCTTCCTTTACTTATTTTCTATGCACAAACTTGATTTATACATTATAACCCAATCGCAGGTGTCTTTCAACTGCAAATTTGCAGGCAAGCTTGAACTAAAACCGTCAATGTGCTACAATTTCATAAAACGGAGGGCAGAAATTGAAAAGACGAAGAACAAAAAGCGGCAGAATTGCCATTGTTATAATCGCGCTGCTCTGCCTTGTGGGTTATATCCTCGTGCGCGACAGCGCCGAGCATCTTGAGCTGACGCACTGTACGGTGACAAATCATAAGCTTTCGCAGAGCTTTTCGGGCTTTAAAATAGTCCAGCTTTCGGATTTTCACGGCGCTGAGCTTGTGACGGATATCGTTGAAACGGTGCGTGAGCAAAAGCCCGATATAATCGCGCTAACCGGCGATTTTATCACCGACGAGGGTGATTTGCCTGCGGTTGAGCAACTTGTTTCGCAGCTTTCGGACATATGCGAGGTGTATTTCATAAGCGGTAATCACGATTTTGCCTCGGGCAGGATAGCCGAGCTCAGTGACATTCTGAGCTCCTGCGGCGTAAAATATCTTAAGAATGAGTATGTGACAATTCAGCGCGGCGGAGAGAGCATTGTCCTTGCCGGTGTAGAGGACCCGAACAGCTGGGCGGATCTCGAGCCGCCGGATGTTTTTCTGAAAAAGGTCAGGGCGGAGCATCCGGACGACTACATCGTTTTGCTGGGGCACCGCAACTATTGGATGGAAAAATATCCCGACTTGCCGGTCGAACTGATATTGTGCGGTCATGCCCACGGCGGCATTGTCAGAATACCCGGCGTCGGCGGACTACTCAGCACCGACCGCACACTGTTTCCCGATTACGAAGCGGGAATGTATGATAACGGCAATTACACGATGATAGTTTCGCGCGGCTTGGGCAACTCAATATCCGTGCCGAGATTAATGAACAGACCGGAAATATTAAGCATCGAATTAAAAAATTAGCAGTCATGTTTTTTCCCACCCGTACATATAATGAAAGTATGCTGAAATTATATGAGGTGAAAAATAATGGGAACAGACATTGACGATATGATCTTCGGCGACTGCGATCCGGGCCCGAGTGAAAGATAAAAACCGGGAATACACATAGTATTCTCGGTTTTTGCACGCATCACAAACGCCGGATTTTTCGTGAAAACCGCTTTTCACGAAAAATCTCGCTATGCTCGGAAAATCAGCCGTTTTTGACGGCTGTTTATCCGATTCGGGCGGGACATCTTCCCGCTGCGGCTCTGACATGCCGCCGGCATGTCATTCACTTACGCACCGCCGCTTCGCTAACCCTCGGCTTCGCTGCAGAATTGCTTTTTAATTCATACCTTAGCTTTAAGCAGGTTCTTTTACAGTCTAAACGGAAGCTTTTTTCAAAGCTTCCGTTTTTTCATTTTGTTTGCTTTAAGCTGCTGCGGCTTACAATTATCTTGCCGCTGTCGGCGGATACTATGTAGCTGTACTCGGCATCACCGTGGGAGAAGTTGATTTTATAGCACATTTCCTCGTCAAGCTTTATCATTTCGGTGGTCACATTTTCGGCATTGTCCGCGCTGATTCCGGCATTGTCGAAAGCGGTTTTCTGTGCGACGGTTTTTTTGATAAAATCGCCGTCGGAAACCGTGCAGCCTCTGAGCGGAGACACCATCACCACGCAGAACGCCAGCATGACGAGAACGGAAATCCACAGCGTGACAAGCTTGACGCCGCTAATTCTTCTGCGCCGTCTGTGCCTTTTTTTCCTCTTGGGCACGGAGCGTTTTTCTTCGGCTTCTTCCGCCTGAACCTCCTCCTGTCTTTCGACATCTTCCAAAAACGCCACCCCCTTCGTGCTTTTGGGAATATTATAGCTTTTACCCGAGCCGCTTGTCAACATATCGGGAATTTTCCCGGTCTGCGGGTGTAGATTTTTCCGAATTAATATTGTATAATTACTTTATAATGCCCACGGAGGTTTTGATATGGACAAGCACAGAACAAATGTATTTATCGCACTCGTGCTGGTGCTTCTTATAGTTGCGGCGATACTTGCATGGGTGACCGGCAGTGAGATACTCAGCGGCGCACCGGTGACCTCAAACGATGACGCCAAACCGGTCTCCTCTAAAAGCATCCCCTCTGCTCCCGTTAAGGAAAGCGAGCCGAGTCAGACCGTGGCGGCGGGCACTCCCGAACCGACAAGCACGCCTAAGCCGACCGACCGTGTTCTCGATGAAAGCGGCAGCATCAAGTCCGACACCGGCGCAAATATCAATATGCGCGTTGACTGGCATATTCAGTCGGCAAGCAGCACGGAGCTTACTCTTGATGTCGAGGTGTACATATGCTCCTACGCAATAAATGCCGGTCCGCACAGCGGCGTTATCCGCATCTGCGGCAAGGAGTACAAGTTTGTAAGCGAAGCAATCAGGATTGATGACAACACCAAGCTGCATGAAACGCTTATATACGATACGACCGTTACCGTTCCCGCCGAGCTCGGTGAGACCGTTGCCGTTCCCATCTCGGCAAACTGGGAGTTTGACGGTGTTTACGGCGGCAGGCAGATAGACCGCATCACCGCGGAGTCGACTTTGACGGTAAAAGCCTAAAAAAAGTCCTTGACTTTCCAAGTAAAAAATGTATAATAATATAGCTTGTCATTATGGACAGGTATCCTTGCTTCCGCCGTGAGCGGAGGCCAAATGACCAGAAGGAGGTGCAAACCATGGCAAAAATGAGCGAAAAGTACGAAGTAATGTACATCATCAACCCGAACTTCAGCGAGGAGCAGACCGCTGCCATTGTTGAGAAGTTCAAGGCACTCGTTGAGGCAAATGGTACCCTGGACGAACTGGAGGAGATGGGTAAGCGCAAGCTCGCTTACGAAATCGACTACATTTCCGAGGGCTACTATGTCCTGATGAAGTTCACCAGCGGCGCAGATTTTCCTGCTGAGCTGGATCGTATCCTCGGCATCACCGACGGCATCATGCGTCGCCTGATCACCCTGCGTGCTGAGTAAGGAGACGAATCATGCTTAATCACATTACCATTATGGGACGCCTGACTCGTGATCCCGAGCTCAAGTACACCCAGTCCCAGACTCCTGTGACCGGCTTCACCCTCGCTGTTGACCGCGATTTCGGCGGTCGTGACGGCGGCGAGAAGCAGACCGATTTTATCGATTGCGTCGCATGGCGTCAGACAGCCGAATTTATCAGCAAGTATTTCGCAAAGGGCAGCATGGCCGTCGTTTCCGGCCGCCTGCAGATCCGCGATTGGACCGACCGCGAGGGCGGCAAGCGCCGCAGCGCAGAGGTCGTTGTTGATAACATTTATTTCGGCGACAGCAAACGCCGCGAGGGCGGCGATGTGCGCAGCGAAGCCCGTTCTGCCTACTCGAGCTATGAGAGCGTTAACCCCAATATGGGCGCTTCCGCTTTCTCTGAGCTGGGCGATGACGACGGCGAGCTGCCGTTCTGAAAATAATTATAGGAGGATACAGCTTTGGCTTTCGATAAGAACAATCCCAAAAACCGCAAGCGCAGAAAAGTTTGCCAGTTTTGCGTAGATAAGGCTACCGCTATCGATTACAAGGACACCGCTAAGCTTCGCCGCTTCATGTCCGAGCGCAGCAAGATTCTGCCCCGCCGCACCACCGGCACTTGCGCAATGCATCAGCGTCAGCTCACCGAGGCTATTAAGAGAGCCCGCCAGATCGCTCTCCTGCCGTATGTAACTGACTGATTTAACTTCATTAAAACAGACCGTTTCAAACGAAACGGTCTGTTTTTAGTATTGAATATTCCTGCTTAAACAGATATAATGACAGCAGAAGCAGTTTTACAAAAATTGAGAGGAGTACGGCAATGTTTGAAGACGGCTTGTTCGGCGGAATGTTTGATTTTAACAACGATGGCGAATTGGACGCTGTTGAAAGAGCAACGGAATTCGGTGCTTTCATGGATCTCGTCGGTGAGGATGAGGATGACGACTCCTCCGACTCCGATATCGCCGATGACCCGGAGGATATTTTGCAAAATGCAGGCATCGATACATTTGACTTTGATTTTATGGATTATGATGAGAAGCTGGAGGCGCTTGAAGACGCCGGTCTCGACCCCGACGATTTTGATTTATAAACACTTAAGACCGTTTCAACCGAAACGGTCTGTTTTTTTATTGTATTTCTCTCTTTATGCGGCTTATCGCGTTTTTTTCCAGCCTCGAGACCTGCGCCTGACTTATGCCTATCTCCCGGGCAACCTCCATCTGCGTTTTGCCGCTTGAAAAGCGCATGGCGAGTATCCGTTTTTCGCGCTCGGAGAGCTTTGACACCGCCTCGCCGAGCGCAATCTGCTCCAGCCAATGCTCGTCCGTATTCCGATTGTCGCCTATCTGATCCATGACGCACACATTCTCGCCGCTGTCACTGTAAACCGGCTCGTACAGCGACACGGGGTCGCATATGGCGTCGAGTGCGAACACCACCTCGGAGCGTTTAATTCCCAACTCCTTTGCTATGCGCTCGATGTCCGGCTCTTTACCAAGCTCGGCGGTAAGCCGCTCCTTTACCTGCAATACCTTGTACGCCGTATCGCGCATTGACCTCGACACCCGCACAGCATTATGGTCACGCAGAAACCTGCGCAGCTCGCCGGATATCATCGGTACGCCGTAGGTCGAAAACTGCACATTTTGGCTCAGATCAAAGCAGTCTATCGCCTTGATAAGCCCTATGCAGCCCACCTGAAACAAATCGTCCATGCTCTCGCCGCGACCGGAAAACTTTTGAATGACCGACAGCACGAGCCGCAGATTTCCCGAAATGAGCTTTTCACGGGCAGCGGTATCACCCGACTGGGACGCCGCTATAAGCTCACGCATCTCGGAATTTTTAAGCAGCGGCAGCTTTGAAGTATTTACGCCGCTCAGCTCGACCTTGCCCTGCATAGCATCACTCTCCTCAAGTGATGCTATTATTTCCCGACCGTTTTCAAATTATCCCCACATAAGCCTGCATATGAGCGCTGAGGCAATAAACACCGCCAAATCCGCGCACAGTGCCGCCGGTATCGCCCAGCGCGTTTTTTTGATCTTTGCCGCTCCGAAATATACCGCTATCACATAAAATGTAGTTTCGCTCGAGCCCATCATTACGGCGGCTGTGCGTCCGGTGAGCGAATCCGCTCCGCAGTTTTTGATTATGTCGGCGGCGGCAGCAGTTGCCGCACCGCCGCTTAAAGGCCGCAGCAGCGCAAGCGGCACGGTCTCCGCCGGTATACCGACGGCGGATAACGCAGGCTGCAAAAACCCGGCAAGCGCATCTATCGCCCCCGAGGCTCTGAGCATATACACCGCCGGAAACAGTACGACAAGTGCCGGAAACATATCCGTGACCGTATGTAAGCCCTCGGCAGCTCCCCTTGTAAGCGCCGAAAAAATGTCCGTACCCCTGAAGGCGGCGCAAATTCCAACAGCGCAGAGGATAAGCGGTACGGCAAGAGTTAAGAGCACATTCATCTGCTCGTCCTTTGCATGAGATATGCCGCCGCAAGTCCAACTGCCACGGATATCGCGGAGCTTATCCACACGGCGGGCAGGATGTCAAACGGCATTACGGCACCCTCGGCTGCCCGTATCGCCGCAACCGTTGTCGGCAAAAGCTGAATGGAGGCGGTGTTCAAAACCACAAGCCGGCACAGCTCATTTGTCGCCTCACCCTTTTTTCCGAGAGCCGCCATTCCCTTTGCTGCCTGTATGCCCATCGGTGTTGCCGCGTTGCCCAGCCCCAGCAGATTTGCGCCGACATTAGCCGACAGCGGCTCGAGTATGCTCTCGTGCTTTGCACCTTCCGGGAACAAAAGCCGCAAAATCGGCTTGAGCGCTCCTGCAAGTGCTTCGGCTATTTTACACTCGCGCATAAGCTCCATCACGGCACACCACAGGCACATTATCCCTCCGATATTGAGGCAAAGCCTGACCGCCTCCTCTGCTCCCTTAATGGCGGCATCGCCCACTGCCGCAGCAGTGCCGACAGCGCATGAATAAAGTATTGATACCAATATCATGCCTGTCCAAATAATGCCCATCAGCATTGTTAATCCCCCCGAAAACGTTTTCCTTTATTTAGTCTATTTTCGAATTTCGAAATAATGCACAATTTTAGAAGCTTTGTGTTTTATATGCAAAATAATTAACAAATTGTTCTTTTTTTCACGCGAATACTTCTTGACACTGTGTTTAGTTTTGATATAATGTGCATGTATATTTGTGGGATTAATTTATTGATCGGAGGTTAGTCGTTTGAAATCTACCGGAATTGTCAGAAAGGTCGATGAGCTCGGACGCATCGTTCTGCCCATTGAGCTTCGCCGCACCTTGGATATTGCTGAAAAGGATGCTCTCGAAATTTTTGTTGACGGAGATAACATTATTCTTCATAAGTATCATCCCGCCTGCATTTTCTGTGACAGCACCAAGAACATCATCAATTACAAAGGTAAGAACATCTGCCCTGACTGCATTAAAAAGCTGAAGGAAAAGGTGTGACCGCAAACGGCAAAAACCGCTGACTAAAGTCAGCGGTTTTTTCAGCGTGCAAAAAGGCCGCTGACTAAATACTGCGGGTGGATAAGGAGATACAACAACGGAAGCCTTGAAAAAGGCTTCCGTTGTTGTGATTTATATCATTCTTTTTCCTCGATGAGGGGGAGATAATCCTTGTATTCGGTCTCGTATGCGCAGGAGTATTTTGCCTTGTCGGCAAATTCCGCAACATCTTTGTGCGACTTGCCGATTTCACGAAGTGTGCCCGCACCTGCTATACATCCGCCGGGACACGCCATGCCCTCGAGCAGATATCCGTCATATTTGCCGGATTTTGCCATATGCAGGAGCCTGCGGCACTCTTCGAGACCCGTGGCCTTTGCGACCTTGACCTCGCGGTCGGGATCCATGGACTTTATCGCGTTGACGACTGCCTGTGCAACGCCGCCGGATACGGCGAACATTCTCGCGTCCTTGCCCGACTGCTCAAGGGGCTCTGCCTCGGACATGGGAATACATTCCTTGTCGACGCCCTTTGCCGCGCACATTCCGAGAACCTCCTCAAAGGTCAGCACGAAGTCAACATCGCTGCGCACCGTTCTGCGGCTTGCTTCGAGCTTCTTTGCATCGCACGGCCCCACGAAAACGACCTTACAGCCGGGGTGCTGCTTCTTGACAAAGCGTGCGGTGAGCACCATGGGTGTCATCGCAACGGAGATGTTTTCCGACATTTCGGGAAACAGCTTCTTGACCATGTCGCTCCAGCTCGGGCAGCAGGAGGTGACCATGAAGGAATGCTTTGCCGGCACTTCCTCAAGGAAGTCGGCGGCCTCCTCTATGACGCACAGGTCTGCGCCGATTGCAGCCTCGTAAACATCGGCAAAGCCGAGACGCTTGAAGATGGCCTTCATCTTTTCGGGAATCGCATCCGGTCCGAACTGACCGACGAATGCCGGTGCGAGAACGACATAAACCGGGACCTCGCTCTTTATCGCCATGATGGTCTGGAAGATCTGGCTCTTGTCGGCGATTGCACCGAAGGGGCAGTTTACAAGGCACTGACCGCAGGAGGTGCATTTTGTGTAATCTATCTGCGCACGGCCGTGGTCATCCGAGCCGATGCACTTCATGCCGCAGGCATTACGGCAGGGGCGCTGCTGGTGGATTATTGCGTGGAAGGAGCAGGTGTGGATGCACTTGCCGCACTTGATGCACTTTTCGGGATCTATCTTTGCGTGGCCTTTGACCTTGCTGATAGCACCCTTGGGGCATATCTCCATGCAGGGGTGCTCGAGACAGCCCTGACAGCCGTCGGTCACACGCACAAGATCCTCGGGACAGCGGTTGCAGGCAAATTTAATGACATTGATAAGGGGCGGCTCATAGTATTTCTCGGCAATTACCGACTCCTCAACGCCGTCGGAAATGTTGTTGTACTCACCGAGCTTTCTCATGGGCAGACCCATGGCAAGACGAAGTCTCTCGCCGACAACGGCGCGTTCAAGGAAAAGACTGTTTCTGTACGCACCGATATCGTCCGGATCGCCGGGGCATATTTTATAAGGCAGCTCCTCAAGAGCCCTTGCGTAGTCGCCGCCTTCATAAGCAAGTCGGGCTATCTCGGTGAAAACCTCGTGCCTGATCCTTGTTTTACCTGTTTGCATTCCTCTCATGACAGATATCGCCTCCTGTATATACAACTCTCTGAACAAGTCAACAACATTATACATAAGCAGATGCTTTTGTCAACGCAAAAGACATGGATACTTCTGAAAGAATGGTGAAAAAAAGCACGCAAAAACAGCTGTTTTGCGTGCTTTTTGGTGCATTTTTCATATTATACTACTATTTTTTATCGAGGTATTTCCTGCAGTCCTCAAGGAGCTCACTGATATCCTTTTCGGCATCTTTGGGCTTGCGCGCCGGAGCCTGTATTGTAGGCTCGGGTTTAATCTCATCGGCACCGGGCTGAATCACCTTTGCCGTTTCGCCGTCGGGCTTTTCGGACGGGACATTATCCTCATTGACCGAGGGCTTCTTCATGTTGCTTATTATCATCCAGCTTTCGGCGACGAGCATACCTGCAATGCCGAGGTAGATAAGCTGCATTCCGAAATAGCGTGTGTCGGCAAGGGTGGTGAAGCACAGAAATGCGGCGAGCATGGAGCTGTACAGCGCCTTATAGGGCTCGGGCCTCTCAAAGGCAAAGCCGGCGGTGTAGAAAAAGGCAATTATGCAGGCGCAGACGGTGATAATTTCAATTGCAAAGGCCCAGATAGTCGGGTTTGAGGAGTTGACCTTATAGCAGGCTATGAGCCAGATGCAGAACATGACGATGGGAAGAGTCATGAATACGCAGATTATAGGAGGCGCATAGTGCTTGCGGCGGCTGTTGCAAATGATGGGGAAGCTAAGGCCGCACAACACGGCGAGCAGGGCGATTACTCTGTAAACCGTCGAGTAGCTGTCATCGGCGACGGCAAACATTGTGATAATGGCGCCGATAACGGTCACGCCCGCGATAATGAAATAGGCGATGGGGTAGAGGATGCTCGTGCCGTTAAACACGGTAAAGATGTCCTTTGGGGCTTCAAACTGCTGAGCCTTGAGCTTTCTGACAAGAAAATAAAACAGCAGCGCGGCGCCGAAGATAACCAGCGGAACGAGTATATTAAGGACGCTCGACTGAATAAGTCCGGTCTCCGCGTCAAAAGCCGACTGATTTTGCAGCCAGCGGAAAAAAGTGCCGAACGCGCCGGCGGCGCAGACATAGCACGAATTAATCAAAGCTTTTTTTCGCATATTACCAATCCAATCAGAATAGTTTTAATCGATATTGATTTTATACTTGTTTGGCTCAACAGTCAACCGAAAAAGATGTGAAAGGATCGCTTATGATGAGAAGAATGCTGCTGTCGTCGATCATTCTTACCGCCCTCACGCTGGCGGCGGTGATCTTTAGCTGCCGCGCACCCGTGAAGCCGCAGACCGAAACTCCGCCGCCGGCGGCAGCGGAAAAGCTCGGCGCAGACGAAAAAAGGAGCATCACCGTTTTATGCGGAGACGAGCCTGTTAAAATGACGGTGCGGCACTATCTTGTCGGCGTTGTTGCATCAGAAATGCCCGCTTCCTTTGAGCCGGAGGCGCTCAAGGCTCAGGCGGTTGCCGCGCGCAGCTATCTGCAGCGGTTTTTGGCATCGCCCAAGCATGAAAACGCCGATATATGCTCATCACCCGACTGCTGTCAGGCATATTCGAGCGAAAAGAAACTCAAGGAAAAGTGGGGCAAGGACTACGATACATATGTAAACAAGGTGAAGGCTGCGGTGTCCGCAACCGACGGTGAGTATCTGAGCTACGAGGGTAAGGCAGCCCTTACCGCTTTCCACTCGTCCTCTGCCGGAGTGACGGAGGAAAGCGGCGCAATCTGGAACCCGCTGCCTTATCTTGTGTCCGTCAAATCGCCCGAGACCGCCGACAGCGTGCCGAACTATGTGAGCCGTCTCACGCTTGCCGATATCGATTTTCGCGACACGATACTGTACCTCAAACCCGAAGCGGACATGACGGGAGATGCGGACAAATGGGTTAGCGATATAAAGCGCAACGACTCGGGCAGAGTGCAGATCGCAACAATAGGTAAGGTAGAATTTACGGGAGCAGAGCTGCGCAAGCTGTTTTCGCTGCGCTCGACCGCGTTTAAGCTCGAACACTCCGACGGACAGTTCACTTTTACAGTCACCGGCTACGGCCACGGCGTGGGCATGAGCCAGTACGGAGCAAACATCATGGCGAAAAACGGCTCGGACTACAAGGAGATACTCGCGCACTATTACCCCGGCACGACGCTTTCGTAGGCAAGGGAAACCGTTCACACCGCATTTCACCGGCTCTTTCAGACTCCTTTTCGCTTAAATAATTTTTTTCTTGACATACAGCCTCTTTTGTATTATTCTCATGTTTGAGAATAATACAAAAGGGGTTTTTGAGTTGAAAGCGAAAACCGTGATGAATCCGGCAAGACTGCGGATAATGGAGTTTTTTATTCTGCACGGCACGTCAACCGCCGCCGATATACGCAGGGAGCTCGTGGATATACCGCAGGCAAGTCTTTACCGGCATTTAAAGGCCTTGTATGACGACGGATGGCTCGAGCTTGACTCGGAGGAGAAAAAGCGTGGAGCTACCGAGAGAAAATACAGGCTCGCATCCGGCGAGGCCTCAGGCTGTGAGGCACAGGTCACGGATGTGCTGCTGTCGCTGTTGGCAACATTTAAAAATTACTTCGCGGAGCGGAATGCAGATCCCGTTCGGGATATGCTGTGCGTGGGAACGAGCGCGCTTTTGCTCAGCGATGAGGAATACACCGAGTTTCTCGACTCTCTGTCCGGGCTTGTGGTAAAATACATGGGATATGCCCCCGATGACGGCAGAAAACAGAGAAGAATAACCGTAATTTCATCCCCGTGTGAAGAGGAGGAGCAATAAATGCTTAAAATTCAGAACTTTACCAAGATGTATGACGACAAGGCGGCGGTAGATAACCTGAGCCTCGAAGTCGGAGCGGGCGATATCTACGCCTTCATCGGCCACAACGGTGCGGGTAAGACCACCACTATCAAGGCCTGCTGCGGAATTCTGCAGTTTGAACAGGGCGAGATATTTATTAACGGTATGTCCGTTAAGGAAAATCCCCTCGGGTGCAAGAAGCAGATAGCCTACATACCCGATAACCCCGAGCTTTACGAGTATCTTTCCGGCATAAAGTATCTAAACTTCGTCGCCGATATCTACGGCGTGGGCAAGAACGAGCGCAACGAGCGCATCGCAAAATACGCCGACGCTTTCGGGCTTACCGGGGATCTGGCGCAGCCCGTGAGCACCTATTCCCACGGCATGAAGCAGAAGCTCGCAATCATTTCGGCTTGGCTGCACGACCCGAAGCTTATCATCATGGACGAGCCCTTTGTCGGACTCGATCCCGTTGCTGCGCATACCCTCAAAACCATGATGCGCGAGCATTGCGACAACGGCGGCGCGATCTTCTTCTCCACCCATGTGCTTGAGGTCGCGGAAAAGCTCTGCGACAAGGTCGCGATTATCAAAAGCGGCCGCCTTGTTACCAGCGGTGATATGGAAACGGTAAAGGGCGACGCTTCTCTCGAGGCTGTGTTCCTCGAACTGGAGGGAGAACATGCTTAAAGCTCTGTTAAAGGTCAATTTACTGGCTTTATTAAGCTGGCTCAGCGGCTCTGCCAAACGCGGCGGCAAGGCCGGTAAGGGCAGTAAAGGCAAGGCGGTGCTGTATGCTCTGCTCATGCTCTATGCCTTAGGTGTGTTCTGCTGGCTGTTCGGATTGATATTCCGTCAGCTCGCCGGACCTCTGTACAACGCAGGCTGCGGATGGCTGTATTTTGTGTATGTGTTCATCGTGGCCTTTGCCGTGATGTTCCTTTTCAGCGTGTTTGCGGCGAAAAACAGGCTGTATGACGCCAAGGATAACGACCTGCTGCTGTCCATGCCCATACCGCCCTCGGTCATACTCGCAAGCCGCATGATGCTGCTCCTGGTAATGAATGTGCTTTTCGGCGCGATAGTCGTCGGTCCCGCCGTGTATATGTGGTACTGTGTTGTTCCCTTTGGAGCAGCCTCATTTATCTGCCTGATCGCCGAGTTTCTGGGCCTGTGCCTGTTCTCGATGGCACTGTCCGCACTGTTTGGCTGGCTCTTGTCGCTGGTGTCGTCAAGAATGCGCAAAAAGGCGCTTATCGAGACGCTCGTATCCTTTGTTTTCCTTGCTGTGTATTTCTATGTATACAGCCAGCTCAATACCATAGTCGCAAGCCTCATACAAAACAATGCAGGCATTGCCGAATCCCTCGGCAGCGTCGCGCCGCTCTACTGGATAGGCTCGGGCGCAGCAGGCAATGTGATGTCATTTGTCTTTGCGATGCTCGTCCTTATCCTGCCCTTCGCGGCGGTATATGTCGTTCTGTCCCGTACATTTATTAAAACCGCCACGGCAAAGCGCGGAATGGCAAAGATAAAGTACGAGGCAAAGGAGCAGAAGGTCAGCTCCGTCGGTAAGGCCCTTTTCCGCAAGGAGGCTGCACGCTTCTTCTCAAGCTCCACCTGCATCGTCAACAACGGTCTGGGCGTAGTTTTCCTCACCATCGGAGCGGTTGCGGTGCTTATCTACCGAAGTGAGCTGCTGCAGGTGATGAATATGATCATGATACCTGCGGATATCGTGATATGTTTGGGTGTGCTTGCCGTTGCAATGATGGCGGGCATGGTTGTGCCCACAAGCTCATCGGTTTCGCTCGAGGGCAAGAGCATTTGGGTCATCCAGTCCATGCCCGTGAGCCCTGCGCAGGTGCTGCTTGCCAAGCTCAAGTTTTGCCTTACTCTTTTCCTGCCCCCGGTGCTCCTGTTTATGCTGACAACCGTGTTTGTTTTCGGTGCATCGTTTGAACTCGGTGCGCTTGCAGTCGTTGCGGCGGTCGCAACCGTCGTCGTCATGGCGGAGATCGGACTCATTTCAAATGTAAATCACCCTCTGCTCAACTGGACGAGTGAAACTCAGGCGGTAAAAAGCGGCAGCTCGATCCTGATCTCCATGTTCATCGATTTCGCTATTGCGGCAACTCTCGGCATCGGCGGATATCTGATGCTCGACAATGGCATTTCCGTTAAGACGATCCTTGCGGTGTTTGCGGTGGCAATGCTCCTTGCGGCACGCTTTCTGTACGGATATATAATAAATA
>SAMEA3663260__coassemble_273_pt1 | contig 15660 bp, 16 predicted proteins | sample SAMEA3663260__metabat2_low_PE_022 | metagenome-assembled genome bin SAMEA3663260 (sample SAMEA3663260) | pig gut metagenome | biome: pig gut; feature: pig-associated habitat; material: faeces | place: China | collected 2013
CTGCCCGCGACCGTTATTGTTATGTCGGCGAAGCAGTTGCGTACTTTAAAGAGGTATTTGCCGTTGATAACGCGGATCCCGAGCCGGAGCTGACGGTCGATAAATCCAAGGTCGACGCAAAAAAGGCCGGCGAGTACGATGTCACCTACACGGCAAAGGACCATGAGGGCAACTCGAGCTCCGTGACGGTCAAATACAAATTTATCGAGAACAAAGTCACCGATGAAAAGCTCAATGCCGAAGTCGACAAGGTTCTCGGCAGAATTCTGACCGACGGCATGAGCCTCGAAAAGCAGGCATACGCCATCTTTGACTATGTCTATTCCAACATCACCTATTCCGGCGATTCGGACAAGACCGACTGGAAGTCAGAGGCTTACAGAGGTCTGACCAAGGGTGTGGGCGACTGCTTCACCTTCTACGCAACGACCTACGCGCTGCTGCAAAAGATAGATTGCCAGGTGCTCAGTGTGGAGAGATTAAACGGCAGAACGCAGCACTTCTGGTGCCTTGTAAACCTCGGCACGGGCTGGTACCACTTCGATGCCTGCAATGTCGGTCCCGAGCATCTGCGCTGCTTCATGAAAACCAGCGAGGAGCTTGTAAAATACAGTGTGCAGTACTGGAGATTTGACACAAGCCTGTATCCGCAGCTTGAGACCAGACCGTATGTAATGGAAAACTGAAATGAAGAATATTCTTGAATTTCTCGAAAAAACCGCACCGCTTTACGGAGAAAAAATCGCCTTTGCCGACGAGGAGCAAAGCCTGAGCTTTGCCGACCTGCTCAAAATGTCAAGAGCCGGCGGCAGCGAGCTTATCAAAAGAGGGCTCTGTAACGAGCCGGTCGTGGTGTTCATGAAAAAAGCACCGCAAACGATATGCGCCTTTTTCTCGGTTATATATGCCGGCTGCTGCTATGTGCCGATGGATATCGGTATGCCGCTGCACCGGATACGCATGATTTTAAAAAAGCTCTCTCCGAGGGCGATAGTCTGCGACGAGACCTCGAAGGAAACGGCAGACGAGCTCGGTTACGGCGGCAGAGTGATCGATTGCGGGGAGCTGTTTTCGGCGCAGACAGATGAAAATGCGCTCGCCGCCGTTCGCTCTGCAAGCATCGACACAGACCCCGTATACATCGTCTTTACCTCCGGCAGCACCGGCACTCCCAAGGGCGTTACCGCCTGCCACCGCTCGCTCATTGACTACGCCAACGCACTTTGCCCCGTTATCGGGGCAGCCGGGGACAGTGTTTTTGCAATGCAGGTGCCGCTGTATGTCGATGCCTGCATGAAGGAGATACTCTCGGTCATAAAATGCGGCTCGACGGCGTATCTCATGCAGCAGAGCCTGTTCATGTCGCCCTTAAAGGTGCTTACATTTTTGAACAGACACAGGATAAACACCGTGTGCTGGGTGGCGTCTGCACTCACGCTCGTATCGGGACTGGGCGCATTTGACGAGGGCAGACCTGAGTATCTGCGCACCGTGTGCTTCGGCAGCGAGGTGTTCCCCGTAAAGCAGCTCAAGCTGTGGCAGAAGGCAGCACCCGAGGCAAGGTTTATTAATCTATACGGCCCGACCGAGGCGACGGGAATGTCGTTTTACTATGTCGTTGACCGCGAGCTTGACGAAACCGAGCCTATCCCCGTGGGCAGACCCTTTGACAATACAGGCTTTTTCCTTCTGCGTGAGGATAACACACAGGCTTCCGAGGGCGAAACGGGGGAGATATGTATAAGAGGCACGGCGGTGACCCTCGGCTATTATGATGACGCCGAAAAAACCGCTTCCGCTTTCGTGCAAAATCCGCTCAACAGTCACTATCCGGAGATAATCTACCGCACGGGAGACCTCGGCAGGATAAACGAACGGGGCGAGCTTGTGTTTGTGTCACGCAAGGATAATCAGATAAAAAGCATGGGACACAGAGTCGAGCTTGGCGAGATCGAGGCCTGCGCCTGCATGGCGGAGGGCGTTGAGAGCGCCTGCTGCCTGTTTGACAAGCAAAAAAAGAAGCTGCTTCTTTACTACATGGGCACTGCCGACGAGAAGACGGTGCGTGCCTATCTGATCAAAGAGCTTGAACGCTATATGGTACCCTCAAAGCTGTTTCGTATGGACACTTTGCCCATGCTTCCGAACGGGAAAATAGACAGAAATTCACTTATGGAGAAGTACAATGGAAGAAATATTTGACATCCTCGACGAGCTGGGTCTGACCGTTGACTACAAGACCTGCACCACCCTCATTGACGACGGCTATCTTGAAAGCCTCGATATCGTCACCCTCATTTCCGAGCTTTCCGACGCGTTTGACATCACAATCCCCGCAAGGGAGATAACACCGGAGAATTTCAATTCCGCCAAGGCCATGTTCGACATGGTCACCAGACTGCAGGACGAGTAAGCCGTGCTGTTTACATCGTATGGCTTCATAGCCTTTCTGATAATCCTGTTTGCGCTGTACTACATAATCCCACGCAGGCGGCAGTGGCTTTTGCTGCTGTGTGCCGATGTTCTGTTTTATGCCTGCGCCGGCTGGCAGGGACTTGTGTTCATGGCGGCGACGGTCACGGTGTCGTGGGCGGCGACAAACCTTATGGGCAGCTCCCTGCGCAGACAGAAAGCGTTTCTTGCCTCGAACGGGGGCAAGGCACTTTCTCGACCCGAACGCAAGGAGTATAAAAACAAGCAGCAAAATAAGCGCAAGGCGGTGTTTGTCCTTGCACTGGTAATTGACCTCGGCATTCTTGCGGCACTGAAGTACACGAACTTTGTTATCTTTAACTTTAATTCGCTGTTTTCCGCCGATGTCGCCGCAGTCGATTGGGTCTTGCCGCTGGGCATATCGTTCTACACCTTCCAGACGGTCAGCTATGTGATCGATGTGTACTGGGAGAAGGTCGAGCCTGAACGCAACATACTCAAGGTCGCGCTGTTCACATCCTTTTTCCCACTGCTCATTCAAGGCCCTATTTCGCGCTTCGGCGATTTGAAGGACACGCTTTTTGCCGAGCATAAAGCCGACTTTAAGCAGATAAGCTTCGGTCTTCAGCGCATACTCTGGGGCTACTTTAAAAAGCTCGTCATTGCCGACAGGCTGCTTGTGGCTGTCACCGCGCTGTGCGGCGATCCTGCGACATATAACGGTGCATATGTTTTCCTCGGAGCAGTGTTCTATGCCGCCGAGCTTTACGCCGACTTCACCGGCGGCATCGACATCACCATCGGCATTGCGCAGGTGCTGGGCGTTTCCGTCAGGGAAAACTTCATACGGCCCTACTTTTCGCGCAACATCGCCGAGTATTGGCGGCGTTGGCATATCTCCATGGGTACTTGGTTCAAGGACTACATTTTCTACCCGCTGAGCGTTGCACCGTGGCTTCTCAAGCTGTCTAAAAAGGCACGCAAGAGCATTTCCGACGGCTTTGGCAGGAAGCTTTCTGTGTATGTGTCGACTATCGTGACATGGTTTCTTACCGGTCTGTGGCACGGCGCAGCGTGGAACTTTGTCGTGTGGGGACTTTTGAACGCATTTTTCATCCTGCTTGCCGAGGAGTTCAAGCCCCTGTCGGTAAAATTCAGAGAGAAAAATGCGAGGCTTGTATCGGGCTTCGGCTACCGTGTGTTTGAAACTCTGCGCACATTTTTCCTCATGTGTTCGCTTAGAATTCTGGACTGTTACCGTGATGTTGCGGTGTCGTTTGAGGCGTTCGCTTCGATATTTACGACGAATAACTGGGGGCAGGCATTCTCCGGCGAGCTGTTAAATATCGGGCTTACCGCCGCAGATTACCTCGTTGCCGGCATCGGCATTGCTCTGATGTTTACGGTTTCCTGCGTGCAGGAAAAGTGCGGCTCGGTGCGTGAGCTCCTGTGGAAAAAGACCGCCGTGCCCTATGTTGTGTTTACGCTTCTTGCACTTGCGATTCTGGTGTTCGGCGCATACGGCGTGGGCTACGATTCCAGTCAGTTTATATACAATCAATTCTGAGGGCAGCCATGGCAAAAAACAAAAGCAAAAAAGTTCATATCATCTGTCTTGCGCTGTGCATTGTGCTGGTTATTGCCACCGTGTGGCTTTTGGGCAGGCTCTTGCAGCCCAAGTATATGTCGGGCGTTTTAGAGGGCGCAATGACGGCAGAGTATTATAACGAAACGCAGCCCCACGATGTCATTTTCATCGGAGACTGCGAGGTGTACGAAAACTTTTCGCCCGTAACGCTGTGGGAGGACTACGGCATAACGAGTTATATAAGAGGCTCTGCACAGCAGCTTATCTGGCAGTCGTATTATCTGCTCGAGGAGGCACTGGAAAAGGAAAGTCCCACGGTCGTTGTGTACAATGTGCAGGCGATGAAATACTCCGTGCCGCAGAGCGAGGCGTATAACCGAATGGCGCTTGACGGTATGCCGTTGTCAAAGCATAAAATCGACGCGATTAAAGCGTCAATGTGCACCGACGAGGACATGATAAGCTATCTTATCCCTCTGCTGCGCTATCACTCACGCTGGAACGAGCTAAGCCCGGAGGATTTTGAGTATATTTTTACGCGCAACCCGGTCACCGTGTCGGGCTATCTCATGCGTGCCGACACAAAGCCGATGACGAAACTGCCGAATGCTCCCGTTCTCGAGGACTACACGATAGGCGAGGCTTGCTGGTACTATCTTGACAAAATGCGCGAGCTGTGTCAATCTAACGGAGCGGAGCTTGTGCTTATAAAATCGCCGAGCCTGTGGCCGCACTGGTACGACGAGTGGGACGGGCAGATAAGCGAGTATGCCGAGGAAAACGGGCTGGATTATATAAATCTGCTGCCCTGCGCCGAGGAGATAGGCCTCGATATGCAGTCCGATACCTATGACGGCGGCCTGCATCTGAATGTCTACGGGGCGCAAAAGCTGTCAAAGTATTTCGGAAAGCTACTCGCCGAAAAGTACGAGGTTCCCGACCGCAGAGACAATGCGGAGATTTCCGCGTGCTGGGGAAAAAAGTGCGAAGACTATTACGAGCTCTTAGCCGCTCAAAAGGCGGAGCTTGAGGAATACGGCTATCTTAAAAGCTGGACATTGGGAGAATGAGCTATGAAGAAAACAACTGCAATTATACTTGCCGCCATTACGCTGCTCGCGCTGTGCGCCTGCGGCACGGCAGCCCCCCGCGAGGAGGGAAGCAAAAAGGAATACACGCCCGATTACGGCGAGCTGTACTACGCCTCGAACGATACTAAGTTCGGCATCATGGACCCTGCCGAAAAGGTGCTGGAGGCTCTCGGCGAGCCGGTTAACGGCACCTTTGAGTCCGATAGCTGCGCCTATCAGGGCAAGGATTATTTCTATTACTACGACGGCTTCGAGGTCATGGTAAACGATGTTGACGGCACAAAGAGAATAACCGGCATCACCGTTGCCGACGACACCGTTCAGACCCCGCAGGGTGTCAGGATAGGTATGAAGCTCGAGGATGCACAGAAGCTCATGGGCGATGAATTTAAGCAGGTCGGAGATGTGTACAAGTATACGGAGGGCTCAACTGTCTTAAAGCTCGCCGTCGGCGAGGACGGCACTCTGACCGCTATCGAATATGCGGTTGCCGCAAACGACAAGTAAATCGGAATATGGAAAAGCTCGGTGATACATTGCGTATCACCGAGCTTTTCCATGCCCGATGCCCGAAGAATGTACATTTTCAGGTTTAAATAGAGGCAGCTTGTTTTATCTCCAGTCGCCGGCAACTCCGTCGGGAGCTTTCGGTTCGCGGGTCTTGTTCACGGAATTATCCCTGCCTCGGTAATCGCGGCAGGCGACATTTTCCCGCTCCGGCAGCGAGCCGGTGTTCCTCTTTTTTCGTTTTGCCATTTCATCACCCTATCAAACATAATATCAGTCCGTAGATGACGCTTGCGCCTATGCCGTAGACTATTACCGGACCTGCGATTATAAACATTTTTGCCGCAGTGCCGGTCACAAAGCCCTCGGTCTTAAACTCAAGAGCGGGGGCGACTACCGAGTTTGCAAAGCCCGTTATAGGCACTAAAGTGCCGCCGCCTGCGTACTTTGCCATCCTGTCATACAGACCGAAGCCGGTTAGCAGCGCACCTATGAGAACGAGCGTCACGGAGGCTGCGCTCGATGCGTCGGGCCTGTTTAACCCCTGCTGCATGAACAGGTCGTTTATAAGCTGACCTATGCAGCAGATAACGCCGCCGACCCAGAATGCCTTGAACATATTCCCGAGCATATTCGAGCGAGGCTGGCGGGAGTCGGAATACTGCTTGTATTCGTCGTTTGTCATTTTCATGCGCTTGCCCTCCAAATAAAAAAGGTATCGGTTGAGCCGATACCTTTATAATGTGCAGATTATTTGCCGTTATGCTCTAAACGGAGCAAAAATTCCTTTGTTTGCAGACCTCCGGCATAGCCTGTGAGCTTGCCGTCGGCACCGATAACCCTGTGGCAGGGGATAAGTATCGCAATGGGGTTGCGGTTATTTGCCATGCCGACTGCACGGCAGGCCTTGCCGTTACCCACCGCCGCGGCGATTTCACCGTATGTGCGCGTTTCGCCGTAGGGAATGCCGCACAGGGCTTTCCACACCCTGCGCTGAAACTCCGTGCCCAGCGGTGAAAGCGGCAGGTCAAAGCTCCTGCGCCTGCCTGAAAAATATTCGTCAAGCTCCTGCACCGCTTTCAAAATAAGCTCATTCGGCTCGGCTTTGCCATCGTCGCCGAAATAAAGCCCGGTTATAAATTCATCGTCGGCGCAGAGCGTGAGCGCACCGACGGGGCTGTCGGTCGTAAAAGAATAAATCATATGTCCACCTTCAGATTGTTAACGCCGTTTTTCTCAAATTCCGCCATGTATTCGTCCATTCGCAGCGTGAGAGCGGCAACATCGTCATCGCTCAAACCGTCACTGGCCATGTCGCGCCGGGCAAGCTCCTCGGCGAGAATGTCGAAAAACACGGCGTCCTCATAGTCGGCTATCGCCTCGTGAATGCCGCCGTCCTCGTATGCTTTGGACGGAAACACATGACCGTGCCAGGTCTGTACCAATGAGCGCATACCGTTTTTCGTACACAGCGAAAACAGCTTTTCCTGCACGAGGTCGTAATCCTCGAAGCGGTCGGACGCGCGGGTGGAATTGAGCACCCAGTTTCCGATGTACACCATGTCAAGCAGCCTGCGAAATTCTTTGCCGGTCAAATCTATATTCAAAGCACAGCCTCCGATCGTTAATATTATCAGTTCATTATATCAAATTCTCTGTCCCAATTCCACACTAAAAAAACCTTGTAATTTACTGTGTTTTAGCATATTATATTACAGTTAGAGTAATTTGGAGTATTATTGCTATGAACAATAAACCGATATGCGTGTTCGACTCCGGCCTCGGCGGTCTGACCGCCGTACGTGAGCTGCGCAGAATAATGCCGAACGAAAATATAATATACTTCGGGGACACGGGCCGTATGCCCTACGGCGGAAGATCCAAGGCACAGATACGCACCATAGCCCGACAGAACATCGCCTTTGCCGAGAGCTTCGGCGTTAAGGCGATCCTCGCCGCCTGCGGAACAATATCCAGCAACGCGCAGGATATCCTTGCGGAAAACAAGCTGCGAATAATCGGTGTGCTGACTCCCGGCACTAAGGAGCTTGCCGCCACAGGCAAAAAGCGGCTCGGCGTTATCGCAACCGCAACGAGCATTAAAAGCGGCGCATTTCAGGCGGAGCTTAATAAGCTTCGACCTGATGCCGAGATCATCGCAGTGCCTTGTCCGGAGTTTGTCCCGATGATAGAGAGCGGGCACATCAGTGCCGACGATGCAACGGTTAAAGATGTCGTCAAACGAACGCTCGAGCCTGTCAAAGAGGCAGAGGTCGAGGCTTTGCTCTTAGGCTGCACCCACTACGGCATAATCGTCGATGCAATAAGCCGTTATCTGCCCGAAACGAAGCTTGTCGGAGCAGCAGATGCCTCCGCAAGGGCGTTGAAGGCTTATCTTGACGAATGTGACGCACAGTCCGACGGACCTGCCTCGGAGCGGTATTTCACCTCCGGCAGCACCGAGAATTTCATATCGCTTGCACCCGTGCTTCTCGGTGAACTCAAAGGCCCGGTGCGATTTGTTGAGCCTGCACCGCTGGAGGTTGAGCCATGAGAGCACTGATAACGGTTTCCGGCATTCAGGACTTTAACGGAACAGCGGACGATACCGTCGAGCTTGTGACCGACGGCATTTATACCCGCACAGAGGACGGCTTTGAGATATACTATCTCGAAAGCGAGCTGACCGGACTTGCCGGAACGGCGACAAGGGTCGAGGTAAGACCCGGTTCGGTCACGGTTGAGCGTGCAGGCACTCTCAATGCGTGCATGGAGTTTAAACCCGGGCAAAAGAGCAGCTTTCTCTATGATACCCAGTTTGGCTCGGCTACACTCGAGGTCGAAACAAGGAAGATAAATGCAGCCTTGGACGACTTTGGCGGCGAGCTGTGCATAGACTATGTCGTCAACATGGAGCACACCGTCTCCAGCAAAAACAAACTGAAAATAAGTGTAAAGGGACTGAGATAAAATGGCAAATATGATACAGATGGCAAAGGAGCAGATAACCGAGCTTGTAAACGGCGCGTATCTTGCTGCCGCGGCAAAGGGCGAGCTGCCCGAGGGTCTTACGCTCAGCGGCAGCGTCGAGATACCCAAGGACACCGCAAACGGCGACTATGCGGCAAACTTCGCAATGGCGTCGGCAAAGCTCATGCGTATGCCGCCGAGAAAGGTCGCAGAAGCACTCATTGCGAATATGCAGCTTGAGGGAAGCTGGTTTGAGACAGTAGAGGTCGCGGGACCGGGCTTCATGAATTTCCGCATGGGCAATAAATGGTACGGTGATGTCATCAAGCTCGTTAACGCCGAGGGCAAAAGCTACGGCAACTGCGATATCGGCAGGGGCCGGAAGCTCATGGTTGAGTTCGTTTCCGCAAATCCCACCGGCCCCATGCACATGGGCAATGCCCGTGGCGGCGTTTTGGGCGATGCACTTGCCTCCGTTCTGGAGAGAGCGGGTTACGATGTCCGGCGCGAGTTCTATGTCAACGACGCCGGCAATCAGATAGAGAAGTTTGCAAGCAGCATCGAGGCACGCTGCCTCCAGCTCGTTAAGGGCGAGGACGCAGTGGAGTTTCCCGAGGACGGCTACCACGGAGACGATATTAAAGAGCTTGCACGGCTTTTCTGCGAAAAATACGGCGAGAGCTGGCTGGATAAAAGCCGGTCTGAGCGTCACGAACTGATGGCGAAGTTCGGCCTTGAACACAATCTGCCCAAGATGAAGGCAGACCTCGAACGCTACGGCATTAAATACGACCGGTGGTTCTACGAGTCGAGCCTGCACGAAAGCGGTTATGTTGCCGACAGCGTCAATAAGCTTGCCGAGCGCGGCTACACCTACGAAAAGGACGGCGCGCTGTGGCTCAAGACCTCCGAGATACTCGGCGAGAAATTACTCAAGGCGGGCAAAAAGCCCGAGGATATCGAAAAGCTCGAGCTCAAGGACGATGTTCTGCGCCGTGCAAACGGTTTTTACACCTACTTTGCCGCCGATATCGCCTACCACCGCAACAAGTTTGAACAGCGCGGCTTTGACAAGGTCATCAATGTCTGGGGCGCAGACCACCACGGTCATGTCGCACGGCTCAAGGGTGCTATGGATGCGCTGGGTCTTGACGGTGAGCACAGGCTCGATATAGTACTTATGCAGCTTGTCAAGCTCACCCGCGGCGGTGAGGTCGTGCGTATGTCAAAGCGCACCGGTAAGGCGATATCCCTGTCGGATCTGCTCGATGAAATTCCCGTTGACGCGGCACGCTACTTCTTTAACTCTCGCCCCGAATCCCCCGTGGAGTTTGACCTCGAGCTTGCTCTGCGCCAGGACAGCGAAAACCCGGTGTACTACGTCCAGTATGCCCATGCAAGGATATGCACTCTCGTTGCAGCTCTTGCAGCCGAGGGACATGCCGTGCCGAATGCCGAGAGCGTTGACTTTACCCTGCTTTCGAGCGACGCTGAGCGTGAGCTTATTAAGCAGCTTGCGGCCCTGCCCGAGGAAATTCGCCTTGCAGCCCGCGATTACGATCCGAGCCGCATTAACAAGTATGTCACCGAGCTTGCAGCACGCTTCCACCGCTTCTATAACTCCTGCCGCATAAAGGGAGCGCAGGAGGGCGTTTTGCAGGCAAGACTCTGCCTTGCCGACACCGTGCGCAAGGTCATAGCGGTCTCGCTTTCCATAATCGGCGTTTCCGCACCCGAAAAAATGTAAAAGTGCAAAATGGTCGCCCCCGAGCAGTTTTCAAAGCTCGGGGGCGTATTTTTGGCGAAAAATCGCAAAAAAATATTGTAATTCAATGCTTTGGGTGTTAAAATACATTTTCGTGTTGAATTTGATTTAGGAGTTGAGTTTTTGATGAATAAACTCAGAAATGTGGCGATAATCGCCCATGTTGACCACGGCAAAACCACGCTTGTTGACGAGATGCTCAAGCAGAGCGGCGTCTACCGCGAAAATCAGGAGATCGTTGAGCGCGTAATGGACTCCAACGACCTTGAGCGCGAGCGCGGCATTACCATTATGGCGAAAAATACCGCCGTACAGTACGGCGATACGAAAATCAATATCGTTGACACTCCGGGACACGCGGACTTCGGCGGCGAGGTCGAGCGTATCCTCAAGATGGTCAATGGAGTTATCCTGCTTGTAGATGCGGCGGAGGGGCCCATGCCCCAGACGCGCTTCGTGCTGTCAAGGGCACTTGAGCTGGGCCACAGGGTCATCGTCGTCGTCAATAAGATCGACCGCCCCGACCAGCGCATCCACGAGGTCATTGACGAGGTTCTTGAGCTGCTCATGGACCTTGACGCAACCGATGAGCAGCTTGATTCCCCGATGCTGTTCTGCTCCGGCCGTCAGGGTACCGCAAGCTATTCCCCCGAGGTTCCGGGAACGGACCTCAAGCCGCTGTTTGATACCATCCTTGAGTACATTCCCGAACCCGAGCAGGACACCGAGAGCCCCTTCCAGATGCTCGTTTCCAGCGTTGACTATAACGAATATGTCGGCAGAATTGCAATCGGCAGGATAGAGCGCGGCGTTATCCGTCAGAATCAGGAGATCGAGGTCTGCAATTACCACAACCCCGACGCACCGACCATGAAGGCAAAGGCGGTATCGCTTTATGAGTTTGACGGACTGAACAAGGTCCCTGTAACCGAGTCGTCGGCAGGCAATATAATCGCAATGAGCGGTATCGGCGATATAACCATCGGCGATACTGTCTGCGCAAAGGGCGCGGCCGAGCCTCTGCCCTTTGTCAAAATCTCCGCCCCGACATTGGAAATGACCTTCTCGGTCAACGACAGTCCCTTCGCGGGCCGCGAGGGCAAGTTCGTCACCTCCCGTCAGATCCGTGACCGCCTCATGCGAGAAACACTCAAGGATGTTTCACTGCGCGTCAGCGAGATGGAGGGCGCGACCGACAGCTTCAATGTCGCAGGCCGCGGCGAAATGAGCCTGTCCATACTCATCGAAACCATGCGCCGTGAGGGCTACGAGTTCCAGGTGTCGCCTCCCCGCGTGCTTTACCGCGAGATAGACGGTGTTACCTGCGAGCCTATCGAGCGCGTAGTCGTCGATGTTCCGTCGGACTATATGGGCTCGGTCATGGAGAAGCTCGGTGCGCGCAAGGGCGAATTTGTCGAGATGCTGCCCGTTGGCAACCGTGTAAAGCTCACCTATCTTGTCCCGTCAAGAGGACTGTTCGGCTACCGCAACGAGTTTTTGACCGATACCAAGGGCGAGGGCATCATGGCGTCCGTTTTTGAGAAATACGAGGCGTACAAAGGCGATATCGCCCGCCGCAACACCGGCTCTCTCATCGCCTTTGAGACCGGCGAAGCGGTTGCTTACGGTATCTGGAACGCCCAGGAGCGCGGCGCAATGTTCATTAGCCCCGGCACCAAGGTCTATGCCGGCATGATAGTCGGTGTCTGTCCCAAGAGTGACGATGTTGCGGTCAATGTTTGCCGCACCAAGCATCTGACAAACACCCGCGCTTCCGGCTCGGACGAGGCACTTCGCCTCATTCCGCCCAAACAGCTCAGCCTTGAGCAGTGCCTCGAGTTCCTTGCCGATGACGAGCTTCTTGAGGTCACGCCCAAAAACCTGCGTCTGCGCAAGAGCATCCTTGACCATGGAATGCGCATGAAGACCGTGATGAGAAACAGATAAGCATGAAAAATCCCACTCAAAAGAGTGGGATTTTTCATATTCGGCTTATTTTGCAAGCTCGACGGCGGTTTTTGCCGCAAGGCGCGCATTGTTCAGAACAAGCTGAATGTTGCTGTCAAGACTGTCGCCTCCGGTGAGTTCAACGACCTTTGCGAGCAGGAAAGGAGTGGTCTCCTTGCCCTTGATGCCGGCTTCCGCGGCCTCCTTTAGAGCCTGTTCAATGGCGGCATCGATAACTGCCTTGTCCATGGAATATTCCTCGGGAATGGGGTTCGTGACGAGCATACCTCCCTTTAAGCCCAGCTCCCTCTGCGCGGTGAACATGGCGGCAAGCTCGGCAGGGGAGTCGGCACGGTAATCAACTCCGAAGCCGCTGTGACGCGTGTAGAATGCAGGCAGCTCATTTGTGCCGTAGCCGATGACGGGAACACCCTTGGTTTCGAGGTATTCAAGAGTAAGGCCGAGATCGAGTATGCTTTTTGCACCTGCGCAGATGACCATAACGGGGGTGTTTCCCAGCTCCTCAAGGTCGGCGGAAATGTCCATGGATGTTTCTGCGCCGCGGTGAACGCCGCCTATGCCGCCGGTCGCGAATATACCGATGCCGGCCATGTGTGCGATCATCATGGTAGTCGTAACGGTGGTGGCACCGTCTGCCTTGCGGGCAACGAGGGCTGCAAGATCGCGGCGGCTTGCCTTTGCGACATTTCTTCCGGATTTCCCGAGATACTCTATCTCCGCCTCGGAAAGACCTGCCTTGAGCCTGCCGCCGATGATGGCGATGGTGGCAGGAACCGCGCCGTTTTCACGAATGGTCTGTTCAACGAGCAAAGCGGTTTTCACATTTCCGGGGTAGGGCATACCGTGCGAAATAATGGTGCTTTCAAGGGCAACAACAGGCTTGCCGTTATCAAGAGCTTCGGCAACCTCGGGGGAAATGTCAAGATATTTGTTCATGTGTCTTACCTCCTGTGATCATCTTAAAAAAGCCGCAACACCGGTGACGGTACCGTGCTCGAACGAAAGAAACACGCTTAACCGGCCGTTAGACGCATGGCAGCTGTTATAGCCGCCGCCTTTTAAGCTGTATCCGTAGTCGAGCAGCGAGGTTTTTGCCTCCAGCTCATCATCACCGATGCGGATACCCATGACGGAATATGATTTTTCCGTCGTGGAGAAGCCCACGATGCGGCACTCATCAATATTGCCTCTCGGGTAATAGCCGAGATAATAGCGCGTGGTGGAGTTGACGAGCTTCAGTCCGCAGCCGTTATCGTCGGTGAAATACTCGAAATGCTCCGGGTCATAGCTGTGTGCGTCATTAATACTTTCGATCCCTTCGATCTTTCCGCCGAGCTTCCAGTCCATCATCGAAGCGGAGTTAAACTGCGTAAGCTCGGGAACACCGACACGGCTGAGGATAATTGCCACGGCAGCAGCGATTACGACTGCCGCTATGATGAAAATAATAATGTGTTTTTTTGCAAGTCTTTTCATATATTCAAACTCTCAAATTTAATTCAAATCAATGATACCCATTATATTTAAAATTGTCAAGACGGCAAAGAGCACTGCCGGGTTTCATTTGTGGCAGATTCAACAGCAAATCAAAACGGCTTGTATTATATTATTATCACAAACTATTAAGACGGAGGGTTTGGCATGATAAGAAGAATAATCGAGATAGACGAAGAAAAGTGCAACGGCTGCGCAGCCTGCGTAAAGGCCTGCCACGAGGGTGCGATAGAGCTTGTAAACGGCAAGGCAAAGCTTATGCGCGACGACTACTGCGACGGTCTCGGCGATTGCCTGCCGAATTGCCCCATGAAAGCAATAAAATTCGTCGAGCGTGAAGCGGCGGCATATGATGAAGCAGCGGTCAAGGCGAATATGGCAGCGAAAAAGACCGGCGGCTGTCCGGGCTCAGCACCGTCGGGCGTTCCCGTGATGAATGCGCCAACGGGTGATAGCCCCTCGCGGCTTTCAAACTGGCCGGTGCAGATAAAGCTTGCGCCTATAAAGGCTGAATACTATGACGGTGCCGAGCTGCTTGTCGCAGCAGACTGCACGGCATATGCCTACGGCAATTTCCACCGCGATTTCATTGCCGGCAAGGTCGTGTTAGTCGGCTGCCCAAAGCTTGACGGCGTTGATTACGCCGAAAAGCTGGCGGAAATCTTTCATGCAAACGACATAAAAAAGGTCACACTCACACGGATGCAGGTGCCCTGCTGCGGCGGGCTTGAAATGGCACTGGGGCGTGCCCTTGCCGCCTGCGGAAAACGCATACCCTTTGAGGCTTTTACCATCTCAAACGACGGCAGAATACTGTGACGATAAATCAAAAATCGGAGTCTGTTTCAGACTCCGATTTTTCCTGTTGATTTATGGCGAAAGCGTGATATAATACCGAACTTGTGAGGTCTGAAGGGAGGGAAACGCGGTGCATTTAAAGGCTTTTGCAAAACACAATGCGGTGATGCTTGCATCACTTGCCGCAGCGGCGATAACCGTGATCTTTGTGCCCGTTGACAGCTCCTACGCAGGCTACCTCGATTATAAGACTCTCATCTGCCTGTTCTGCGTGCTGGCTGTGGTGTGCGCCCTGCGCGATGTAAACTTCTTCTACATACTCGCCTGCCGCATAGTGCGCGTTTTCAAAACAAGCCGAATGTGCATCCTTGCGCTTGTGTACATAAGCTTTCTGGGCTCGATGCTCATAACTAACGATACGGCACTTCTGACCTTTCTTCCGCTTGGATATTATGTTCTGAGCTCGACCGGCAAGAAAAAATATTTGCCTTTTACATTTATAATGCAGAATATGGCGGCAAACCTCGGCGGTATGCTTACACCCTTCGGCAATCCGCAGAATCTCTATCTGTATACCAAGTTCAATATCCCGACGGCGGAGTTTATGAGCATCATGCTGCCGCCGTTTCTGGTGTCGATGCTGCTCATCACCGCGTGCTGCCTGTTCGTAAAGTCAGAGCCGCTTACCGTTACGGAAGGCAAGATGCAGTTTAAGCCGAGACCCACTTCGCTTTATTTGGCACTTTTTGTTCTGGCGGTCGCCGTGGTTCTGCGTGCGCTGCCGCTGTGGGTGGGGCTTGTCATTATTCCGGCGGTGCTGCTGGTTTCCGACCGCCACGCTCTGCAGGCAGTTGACTATTCGCTGCTTTTGACCTTCGTGTTCTTCTTCGTTTTTGCCGGCAACATGGCGAGAATAGACGCCGTGCGCGACTTTTTCTCGATGCTTATGGAGAAAAACACGCTTTTGTACTCGGCATTGTCCTGCCAGATGATAAGCAATGTGCCCGCGGCAATCCTGCTTTCGCAGTTTACGCAAAACTATGCCG
>SAMEA3663260__coassemble_289_pt1 | contig 15164 bp, 18 predicted proteins | sample SAMEA3663260__metabat2_low_PE_022 | metagenome-assembled genome bin SAMEA3663260 (sample SAMEA3663260) | pig gut metagenome | biome: pig gut; feature: pig-associated habitat; material: faeces | place: China | collected 2013
AACCCTTGATATTACGGGCTTTTTCGCGTTTCGGTCAATCTAAGGGCTTCATTGTCGGGAACAAAATGACGTCGCGGATAGAGTTCATGCCGGTGAGCAGCATTACGCAGCGGTCAATGCCGATGCCGAGGCCGCCGGTAGGGGGCATACCGTACTCAAGCGCATTGATGAAATCATCATCCATCATGCCGGCTTCATCGTCGCCCTTTGCGCGAAGCTCGACCTGCTTTTGAAATCTCTGCTTCTGATCAATGGGGTCGTTGAGCTCGGAAAAGGCGTTGCCCATCTCGCTGCGGCAGATGAACAGCTCAAAGCGTTCGGTGAGCCTGTGATCTGCAGGACTGCGCTTTGCAAGCGGAGATACATCAACAGGATGCATGGTGATGAATGTAGGCTGAATGAGCTTTTCCTCAACGAGCTGGTCAAAGCTCTCGTACAGGGCGTGTCCCCAAGTGGGTTCGACCTTATCCATGTCAACACCTGCAGCCTTTGCGGCTGCGACCGCCTGAGCATCATCGTCGATTGCCATAAAGTCAACGCCGACATACTTCTTGACGGCCTCCGCCATTGTGAGGCGTTCCCAGCCCGGGGTTAGGTCGATTGTCTCGCCCTGCCAATTGCACTTATAAGTACCGAGTATGCTCTTAGCTGCACCGGACAGCAGATCCTCGAAAAGATCCATCATGTCGTTAAAATCAGCATAGGACTGGTAGAGCTCAACGGTGGTAAACTCGGGATTGTGCTTGGTATCCATGCCCTCGTTGCGGAAGATGCGGCCTATCTCGTACACACGCTCAATACCGCCGACTATAAGGCGCTTGAGATTAAGCTCCGTTGCGATACGAAGGAACATATCAATGTCCAGCGTGTTATGGTGGGTAATAAACGGTCTTGCGGTCGCGCCGCCGGAAATGGTGTTGAGAACGGGAGTCTCGACCTCCATGTAGCCTCTGCCGTCAAGGAAGGAGCGGACATAGCTTATAAATTTTGAGCGAATCTCAAAATTGCGGCGGCTTTCGTCACTCATGATGAGGTCAACATAGCGCTGGCGGTACTTGAGCTCGGTGTTGGTCATGCCGTGGAACTTCTCCGGCAGCGGACGCAGGCTCTTGGAAAGCAGCGTAACACCTTCAACATGGACGGATATCTCATCTGTTTTGGTCTTGAACACATAGCCGGTAACACCGATGATATCTCCGATATCGTACTTTCTGAAATCGGCAAACTCCTGCTCGGATACGGCATCCTTACGGAGGTAGAGCTGGATCTGACCGCGGTCGTCCTTGATATGGCAGAATATTGCCTTGCCCATGCCGCGCTTGGACATAATTCTGCCGGCGACCTGCACGGTCTTTTCGGCAAAGGTGTCATAGTCCGCCTTTATCTCGGCAGAATACGCGCTTCTTACAAACTTGGTCTGCTCAAAGGGATCTCTGCCCTCCTGTTGAAGGGCCAAAAGCTTATCGCGGCGAACCTGCAGGATCTCGGAAAGCTCCTCGGCAGGTGCCTCATTGGTCTTGATATCACTCATATGTTTTCCTCAAATCAGTCATTTTCTATGGAAATAATTTCGAAATGCAGCTCGCCTGCAGGAGCTTCAACGCTGATTTTATCGCCTGCGACATGACCGTAAAGTCCTCTGCCGAAGGGGGAATCGTCAGATACCCTGCCCTCCATGGGGTTTGCTTCCTGAGAACCGACTATGGTATAGGTTTCCTCGTAACCCTCGTCGAGGTCACGGACCTTTACAACACTGCCGAGGGTGACGGTACCCTTTGCCGCTCCGATATCGACTTTCTCAACGATCTCTGCATTTTCAAGCAGAACTTTTATCTCTGCTATCTTGGAATAGAGCTTACCCTGCTCGGTTTTTGCCTCGTCGTATTCACTGTTCTCAGACAGGTCGCCGAAGCTGCGTGCCTCTTTAATCTGCTCGGATACTTCCTTTGCCTTATCGGTTTCAAGGTATTGAAGCTCTTCCTTCAGAGCATCATAACGCTCCTGACTCATTTTGAACTTGTTCTCGGTAGCCATTATTTCGGTCTCCTTTAAAAATAAATTGCTGATTTGCTGTATTGTTTTTTCTTACTCAGCCGAGTGCATTGATTGCCGTGTCAAGCTGATTATCGGTCTTTTCATCATCCATTGCGACCGAAATATCGGGTGTTACACCGCCTGCCTCGGAGAGATCGATTCTGTTCGGTGTGAGGTATTTGTGCGTTGAAATATGCACTGCACTTCCGTCGGAAAGCTCAAGGGTTATCTGACTGCGTGCCTTGCCGGTCGTCTGTTCACCGACTATTGTAGCCCAATTATACTCCTGCAGTGCAGCCGCGAAAAACTCCGCCGCGCTGTAACTATTGCCGTTTACAAGCACGACCATCTTGTTCTTCAGGCTGACCTTATCGGAGGTCTGAACGGTTTCGTGACCCTCCTTGTCAACGCTTATGAAAAGATCTCCGTCAGGCAGAATATAATCAAGCAGGTCAACAAGCTCGCTCAAAAGTCCGCCGGGATTATCGCGAACATCGAACACGAAAGACTTTGCACCCATCGCAATAAGCTTCTCAATAGCTTTAATGGTATTCTCGCTTGAGCCTGCCTCAAAGTTGCTTATCCTGATATATCCGATGTTTCCGTCAAGAAGTCTTGAGCTAACGGGGTTTTTATAAATTATCTCGCAGGCAAGGGTTACGGTTTTCGCATCGCCGTTTCCGTCGATAACGGACAAATCAAAGTCTTTGTTGACCTTGGAGCGAATGAGCAGACTCACATCCTCAAGGCTCATCCCCTTGACTTCCTCACCGTCAACGGCGGTAATGATATCTCCCGCAACTATACCTGCACTCTCGGCGGGGCTTGACTCCTCAACGGCAAATATCTCAAATTCGCCGTCATCGTTGAGCTTAACGCTAACTCCAATACCCGAATACTCGTTCGAGGTTGACAGCTTGTATGCCTCGTATTCCTCAGCGCTCATAAAATAGCTCCACTTATCGCCGATGCTCTTTACCATCGCCGCAGCAGCAGCATTATATAGCTCGTTATAGTCGGCATCGCCGATGTAGTTACCGTCTATGATTTTTTCAATCTCAATATAGCGCCGTGCGTCGTCCAGATACTGCTTTGAGCCGAATCCGCCGATCGCCGCAACATAGGTCAGAACGGCAGTGACAACTGCAACCGCCAGGCAAGCTATTATAAGGTGAGCCAGCTTTATTTTATTGTCGAAGCTCGGTCGTTTGCCATTTTTCAAGTTGCTTTCCCCTTTCCCGATATACAGCACGATTGACTGGCAGTCGCAATGACTGCCAGTCAAGTCTATTTTATGTTTCTTCAGCCTGCGTATTCGCTTACGGTATAAACAAGGGTATTTAACGCATTCGATTCATGCACGACACCTACCGTGCCGGAAGCAATGGGAATTACGCTTACCACAAGGCTCAGCACCATCATCACAACGAGTATCAATGCAAGGATAGATACAATTAGTTTTCTGTTCATTATATTCACCTTAAACCTTGAGATAGTTCCTGATTGCAATAGCACCGCCGAAAGCACCTACTATTACACCGACTGCCATAAACACGGCAAGAACAAAGGGCCAGAGTTCCGAGAACGGAACTATATTAACAAAGGATATCGCAAGGCTGGATGTAATCTTCGACTCCAGTGCGGTGTAAAGTCCCCACTGCGCCAGGAATGCAAGTCCGCCGCCGACCACACCGAGGATAAGGCCCTCAACAACGAAGGGGCAGCGGATAAAGCTGTTTGACGCACCGACCATCTTCATTATCGCGATCTCTTCCCTTCTGCCGAAGGTTGCAAGCTTGATGGTATTGGACATAATAAACAGGGACACAAAAACAAGGATCACTATAAGCGCAAGTGATACGACGCTGACGACATTCCTCACGGAAATGAACTTATCGGCATAGTCAATGGGCGCATTGACCTTGACAATCCCGTCCACCTCGCTGATGGCCGCCTGAGTCTGCGCCATTTGGCTGAGATCGGTGAGCTGAACAACAAAGCGATGGCGGAAGACCTCATCATCAATGCCCTCCATAAGGCTCTCGTCGTACTTCTCCATGAAGTTATTCTTAGCTTCGGTGCGGCTTACAAACTCAACATCTGCGACATTGTCTATCGACGCAATCTTGGTCTGGAGCTTTGCCGAGGCGTCCTGTGCGCTCATGGACTCGTCAACATATGCAAGGATCTGGTTTTGGTTGCCTATATCGTCAATTATGTTATTGACATTAATATCAAGAAGCGTGAAGCTGCCCATAACTATGAGGCAGGCAATGATTATCGTGACCGAGGCAAAGGACATAAAGCCATGCGTGAAAATATTGCGGAAGCCCTCGCCTATCAAATATCCGTATCTACTCAATTTCATAGCTGTAGTACCCATCCATTCCGTCACTGATCAGATGACCGCCGTCAATGGCAATGACACGCTTGGAGAATGCGTTGACCAGTTCCTTCTCGTGAGTTACTACCAGAATGGTAGTACCCATTTCGTTTATCTTTTCAAGCAAGAGCATGAGCTCAAGGCTGCGCACAGGGTCAAGGTTGCCGGTAGGCTCGTCGGCAATTATCATTGTGGGGTTATTGACCAGTGCTCTTGCTATTGCAACACGCTGCTGCTCGCCGCCGGAAAGCTCCGCCGGCAAACGCTTTTCGCGTCCCTCAAGACCGACAAGCTCGAGCACATGGGGCACTCTTGCCTTGATCTCTCTGTTTGACGCACCGACAACACGCATTGCGAACGCAACATTATCATAAACCGTCATCTTTTCAATAAGGCGAAAGTCCTGGAATATAACGCCCAGAGTTCTACGCATTTTAGGCATCTTGCGGCGTTTGATCTCGCCCATATTAAAGCCGTTGACGACGACCTTACCGTCGGACGGTCTTATCTCGCCGGTGAGCAGCTTGATTATCGTGGTCTTACCGGAACCGGAGGGACCGACGAGAAACGCAAACTCACCCTCATTGATGGTCAGACTGAAATTGTCAAGAGCGGCAACATCGCTGTTCTCATAGACCATCGTGACATTGTTCATTTGAACCATAGGTTTTCCTCCTGAGGTTTTGCTCGGCAGGCTGCCCTGCCGGTTTTTCAGCGACCGTTATTGCTGACAGAGTCCAGATACTGCTTGACCATCATTGCGACCTTGAACACAATTGCGTGATCAAACTCGCGCAGATCAAGTCCCGTTATCTTCTTGATCTTCTCAAGTCGGTAAACGAGGGTGTTGCGGTGGACATACAGCTTGCGTGATGTTTCGGACACATTGAGGTTATTCTCAAAGAACTTGTTTATCGTCTCAAGCGTATCCTCATCGAGAGTCTCGAGCGGGTTCTTCTTGAACACTTCGTTTAGGAACATCTCGCAAAGAGTTGTCGGAAGCTGATATATAATTCGGCCGATGCCGAGGTTTTCATAGCTGATAATGGTTTTTTCGGAGTCGAACACCCGACCGACATCAATGGCGATCTGTGCCTCCTTATATCTGTCTGCAAGCTCTCTGAGGTGTCTCGCCGTAGTGCCGATGCCTATGATGCAATCAATTTGGAGCTCGGTCTCAAGCGTTTTCTCAATATTCTCCGCTATCGCCTTTACCTCACTGCTGTTATCGCCGTTTGGAAGCTCCTTGATTACGACCATGTCCGTCTCGTTAATGCTTATTACAAAATCGTGCTGTCTGTCTGAGAACATGCTTTGCAGCACCTCAACTGCCGCAACATCCGAGCGTTCGATCTGGCGGACAAGCAAAAGAGCTCTCGGAACATCGGGAACAAAGTGAAGCTCCTTGGTTCTGACATAAACATCACCGGGCAGAATATTATCGGAAATGATACTCTTTAAGAACGCTGCCTTATTGTACTTTTCCTCGTAATTGGTCTTAGCCTCATTAAATGCGACAGCCGCCATCATACAGCTTACTCTCGCCAGCTCATCGCAACCCTCAACGAAAACCGCATAGTCGAACTTGGCAGTACTCGAGCCAAGGATCTTGTAAGTACGCTGATTGCTCACATAAACAGGCTCGGATGAATCGTAGTTATAGCTTTGGAAGTCATCAAGGCGTGAACCGATCATGGGAAGCTCACTGCAGGTAATGACAAAGCCCTGCTCATCAATCACGCCGATACATCTTTCGGTCGCTTCCTTTATCTGAATTATTACACTTTGAAAAATCCTGCTGGACATTGCTATTCCTCCCCCGAACATATGGGTATTTTAACGATAGTCTTGCAATGATACTTTCAACATAATAATACTTTTTTGTGCGTTTTTCAATAGAATATTATGCAAAAATTGTGGACTTTTCAAAAAAACCTCTAATTTCCTTGCTATATTAACCAAAAATCTCGTTGAAAATTGTTCACTTTTTCTTCATCACTCTGCACAACTCATCAGCGGTCAAGGGGCGGTACTCACCGGGTTTTAAGCTCTCATCGAGCTTCAGATCGCCGATTTTCAGCCGTTTGAGAGCAGTCACCGGCTTGCCTCTTGACGCAAGCATTCGCTTGACCTGATGATATTTTCCCTCCATCACCGTCACAAGGCAGCTTCCGTCTTCGCACAGCTCAAGCCCCGCCGGAAGGCAAAGCGTTCCGTCCGACAGCGTCACTCCCTGCTTAAATGCTGCTATATCCGCGGCGTTTACCGGCAGTCGGGTATGCGCATGATAGACCTTGAGTATTTCCGACTTCGGAGATATTACCTTATGTGCAAAGTCTCCGTCATCGGTTATCAAAAGCAGGCCCGTAGTGTCCTTATCGAGTCTGCCAACCGGAAACAGATTAAACTTTTTATGTTCCGGTAAAAACAGATTAAGCACTGTTTTCTGCTTGCCGTCGTCTGTTGCGGACAACACTCCCGCAGGTTTGTTAAGCATAAAATAGTGATATTTATCATATTTTAAAGCAGTACCGTCTACCGTCACGACAGCCTGTTCGGGATCAATCTTTATCTCAGCAGTAGCTGCCACAACGCCGTTGAGCGTTATTCTGCCGGTCTTTATCATTTGCTTGATTTCCCGTCGGGATGCCACTCCGCAGTCGGAAATGTACTTGTCAAGTCTCATCAAAGGCATAAGATCACCTTGGCAATTATAACATAAAGTATAATAAATTTGAATACAAAAAGGCTATAATATGTGTATGTTTACAAAATGTTTAAAGCTCACAAAAAGAAGCGCAGTAATAATAATCGTAATAATCGCCGCACTGATGATGGCGGCTGTTATCCTTCGCTCATCACCCGGATGCAGTTTCGGCGTTTCGGAGCTCATTAATGTCACAAGTGCCGAGGGCAGGATCAAATATCTGCAAAAACTTGGTTGGGAGGTAGATATATCGACCGAGGAATGCAAAACTGTTCTCATTCCGAAAGAGTTTGAGGGTATCATGCTGAGCTATTCTCAGCTTCAAACCGAGCAGGGCTACGATTTTGCCTCTTTCGGCGGTCTTGAATGCAAGCAATACAGCTATGTCGTGACCAACTATCCGTCCTCCGACGGTACGGTTTATGCAACACTGTATGTCAAAGGCGGGCGCGTTATCGGCGGCGATATTCATTCGGCAAACATTAACGGATTTATGCACACACTGAAATAAGAATATACACCCCTTAAGCAATCGCTTAAGGGGTGTATATTCTTTGCTGAGGTATTAAAAGAGGAGAATCTCAAATCAATTTATTATGCTTTCAAGCCAAGTTTTTTTGCTTCGGCTATCAGGGATACTACAAACACGATGCTGCTCACTACTGCGGCCAGACCGAAAACGAGGTGTGCGGTCGTGGTCGCCGCCGTGCCCATGAAGCAGGCAAAAATTGCTGCTGCGAAGAAGCACACGATTGCAAGTTCAGCGAAAAAACTCTTTTTCATTTTAGTTTCCTCCATTCATCGACTATATATTCTGTACGGTGCTGTTCTGTGAATTTTAAGCTCTGATGCCGAGCTTTTTTGCTTCAGCTATGAGAGATACAACAAAGACGATGCTGCTCACTACTGCTGCCAGACCGAATACGAGGTGTGCAGTTGCTGTTGTTGCCATTCCCATGAAGCAGGCGAAAATTGCTGCTGCGAAGAAGCATACTGCTGCGAGTTCGGAAAAGATGTTGTTTTTCATTTTACTTACCTCCGTTTAATGTTTCGGTATATATCGTTTGTTTATTTTTCCTTTGTGACTATAATATAGCGCCTTGTTTGTTAAATGTCAAACAAGTAATTGTAAACCTTGTTTTAAGTATTACTTAACGCCGGAAGCACCGGTTTCGGCGTAAAAATCAAAAAACACGGTTGATTTACCGTGTCTTTTCGATAATTGTTTTAAGAAGTCCGTTACAGCCCTCGAGGACATCATGCCATGTTGCCTCAAAATCTCTTGTGTACCAAGGGTCGGCTACGCTACCGGGGCGGTCAGTGTAATCCATGAGCAGGCTCAGTTTCCCTTCCGGGTCGTTGGAGAAAAGTCTGCGAAGGTTATACATATTCTCCTCGTCCATACCGATTATATAGTCGTAATTTGCATAATCGGACTTTTTGACCTGACGCGCTTTTTTGCCGTCACAGGATATCCCGTGCTCGGCAAGTTTTTTTCTTGCCGGCGGATACACGGGGTTTCCTATCTCCTCCGTGCTTGTAGCCGCCGATTCTATTTTATATTCATTGCCGACGCCTGCCTGCTCAGCAAGTTTTTTCATTACAAATTCCGCCATCGGACTTCTGCAGATATTGCCGTGGCAGATGAACAGGATTTTTACCATTATTTATTATCTCTTCCTGCAATTTAATCTATTTGTCGCTAATTGGATTTTTGTGTTAAAAAAGGCCGTCTATCACTACGGTAAACGGCCTGTAAATATGTACTAATTCAGTTTTCTGCCTTCCAAAGTCCGTGCAAATTGCAGTATTCATAAACCGCTACTAAAGTATCATCATCTGTTAATGCAAATTCAGCACGGGGAGCTTCGCCGGGATTAAGAACCTTTCTCTGTGCACCCTTTGCTGTTTCAACTGCAATCCACTCAATATAGTGTTCATCTAACATTGGATGGTCAACAGAGCCGACCGTAACTGTAACCTTATTTCCATCAACGCTGAAAACGGGAACATGCTTCTCCGCCGCCCCATCAGATGTTCCTGGTATCAGCTCCTTCATTTTTTGGCCACAGCACATCATAGGAACTCCGGATTCCTTGATCATACCAACGGAGTTTCCACATATTTCACATATATAGAATTTCATTTTCCAATCACCCTTCAATTAATAGTTTTCTTTTCTCACTTCGAAATACGCCTGAGGATGGTTGCAAACCGGGCATACTTTCGGTGCCTCTGTTCCGACAACTACATGCCCGCAGTTACGGCACTCCCACACGGTTACGCCACTCTTCTTGAACACTTCCATAGTCTCAATATTTTTCAGAAGTGCCCGATATCTCTCTTCGTGCATTTTTTCAATTGCTGCAACACCACGGAACTGAGCTGCCAACTCAACAAAGCCCTCTTCTTCAGCTTCTTTAGCCATTCTGTCATACATATCAGTCCATTCTGCATTTTCACCCTCAGCCGCGTGAAGAAGATTTGCAGGCGTGTCACCAAGTTCCCCGAGAGCTTTGAACCAGAGCTTTGCATGTTCTTTTTCATTATCTGCTGTCTGAAGGAACAAAGCCGCTATCTGTTCATAACCTGCCTTCTTTGCTACAGAGGCAAAGTAGGTGTATTTGTTTCTTGCCTGAGATTCGCCTGCAAATGCCTCCCAAAGATTCTTTTCTGTTTTTGTCCCTGCATACTTATTTGCCATTTTTCATCCTCCGTTTGTTCTGTTAAATTAATCGAATTAAAGATGCCCTGCCTGTATATAACAACACGGCAGCCTCAAATACTACCGAGTACATGATAACATATAGAAAAACCATTTGCAAGAAAAAACCGCATCGGGGCAAAGCCCTGATGCGGTCTGTTATTTGCCGTTTATACGGCATAAACGATATTACTCGTTAATTGCGATAACGACGCCGGAACCGACAGTGCGGCCACCCTCACGGATAGCGAAACGCAGGCCGTTCTCGATTGCGATCGGGGTGATCAGCTCAACATCCATGTCGACATTGTCGCCGGGCATGCACATCTCGGTGCCTTCGGGAAGAGTGATAACGCCGGTAACGTCGGTGGTACGGAAGTAGAACTGAGGACGGTAGTTGTTGAAGAACGGAGTGTGACGACCGCCTTCTTCCTTGGACAGGACGTAAACCTGACCCTTGAACTTGGTGTGGGGCTTAATGGAGCCGGGAGCTGCAAGAACCTGTCCACGCTCAACATCCTTCTTTGCGATACCGCGGAGCAGAGTACCGACATTGTCGCCCGCTTCTGCGTACTCAAGGATCTTGTGGAACATCTCGGTACCGGTAACGGTAGTCTCGGTGATCTCGTCCTTAAGACCTACGATCTGGACCTTGTCGCCAACCTTGACGCGGCCACGCTCTACACGGCCGGTGGTAACGGTGCCACGACCGGAAATGGTGAAGACGTCCTCGATGGGCATGAGGAAGGGCTGGTCAGCCTTGCGGTCGGGAGTGGGGATCCAAGTGTCAACTGCGTCCATGAGTTCCTTGATGCAAGCATACTCGGGAGCATTGGGATCGTTGGACTCGCAAACGAGTGCGTTAAGAGCGGAACCGCGAATGATGGGGGTGTCATCTCCGGGGAAGCCGTAGAAGTCGAGAAGCTCGCGAACTTCCATCTCAACCAGCTCGAGGAGCTCTTCGTCGTCAACCTGATCGCACTTGTTCAGGAATACGAGAACGGAAGGAACGTTAACCTGACGAGCGAGCAGAAGGTGCTCACGGGTCTGAGCCATAGGACCGTCGGATGCTGCGATAACGAGGATAGCACCGTCCATCTGAGCTGCGCCGGTGATCATGTTCTTGATGTAGTCGGCGTGGCCCGGGCAGTCAACGTGTGCGTAGTGACGATTTGCGGTCTTGTATTCAACATGAGCGGTGTTGATGGTGATGCCGCGCTCTCTCTCTTCGGGAGCCTTGTCGATGGATGAGTAGTCAGTGTACTCTGCGTTACCCTGCATTGCAAGGAACTTAGTGATAGCTGCGGTCAGAGTGGTCTTGCCGTGGTCAATATGGCCGATGGTACCGATATTAACGTGGGGCAGGGATCTGTCGAATGTCTGCTTTGCCATGATTTTACCTCCAAATAGTTTTAATCAATACTTATAAATTTAATACTTACTTGTGTGTTAAATATTTCAGCCTTATCTGCGATTGCCCACCAAAGTCTCCTGGAGATTCTTCGGCAGCTCAACATAATGGCTGGGTTCCATGCTGTAGGTCGCTCTGCCCTGTGTCTTGCTGCGCAGGTCGGTAGCGTAACCGAACATGGTTGACAGCGGGACATTTGCTTCGACAACTGCAGCACCGTTTCTGATGTCAGAGCCGACGATCTGTCCGCGTCTTGAGTTTATATCGCCCATAACATCACCCATGTATTCATCGGGTGCGGTTATGACGACCTTCATAATGGGCTCCAGCAGAGTGGGCCCCGCCTTTTCACAGGCCTCCTTGAATGCCATACTGCCGCAGATCTTGAATGCCATCTCGGAGGAGTCAACCTCGTGATAGGAGCCGTCTATCAAGGTGACCTTGACATCGACTACCTGATAGCCTGCAAGAACGCCGGAGTGCATTGCGCCCTGAATACCCTGGTCTACGCAAGGAATGAACTCCTTGGGTATCGCGCCGCCGGTGATCTTGTTGATAAACTCATATCCCTTGCCGGGTTCGTTCGGCTCAACAGTGATCTTGCAGTGTGCAAACTGACCCTTGCCGCCTGTCTGACGGGCATAACGGGTATCGACGGTTGCCGCGCGGGTAATGGTCTCCTTATAGGAAACCTGGGGCTTGCCTACATTTGCTTCGACCTTAAATTCTCTAAGCAATCTGTCAACGATGATCTCCAAATGGAGCTCGCCCATACCGGCAATGATGGTCTGACCCGTTTCTTCATCCGTATAGGTCTTGAAGGTGGGGTCTTCCTCTGCCAGCTTCTGTAGGGCTATCGCCATCTTCTCCTGACCGGCTTTGGTCTTGGGCTCGATGGCAACTCGGATAACAGGCTCAGGGAATTCCATGGATTCAAGGACAATGGGGTTCTTTTCATCACAAAGAGTGTCGCCCGTTGTGGTGTTTTTAAGACCGACGGCGGCGGCGATATCACCGGAATATGCCATGGTGAGGTCTTCTCTGTGATTTGCGTGCATGAGAAGGATGCGTCCTATACGCTCACGCTGACCCTTCGACGAGTTGAGCACGGTCTTGCCGGCCTCAAGCGTACCGGAGTAAACACGGAAGAAGCTCAAGCGTCCGACATAGGGGTCGGTCATGATTTTAAACGCAAGTGCTGCAAACGGTGCGCTGTCGGAGGCCTCTCGGGTCTCCTCCTCATCAGTCTTGGGATTTGTACCGCTGATTGCGGGTATATCCAAGGGTGAGGGCATATAATCGACAACCGCGTCGAGCAGCTTCTGCACGCCTTTGTTTTTGTAGGATGTTCCGCAGACTACGGGAACCATCTTAACAGCGCAGGTGGCCTTTCTGATGGCTGCACGGATCATGTCCTGTGGGATCTCCTCGCCCTCGAGATAACGCATCATTATCTCGTCATCGAAGTCGGAGATAGCTTCGAGCATCTTTACTCTGTACTCCTCGGCCAGATCGCGCATATCCTCGGGGATAGGTTCATCGCGCATATCGTTACCGAGATCGTCATAGTAAAACCGGGCGTTCATCTCAACCAGGTCAATTATGCCCCTGAAGTCCGCTTCAGCACCGATGGGGAGCTGAATGGGAACCGCATTACATTTAAGTCTGTCATGTATCATTTCAAGAACATGATAGAAGTCAGCACCCATGATATCCATCTTATTGACATATATCATCCTGGGGACATTGTAATGGTCGGCTTGTCTCCATACTGTCTCGGACTGAGGCTCAACACCTCCCTTTGCACAGAGGACCGTAACGCAGCCGTCGAGAACTCTCAGAGAACGCTCGACTTCAACGGTGAAGTCAACGTGACCCGGGGTATCGATGATGTTAATGCGGGTATCGCGCCAATGGCAGGTGGTTGCAGCGGAGGTGATGGTAATACCGCGCTCCTGCTCCTGCTCCATCCAGTCCATGGTTGCAGTACCCTCATGGGTCTCACCTATCTTGTAGTTTACACCGGTGTAATAAAGAATGCGCTCTGTCGTCGTAGTCTTGCCGGCATCGATGTGAGCCATGATTCCGATATTTCTGGTTTTTTCAAGTGAGTACTGTCTGGGCATAAAAAACTCCTGTTCAGATTACCATCTGAAGTGTGCGAATGCCTTGTTGGAATCAGCCATCTTGTGGGTATCCTCGCGCTTCTTGACGGAGGCACCGAGATTGTTGCATGCATCCATGATTTCGCCTGCCAGACGCTCCTTCATGGTCTTCTCGCCGCGCTTGCGAGCGTAGCCGACAAGCCAACGGAGGCCGAGAGTCTGACGACGGGCGGGTCTTACTTCGATAGGGACCTGGTAGGTAGCACCGCCGACACGGCGAGCCTTCACTTCCAGGCTGGGCATGATGTTGTTCATTGCTTCGGTGAAGGCGTCAAGGGGCTCCTTGCCGGTCTTCTCCTTGATGATGTCAAAAGCGTCGTAAACGACCTTCTGAGCAACACCCTTTTTGCCGTCCAGCATAATAGCATTGATGAGCTTGGTCACCAAAACGCTATTGTACATAGGATCGGGTAAAATCTCTCTTTTGGGAACATTACCTCTTCTGGGCACTTTGCTTCCCTCCTTCATTAAAAAATGACTTCACAGGTACTCGGAAAGACTTTTGCTTTCCGTCTGCGCCCCGAGGTTATCAATATGATAAACAACAGGGCAAAAATGCTGTTGGTTAATTACTTCTTGGATGCCTTGGGTCTCTTTGCACCGTACTTACTGCGAGCCTGCATACGACCGGAAACACCCTGTGCATCGAGAGTACCGCGGATGATGTGGTAACGAACACCGGGAAGGTCCTTTACACGGCCGCCACGGATCATAACGACGCTGTGCTCCTGAAGGTTGTGGCCTATACCGGGAATGTAAGCAGTGACTTCGTAACCGTTAGTCAGGCGAACACGGGCAATTTTACGCAGAGCGGAGTTAGGCTTCTTAGGAGTAGAGGTACGCACTGCGGTGCAGACGCCTCTCTTCTGAGGTGCGCTCAGGTCGGTCTCACGGTTCTTCAGGGTGTTAAGACCCTTCTGCATTGCGGGAGAATTGGACTTGTAGGTAACCTTCTCTCTGCCTTTTCTTACCAACTGGTTAAAGGTAGGCAACTTTCATATCTCCTTTCTTCAAAATTTCTCCTTGAAATTCAAGGATTTTCGGCGGGTTTCCCATTTTTGGGCATAGTAACCCCACACAGATTGATATTTTAGCAAATTACACAAATTTAGTCAAGAATTTTTTACACAAAATACAGTTTTCATTTTCGTTTTTTCTTGTACAAATGCCGAAGAAACACCATTTAAAACTGCTGTGCCGAAGCACAGCAGTTTTTGGATTTATTAAAGTGCGTTGGTACGGCCAATGAGTGCCGAGAGGTCAACGAAGCTCTCCGCTTCATCGGCAACGCTGTCATCGGTCTTTTCCTCAAAGTCACGGTACATTGCAAGACCGCTGCCTGCGGGGATGAGCTTACCGATGATGACATTTTCCTTGAGGCCGACAAGGTGGTCGACCTTGCCCTTGATGGCTGCCTCGGTGAGAACCTTGGTGGTCTCCTGGAAGGAGGCTGCCGACAGGAAGCTTTCCGTTGCAAGGGATGCCTTGGTGATACCCATGAGAAGCTGGGTATAGGTGGCCTTGGTCAGTCCCTCCTCGCCTGCTGCGATACGCTCGTCGATCTTGCGGTTTGCTGCCTTGAGCTCGCCGATATCGACCGTTGCGCCGCTGAGCAGGTCGGTACTGCCGGAGTCCTCGATCTTGACCTTGCGCATCATCTGGCGAACGATAATCTCGATATGCTTATCGTTGATATCAACGCCCTGCTGACGGTAGACCTTCTGGACCTCCTGAATGATGTAGTTGCGTACACCGGGACG
>SAMEA3663260__coassemble_297_pt1 | contig 15027 bp, 15 predicted proteins | sample SAMEA3663260__metabat2_low_PE_022 | metagenome-assembled genome bin SAMEA3663260 (sample SAMEA3663260) | pig gut metagenome | biome: pig gut; feature: pig-associated habitat; material: faeces | place: China | collected 2013
CTGACGGAGGTCCTTGTGAACACTCAAGGAATGTTCACAAGGGCTTTGCCTTGCCAAAATGAAAGTGTGCAGCGGAGAAAAGCGCTTTTTAGGTGAAAAAAATAACGGCGCGGGCAATTGTTCACACTTTATTCACAATTGCCCGCGCCTTTTATGTATAATATGTTAACAGAGTGTCGTACATATAAACAAAATGTGTCGTAATAGTTGATGGCAAACTGCAAGAAAAAATCATAAAAAGTTTGTCATTTTTTCTTTACTATTTCGTAACTATATGCTAAACTGACAAAGAAAACACAAACTTTATCATCTTGAATCTAAGTAATCTTTTTATAAATAATATAGGGAGGATTAAAATGAAAAGAGCATTACTTATGGTTTGCAGCATCTGCCTGATTCTTGCATGCCTGTTCGGCCTTTTCGCTTGCGTTGCAGGCATGAAGGATATACTGAACATCCAGGCATACAAGGAAGAGGATGCGGCAATGGCAAGGGAAGGCATCGCAGCCGCCCGTGACGGCATCAAGCAGCTTATGGAGAACGAGGATGTTTACCTCCAGGGTGTTGACACCTACGAGGCAGGCCTCATCGCTTATTCCGACGGCAAGAGCCAGCTTTCCGACGGCTACAAGCAGTATTACGCCGGCAAGAAGAAGCTCGAAGAGGGCAAGAAGGCACTTGCAGAGGGCAAGAAGGCTTATGAAGCCGGTAAGCAGCAGATCGCCGACAACACCCAGGCTTACAATGAAGGCAAGGAAAAGCTTGCGAAGATCGAGCCTCTCATGCCTTATGTTGACAAGTATGTCGAGTTCCGCGACGGCAATCTCGCCGCTCTGCCCGGCTTCAGTGATGCTCAGGCATGGTTTGTAAAGGTCGTTCGCCCCATTGCAAGCAACCTCGGCATCGAAATTCCCGAGGATGTAACCGACTTCCCCAAGTTCATGCAGGACATGGTAGCTGACGGCAAAGCTCAGCTCAAGCAGTATGAAGACGGTCTTGCTCAGCTCGCAGAGGCTGAAAAGGCAATCGCAGCCGGCGAAGCAGAGGTCGCTGCCGGTGAAAAGGCACTCAAGGACGCTGAAAAGCAGCTCGCTCAGGGCGAGAAGGACCTCGCAGCAGGCGGCGCACAGCTCGCTGACGGCGATAAGCAGCTTTCCGTATACGAAGACGGCCAGGGTCAGCTCGCAGCAGGTATGGAGCAGCTTCTCGAATCCATGGTTCCCTGCACCACCCGCAGCGGCAAGCAGGCCGTTCCCAGCCTGAAGGAACTCCTCGGTGACGATTTCAGCATTTGGGTACTCGACGAAAACGGCGAAGTCAAGGTTGAGCGCAACAGCCAGTTTGTTGACCTTGAAAATTGCTCCAGGCTTTGTGACGAAGCAGAGCATTACCTCGAGCTCCAGGAAGCTGATATCAAGGGAGAGCTCTATCCCCGTATCGCAATGAATGTCATGATGGGTCTTGCAGCTATCATTGGCATCATCGCAGGTATCGTCGGCCTCGTCGGCGCAATCAGCGGCAGCAAGAAGACCGGCTTTGTCGGCGGTCTCATCTGCGCTATCCTCGCAGTTGCAGCCAATGTTGTCGGCCTCGTCGTCGGCTACACCGATTTTGTTTACCAGACCCGCGAGCTCGTTGACGGCGTACACGAGTACACCTACTCCGGCGACCTCCAGCTCTACGCTCTGATCGTTCTTGCAGTAATCGCGGTCATCTTCACGATCGTTGCAGGCACTGCACGCAAGGCAGCTAAGAAGGCAGAGGCAGAGACCGTTGCTCAGGCAAACGAAGCAGCAGTCGCAGGCGCAGCCGCCGCAGCAGCAGCCGCACCCGCAGCGGAGGCAGAGGCACCTGCCGCCGAGAATGAGAAGATCGCTGACCTCGAGGCTGAGAATGCAGCACTCAAGGAAATGGTTGCAAAGCTTGCAGCAGACGCAGCCACCGTTAAGGAGTAATAATCTCACGCTGACCTGCGGAGCTGATATTCAGACCATGCTCCGGTCATAATACAAAAAATGCCGCCCACGGATCTCCGTGGGCGGTTTTGGTTTTTCGGCTTACTTTGCGTGGTAAAGCTTCTTTGCCTGGTAGCGAGGCTCGTAGGTGATGTTTACACCGAGCTTGGAGAACAGATTTTCATCAACTCTCGACAAAATGACGGTCGAGTGCGCCTCACAGCCGCGCAGCTTATCGAGCTGGTCGATGGCAAGCTCAACGAGGGGGTTGGTCACGGCGCATATCGACAGCGCAATGAGCAGCTCATCGGTGTGAAGTCTGGGGTTGTGATTACCCAGATGCTCTACCTTGAGGTGCTGAATAGGCTCGATAACTCCGGGAGCGATGAGCAGCAGCTTTTTATCAATGCCTGCAAGGTACTTGAGTGCATTCATAAGACAAGCCGAGCTTGCACCGAGCAGGGAGCTGGTCTTGCCGGTGATGATAGTGCCGTCCGGCAGCTCAATGGCGACGGCGGGACCGCCGGTCTCCTCGGCTTTTTTGAGTGCCTTTGCGACAACGGGCCTGTCGTCGGCGGAAAGACCCATCGAGTTCATGATAAGCTCGATTCTGCGGACCTCCTCGGGAGTGCCGAGGCCCTGACGCAGCGAGCAGGCGGCGGCATAGCAGCGGCGGATGATCTCCTGCCTTGAGGCGTTGCGGCAGACCTCGTCGTCGATGATGCAGTAGCCTGCCATGTTTACTCCCATGTCGGTGGGGCTCTTATACGCGCTTTCGCCGAAGATGCGGGTCAGAATGGCGTTTAAAACAGGGAAAATCTCCACATCGCGGTTGTAGTTGACGGTCGTTTCACCGTATGCCTCGAGGTGGAAGGGGTCAATCATGTTGATATCATCAAGGTCGGCGGTAGCAGCCTCATAGGCGAGGTTAATGGGGTGCTTGAGCGGCACATTCCATATAGGGAAGGTCTCAAACTTTGCATAGCCTGCGTTGATGCCGCGGCTATGCTCGTGGTAAAGCTGGCTGAGGCAGGTCGCCATTTTGCCGCTGCCGGGCCCGGGAGCGGTGACAACGACGAGGCTGCGCTCGGTTTCAATGTAATCGTTCCTGCCGAAGCCGTTTTCGGAGACGATAAGCTCTACATTCGAGGGGTAATCGGGGATTATGTAGTGGCGGTAGACGCGCACTCCGAGGGTTTCGAGGCGCTTCTGGAACAGCTCCGCCGCAGGCTGACTGCGGTAGTGGGTGATGACCACGCTGCCGACATACAGACCGATGCCGCGGAACGCGTCGATAAGACGCAGAGTGTCCTCGTCATAGGTGATGCCGAGGTCGCCGCGACGCTTGTTGCGTTCAATGTCGTCTGCCGAGATGGCGATGACTATCTCCGCCTCGTCCTTCATCTCAAGCAGCATTTTCACCTTGCTGTCAGGCTGAAAGCCGGGCAGAACGCGGGAGGCATGGTAGTCGTCAAACAGCTTGCCGCCGAATTCAAGATACAGCTTACCGCCGAATTTTGATATTCTGTCGCGGATGTTCTGTGACTGCAGCTGCACATATTTAGCGTTGTCAAATCCAATCTTATTCATTTTTCTATCCTCTTTATTCCCTAAATAACAAAGAAAAATTATACACCGAAGATGAGGCGGCTGTCAATTATTTTGCATGCGGTAAGATACTTTGAAGTGCAACGGATTTTATCGGAGGTAATGAGATAATTATGACTTTTTGTACTGAAATAAAGGTCCTGCGGCCCCATTACAGCCATGCCGGAGAACTCGTGCGTGCCGATCTCGCTGCCGTCGGGCAGGACAAGACGGTCACGGTACAGCGTCATTTTTCCTTCGGCGAGGAGCTTTTCACTCTCGGCTGTATTGACGGCATAGAGCTTTAGACAGTCGTCGCTGAAAACGGGCTCGTCACCGGAGTTTTCAAGCTTTTTTGCGATAATCTCTTTCTGCCAAATGCCCCAATCGAGAACGGTGTCGAAAATCATGCCTTCGCCTGCAAAAAAGCCCTCGGCGGTGTAGCGCAGGGCAGTGCCGCATTCGTCACAGTATAAATAGTCGCCCTCACTGCGCATTCTGCCCTCGGTGCGGCAGTGCGGACAGATAAACAGGAAGGTCTCCAGATGCTCGGCAAGGTGCCTGCCCTTGAATTTCACGGTTTTTTTGCGCTGACGGTCGTAGGCGTTTTCAAACAGGTCACGCTCAATAAGCTCCTGAACCGCCTTTGCCGATATCGAGCGCAGATACTCCGGCTCGTAAACCCCGACTATCGAGCCGTGAACCTTGCCGCGGCGTATAGAGCCGCCTGCCCAGCGCGGATTTGAAAAATAAGCTCCCTCAAGGCGATAAGTCACGAGCTTTGCCCCCGAAAGGCGCACCATTTTGCCCGTTGCCGGCGTAATGGGTCTTGTCACGCCGTCCCACGAGCGGTTGCCCTCGGGAAACAGGCAGACATCGTGGCCGTCATGCGTATGGCGCAGGATACTGCGCACGGTCGAAGAGGCGCTACCGCCCTTTTGACGGGGGATTATCTCCGTTGCCCAATGCAGAAACGCACCTGCTTTCGAGCGCAGGATATGCTCGCTTGCAACAAAGTACAGCGGCTCGGGAAATGCGCAGGCGAGAAAGAGCGGATCAAGGTCTGCGTTGTGGGTGGGCAGAACTATCATAGGACCCTTTTCGCGGCAGATATCCGTGTCAAAATCAAATAATAGCCATGCCGCCGCCGAGGCGAGAGGTCTGATCCCCTTCCACAGCAGAGTATGTCGTTTGCGTGCCTGCATTGCGCTTACCTCCGGATAAGATCTTGATTTTCATTTTACAACAAAATATCCTGTCGTTCAACATTTTGACGCACTGATTTTGTTACATACTTATCTCTTATTTCTCTTTTTTTATTCATATTTATGTGCTATAATGTATTCTGTATAATAATCTGAAAACACGAAAGGCAAAAACAATGAGTTTTTTAGGTAAATTATTCGGCAGCCACACAGACCGTGAGCTTAAAAAAATATACCCGATAGTCGATAAGATCGAGGCGCTTGAACCGCAGTATCAGGCATTGAGCGACGATGAGCTTCGGGCAAAGACAAACGAGTTCAAAAAGCGCTACAGCGAGGGCGAGGATCTTGACGATCTGCTGCCCGAGGCATTTGCGGCAGTCAGAGAGGCATCATGGCGTGTTCTCGGCATGAAGCCGTTTCGGGTTCAGCTCATCGGCGGTATCGTTCTGCACCAGGGACGAATTGCCGAGATGAAGACCGGCGAAGGCAAAACCCTTGTAGCCGTCCTGCCGTCATACCTCAACGCACTGACCGGCGAGGGCGTCCATGTCGTCACCGTCAATGATTACCTTGCACGCCGCGACAGTGAGTGGATGGGCAAGGTGCATCGCTTCATGGGTCTGTCCGTCGGACTTATCGTCCACGGTCTTTCCGACGAGGAGCGCCAGGCGGCATATAATGCCGATATTACCTACGGCACGAATAATGAGATGGGCTTTGACTATCTGCGTGACAATATGGCGATTTATAAAGAAAACATGGTTCAGCGCGGCCATGTGTTTGCCATCGTCGACGAGGTCGACTCCATCCTGATCGATGAAGCGAGAACTCCTCTCATTATTTCCGGTCAGGGCGATGAGAGCACCGACCTGTACCGTCAGGCAAATGACTTTGTCTCAAGGCTCAGGAAGAAGGTCTATGCCAGCACCGACTCCAAGGAGGAGGAAGACGAGAATGTCGATGCCGACTACATAGTAGATGAAAAAGCGAGGACCGCTACGCTCACCGCAAGAGGCGTCGAAAAGGCAGAGCGCGTTTTTGGCCTTGAAAACTACTCTGATATCGAAAACTCGACCCTCACCCATCATATCAATCAGGCACTCAAGGCGCACGGCATCATGAAGCGCGATATAGACTATGTCGTAAAAGACGGCGAGATACTCATCGTTGACGAGTTTACGGGTCGTATCATGCTCGGACGCCGTTACAGCGAGGGTCTGCATCAGGCGATAGAGGCAAAGGAGCATGTCGATGTTCAGCGCGAGAATAAAACTCTTGCGACCATCACCTTCCAGAATTACTTCAGACTTTACGACAAACTCTCCGGCATGACCGGTACCGCCGTAACCGAGGCGGAGGAGTTTGCCGCCATTTATCAGCTCGATATCGTCGAGATACCCACGAACAAGCCCGTTGCGAGAATCGACTGGCCCGATGTCGTCTATAAGAACGAAAACGGCAAAAATAAGGCCATAATCGAGCAGATAATCACCTGCCACGAAAAGGGACAGCCTGTTCTGGTCGGTACAATATCCATCGAAAAGAGCGAGTATCTTTCAAATCTGCTTAAAAAGCGCGGTATCAAGCACAATGTGCTCAACGCAAAGCACCATGAGAAGGAAGCGGAGATAGTCGCGCAGGCAGGTAAGCTCGGTGCGGTCACCATAGCCACCAACATGGCCGGCCGCGGTACCGATATCATGCTCGGCGGCAATGCCGAATATCTGGCGAAAAACGACCTGCGCAAGGCGGGCTTTGCAGACGGGGTCATCGCCGAGGCTACCGGTTATGCCGAGACCGACGATGAGGAAATTCTCAAGGCAAGAGCGATGTTCCGCGACCGCATTGACGAGCACAAAAAGGTCTGCTCCGAGGAGGCCGAAAAGGTCAAGGCCGCCGGCGGCCTGTTTATCTGCGGCACCGAGCGCCACGAATCACGCCGTATCGATAATCAGCTGCGTGGCCGTTCCGGTCGTCAGGGCGACCCCGGCGAAAGCCGCTTCTTCATTGCAATGACCGATGATGTAATGCGTCTTTTCGGCTCGGAGAGAATGATGAATATGATGGAGACCCTCGGCGTTGATGAGGACACCCCGCTTGACCACAAGATGCTTTCCGGCGCTATCGAGCAGGCTCAGAAGACAGTTGAGAGCCGAAACTTCCAGACCCGTAAATCCGTTCTGGAATACGACGATGTTATGAACACCCAGCGTAACATTATCTATGATGAACGCCGTAAGGTGCTCGACGGTGAGGATATCCGCGACAGCATCCATAAGATGATATCCGAGTTTATCTCCACCACCGTGAACGACGCTCTTGCCGGCGGCGCTGCCGAAAATCAAGAGCATCTCAACGAGGTTTGTGCACCCTTTGAAAAGTACTTCCTCAGACGCGGAGAGATAACGATGGACTCTCTCGGCGGCAAGGCAAAGGCAGAGGCGATTACCGATGCCGTGAGCGAGGCTGCCGAGCGGGTTTACGCCGAAAGGGAGAAGGAGTTCGGCCTCGACCCCAACGGTGTACCCATCATGCGCGAGATAGAGCGCGTTGTAATGCTCCGTGTCGTTGACGAGTACTGGATGGATCACATCGACGCAATGGCAGAGCTCAAGCGCGGCATCGGTCTGCGCGGCTACGGCAATGTCAAGCCCATCGACGCCTACAAGCAGGAGGGCTTTGATATGTTCGAGGCAATGATAAACGGCATCCGCGAGGAGACCGTGCGCAGAATTTTCACTATCCGCGTCCGCAGGGAGCAGGCGATAGAGCGCAAGGCGGTTTCCAAAAATCAGGCTGCAAATGTCGGTGGCGAGGTCGTCAAGAAAAAGCCCGTCAAGAAAGCTCCCAAGCCCGGCCGCAATGACCCCTGTCCCTGCGGCAAAATGAAGCCGGACGGCTCACGCAGGTTAAAGTACAAGGAGTGCTGCGGCAGCAAGGAGTAATCTGCCCGTAAAAACCGATAGGCGTTCGGCTCCTGCCGGCTTGCCGCGGCGGCGTTGCTTCGGTTTGGAAATACCTCGGTATTCCCCGCGTCTTGCGCCATGCCGCGATGCAAAAATCCTCGTTCAGTAAGATAAGCAATTATTAAGGAGCGGCGATGTTTACTCAGGTCAATCACAAAAACTGCATATACATGGTAAGCGACAAGATATCCGCCCGCCATATGTTCACCACGCGCACAGGCGGCGTGAGCGAGGGCGTGTGGGCGTCGTGGAACTTCGGTGAAAACCGTGGAGACGACCCCGAATGCGTCAGAGAAAACTACCGTCTTGCCGGTGAGATTTTCGGCTGCACGGCAGATGATTTTGTCGTCACCAGACAGGTGCATGAGAAAACTGTGCTCACAGCTTCTCACGAAGACCGCCATACTCCGGGCACGACTGTTCCGTATTCCGCCGACGGACTTGTAACCGCCGAAAAGGGTCTGCCGCTTATGATTTACATTGCCGACTGCGTTCCGGTTCTGCTGCACGATGCAAAAGCCGGCGTCATCGGCGCGGTGCACTGCGGCTGGAAAAGCTCCGTTGCGGATATTCTCGGAGTCGCAGTGGGTAAAATGATCGGGCTCGGCGCAAGTGCCGAAAACATCCATGCCGCGATAGGCGAGTCCATAGGCAAGTGCTGCTTTGAGTGCGACGATGATGTGCCGAACGCGGTGACGAAGTATCTCGGCGGTGAGGTCGAGGGACTGTTTGAAGCTAAGCCCAACGGCAAGACCCATGTCGATCTGCGCGGGGCAAATAAGCGCAGACTGCTGCAATTGGGGCTTTGCGAGGAGAATATAGATGTGTCCTCCGAGTGTACAATGTGCAAGCCGGAAAAATATTGGTCGCACCGAGGCACAAACGGTGTGCGCGGCAGCATGGCGGCTGTCATAATGCTCGACTGAAAGGATAAGCTATGGCAACAAAAGCAAAAAGAATAACGGCGATGCTGCTTGCTGCGCTCTGCATCCTGTCGGTGTGTGCCTGCGACAATGCCGCCGAAGACGATTATGTCAAGGGTCAGACCGCCGGCAAGGATATAAGCCAGTCGGTCGCTGCAGACGATGTGTTCACTCTCAATTACAGCACAAAGTACAGCATGAACCCCATGATTGCAACGAATACGAATAATCAGCTCGTATGCAATCTCGTGTACGAGAATATGATAGAGGTAAACAATAACTATGAGGCTCTGCCCAATGTAATAACCGAGTGGAAAACCTCCGACGGCGGCGTGCATTGGGTGTTCACCGTGGACACCTCGCGGCGCTTCCACAACGGCGAGCAGATGACGGCGAAGGATGTCGCTTACTCTCTGAATCTTGCCGTTAACTCGGAACGCTTTGCCAAAAGGCTCAACTGCGTCATCGGCTGCGGAGCAAACGATGAAAAGACCTTTTCCGTCACACTGAGCAAGGCTAATATGCTCCTGCCAAACCTAATGGCGGTGCCGGTTATCAAAAGCGGTACCTACGGGAACGATTACCCCGACGGCACCGGTCCTTACAAATATGCCGATGATCACAAATCGCTCGTCAAGTTTGATAAGTACCCCAATGCAGCAACACTCCCGCTGGATGTGATCTATTTAAAGGAGTACAACACCGTTGACTCCACTATCTCGGCGTTTGAGGATTCGCTTCTGGATATCGTAATGAACGACCCCAGCGCGCCGACAAATCTGGGCTACGGCAGCTCGAATGAAATACGCGGCATCAACACAACGAATTTCCATTACATCGGCACAAATATCGAGGGCAGCGAGATGAGATATGACGGTCTGCGTTTTGCACTCAACTACGCCTTTGACCGCAAAAGCCTCGTCGAGCAGTTCGGCGGCTTCGCACTTGAGGCAGCTCTGCCCGTAAGCCCTGCCTGCTCGTTTTACAGCGAAAACTATGCAAAGCAGTTTAACTACAACACTAAGCAGGTGCAGCAAATATTCTCCAACATGGGGCTCAAGGATTACGATGAGGACGGCTTGCTGGAGATGAAGGTGGACGAAGAGGTCAAGGAGATTGACCTTGACTTCATAGTCTGCAATGCCAGCAGTATCAAAACAAATGCCGCAAAGAAATTCGCCGAGGACATGGCAAAGCTGGGCATTAAGGTCAGCGTTCGTGAGCTAAGCTGGTCGGACTATATTGCCGCATTGGATGCGCGAAATTTTGACCTTTACTATGCCGAGGTCAGGTTAAATCCCGACTTTGACCTCTCGATACTCTTCAAGCCCGAGGGCAAGCTCAACTACGGCAATGTCAATGACGAGATGCTTATGGGGCTTATCGGCTCCTATCTTGCGGCTCAGACAAACGATGAGAGAAAAGAAGCCTGCGCAAATATGTGTGCGCAGATAATCAATAAGGGATATATAATTCCTCTGTGCTTTGAAAAGCATCAGATGATAACCCACAGAGGTGTTATCGAGGGCATCAAGGCCTGCGAAAACAACCCGCTGCTGAATGTGCAGAACTGGAAAGTGACCTTCGGCGAGGTCGAGAAGAAAACAGACGAGAACAATAAGTAACCGCATTAGCGGCAGAACGGAGAATCAAGATGACGGATAAGGAACTGCTCAGTCTGGCAAGAGAGGCATCGTCAAAAGCATATGTGCCCTACTCAAAATTTGCGGTGGGTGCCGCGTTGGAATGCAAGGGCGGGAAGGTGTTCACCGGCTGCAATGTCGAGAATGCCGCCTTGGGTGATACTATCTGCGCGGAGCGCGCTGCCTGCGTCAAGGCGGTCAGCGAGGGATACAGGGAATTTCTGCGCATCGCAATTTATGCCGAGAGCGAGGGCTATTGTATGCCCTGCGGCTCATGCCGGCAGTTTTTGTCGGAATTTGATAAGCACGGCGATATTGAGGTGCTCGCCTCCAGAGCCGACGGCCGATATGTGAGCTATCGCCTCCGTGAGCTCATGCCGCATACATTTAATTACTGATATGGAGCTTGAGCAGTTAAGAGCTTTCCTTGAGGTCGCACAATGCAAGAGCTTTACGGCGGCTGCACATCGAATGTTTGTCAGCCACTCAACCGTAAGCAGGGAGGTATCGGCGCTTGAGGCGGAGCTGGGCGTGAGCCTTTTCGACCGGGGCAACCGGGTCATCGGACTGACCGAGGCGGGAGAGAAACTGCGCGTCAGAGCGCAGGAGCTTGTTGCGCTTGCCGACGATATAGAGCGGGAAATGCGCGATATATAATGTAATGTGCGGTATATTTCCACTCTCGTAAGCTTTGCACAAAAAAATAAGTGAAATTTCTACGAAAAATACAAAAAACGCTCTTGACACCAAGGGCGTTTTTTGCTATTCTAAGTGAGCGCCTGTGCGTTGCTGACGGGCGTATTATGCGATGAAGCGGGAGATTGCTCGTTTCCGAGGTAACTTCCGTGGAGTATGTCCGGTGCCGAAAGGCACATAATCGGGCGGCTGAAGCGTACTGCACATGGCGTATATCGTCTGTACGGTATCAGACCGGCTCAAAAAGGCCGGTTTGTTTTTCGGACAGAGTCTGATACGCACGGTTGAGTGTGCAAAATTGTGCTTCATCCGTACGGGACTTCAAGACAGTACCCAATGCTGTCGAAAAATTCGTACGAAAAAGGAGAAAAAACATGGCAAGCAACAAGAACATGATCCGTATCCGCCTCAAGGCCTATGACCATCAGCTCATCGACAAGGCAGCAGAGACTATCGTCGAGGCAGCCAAGCGCACCGATGCAAAGGTCTCCGGCCCCATCCCTCTGCCTACCAAGACCGAGGTCGTCACCATCCTCCGCGCTGTTCATAAGTATAAGGACAGCCGTGAGCAGTTTGAGCGCCGCACTCACAAGCGCCTGATCGATGTAATGGCTCCCACTCAGAAAACCGTCGAAGCCCTTATGTCCCTCGAGCTGCCCGCAGGTGTTGAGATCGAGATCAAGCTCTAAGGCACAGCACATACCTTATTAACCCACCCACAATTTTATCAACAACCCATTGTCCGTAACTTGCGAATGCGGACGGGTTAAGTTGCCAGCCTCTGGGCAGGACCTAAGCGAGGCAACCAATAACCGAAGGAGGAAAAAATAATGAAGAAAGCCATTATCGGCAAGAAGGTCGGCATGACGCAGATCTTCGACGAAATGGGCAAGGTCATTCCTGTAACCGTTATCGAGGCAGGCCCCTGTGTGGTCACCGCCAAGATGAGCGAGGAGAAGGAAGGCTACAGCGCAGTCCAGCTCGGCTACGAAGAAGTAACCGAAAAGCACATCTCCAAGCCCGAAGCAGGCCATCTCAAGAAGGCCGGCGTAGGCATGATGAAGCACCTCAAGGAGTTCAAGCTCGAGAATGCGGCAGAGCTGAATGTCGGCGATGTCATCAAGGCCGATACCTTCGCAGAAGGCGATAAGGTCGATGTCACCGGTACCAGCAAGGGTCACGGCTACGCAGGCGTTATCAAGCGCCACGGCGCACAGCGTACCCCCACCAGCCACGGCGGCGGCCCCGTTCATCGTCACGCAGGCTCCATGGGCTCCAGCACCGACCCCAGCCGTATCTTCAAGGGCAAGATCGGCGCAGGCCACATGGGCGTTGACCAGGTCACCGTTCAGAACCTTGATGTCGTCAAGGTCGATCCCGAACTCAACATGATAGTTATCCGCGGCGCAATCCCCGGCCCCAAGGGCGGTCTTGTTTATGTAAAGAGCACCATCAAGACGGCACCCGTCAAGAAGGGCGAGGGCGCAGGCATCAGCCTCAACCCGCAGAAGGCATCTGCCCGTGTCAACCCGCAGAAGGCTTCCGCACGAAACAAGTAAGGAAAGGAGAGTTTCATAAATGCCTATTACTAATGTTTACAACATGGCAGGCGAAAAGGTCGGTGAGATCGAGCTCTCCGATGCAATCTTCGGCATTGATCCGAACAAGTCTGTTCTGCATGATTCCGTTAAGAACCACCTGGCAAACTGCCGTCAGGGCACCCAGAGCGCGCTCACCAAGGGCGAGGTTTCCTACACCACCGCAAAGCCCTGGCGTCAGAAGGGCACCGGCCGTGCCCGCGCAGGCTACAAGGGTTCCCCGGTATGGACCCACGGCGGCGTAGCATTTGCTCCCAAGCCCCGTGATTACAGCTACACCCTCAACAAGAAGGTGAAGCGTCTTGCTCTCAAGAGCGCACTTAGCGTAAAGGCGGCAGAGGAAGCCATCATCGTTATCGACGACCTCAAGGTCGAGGAGATCAAGACCGCTGCTTTCGCTGCATTCCTGAAGAACATCAATGTATCCGGCAAGGCACTCGTTGTCACCGAGAATGTTGACGAGAAGGTCGTCAAGTCTGCACGCAACATCGCAGGCATCACCACCACCATCGCAACCATCCTCAGCCCCTACATGATTCTTAACAATCGCAAGCTCGTTGTCTCCAAGGCAGCACTTGCAAAGATCGAGGAGGTGTACGCATGATGAAGACCGCTTATGATATCGTCATTCGCCCCATCATCACTGAGCAGTCCATGGAAGACCTGGACATCAAGAAGTACGCTTTTGAAGTCGCAAAGGACGCAAACAAGGTCGAAATCAAGAAGGCAATCGAAGAGATCTTCGGCGTAACAGTTATCAAGGTAAACACGATAAATGTTCGCGGCAAGTCAAAGCGCACCGGCGCATACCCGATGGGCAAAACCGCCTCTTGGAAAAAGGCAGTCGTCAAGCTCAGTGAAGACTCCAAGAACATTGAGCTGTTCGAAGGCATGGCATAAGGGGAGGAATAAGAATGTCTATTAAAACTTACAGACCTACTACTCCGGCCCGCAGACAGATGACCGTTTCCGGTTTTGACGGTGTTGACAAGCACGCAAGACCCGAGAAGAAGCTGACTGAGGTCCTCAAGAAGAATTCCGGCCGTAACAGCTATGGCCGCATCACCGTTCGCCATAAGGGCGGCGGCAATCGCCAGAAGTACCGTATCATCGACTTCAAGCGCAACAAGACCGAGATGGAAGCAGAAGTTCTGCGCCTCGAATATGACCCCAACCGCAGCGCATTTATTGCACTCGTTGAGTATACCGACGGCGAGCGCCGCTACATTCTCGCTCCTGTCGGCCTGAAGGCAGGCGACAAGGTCGTCTCCTCCGCAGCAGCCGACATTAAGCCGGGCAATGCTCTGCCTCTGGCAAACATCCCCGTTGGTACCGTTATCCACAACATCGAGCTCTACCCCGGCAAGGGCGCACAGCTCGTTCGTTCCGCCGGTGTTGCTGCACAGCTCATGGCAAAGGAAAACGGTATGGCCACTGTTCGCCTCCCCTCCGGTGAGTACCGCAAGGTCCGCATGGACTGCTTTGCAACCATCGGTCAGGTCGGCAACATCGACCACTCCAACATCTCTATCGGTAAGGCCGGTCGTAAACGCCACATGGGCATCCGTCCTACCGTCCGCGGCAGCGTCATGAACCCCTGCGATCACCCCCACGGCGGTGGTGAAGGCAAGTCCCCCGTCGGCCGTCCCGGCCCTGTAACTCCTTGGGGCAAGCCCGCACTCGGCTACAAGACCCGCAAGACTAAGAACCGTACCGATAAGTTCATAGTCAAGCGCCGCAATGCAAAGTAAGGAGGACAAAAGTAAATGAGTAGAAGCGTTAAGAAAGGCCCCTTCGCAGCACCCGAGCTTCTGAAGAGAGTCGATGAAATGAATAAGGCAGGCGAGAAGAAGGTTCTCAAGACCTGGAGCCGTGCCACTACCATTTTCCCGTCCTTCGTAGGACACACCATCGCAGTTCACGACGGTCGCCGTCATGTTCCCGTGTATGTCACCGAAGATATGGTCGGACACAAGCTCGGCGAGTTTGCTCCCACCCGTACCTTCCGTGGTCACGCAGGCAGCAAGACCGGTAAGTAAGGAGGAGATAACATGGACGAAAAGAAAATGGCAAGAGCAGAAGCTAAGTATGTTCGTATCTCCCCCCGCAAGGTCGGCATCATCTGCGATATGATCCGCGGCAAGGACGCAAATGTCGCCATGGCACTCATGCAGCACACCCCCAAGTCCGGCTGTGAGTACATGATGAAGCTCCTCAAGAGCGCATGTGCAAACGCCGAGAACAATTTTGAAATGGATCCTGAGAAGCTCTATGTTGCAGTTGCATACGCAACCGGCGGCCCCATCCTCAAGCGCGGCATGCCCAGAGCTCGGGGCCGTATGTACAGAATCAATAAGCGCACCAGCCACATCACTATTTGCGTGGCTGAGAGAGACTAAGGAAGGAGGCAGAATAAATGGGACAGAAAGTTAATCCTCATGGCATGCGTGT
>SAMEA3663260__coassemble_305_pt1 | contig 14898 bp, 9 predicted proteins | sample SAMEA3663260__metabat2_low_PE_022 | metagenome-assembled genome bin SAMEA3663260 (sample SAMEA3663260) | pig gut metagenome | biome: pig gut; feature: pig-associated habitat; material: faeces | place: China | collected 2013
ATACCGCCATCACCCGCGGCAAATCAGCGCCACGTCCTCTACGAGTCTTAACTGCATTAGCTGTCAGTTCAAGAAATCTTTGAGTTTACGACTTCTTGAGGGATGGCGAAGCTTGCGCAGTGCCTTCGCCTCTATCTGGCGGATACGCTCACGGGTGACATTGAATTCCTTGCCGACCTCCTCGAGGGTGCGGGTACGGCCGTCAACAATGCCGAAGCGCAGCTCAAGCACCTTCTTTTCACGCGAAGTGAGAGTATCGAGCACCTCCATGAGCTGTTCCTTGAGCAGGGAGAAGCTCGCCGCCTCGCTGGGCTCGGAGGCGTCCTCGTCGGGGATGAAGTCACCGAGGTGAGAATCCTCTTCCTCGCCGATGGGAGTCTCGAGTGAAACGGGCTCCTGCGCTATCTTGAGAATATCGCGTACCTTCTCGACGGGCATACCCATTTCCTTTGCGATCTCCTCCGCACTGGGGTCGTGGCCCAGCTCCTGCAAAAGCTGACGGGAAACGCGGATGACCTTGTTTATGGTTTCGACCATGTGCACGGGAATGCGGATGGTGCGCGCCTGATCGGCGATGGCACGGGTGATGGCCTGACGGATCCACCATGTGGCATAGGTCGAGAACTTGTATCCTTTGGTGTAGTCAAACTTTTCAACAGCCTTTATAAGACCGAGATTGCCCTCCTGAATAAGGTCGAGGAACAGCATGCCTCTGCCGACATAGCGCTTTGCTATCGACACGACCAGACGGAGGTTTGCTTCCGCCATGCGGCGCTTTGCCTCCTCGTCCCCCTCGCTCATTTTGGTAGCAAGCTCAACTTCCTCATCGGCGGTGAGCAGGGGCACCTTGCCTATCTCCTTGAGGTACATACGAACCGGATCGTCGGTGGAATAGTTGGAGTCGGCGATTATCTCTGCCTCGGTCTCGACTATTTCCTCCTCGGTGACCTCCTCTATCTCCTCGAGCTCGGCAAGTTCGGGAACATCTATATCGTCAAGTGAGGGAACTGCGTCTTCACCGGCTATGTCTATATCGACTCCGCTTGCCTCCAGAGTGTCGTAGAACTTGCTTATCGCCTCGGCATCCACGCCGAGCTCCTCAAGGCAGGAAAGCTCCCTGGTACTGAGCTTACCGTTTTTCTTGCCTTTTTCCAAGAGATCGTTAAGCTTTTCCTCGGGGGTTTTTTCAGCCGGCGCATCTACAGGCTTTTCCTCCTCGGTCTTTGCCTTTTTGCGTGTTCTCTTTTGGGGGGCAGGCTTTTCCTCGGCAGTTTCCGCCTGCTCAAGCAGCATATCCGCCGCCTTTTCGAGTTCTGCTGCTTCAGTCATCATTTCATTTTCTTTCGTCTTGTTTTCCATTGTCTTACCCCTCATATCCTTTGGTTTCTTTAAGTCTCTCGGCAAGCTGTCTTAAATCTGCGGAGGTATCCGCAAGCTCACGCTGCCGTCTGATTCTTGCTATGTAATCGGAAAGTGCTCTTTCGCCGTTACGCAATGCCTCGGGCTTTTGCAATATGCCCGCGAGCAGCGACGCAAGCTCCGGCGTCAGCGACGCGCTCATGGTGGCGGTACTGATTATATCTCCGTTTTCAAACTTTGATTTCAGCACCGAATATATTTCTGCCAGCGCCGATGAAGAAAACTCCTCCGGTCCGGGCAGCTCCTTGCCCTTAAAAAGCCCCTGGTCGAGGAACAGCAGCCTTACGATGCCCTCCTCCGCCGTTGCAGACTCCGGATTTTCGTAGTGAAATTCCTTTTGTCCGGGCTGGATCTGCTTTTCGGGATGGCTTAGCCTGTTTGCGTCCTGCCTGTACGCATTGCGCAGAGCTTTTTTATGCCTGCGCTCGACCTCCTGCGCCACAACATCGGCAGGAACATTTGCAAGAGTCGCTACACGCATGGCGTACACCTGCCGCTCAACCGAGCCGGGCAGCCTTGCAACAGCCTCCGATGCCTCCTTCAGGAATTCGACTCTCTGCTCATCTATCGACAGGTCGTATTTATCCGTCATTGTCTGGAGTCGGTAGTCGATGTGGTTTTCGGATTTTTCCAGCAGATTGCGGAAAGCGTCTGCGCCGTTTCGCTTAATGAACTCATCGGGGTCCTTCGCTCCGGTCAAGCTCATAACCTTGACCCTGACATCGAGCTTTTCCAGAAGCGTTATCGCCCTCTGCGAAGCTTTTTTGCCCGCGCCGTCGCTGTCATAGGCGATTACCACCTCATTTGTATATCTGGAAATTAGCCTTGCCTGCTCGGCGGTAAGCGATGTGCCGAGCGAGGCAACGGCGGAATCGAAGCCCGCCTGATGCATCATCACCACATCTATATTTCCCTCCGCAAGTATTATGTATCCGTTCTTCGACTTTTTAGCCAAATTCAGTGCAAAAAGATTGCGGCTCTTGTTGAACACAAGCGTTTCTGGGCTGTTCATGTATTTTGCTTCGCCCTCACCGAGAATTCTGCCGGAAAAGCCGATAACATCGCCCCTTACATCGATGACGGGGAACATTAGTCGATTGCGGAAAGTGTCGTAAACCCCGCCGTTTTTGCCCTTGCGCACGAGGCCTGCGTCAAACAGCTCATAGTCCTTGTAGCCAAGCACGCGCATCGCTTTGATAAGGCTGTCCCAGGTGTCGGGGGCGCAGCCTAAGCCGAAACGCGTCGCGGTCTGCGGCGAAATCTGCCTGCCGTTCATATAGGCAACAGCTGCCCTGCCCTCGGGGTCCTTGAGGCAGTTGTGGAAAAACCTTGCCGCATCGCGGTTCAGGTCGAGCATTCTGCGCCGCTTTTTGCTCTCCGCGCTGTTTTCCTCCTCGGGTACGGTCATCCCCACGCGCTTTGCGAGAAATTCCACCGCCTCGGGGAAGCTGAGGTTTTCTATCTCCATTATGAAGTTAATTACTCCGCCGCCCTTGCCGCAGCCGAAGCAGTGATAGATCTGCCTGTCCGGCGAAACGGAAAACGACGGTGTCTTTTCGCTGTGGAACGGGCAGAGCCCGAACTGATTTTTGCCGGAACGCTTAGTAAGCCGCACATAGCTGCCCACGACATCGACTATATCGTTTCTCTCAACCAGCTCCTGCAGGAACGCTTCCGGAAATGCCATATGCTCTCACTCTCCTTTCCGGTGGATTTTTCATTTTACCGTCCACGACATGGGAATGAACAGCTCGCTGTATTTCTCCATCGCATAGCCGTCGGTCATGCCGGAGACAAAATCGCAGGCGGCGCGGTCCGCTCCCTCCCGCTCGGCTATTATCTGAAGCTCGGCAGGGAGCATTTCCGGGTGCTTGCAGTAGTAATCGAAAATGCCGCCTATTATGCCGTCGACCTTGCTCTCCTCGCCCTTGGCGATGGGGTTTGTGTAGACATCCGAATACATGAAGCTATGGAAAAAGTCCACCGCCTCCTGCATATAGTCGGACATTTTGATAGTGCCGTCCTTGCTGTTTTCGATAAGGTCGGTTATTATCGAATTTATCCTCTCACTGTTGCGCTCGCCGCAGCGGACGCGGATTATCTCCGGCACCTCGTCGGCACTGAGAATACCGGCTCGAATGGTGTCGTCAAGGTCGTGGTTAATATATGCAATGCGATCGGCAAGACGCACCGTCGTCGCCTCGAGCGTATCGCTCGGGTCGCCGTGGGTGTGGTGCAGGATGCCCATGCGCGTTTCATAACAAAGGTTAAGTCCCCTGCCGTCTCTTTCAAGCACATCGACAACTCTCAGCGACTGCTCGTAGTGCTTAAAGCCGCCCTTATAGATGCGGTTTAACGCCCTTTCACCGGCGTGGCCAAACGGTGTGTGACCCAAATCGTGCCCCAGTGCCATCGCCTCGGTCAGATCCTCGTTGAGCTCGAGTGCTCTTGCAACGGTGCGTGCAAGCCGGGACACCTCGAGCGTGTGCGTAAGCCTCGTGCGGTAATGGTCGCCCTCCGGCTGGAGATAGACCTGCGTTTTGTGCTTTAATCTGCGGAACGCCTTAGAGTGCGTTATCCTGTCAATATCGCGCTGAAAGCAGGTGCGTATATCGCACTCGGGATCCGGCTCAAGCCGACCCTCGGAGTTTTCCGAAAGCACGCCGTTTTTGCCGATGAAGCCGTGTTCGGCGGTCTGTCTTTTTTCTCTCGGACAGCTCATATGTTATTTCCTTTCGCAATAATAAGGGTATCAGAAAGACTTTTTCTGATACCCTTATACGACGAAGATTTTTATTTCCCTTTATTTTTTTGAAAACTTTTTGAAATTTTTTATTTTATCCTGACAGGTTTATATATCTCTCCGATTATCGCAAGTCTGCTTGCTCCTGCGGTGACATCGGCAATACGCCGCGAAAAATCCTCGACCCCGTCCTCGGGGAGCAGCAGCTTCAGGCACACATCGGTCGAGTATTCGACATCCGAAACCAAACCGTTTGCCGCCGTGCACTCGAGCTTCAGTCGCTCAAGCAGCGAATATGTACACGCAAGCTCCGCCTTGACCCAGCGGCGCACAACGGATATGCCGGCGGCATCAAGCGCGTCCTTTGCGCTTTTGGTGTAGGCTCGTAAAAGCCCGCCCGTGCCGAGCAACACGCCGCCGAAATAGCGCGTGACAACGCACACGACATTCGTAACCCCCTCTCGCTTCAGCACCTCGAGCATGGGTATGCCGGCGGTGCCCTGCGGCTCGCCGTCGTCGGAATAGCGCACTGCGCCGTCTTTAATAATGTAGCACCAGCAGTTGTGCCGCGCGTCGTAGTATTTCTTTTTCATCTCGGCGACAAAGGTCTTTGCCTCGTCCTCCGTTTCGACCATGCGCACATGGCCCAAAAAGCTCGACCGCTTTTCCGTAAATTCTGCCTCGCCGTCACCTGCGGGGATGAAGTATTCGCTCAATCCTCCCAGTCCTCCTTATGCTCGGTATATCCGGGGATATAACGCTTTATCCTGCCGAAAACTTCCGGCGGCACGATGACCTCGGCTTCGATGCCGGTGTCGGTATACTCGGTTTTTACCACCGATGCTTCGCGGTTTAACAGGTCCATGATACCCGCGTCGGAATACGGAATTCTCAGCGTCACGCGGTGGCTGCCGCGGTCAAGCAGCTCGGAAAGCATCTGCACAAGCTCCTGCACGCCCTCGCCGCTTCTTGCCGACAGGCAGACAATGTCCTCGCCGTGGGGCAGAATGCCCATATACGCATCACACTTGTTGAACACCCGTATGCAGGGCGTCTGCTCTGCGCCGAGCTGATTTATGAGCGTATCGACCACCCGAGCCTGTTCCTCCCAATCGGGATTTGATATGTCGATCACATGGAGCAGAACATCGGCATACGCAAGCTCCTCGAGTGTCGCCTTGAACGCCTCTATGAGATGGTGCGGCAGCTTGCGGATAAAGCCGACGGTGTCGGAAATGAGCACCTCCGTAAGCTCGTCGATACGCAGCTTGCGCGTGGTCGTGTCAAGCGTATCGAACAATCGGTCGTTTGCCGGAATATCGGAATCGGTAAGGCAGTTTAAAAGCGTTGACTTGCCTGCATTGGTATAGCCGACAAGGGCAACGATGGGCATATCGTTTTTCTCACGCTTCCTGCGCTGGGTGCAGCGCACCTTGCGCACCGCAGCAAGCTCCTCCTCGAGCTTTTGTATTTTGCGGCGAATGTGGCGGCGGTCCGTTTCGAGCTGGGTTTCGCCGGGACCTCGCGTGCCGATAGGCGAAGAGCCTCCCGATGCCGTCTGACGGACAAGGTGGGTCCACATACCCGTCAGCCTCGGCAGCAGATATTTATACTGCGCAAGCTCGACCTGGAGCTGACCCTCGCGGGTCTGCGCACGCTGGGCAAAGATATCTAAAATCAGTCCCGAACGGTCAAGCACCTTTACACCCAGCTCCTCGGACAAAACGCGCATCTGCGAGGGTGAAAGCTCATTGTCGAAAACCGCAAGGTCAATGTCGTTTGCGTCTATAAATTCCTTCAGCTCTGTGACCTTACCGTCGCCGATGAAGCTTCGGGGGTCGGGAGTGGGGCGGTTTTGGATCATCATTCCGATCGTCTCTCCGCCTGCGGTCCCGACAAGCGCGGCAAGCTCCTCCATGGATATCTCCGTGGAGCGTTCGGATATATCCATGCTGTTTGCGGCAAGCCCGCACAGCACGGCTCTTTCAGTTTTTATCTCGTTATTTTCCATATCATCATACCTCATAGGGTATATTATACCACAAGTACGACAAAAGACCACATCTTTTGATGTGGTCTTTGAAGTAAATTATAATTACTTGATACCGTACTTCTTATTGAACTTATCGACACGGCCGCTGGTATCAACGAGCTTCTGCTTGCCGGTATAGAAGGGGTGGCACTTGGAGCAGATTTCAACGGTGATGCCGGGACGGGTAGAGCCGGTCTCGATGGTCGCTCCGCAAGCGCACTTGATAACGGTGGGCTGATAGTTAGGATGGATTCCTGCCTTCATTGTACATAATCTCCTCATCATAGGCTGTCTTGAGCATGCGTGCATGGTTACAAGACGCAAAGTGAATTGTAGCACACCGATGCCGCGTTTGCAAGGGTTTTTTTATTTTTCCGTAACAAAAACCGCTTGACCGGCTTCAAGGAAGTACAGCACGCAGCCGTTTACGGGCTTTCCGGTCATTTTTCCGACCGCTATGGCATATGCGCGAAGCTGGCCGGCGTAGGTTTTTGCCCGCTGTGTCAGTGCATCGCCGCGCACTCTGTCGGTCTTATAGTCGATGACGGTAAGACCGCCGTTTTCCTCTATACAGCAGTCGATAACGCCCTGAAGCAGCACGCTTTCGCCCTCGCCGCCGTCAAAGAAGTCCTCGGCAGGACACAAAATCGAGAATTTGAACTCGCGCATGAGCCTGTCGGCATTCATGATGCGTTTTCCGATATCGGAGGCAAAAAGCCGCAAAATCGCCTTCGCATCGACTGCCTGCGCCTGTCGGTCGGATATGTGCTTAGCTGCTGTGAGCCTGTCTATCTCCGCGCGGATATCTTCGATACTTCCCGTTTTTGAGTAGTCTATGAATTGCAGCACCATATGCGTCGCGGTACCCTTTTCCGCTGCCGAAAGCGGCTTTTTATCGCGCATGAAATCGGGACTGCGGAAGCTTCTTGCCACGCCCGGCGCAATACTCACCGCCTCGGGATCGGGCTCGTCAAAGCTTTTGAGTTCCGTTGCCGTGACCTTTGAGGGCAGCGCCTCCGCCGATAAATGGGGGTAGCTAAACGCAAGATTGCGCCGCAGCTTTTCTACAAGCTCCGGGTCTGCCGACACGGTGCTCTCTTTTTCGGCATTTCTTTCCTCGGCCTGCGTTTTTTCGGGTCTGAAAACATTCAGGTCAAGTCTGCCGATTTTATCCGAAAGTACGGCGTGCATCATCCATGTCGCCGTATTCTGCGCCGTCATAAGAATTTCCGGCGACACCGGATAAGCCGTACTCATCATGAGCCTTTGCATTTTCGCCTCCGGCTCGGGCATTGCCGCCGTAACGATAAGCCGCTCCTTTGCGCGGGTCAGTGCGACATACAAAAGGCGCATCTCCTCGGACAGCATCTCGCGGTCGGCCCGCAGAGCGATCGCGTTTCTTTGCAGCGAGGGATATTCTATGTTCCTTTGCGTGTCGGTCACCTTGGGTCCGAGACCGAGTTCGGGGTGGATAAGCACCGCTTCGCGCAGATCGCTGCGGTTAAATTTGCGGTTCGTATCGCACAAAAACACGACGGGAAATTCAAGTCCCTTGGACTTGTGTACTGTCATTATCTGCACCGCATTGCCCGTTGCACCTCTCCCCGGCTCATCGCCGCGCTGCGCAAGTGCGTTGAGCCATTCGACAAAGCGGTGAAGTCCCTTGAAGCCGGTCGCCTCGAAGCGCTTTGCGTAGTCGAAAAGCAGCATTACATTATCCCTGCGCGTCGCTCCGTCGGTCATCGCCGAGCATATCGCGGCAAGGTCGAGCTTGTCGCAGATATACCGCAAAAGCTCTCCGAGCTCCATATCGGGTGCGCGCTGCCGCAGCTCACAAAGCATGGCGGCAAACTCTGCGCAACGGGCGTTGTTTTCCGCGTTTTTAATGAGTGCGGAATAGAAATCGCTTTTTTTGTCCGCAGCCCTTATCTCCGAAAGCTCGTCCGGCGTGAAGCCGAAAAACGGCGAGCGCAAAACGGCTATCAGCGGAACATCCTGATGCGGATTATCTATGACCGCAAGCAGGGAAACCAGCGCGGACACCTCGACGGATTCAAAATAGCTCCCTGTGCTGCCTCCGAGAACGGGAATATCGGCATTGGCAAGCTCGCGGCGGAAAATGTCGCCCGCGGAAGCCATTGAGCGCATAAGTACGGCGATATCACCGTAACGCAGGGGTCTTTGCGTTCCCCTGTCGCTCACCATGGTTCCCGAGTGCATGAGCTTGTTTATCCGCTCGGCTACCGCCGCCGCCTCGAGTGCGGTTTTATCGGGCGAATCTTCCTCGCCGTCGGCGGTGACATCGACAAGCACAAGCTCCGGTATCGGCGCATCGCCGTCATACGACGCGCCGTATTTGAGCTCTGCGTTTTCGTCATAATCGATCTCGCCCAGCGTTGCGGACATGCAAGTGCGGAAAACATGGTTTGCCGCCTCGATGACCTCGCTTCTTGATCGGAAATTCTCCTGAAGCATTATGCGCACAGGCTCGCCGTCCCGGGCGTTATCGCAGTCTGCGTAGCTTAAGTATTTTTCTGTGAAAATAGTCGGGTCTGCAAGGCGGAAGCGATATATCGACTGCTTTACATCGCCGACCATGAAGAGGTTCGTTTCATTCTTGGACACCGCCTTAAAAATCGTGTCCTGCACACGGTTTACATCCTGATACTCATCGACCATTATCTCCGTGTAGCGGCGGGAGGTGTCCCGTGCAAGAGCGGTGGGTCTGCCCTCGTCATCGGTCAGAAGCTGCGCGGTCATATGCTCGAGATCCGCAAAATCGACCTCGGCGCGGCGTTTCTTCTCGGCAGCGTACATCTTGTCAAACGAAAGCGTCAGCTCCAGCAGCTCGCGCATAGCAGGAGCGGTCCTTTTCATGTCGGAAGCGAGCTTTTCCTCCGGCGCATTGAGCAGGCTCACGAGCTTTTTTGCCGCCGCCTTGCAAGTTTCGCGCATCGCCTTAATATGCTCGGAAAGCTCGGGATTAGGCGAATTTCTGAGTGCTTTGAGCTTGGGGAACTCTATGGGCAAAAACTCCCTTGCCCTGTCCCAACCCTCATCGGCTGCCCTTGCGAAATCGCGCAGGCAAAGCGTGGTGTCACTCAGACTTTCGCCGTATGCCTTGCCTATTTTTTCATCGGTATACGCCTTTTGCGCGGCGTTTTCCATGGTCTGCGCCCAGAAATCGGCGGTAGCCTTCGCGTAGCTCAAAATCTCCGCACCCCACGGGCTTTTGCCGATGTCCGTCATATCGCCCTCGAGCAGTTTGATCTGACGCTCTGCCCATTTATCGGGTCTTGCGTGGCTCTGCATTTTCTTGTGCAGGCTCAAAACTATGTTGGCAAGACGGCTGTCATCCCGACCTGCGCCGACGGAGTCTGCAAGCATCAGAAACTCCTCGCTCGGTTCCTCGTAGGCAGCGTCCATAACACGCTCTATCACGCGCTGCTTTATCGCCTCAGAGCGGTCCTCCTCTATGACCTTGAACTCCGGCGATAGTCCCGCCGCATGGCAGTTTTCGCGCAGAAACGCAGCGCAAAAGCTGTGTATCGTGCCTATCTGCGCCTTCTGGCACAGTGCGCTTTGGCGGCGAAGCCTGCGGTTATCGGGCTCGGCAGCAAGGCGCGCGGCGATCTCGTCAACTATGCGGCTTTTTAGTTCTGCCGCCGCAGCCTTGGTAAAGGTAATTATAAGAAAGCTGTCGATATCCGCGTCATCACTTATACGCGCAAGCAGTCGCTCGGTCAAGACCTTGGTCTTGCCGCTGCCTGCCGCCGCAGATACGAGTATCGCGCGGTCACGGGTCTCGATGGCGGCTTTCTGTGACTTTGTCGGGGAATAATCAGCCATTGCCCTCACCTCCCTCAAGGATGCTCCACACCTTTGTGGCGGCAAGCTTCGGCATTTTCCGCACCGACTCGCCGTTTTCGCCGTCGGCAAAATGGCAGGCATCGAAGTAGTCGCAGTTTAAGCAGGCATTTTCCTGCTGGGCACGGTAATAGGGATCTGCTGCAATGCTGCCGCGTTTAAGCTCGGCCGCCATATTGCGCAAGGTGCCGTCAATGTGCTTTGCAAGAAGTCCGAGACGCTCCGCCGACGCAAGCGCATCCCCCTGCGCAACGCCCTCCTTGAATTTTACGGGGATATATCGCGGCGTTTCCGAATGCTCCATCGCGTTTATTACCGCCGGATCGTCTAAGATGAGTCCGCTGCGCTTTATCTGCTTGGCGCGTTCCTTCGCTATTTCCTCGTCGGACATATCCGCGCTCGCCGAGAGCGTTACATCCCGGGCAGGAATATACAAAACGCCTGCCGTCTCTATCTCTTTACCGTAGAGCAGATGTCCGTTTTCGCCGAGAGAAAACAGATACAAAAGCATTTGAAGTCCCATGCCGTACCACACATCGCTCAAGGAAAAGCTCTTTCTTCCGGTTTTGTAATCGACCACGCGCAGATACAGCTTGCCGTCATGCAGCCAGCCGTCAACTCTGTCGGCGATGCCGGTCAAAATGAGGCTGTCCTCGCCCTCGCCGAGCTTTAACGGCGGCAGCGCGCTCGTTTTACCGAAGTCAAGCTCGAACGACAGCGGTGCAAAATCGGATACCCGCAGCTCGTTTGCCATGTCCGTGACCACCTGATGCACATTTTTCGTTAAGCGACGGAACAGATATTCAAACCGCTTCGACTTTTCCTTGAAGTCGTTGAGTGTATCGTGTATGTATTCGGCGATATATTTTTCGCATATCCGACCCAGCGTATCGTCGTCGACCATTTTGAAGCCGCCGAGCTTCATGACCTCACGAGCGGTGTTTTCTAAAATATAGTGCATGAAAACACCCATCTCCGGCGGTGTGAAGCCTGCCGGCTCACGGGTCTTCGCCTTTAAGCCGTACTGCATGAAGTAGGCAAAGCGGCAGGAGGCAAATTTGTCTATTCTCGACGCGGAAAGCCTTATATTTTCGCCGTATAGTGCGTTTACCGAGCGTCTTGACAGACTGCCCCTCGTCATCTCCGAAGCCCTGTAAAGCGTCTGCATTCTCTCGGGAGCAAGTTCATTAAAAAGCTCTGCCGCCGACGCCTCGGCAGCTGCTCCGCCGCGCAGGGCATTCGCCGCAAGCTCGAGAGCCGGTGCTTTCGCGTTCATGCGCACCTGCGCCATATCGGCCGTCTTCGGCTCTATACCGAAAATCGCCGAGGCACGGTTAACGACAAACGCCGCTCTCTGCGGCTCGCCGGAAGCATCAAACGCAGGATAGCACAGGCACAGCGTTTCCGAGGGCAGGGTCAGGCAGTTGTAGATGAGCGAAAACTCCCTCCACAGCTCGCTGTCCCCCGCTCCGCCGAGGTCTATGTCCATTTCAAGCAGCCTGCGGCGTTCGTCCTGCGAGAACATACCCGTCTCGTCGCCGCTCTGCGGAAGTCTTGAATCAGATGCTCCGAGTACGATAAGGTGCTTTATGTTTCTGCGGCGCATACGGTCAAAATCGCCCGCCGTCACCCGGTCGAGTGCGGTGGGTATAGTGCCGACATCGTATTCTGACAGCATGAGCGTAAACAGCCTGCCGAAGCTGTCGCGGTCGATCTGCGTATCGCCCAGAACGGAGGCACACTGCTCAAGTGCGGACACCGTTATATCCCATAGCTGCGCATACTCCTGCGCCGCCGCCTGCCTTCCGTTTTCGGTAAGCTGCTTTGATTTTTCCTCAAGTCTTTCGGCAAGATTGAGGTTTTGCAGCAGCTCGGCAAGAGCCTGCGCCTGTGCGTTCGCCGTTTCCGCATTTTCGCTTGCTGCGGCAAAGGCAATCAGCGGAGCTGCCGCTTGGCGGCGAAGCCTGTTTATCCTGCGCAGCTTTTCGTTTGCTTCATCGTCATACTCGCCGCCGAAGCCGTCCGGATGCAGCCGCCAGTCGGACTCCTGCGTCCACGCACTGCCGCGAAGCTGCCACATAAGCACATAGTTTTCAAGCTCGTCGCACTCGTCCATGCTTAGGCCCGTAAGGTCCGTGCGCAGATATGCCAGCATATCGCCTGCTTCCCAGCCGCCGCTGATTATCTCGTACACCGAGGCAATCAACGCAGGCAGAGGCTTTGCGAACAGATCCGCCTTTCTTGCAGTGTAAAGCGGCACACCGTAGCGCGAAAACGCGCTTTCAAGCGAAAGCCTGTAATCGTCAAAGCCGCGCACCGCGACGGCGATATCGCGCCAGCGGCAGCCGGCATCGCGCACAAGGCTTATCGCCCTTGCCGCGGCAAGCTCGCACTCACAGGCCATGTTGGGTGCGGTGTTAATATATACGCAGGGCTTATCACCCTCGAATTTTTCCGAGGAGTAGGAAAACATATTGTCGGCAAAATAGCTTAGCGATGCGTTTTTACTCTGTGTCTGCGTATAATCCTTTACCTCGCTTTTTATGCCGTTTTCCTTTGCAAAGGCAAGAAGTCCCCTCGCAGTCATGCGCGAAAGCTCGAATATCTCGCTGCCACCGGAAAGCCCGTCGCAGCCGAGGCAGACGGTGACGCTTGCACCCTTTAGAAGCAGTGCCTCAATGACGCGTCTTTCCTGCGCGGTGAAATCGGTAAAGCCGTCTATGCAGATGCTTGTTTTTTCGTCTACGGAGCTTTGCTCTATCTGCCGGGCAAGCAGAGTGAGCCTGTCGGTGGGGTCGGCGTGGCCGTTTGCGACCACGGCATCATACGCTTCAAGGATAAGCGATAAATCGTACAGCTTGTCACCGAGTGCACCCTCGCAGTCAAGCGATGCCTGCATGAGCTGCTCGGAGGATATGCACGCCGTTTTAAGCTCATCCACCGCCGAAAGCAGCATCGTTTGAAGCTCGGCCTTTCTGCGTGCCGATGAATAGACTCTGAGCCTTGAATAAAGACCGTCAGCCGCAAGTGCCATGCACAAAAGTCTGCCGCCCTTGTCAAGATACGGCACCGCACCGCCGCCGAGCTCGGCATTCAGTTTTCTTGCCAGTCCGGTAAAGCTCAGCACCTCGGCATACAGCGAAAGACTGTCACCGCATATCCGGCAAAGCTCGCGCTCGGCCTCATGGCTGTACTGCTCGGGAACTATCAGAAACTGACCGCCCACACGGTGCTCGACAGCGTCCTTTATTTTCTTCATCATCGCCGCAGTTTTGCCCGTACCGGCCTTGCCTATCACGATTTGAAGCATTTTCTCACCGCCTTTATGCGCATTTTATCAAATTATTCATACAAGGGCAAGGGCAAGAACTCTTGACTGAATATTGTCAATGTTTTTAGCCCTTTGCGGTTGAATATGATTTTGCACGGTGATAAAATATTGTTGCAAATTATTGGAGAATATGAATTTTGAGATATGAGATTATGAAAGGAAGAACAAAATGATATTTTCAAGCAAAATTGAAAAGTGCGGTCTTTCCCCCATGCGCAAGTTTGCTCCCTATGCAAACGAGGCGGTCAAAAACGGCAAGAAACTGTATCACCTGAATATCGGCCAGCCCGATATCGCCACCCCGAAGGCATATTTTGAAGCCATCAAGGACTTCTCCCAGCCCGTTCTGGCATATGCTCCCTCCGACGGCGTTCCCGTGATGATAGACGCTATCGTTGACTATTACGGCAAGATAGGCGCACCCATCACCAACAAGCAGGTGCTTATCTCCACCGGCGGCTCCGAAGCATTGCAGATGGCTCTTGCCAGCATTCTCGATGAGGGCGACGAGATAATCATTCCCGAACCGTTCTACCCCAACTACTCAACCTTTGTCACCCTCACAGGCGCAACTATCCGTCCCGTCACCACCAAACCCGAGGAGGGCTACAAGTTCGCCGTTCGTGAGCGCATCGAGGCTTGCATAAACGAGCATACCCGCGCCATCATGTTCACAAACCCCGGCAACCCCACCGGCACCATCCTCACCGAGGAGGAGCTCAAGCTCATGGCGGATATCGCCAAGGAGCATAACCTGTTCATCATCGGCGACGAGGTCTACCGTGAGTTCGTTTACGGCGGCGAGAAGCTCATGAGCCTGCTCCAGCTTGAGGGCTATGAGGAAAATGTCGTCGTCATCGACTCCGTTTCCAAGCGTTTCTCCGCCTGCGGCGCAAGAATCGGCTGCATGATAACCCGCAACGCGGAGCTGTACAATCACGCAATGAAGTGGTGCCAGGGCCGTCTGTGCGCCTCCACCATCGACCAGATCGCTTCCGCTGCGCTCTACTCCGTCGGTCCCGAGTATTTTGACGCCGTCCGCAAGGAATACTGCGCAAGAAAGGATTGCCTCGTCGAGGGTCTTAAGAAGATCCCCGGTGTCGTCTACTCCGAGCCGAAGGGTGCGTTCTATGTTATGGCAGCTCTGCCTGTTGACGATGCCGAGAAGCTGCAAATGTTCATGCTTCAGGACTGGGACGACAACGGCGAGACGCTCATGTTCACTCCGGCAGAGAGCTTCTACAAAACCCCCAACACCGGCAAGAACGAGATCCGCATGGCTTATGTCATAAACGAAGCCGACATCGCTCGTTCCATGGAGCTGCTCAGGAAGGGCATCGAGGCCTATAACGCAAAGAATAAATAAACTCAGATACGCAAAACCGGCGAGTGCTTCCGCACCCGCCGGTTTTCCATGTTTACAGTGTTTTTTGCTTACAGCGTTCCCGCCGCCGCGGATAATGCAGTCAGCGGATTCCTAATCCATACACCTCATCCGAGCTGCTT
>SAMEA3663260__coassemble_307_pt1 | contig 14800 bp, 10 predicted proteins | sample SAMEA3663260__metabat2_low_PE_022 | metagenome-assembled genome bin SAMEA3663260 (sample SAMEA3663260) | pig gut metagenome | biome: pig gut; feature: pig-associated habitat; material: faeces | place: China | collected 2013
CAAGCTCACTAAATCGATAAAAAATCAGAAGATATTGCAATGGCGGACGAACTCGACCTTATATTTAAGTTTGTTCTACCATAATAGAATAATTTGTCAACTAAAGAATAAATGACCGAAATTAGGCATAATGACGAAACGAGCTATGCAGTATGCTATAGCCCGTCATGTCTTTTTCGGTATATAAACACATTTAAATACGCACCGAGGAGAATAATGTACATGCACCAGTACATCCACAGCAGCGTTATTATGATAGCGGCAAGGTTGCCATAGGTGGAAAAGCCGCCGCTGTAAACGATATACAGCGAAAACATCCATGTGAATAAAAGCCACGCACCGGAGGCAGTAGCCGCACCGGGCAGCAGCTCCGTAATTTTAAGACGCATACCGGGTACCCAATGATAAACCGCAATAAAAACAAGGGAGAGTATAATAGCTGCAACCAGGAACCTGAGCTCGATAATAAGCCTCACAAACGGTGACAAAAGCGGCAGTGTGCTGAGCCTGTGCCCGAAAACGAGAAGAAAAAGCAGTATTACCATAACGCTTATAATCCCAATTGTATAAAGACAGGCAAGCAGACTGCGCTTCAGATATGAGCTGTACCTCGGACTATCTGCAATATCCTCAACACCCCTGATAAGCGAAGAAAACGCGCGACTTGAAAGCCAAATCGTTGTTATGACCGATATCGGCAGCACGGCATCTGATGCGGAATAGATGTCGGTGAGCGTTGAGTTTATAAGTGCTTGCATTGCAGAGGGTATATAGCGGCTTATTATCTCAAATAATTTTTCTTGCTGAAGTCCCGTAAGCGGTAAAATGGTTGTTATAAGCGCAACGAACGGCACGAGCGACAAAAACATATAGAAAGCACTTGCGGCAGCATGGGCACTTATATTGTTTTTGCTCACACCGTCAGTGAACGATTTAATGTTTAAAAAAATACTTTTCATAAAACAGTAAAAACTACCGCTTTCCATCGGAAAGCGGCCGTTTATCTATATCAGCTTATAAGTGTTATTCGTTTGGTCAATATCTTAAAATCAAGTGAGCTTTTTCCGTGCCCACGCTCGCCGTCCAGCGACCAATCAAGGTTTGCGGGAGCTTCAATGCGCAGCGACTCGGTTTGGAAAAGGTCAAGAAAACACGAAGAATAGTCCTGCGTAAAAATACCGGTCAGTATGCTCTGCCAATCAATGAGTGACTGCGGCTTGTGAACAAGAAGCACTTCAAATTTACCGTCCGAGGTATCTACCATGTCTGTCGGAAGGGTAAAAGTTCCTGCAACGGAGGTGGAGTTGCACACAGCACCGAAGATATAGTCGCCTTCATATATAAAATCACCGTTGAAAAACTTAAGACGGTAGGATTTAAGCTTAGGCAGATCCTTCACAGCGTCTATAATATACGCCGAATGGCCGAGGACATTTTTGAGGTTCTGAGATGTGGTGTATGACAGCCAGGAGAAAGCACCGAATGCCGATACATAGGAAAAAAAGTTTTCTCCGAATTTTCCGATGTCAATTTGCTTGGGACTTCCGTTGACAATATTCATTGCGGCGGTAAGCATATCGGAGGATATGTCATGGCAGGAGGCAAAGTCATTGGTGCTGCCCGAAGGAATATAGCCGATTGGGGTGCGGCTGCCGCCGAGTATAATTCCTGTAATAGTTTCGTTTAGTGTGCCGTCACCGCCTATGGAGACAACAATGTCATATTCGGCTGAATACAGTCTTGCAAATTCCGTTGCATCTCCGCTCTTTCCGGTGGGAAATACACTCACGACATAGTCGTTTTCCGTAAAGATCCTGATAATATCGGGCAAAAAACGCAGTGATGTGCGTCTGCCGGAAACGGGATTAATTATCAGCATCATACGCTTAAGCTGTGCAAACGGTTTTCGGTTTTGTGAACTCATTTATCGATTTCTCCGTTTATGTTAAAGTATTCCGCCTCCAAGGCAGAAGAAAGCGGCAGGAATGGAAAACAGCAGACTGTCAACTCTGTCCATCACACCGCCGTGGCCGGGAATGAGGTTGCTGTAATCCTTAAGCCCTGTCATGCGCTTTATAAGCGATGCGGCAAGATCGCCGACCTGACCGAAGCTCGAGCAGACGAGTGCGGTCAGCATGCAACGAAGGAGAGAGAGGTCAAAGCTGCTCTTCAAAGCAAAGTACAGACCGATGCCGGCAAGCGTTGCGGCGATTGCACCGGTAATGCTACCCTCAATAGTCTTGTTGGGGCTGACCTTGGGAGCAAGCTTGTTTTTACCGAACCATTTGCCGCCGAAGAGAGCGAAGGAGTCGCATACCCAGGTTGAAATGCAGGCAACAGCGAAAATGGCTATCCAATCATCACGCAGCGAGAGCTCCATAATAATAAGGAAAGGAACAGTCGGATACACGAGCACTGCGAGACCTGCAAGAGTGCCGCTGCCGCTGATCTCGGGCTTGATTATACCGGCCATAAAAACAGCAAACACGGCAAGGAAGAACAGCAGTACGGCGGCGGAATTGCCTACCATAAGATATATTCCGGCACAGGCAAAAACCGCATAAACATACAATACCCAGCTTGCACATTTAATATCCATAAAACTGATGGCGTGGCACATTTCCCAAATACCCATTATCAAGGCCGCAAGCAGGAACAAAATGCGGGTAATGGGGGATAGCGCAAAGCACGCAACGACAAGAATTATAAGCACGCAGGCTGAGATGACTCTTGTTTTCATAAAGCTCCCTCTTTCTTCGGCGCAGGCCGAGATAAACAAACTATTCCGTGCATAAATATAGCATAAGGAGTATTTTTTCACAACTACAAAAACAGCCGATTGTAAAAAGATATTATGAACATTTTTGCCGACCTAATATCGGCTGAAAAATTATCCTTGAATTTTGGCAGAAAAAATGTGATACTATGTAACAAATTCCGTCTTAATTAATAGAGATAGGAGAAAAGCTTGGACGACCGAAGCATAATTGAGCTTTTTCTGGAACGATCGGAAGAAGCCATATTACAAACTGATAATAAATATGGTCGATACTGCCACCGCATAGCTTTCAATATTCTTGGCAATGATGAGGACAGCGAGGAGTGCGTCAACGACGCGCTTATGCGTGTTTGGGGGAGCATTCCACCGAATGAACCTAATTCACTATCCTCGTTTATCGGGAAAATTACACGAAATCTTGCACTTGATAGGCTGCGGCAGAAAAAGAGCGAAAAAAGAGGCAACGGTGAAACTCCGCTTGTTCTCGATGAGCTCGCAGAGTGCATATCGGGCTATGATGAGCTTGAGCGCAGGGCAGATTCGGCAGAGATAATAGCGGCTTTGAACAAGTTTCTTGAGGAGCTCAACAGCGTTGAGCGGGGAGTGTTTATGCGCCGCTATTGGATGCTCGACCCCATTTCGGATATTGCTGAGAAATACGATATATCCGTATCAAAAACAACAACGATGCTTTTCAGACTGAGAGCAAAGCTTAAAAAGCATTTAATGAAAGAAGGAATTCCTCTTTGAGAAAAGAAGATTTGCTTAAATACATCGGCTCGGTGAACGACCGCTATATTGAAGAGCTGTATAACAGTGATGCACCGGCTGCTTCCAAAAGCCCCAACAAAAACGGATGGAGAACACTTGCAGCATCACTTGCGGTTATAGTTGTCGGCTCGGCAGCAATGTTCTTCGGCTTGGGCAAGTCCGAAACGGGCGTTGCAGACATCGGCGAGTACATCAAGTTCCTGCCCATGGCCTCAAACACTGTCGTGATGCTCGATGTCAATCCAAGCATCAGACTTGAGATTAACGACCGCAATGTCGTCGTCGAGGCCGAGGCCGAGAACAGCGATGCCGAAAAGTTAACGGCGGAAATTAATGTAGTTGGGAAGAAGTATGATGAAGCAGTAAAGGTTACCGTCAATGCCTTGCAGAAGAACGGCTATATCACCGAGCTCAAAAACTCTGTGCTTGTGACGGTGCTCGACGGGGAGCAGGATAGGGCAGACTCCGTGCGCAAGACGGTAGTTGATACCATTGTCAAGATTGACAAGGGCGTCGATTATGACATTTCTATCCTGAGTCAGACAATGACCGGTGACAGGGATTACCGTGAGCTGGCAGAGTCTAACCATGTTACGACCGGCAGGATACTTCTTATTGAGAAAGTCTGCAAGCTCAACCCTGATTTTACCGTTGAAAAGCTTGTTAAGAATAATATTCATACTATTAATCAGCTCTTTGTCTATATCGGCTTGCCCGAACAGCTTGAGCGTATCGGAGAGGCAGCCGGAGTCGTTCCCGAGAAATACCGCAGCAAGCTCCAACTTAACGAACTTTGCGGCGATGAGCTTGTAAACTTTACCTGCGCGCTGTCCGACTTCTACACGAAGCTTACTCAGTATTACAGCGAAAAAGATGTGGTTAACCAGATAGGCTATGTTTTGAATATAACGCAGGGCAAGAATGCAAGCGGTGAAACGCTATGGGGCATAATAGCTGAGAGCAGAAATCACGATATCGGTTCACAGGGTGCGGTTTTCAGCGCCGCAGACAGTAAGGTCACGGACTGGTATGATCAGAATGATATATATAAGGTAAATAAATTTGTAAACGGAATAATCGAAAAAGCAGCTTAGGCCAAAATAATTAATCCGCCGTGGTGATGAACCACGGCGGACTTTTTACTTTTAATTAAGTTTTAAAAACGGGTACGGTATCCATGAAGTATGTGCAGAAACGCTGGAACACCGTTGCAACCTGAGCACGGGTAGCCATACCTCTCGGATCAAGTGTAGTATGAGATGTGCCATAGATTACCTTTGCGCCTACTGCCCACTGGAAGGGTTGAGCCATACCCTGTGATATCTGGAGAACATCGGAATAGATAAGGATATTCGTTGAGTCATACAGTGAAACATCAAGACCTACATAATTTCTCGCAAAGCGGAACAGTATGGTTACGAGCTGCTCGCGCAGTATAGGATCACCGTAGCCGAAGGTGCCGTCGCCGTAGCCCTCGATAATATTAAACATCGATGCCCAACGGATAGCGTCGTAAGCGTAGCAGTCTTTGCTTACATCCATGAAGCTTGTTCCGACATTATCGGGAACGACAGGACAGCCTGCCAGCCGCCAAAGAACTGTAACTATCATCTCTCGGCTTGTTGAGTCAGCCGGGGAGAAGGTCACATCCGAAGTACCGATAAACAGTCCTGCGGAAGCCGAGTATTTAATGCTGTCATAATACCAATCATGAACTGAAACATCTTCGAACGGGTTGTTCCAGTTGTAATAAGCCTCGTTCATTTGCTTTGCAAATAGCGCAATTATGTTGTGCGCGCGGCTTATGCTGATAAAGTGGTAGCAATTGTTCTCATCTATCTCGACAGGCTGACCGTCAACAAGCACGGTCTTAATTATATAGCCTGTGTCAGCGGTTATCTGGAAAGAGAGGTTTTCGCCCTTAGCCGCCTTCATGCTTTCCGGGGAGATGTTGCCGCCATTAGACTGGATAACGGTGATGGGGATGTTGTATACGGGTTTGTCATCCGAGAATGAATCGTCGCCGGGGTAGGGATCATCGGATGAACCGAGGCTCCATTCGGCTTTGAATACAGTTGAAGGCTGAACATCGGCTACCCTTGAGCCTGCAATATGCAGCTTGCCGTTGGAGTCGGACCATCCGCGTAAGGTGTAGCCGTCCTTGTAGATATAAGGCAAGGTCACCGTTCCGCCGTCATCCTCGAAAACACCGACCATCTTAATACCGCCGTTGCGATCGAGCGTTGCGTTTCCTATCTTGACTGCGCCTTCATTGTTAATAATAGCACCGCCCGTTGTTCGAATTCTTGCATTAGCTCCTACATTAAAGGTCGCATGACTTTGAATATGAATGGTGCTGCCGCCGGGAATGCCGTGGGGATTGCCGCTGTCAAGGGTGGAATTTACTATAAACTCACCGTTTTCAAGGCTTAGATTATATGCTTCGGCTGTTCCGCCGGATACAGGCATTGAACGGAAGGTGAGTGCCGCGTTGCCGTAAAACAGACTGTTGCAGCTCGGATCGGCCTTCTTCTGTGAGTAGAGGAACAGGGAGTAATCGCCCTTTTCGTTGTCCCAAAGGAAAATCTTGCCGCCGTCCTTGACGGTGAAGTAGCCGTCAAGCTGCTGCATACTCTGAAGACTGATATTCGACTTTATGATTGCCGAATACTTGTCGGTAACGAGCCGGACATCGCTGTCGAGTGTTGCATCATCGTGCAGGTAGAAAACAACATTTGTTGCAAGGATAACATCGCCGCCGCCCTCAGAGTCGTTTGCTGCATTAATGGCCTTTATTACTGAGTAGTACTCGGTCCCGTTAAAGTAGGCCTGAACCTCGTTATAGTCCTTTTCGCCCATCGTATTCGATGCCGACAGCAAAACGGGGAACAGGGCGACTCCCATTTTAAGATACTCCTCGGTGTTGCCGATGACCCAGTAACAGTAGTTGGTCTCGGGATGGGCATCGACATAAAGCTTGAGTGCGCTCAGTGCGTTACGGGTCTCGGTACCCTCGACATTGACCTTCTCGTGAAGAATGCAGGCTGAGCTTGTACCGTTAAAGTACTGAACTCCGGTTGCATCAACTGCAGAAGCCGGACTGTAAGCCTGCTGGCAGGTGCCGTACAGATAGTAACAGTATTTTATAGTTGTGCCGAAGGCATAGCCTGCTATTGCACCGTATGCGCCGGGGCTTACAATTCCACCGTAGCTTGTGCAGTTGACGATAGTGCCGTAGTTAGCACCTCCGACCAAGCCGCCGGCGTTGCCGTCGGTTGCCGCAACCTCGCAGGACGACCAGCAGTTTGCAATGGTACTGAAGTTAAAGTCACCGACTATGCCGCCGGCATTTGTACCTGCTCGAACAATGCCGCAGATGCCGAGATTCTTGACCGTAGCACCCTTATTTATGTGACCGAACAGACCTTGGTCTTTGGCACTCGTGTCAATGAATATGTATTTTACCGTATAGCCCTGACCGTCGAAAATACCCTGGAACGGATAGTTCACATCACCTATGGGATGCCACGAATCACCGTCGGCATGATATTTATAGCTCATGTCAACATCACGGGTCATGAAGAAAATAATGTTTTTTGTTTTGCGGCCTGCGGCGACATATTTCTGGAGCGCCTCAAGGTCGTCAAGACCGTTTATACTGTAGAAGCATCCCTCAATGCCGTCAGCTCCGCTTGAAAAAAGCTGGGTGACTGTTGAGGTAGCGGTATAGTCACCGCTGTAGTTTTCGTTTTCTTCGCTGCCTTGGTACTCGTCCGGAGCCATAAGTCTCGGATAATGGCCGGTGTTGTCTCCCTCACCGATAAGGGTGACAGAGTTGAGCCATCCGCTGAACTGACCGTTATTTTGCAGCTGCACCCATGCGTTGAGCGCGTCAAGAAGACTCGTTGTCGTTATAGCATCTATCTGCGCCGCGTGTTCAAGAGTACAGTAGTAATCGTCATTCTCAAAACCGTAGGTAAAGGATATGATGTCAACCTCCGCGCCGGAGGAAGCACTGTTATATCCGGCGGAGGTGGAATCACTGAGATAGTAGCTGTTTTTTACAACCGAATTACCCAGTATATCGCCGACTATGCCGCCGGCTACACATGTTTCACCTCCAATACAAAGCAATGGGGCGTAGGAAACACAGTTTTCGATAGTCGTGTCGTCAATTCTGCCTGCTATTCCGCCGGTTTCGGATTCAGATCCTATATTTACGTAGGTCCAGCAATTCTTTATCGTACTGCTGTCGGATTTGCCGACGATGCCGCCGCAGTTGAATTCGGCGAGCATAGCGCCTACAACGCCGAGGTTTTTGATAGTCGCACCTCTGATTCTGCCGAACAATCCGACATTATCGCCTTTTTCATTATAGATGTAAAGACCGTAGACGGTGTAGCCGCAGCCGTCAAAGCTGCCGTTAAAGACGTACGATATTGACTGAGTATCCGAAATGTCGAAATCAGAGCCGATCGGCAGCCAGCCCTCGGAGTCGTTGCCGAGATTTTTGACGGATATATCCACATCCTGCGTCAGATAGAAGGTCGCATCCTTTGTGCTGTGATTTTCACTGACGAAAAGCGAAAGCAATTTAAGCTCTTCACCGCTGGATATGCTGTAGTGACCACCGGCAAGGGCGTCTGTGCCGCTTTCATAAAGCTGGGTCATGGTGGAGGTCTCGGCGTACTTGATATTATAGGGATTTGTTTCGTTGTTGACATCGACTTGCGGCTCATCAACACGCTTAACGCCGGAATTGTCACCAGGGTATAAATGTGTCGGGTGGTTGCCCTTAATTCTCGCAATGCCGGCCGCCGAGTCGTCTATCTTCCAGAAACGGTAGGTGGAGTCTATAGCGAGGTAAGTGACCCAATGGTTGAGCACATTGAGAAGCTTTACGCCGGCTGCACTGCCGACGACGACAGATCTTTCAAGTGTGAAATCCGAGCCGTCCTTGCTGAAGGCGACCAGTGCGGTCTGGCTTCCGCTTGATTCACCGCAGCCCTGAGCGCAATCCTTTGTGTAGTAGCAATACTTTATAGTCGTAGAGCTTGTACATGCGCCGACGATGCCTCCGACTTTAGAGCTGCCCGTAATTGTTGCAAAACCAACGCAGTTGAGTATCTGCGCCTGATCTGCCTTGCCGACTATGCCGCCTATGCGGTCCTTAGCGTTCATTTCGCCGTCAAACCAGCAGTTTGAGACAGTACCCGCCGTAAGCTCGCCGACGATGCCGCCGCAGTTATCGCCGCCGGCAATTATTCCGACAAGTCCTACATTCTTGATTATTGCAGCGGCGTTATTGACAAATCCAAACAAGCCGCTCGAATCCTTTGAGCTGTTTATGGCAATACCGCTGAGCACATAGCCCTGACCGTCGAAAATGCCTTGGAATGCGGTGTTGCTGTCGTTGCCGATAGGCTCCCAGCCTTCGGCGGTGTCTGTCACAGTAATATCTGCGTTCTGGAAAAACACAACGCCGTCGGTCTTAAAGCCTTGGTTTACATAATCTCTGAATTGCTTCAGCTCATCGGTACTCGAAATGCTGTAAAAGCCGCCTTCAACAGCGTTTTGCTTCGAATCCGAAAGAGCTGTCATGGAAGCTGTTTCGGTGTAGGTACTATCAACGGGTGCAATATAAGTTGGGTATTCAAGGCTGGGAAACTTGCCGCCAACACGCTGCTGCGCACTTGTTGAGGTGTCAAATACCCATGTGCGATAGTTTAAATCCTTTGCTTGAAGGTCGAGCCATTCATTGAGAAGAGTGAGCAGATTATCAGTCTCCTTATTATCGACCTTTATGGGCTTTTCGGTAAGCACCTCGGTGCTGCTGGTTGAAAAACGGTAAACGGACTGGGTGCTTGTACTGCTCTGACTTCCGATGGCCTTTCCTCCCGAGCAAACCGAATTGTAAGCATAGTAAGAGTATTCGACGACGCTGTTTCCTTTGATGCTGCCTGCTACAGCACCGATGTCGGAGGTTCCTTCTATATAGCCGAAGTTGCAGCAATTTGTGATGGTGCCGTTATTCACATTTGCGGCTATACCGCCGACGGTGTATGTACCCGTAACCTTAACGGCGTTCCAGCAGTTTGCAATTTTTGCACCGTCAAGATTTGCAACTATACCTGCGACATCTGTTTCGCCGTTTACAATACCCTCGACACCGAGGTTTTTTATCTCGGCGGACGAACCGCCGACAAAGCCGAATAATGCTCTGCTGTTTTCCTGTGTGTCGCTTGAAAGCTTGAGTACGGCATAACCGCAGCCGTCAAACACACCGGCAAAGGCACAGGAGGCTGTGACGCCGATAGGTGTCCATGAAACATCGGTCAGCTTAATATCGGAGGTCATGTAGAAGGTGACACCTTCTGTCAGCTTGCCTGCGTTGACGTATTCGGCAAATAGGCTGAGCTCGTCGGCAGTCGAGATGCTGTAGCTGCTTCCGGTCACTGCTTCCTCACCCGAAAGATCGAGCTCAGACATGGTTTTTGCCGGGTCATAGCCACAGGCATCGGCAGCATAGGCGGGAAAAACCGCACTGTTGCAGACAAGCCCGAAAAGCATAATAACCGTTAGAACGGAGCTGATTATCCTTTTAAAATTGTTATTCATGCTAATGCCTCCGAAAGGGTACAAATATACACAATTATGTTACCACACAAATTTCAATTTTTCAATTAAAATAATATTCGACACAACATTATTGAAAACGACAGCCCGATGTGATATAAATACATAAGAATTATAATGTTTTTTTGAGGAAATATAAACGCTTATGTCAAGAATCAGATATCGCCTCGGAATATTTTTATCTGTTGTTTTGATCGTTGCGGGTGCGGTGTATATATACTTCACTCATTATGCGCCGCTCAAACCGGATGCGGACACCGAGGTGACCGTATGGTATGTCAATAACGACAGAATGTGGCAGGGCTTTGCCGGACTTGCTGATAATTATAACAACGGTGAGGGCGGCAAATACGGAATCACTGTTAAGGTCAGGGATTTTAACAGCAGCTCGGAACTCTACAAGGAGCTTGACAAAAGAATAGAAGAAAAAGGAAGCCTGCCCGACATGGTCGTTTGCGATACCGACTATGCCGCTTACATGGATGAAAAGGGAGTCCTTGCCGAAATGAGCTCATATTTCGGGGGCTGGGAGGCGTCCGCTTTTCGCAAGGAAATGGCAGAGGCTGCTTCAAAGAACGGGACACTGGCCTCCCTGCCGGTTGCGGCGGAAACAAATGTTTTTATGGTTAATACCGAGGTGTTCTCGGATATTTCGGCAATATCAAATTTCGAAAAGCTTTGCTCGGTGGCCGATGAGTATTATTCCAGAAACGGCTCCAGTTTCTTCACGATAACCGACTATTCGTTGTTTTTCAGAACTGCGGCTGCTCAGCTCAAGGACGATTTCAGCGCTGTCAGTCCACATGATACAAGCAATAAAAACTGTAAGTACATATATAAGCTGTTGGCTGAGACAGCCTATAACCGGGGATTCGGTGTGGCAGGCGGAGAGGCAACCAAAATGGTCGGTGAGGGAACAATAGCCTGTGCTTTAATCCCATCGTCAGAGGTCATGAGCTGCGCATATGCGCTTGATGCCGATTCAATTGAATTTGCAGCTTATCCCTGCATGAAGGACGGCGAATCGGCTTATGTAGAAAAGGTGACCGGTATTACAATGACCGCCTCCGACAGTAATTCGGAGCGGGCCTCGGCAATGTTCATCCGCTGGTTCACATCTCCGGAGGTCAACGCGCCGTTCGTTGGAGATAGTGGATATATTCCAGCTTCAGGTGCTGCTGTTGATATTTCGGATTATGATATCTATTCGGAGCTTACAGCCGCGATCGCCGAGCGCAGAGATAATTCCGAGTGCTATACTTATGAGGCAAGTGCGGACTACTCTGTCAACAGCAGAGATTTTGACGAAATACTTAATACAATTATGGATTCATTAAACTAAAACAGATATATGAGGTGAATGATATGGACAAATTCAGAGTTTTAGAGATCAAAAAAAGCGTATTCGAGAATAACGACCGTGAAGCTGACAAGTTAAGAGAGGAGCTTAAAAAGGAAAAGACATTTTTGCTCAATCTCATGTCATCTCCCGGTTCGGGTAAAACTACTACCTTGAAGGCTACAATTGCGGCGTTAAAGGATGAAATGCGCATAGGCGTTATGGAAGCCGACATTGATTCTGATGTTGACGCACATACAATTGCCGAGACCGGGGCAAAAGTAATTCAGCTCCACACCGGCGGAATGTGCCATCTTGATGCCGGTATGACAAAGCAGGGGCTTGAAGGACTGGGAACAGAGAATATCGACTTTGCCATTCTTGAAAATGTAGGTAATCTTGTTTGCCCCGCCGAGTTTGACACGGGTGCTGTAAAAAATGCGATGATACTCTCCGTACCCGAGGGTCACGATAAGCCCTTGAAGTACCCTTTGATGTTCTCTATCTGCGATGTACTGCTCGTCAATAAGATTGATGTCATGCCTTACTTTGACTTTGACCTTGAAGCCTGCAAGCAATATGTAACTAAGCTTAACCCCAACATCAAGATTATTCCCATCTCCGCAAGAACGGGAGAGGGCATTGATGAATGGGCAAATTGGATTCGTGAGCAGGTTAAGCAGTGGAATAGCTGAAAAATGAAACCCGACGACAGCTGTCGTCGGGTTTCAGAGCAATGTTACATTATGCGGGGTCGTATGACTTGCTGACCTCGTTGCCGTCTGCATCATAGTCGATACATTCCATGAGTTTGGGATCAACACGGCTTTGTTTTTTTATAGTCATTCCCACGCCCTTATTGTTGAATACCCAGATGTAGTTGTTCCAAACACCGGGGTCTTTCTTCCTGAAAACGGTTGTTTCATTGAGCCTGCAAAACTTTGCCCGACCTTCAGCGGTATCAAGCAGATCACCCTCGCCGGTATAAAACAGCTCATCGTTATAGTGGTAATTATCTTCCTCTTCAATGGATTTTTTTATTTCTTCTCTGGACATTTCAGTACCTCCGGTGCGTTTTTTTAGATTGTAGCACGATATTATAATTGTTTCAAGAACATTTGAAGATTACAGCTTCAACCGGCTGATTTTGCTTTTGTTGACACATGCCTGCCTTTTTTGTTAAAATACAACAAAGAACAAATATACAGACACAATGACTATTGAACAATAATAGCTCACAAGCTATTATTGATTGACTGTTTTGACATTATTCGTTTTGCGTCAGTGTATATAATTGCGGCAGAATTGCCTTGACAGGCTTTCTGCAGAATGATAATTCTTTTATTAAGTTGAGGATAGTTAATTGAATTTTCACGGTTTTTTTGAAGATGGACGGATTGCGGCGACAGAGGCTTGGAACAGCAAAGCCTTTTTCCCGATTCTGTTTGTAATATCGTTGTTTGGACTCGTTAGCGGGACTCAGCTTGTTGTCATGTTTGTGCTTGTAGCGGTATCGGTTTTGCTGCTTGTTTTCTGCGACGACCTTTTGTCGATAGTATGCCCTTTAATGTGCATTTTCCTGCTGTCAACAAAGTATTATACGGATTACACCGCCCTTGTGCCGTATGTGCCTTATGCCGTCGTGCCTTTTGCAATTGCGGTCATGTTTAATCTGATATATTACAGAAGACCCTTTGTGAAGGGCAGATTTGTCCCTCCGCTTTGCGCTGTTTCGGTTGCACTGCTTGTTGGCGGAATCGGCACAATATCGGCGAAGGATTATTTCAGACCCGTGAGCCTTTACTATATGCTCGGGCTCGGCGTGGTAATGCTTTTGCTGTATTTCCTTGCGTCATCAAGACTTGAAAACGAAAGGGAATACGATCGCGTAGAGCGTATGGCGGATATCCTGTACACGGCGGGTCTGCTCGCATCGGCTGTGGTAATAGTGTTCTATGCAGCAAATTATGAACGCTTCATTAAAAGCGGAACGGTGCTGTTTTTTAAGCCGAGAAACTATATTGCCAGCGTCCTTTTAATGACGCTGTCATCATCATGCCTTATGATAGAACGCCGTCGCATTCATCTTTTGGGGTTTGCCGTCATGTGCTTTGCGCTTGTTATGACAGGGTCAAGAAGCGGATTGCTTTTCGGCACAATGACAGGCTTTGTCTGCGGTCTGTATATCTGCTATCTCAGAAGGGAAAGCATCGAGGAGAAAAAATGGTATAATTGGGTGTTTTTGCTTGTAGTTGCCGCCTTGTGCTATATTGGTGTCAAGTACATTCCGGTCTTGTATTCAAGCAGACTCGTCGAGGGCAATTTTATATCTGCAAGCGAGACAAGAGTCAGCTTTATCGAATTGGGTATAAAAGACTTTTTAGATCACCCGTTTAACGGTATCGGTGTCGGCAGTACAAAGAATATCGGTATATTTAAGGCTATCATTCCGGGCAGTCTTGTATTTTATCATAATGTTGCAATTCAGGTTATGGGGTCGATGGGCCTGATAGGAGTAATGGCGTATTGCTGGATATTCGGTGAGCGAATGCGGCTTATTCTCACCAATCTTCGCAGTCCGCTAATAATATTCGGCTTTTCCTATGCCGGCATCCTTGCGATGTCGATGACTAATCCCGGAGTTTTTTGCCCTTTCCCTGAGGCAGCACTATTAATAGTTATGTTCTCAATAGCTGAAAAGGAATCAAAAAAGCAAAGAAAAATAAATATGGTGGAGGAGACTGTATGAAAAAGCTTGTAAGCATTATGCTGGTGCTTGTCCTGCTTGTTTCCCTTGTGCCGTTGTCGGTTTTAGCGGAAGGAAATGAGTATGATACTATCACCGGCAGTATCATGTTTAATGCCGGACATGATGACATGGAGACGGACCACCCGTGTCCGTTCACCTACAGCGATGAGTATTTTACCGGATCGGGTTATACCTACAGGCAGGACCTTGCAACCGTTACCATGGCGATGTGCCTTGCATCGGGCAATGTCGCAGATCCGTCCAGGTACAAGGAAGGCCCTGCAAATCTGATCGATTTCTTTGATCAGATCGGCTTTAAGGATTTTGAAGCCAATAAGGACTTTACCGAAAGACCCGGCAGAAACACTTTCGGTGTAGGTATCGCAAATAAGGAGCTCTACATAGACGGCGAAAAGTGCACTGTTATCGGCATCGGCCTGCGCGGCTGCGGTTATTATGCCGAGTGGGCAGGCGATCTGAATGTCGGACTTGAGGGTGACCATGCAGGATTTGCTGTTTGCCGCGA
>SAMEA3663260__coassemble_313_pt1 | contig 14705 bp, 13 predicted proteins | sample SAMEA3663260__metabat2_low_PE_022 | metagenome-assembled genome bin SAMEA3663260 (sample SAMEA3663260) | pig gut metagenome | biome: pig gut; feature: pig-associated habitat; material: faeces | place: China | collected 2013
CGGCGCGTACAACCGGAGGCTTATCCCACCTGCGTCCAACTCTGTATCGTGGGAGATGTACATCAGCCGCACTCCGTTTTCATGGGCAGCATCTACCAGGTCGGCAAGCTTCCCGTCAGTAATATAGTCAACATACCCGGGCAAAATCAGAGTTTCTACCTGCATGGTATTCATAAGTCTTGCCGCTCCGCTAATGTGGTCGGAATGCAGATGTGTAAGCACAAGGCAATCGATTTTCGTTCTCCCTCTGCCTCGCAGGTATTTTGCCGCTTCGCTGCCGGCATTTGTAAATGTTCCTTTACTTCCACAGTCAACAACCACGGTATGCCTGCCCTCGGTCAGTGCAATACATTGTCCGCTGCCGACATCCATAACGCCAAGTGTTCCGCTGTCTGCAAGCATATCCGCCCTTGTCTTTGCAAATACACATACAAGTGCAAGTGCGCATAGGACTGTAGGTATCAATGGGCTTATTCTTTTGCCCTTTTTGCGGCATATCAGCCACACGGCAAAAACGGCATAGACTAACACTATCCACAAAACGGCATACAAATTCTCGGTATAGACGGTCGAAAATGAAAGTCGGGCAACAGTTTTGACCACAAATGCAATATATCGTACAAGATACGACAGCAATCCCGCGAAAAATGTCGCGGTGAGCTTTGTCAGAAAACTCAAGATACACAGTGCATAACCGCCTACAAACAAAATAGATACCGCCCACAGGCAGAGTATATTCGTTATCGGCATGAGCAGCGAAACATAACCGAAATGCACAGCGATGAGCGGTATGGAAAAAACAGTGACGCTCAGCGAGCTCGACAGCGAGCCTATAATATACCGTCTGATGCTGCCTCTGCCCGGTGTGAGCTTATCGAGGTATTCGTATATCGGCTGAGCAAAAAGATAGATTCCTGCCATCGCCGCAAAGGACAACTGAAGCGAAACGCTTCCTGCAGCAAAGGGGTTCGCGGCAAGAATGAGTGCTAAGGCAAAGCAAAGCGAGGTCGTTCGATCGTTCTCCCTGCCTAATACGGGTGCCATGAGAAAGACGGATAGCATTATTCCCGCTCTCACCGCAGATGGCGATGAGCCCGACATAACGACAAATGTCCAAATCAGCAGCAGGCACAGAACCGAGGTGTGTCTGTTCTTGCCAAAGACAAGCTGCAAAAGCGCAACAAGAAACGATACATGCATTCCCGAAACGGCTACGACATGGGCAAGGCCCGACACACCCATTGCGGAATGAAGAGCTTCATCTTTATAGTAATCATTCCTGTCGCCGGTCAAAAGCGCAAGCATGAACGGTGACGCGTTCTGCGGAAATACATCCTTGATTTGAGTGCGCAGGACATGGCCGAGCTCCTGCGGCAAAAATGCCAACGAATTGTCGCCGCCTGAAACAAGCCTTGATTCTTCAATGTTTCCGTTTAAGTAAATTCCGTCAGATATGTAATTGTCATTTTCTTCGCCGTACTTCTCTACCGCTGAACGAAAGCGAATCTCAGCACGAAGAACATCTCCGGGCTTCACAGCCGAAAGACAGTCGTTATATGCAAACAGCGCCGCCTTGACCTGCGGCAGCTCCTCATCCGTCAGCTTAACATATATACGGCTGCTGTAATCGTAGCGTGTGGGATATTCAAGTACCTGCACATGAACAGTCATGGTCCTGCCGACAAGTTTTTCACACGATGAGACTGTGTTATCGTAATGGTATTTATATCCGCAAAAGCCTATGGCGGCGGCAAGTGCCGCCAGCAAAACGCGCTTTCTTGTATTTCCATTTAGAAGCAGACTGCACAAAGCCAGGCCTATCGAAGCTGCGGCGGTAGGAAGAAGATAATTATATGGCAATATATAGTGCGCTGCAAATACGGAAATACAATATCCGATAGAAAGGGCGGCCAGCTTCCTGACGCTCCTCATGTCTATGTCTCCACTGCTGCTTTATCTAATCATAAAAAAGCAGAAAGTCAAAGGGCTTTCTGCTTTTTTTGTATTTTACGCCATCGTCTCGTCGAGTTTCTTGCCGCCGAGAATATGGAAATGCAGGTGCTTTACAGTCTGACCGCCGTCGGCACCGCAATTGTTGACGACGCGGTAGCCGTTTGTGAGTCCCTCTGCCTTTGCTATCTTTGCAACCGCCTCAAAGCACTTTGCAACGAGCATGGAGTTAGTCTCATCTATCTTATCGGCGCAGCAGATGTGCTCCTTGGGCAGTACAAGAACATGCACGGGTGCCTGAGGATTTATATCGCGGAAAGCGAAGACATATTCGTCCTCATAGACCTTGGTCGAGGGTATCTCCCCTGCTATTATCTTGCAAAACAGACAATCGTTCATGGCTTCTCCTTTCAATCAAATACCAAGCTTTTCGGCAACAAAATCGTCAACAACCGCAAGGGCATTATCGGTTTTAAGAACATCGCTTCCGCCGCCCATTGCCGAATCTGGCTTTCCGCCGCCCTTACCTCCTGCTACGGCGGATACGGCGCGAACAAGCTCACCGGCCTTTATCCCCTGTGCAACGGCATCCTTGCCGCAGGAAGCGACAAAGGTCACCTTGGACTCGGTTGCGGTTGCAAGAACTGCAACCACCTTAGGATCCTTATCGCGCAGGAAATCGCCTATCTTTCTTAGGTCGTTTGCGTCAAGGTCGGTGCGTGTGGCTGTCAGCACACTCAAACCGCCTATCTGCTTTGCTGCAAACAGGAAGCGTTCAACATCACCGTACAGGAGCTTATCCTTAAGACGCTCGACATTCTGACGCATTTCCTTCATTTCGGACATAAAGCCTTCTGTCTTTGCAATAAGCTCGGAGGGCTTGGTCTTGAGTAGCTCGGCGGCTTTTGCAAGCTTGAGGTTCGCCTCATTTGCCATGCGCAGAAACTCTTTACCGGTGACGGCTTCGATCCTGCGAACGCCGCTTGCAATGGAGCTTTCGCTTAGAATATGGAAAGGTCCGACCTTTGCGGTGTTATCAAGATGAGTGCCGCCGCACAGCTCCATGCTGTAATCGCCCATTGTGACGACTCTGACAACATCGCCGTACTTTTCACCGAAAAGCGCGGTTGCACCGAGGCTTTTTGCCTCGTCAATGCTCATTTCCTTTATGCTGATATCCATGCCCTCAAGGATAGCTTCGTTAACTGAATTTTCAACCCTTGTCAGTTCCTCGGGAGTGAGGGCATTGAAGTGGGTGAAGTCAAAGCGCAGTTTGTCGGCATCGACAAGAGAGCCTGCCTGATGGACATGATCGCCCAGCACCTCGCGCAGCGCACTGTGCAGAAGATGCGTTGCCGAGTGAGCTCTCGATATTGCCTTGCGGCGGTCTGTATCAATGCTCGCAACGACCTCATCTCCGACATTCAAACTACCGGACTTCATAACGCCGTAGTGCAGGTACTTATTGCCCTTGTCCTTCTTAACATTGGTGACCTCAAATCGGGTGAACTTACCCTCGGTTATATCGTCAAGACAGAAGCCGATATCGCCTTGATCGGCAAGCTGACCGCCCATCTCGGCATAGAATGGGGTCTTATCGAGAACGACTATGCCCTCGCAGCCCTCGGGGATCCCGGAGGCAAGCTCATCGGCATATACAAGTGCAAGGACTTTTGCCGAACCCGTGGTCTTGTCGTAGCCGATAAACTCTGTGGGAGTGGTGTCAAGCCCGAGATCGATGCCTGCCCAGCCGAGGTCGCCGAGAGCCTCGCGAGCCTTTCTTGCGCGAACTCTCTGCTCCTGCATGAGACGCTCAAACTCATTTGTATCGAGCGTCATGCCCTCGTCCTCGACCATTTCGGAGGTGAGATCAACCGGGAAACCGTAGGTATCGTAAAGCTTGAAGGCGTCTGAACCGGAAAACACTTTCTCGCCCTTTGCCTTATGCTCAGCAAGGATGGAGGCGAAAATCTGCATACCGGAGTCGATGGTCTTTGCAAAGTTTTCCTCCTCGCTCTTGATGACGCGGGTAATGTACTCCTGCTTCTCGCGAAGCTCGGGATACTGGCATTCGTTTTCGTGGATAACAGTGTCAACAATCTCATACAAGAATGGCTTATTCACGCCGAGCAGCTTACCGTGGCGTGCAGCTCTGCGCAGAAGCCGGCGCAGGACATAGCCTCTGCCCTCGTTTGAGGGCAGAACACCGTCGCAAATCATAAAGGTTGCACTGCGAATGTGGTCGGTGATGACGCGCAGGGAGACATCCATCTTTGCGGTCTTGCCGTAGAATGCTCCGGTTATCTCGGAGACCTTGTGGGTGATGTTCATGACGGTGTCAACATCAAACAGCGAGTCAACACCCTGGCAGACAACGGCAAGACGCTCAAGTCCCATGCCGGTATCGATGTTTTTCTGGATAAGGTCGGAATAGTGACCCTCGCCGTCATTATCAAACTGGCTGAAAACATTGTTCCAGACCTCGATATAGCGGTCGCAATCGCAGCCGACGGTGCAGTCGGGCTTGCCGCAGCCGTATTTCTCGCCGCGGTCATAGTAAATCTCCGAGCAGGGACCGCAGGGGCCGGAGCCGTGCTCCCAGAAGTTATCCTCCTTGCCGAAGCGGAAGATGCGCTCGGCGGGAATACCGATCTGCTTGTTCCAGATCTCCCATGCCTCGTCGTCATCGACATAGACGGAGGGATACAGTCTGTCAGGGTCTATGCCGACCCAGTCGGGACTGGTCAGGAACTCCCAGCTGAATGCAATTGCTTCCTTCTTGAAGTAATCACCGAAGGAGAAGTTTCCGAGCATCTCAAAATAAGTGCCGTGGCGTGCGGTTTTACCGATGTTTTCGATATCGCCGGTACGAATGCACTTCTGGCAGGTGCACACTCTCTTGCTGGGAGGAACCTGCTCGCCCTTGAAATAGGGCTTCATGGGTGCCATGCCGGAATTTATGAGCAAAAGGCTCGCATCGTTATGCGGTATCAGCGAAAAACTTGGTAAACGCTTATGGCCCTTGCTTTCAAAAAACGAGAGAAACATCTCTCTTAATTCGTTTAGTCCAAATGCTTTCATATATCTCCTCCTACTTTATCCTTCTGAGTATAGACAGCGCGCTGCACTTTACAGGCAGGCGCATTTTAAACTTCATCATCGCATGAGGTGTCGCTTCGATAGGCTCAAGGTTTTCGTCAAAAAGCTCCGTGACCGTAAACGCAACGGGTTCACCCTCGTTTGTTAAAAGCTCTACCGTGTCGCCCACGCAGAAGCGGTTGCGCTGCGTCAAGAGTGCATTGCCCTCATCATCGCAGGCTTCAACAACCGCGCATACATAGGCATCTGAAAAATAGCTTGCCTCCGCGTAATGCTGACCCGGATCGCCGTAGTAAAAACCGGTGCAATAGGGTCTGTGGCTGACCTTGTTAAGCTCGTCTATCCAAACCTGCGGAAGAGGCTCACCCTTTACCGCATAGTCTATCGCGTGGCGGTAGGCATTGGTGACGGCGGCGGCATAGTACGCCGACTTCATCCTGCCCTCTATCTTGAAGCTCGTCACCCCGGCATCTATAAGCTCCGGGATATGCTCTATCATGCACATATCGCGGGAATTCATGATGTGCGTCCCATTATCCTCGCTTATCTCAAAATACTCACCGGGTCTTTTTTCCTCGACAAGGTGGTACTTCCAGCGGCAGGGCTGGGCGCAGGCTCCGCGATTTGCGTCTCTGCCGGTCAAATAGTTTGACAGCAGGCAGCGTCCGGAAAACGAAACGCACATAGCACCGTGGACAAACGCTTCAATCTCAAGCTCTTTGGGGGTGTTTGCCCGTATCTTGCAGATATCCTCCATGGGCGTTTCGCGGGCCAGCACAACGCGGTCGGCCCCCATGTCATGCAAAACATTGGCGGTCGCGCTGTTAATTACGCCGAGCTGGGTGCTGACATGACGCGACACCGTGGGTGCATATTTTTTTGCGGCCGCCATTACACCGAGGTCTGCGATGATAAACGCATCAACGCCCGCATCCTGTGCCTGCTCAAGAAACACGGGCAGGTAGGCAAGCTCATTTTCCCTCGGGAGGGTGTTGCAGGTCATATGTACCGTCGCGCCCTTATTATGCGCAAGCCTTACGGCTTTTGCAAGCTCGGGAAATGTGAAATTGCCTGCCGCGGCACGCATACCGAACATTGTTCCGGCAAGGTAAACGGCATCCGCGCCGTAGTGGAGCGCCATATCAAGACGCTCCATGTCCCCGGCGGGGGCAAGTAATTCAAGCTTCCGTTTAATCATAATCCTGCTTTGCAACAAAGGCTTCAAACGCACTGCTGCTTGTGAAATATTCGTGGCTGCCGGTGGACGAATTGAGCGCATAGTACATATAATTCGTCTTATCCGGCTTGAGTGCCGCCTTGATCGACGCTATGCCCGGCGAGCATATGGGTGTGGGAGGAAGTCCTTTGTTTATACGGGTGTTGTAAGGCGAATCCTTTTGGAGCATATCCTTGGTGGGTGCGCCCTCGTGGTCGGGGTACTCGTACAGCGAGGTAGCATCAACCTGAAGCGGCCAATCCTCCTTGATGCGGTTGTAGATTACGGATGCGACCTTATAGCGGTCGGCATTGTCGGACGCTTCCTTCTCAATCATCGACGCGATGGTGATGATCTGGCGCATACTGTAGCCGCTTTCCTGCTGCCATTCGAGCATTTCCGCCGTCATCTTGTAATGGAAGGTCTCAAGCAGCTTGTTTATCGCACTGGAGGCCGGCATACCCTCGTAAAACTCATAGGTATCCGGGAACAGGAAGCCCTCAAGTCGGCTTGCATCGCCCTTTTCCATCCCTTTGAGGAAGGAATAGTTAAAGGTCGCGTTCGCCGCCGCATCCATAAGCTCGTCATAGTCGCATACTCCCTCTGCATCGAGCTTTTTGAAGATATCGTGCATGGTATAGCCCTCGGGGAAGGTTATCTTGAGAGCGACCATTGCACCGGAGCCGGTCTGCATTTTCATGACAAGTGCGCGGTAATCGTAGCTGGACTTAAGCTCGTATGTGCCGGGGTCAAGCTTTTCATCGGCATTTGAGAAGCCACAGTAGAGTTTAAACAGCCACTTATATTTGATAATTCCGGCCTCCTTGAGTTTGTCGGCAACATAGCCGATGTCGGCGGTGTGGGTCTTTTTCGTGACCTCCTTACCGTCCTCATCCTTTTCCTTTTTCTCGGAATACTCAAAGGAGTCCTTCGCAAGAACGACCGTCGCCTCAACATTATCGGACTTTAGCGCGAGTACATCTGTCGCTGCCGACCACGCAAGGCACGCCAAAATGACGCTTACACTGACAACGAAAATGAAATACATAAGTCCGCTGAACCTCGTCTTCTTACCGGTATTGTTTACCGGGGTCTGAGCATGACCGGTCTCGGAGGACATCTTGACATTCATTTTGCCGCTTGCATCCTTCTTTTCTTTATCAAACTTGTTTTCGTTCATAGGGTTCCCCTTCTTACGGTCACAGCAGGTTTTACTCACTGTAACCGATAATTACTGATTTGCATATTATGTTTCAGACACAGGTTTTCTGTGTATTGGCTTCTGATTTGTCGCGTCAAAATGTCCGCCGCACCGGATACCGACCACGGAATTTTTTGTGCGGAGAAAGGTCTATACTATGTTCTGCAACGGAAATAACAGCTGCATCTGGATAATCATTATCCTTCTCATTCTGTTCTGCGGCTGCGGCAACGGCTGCGGCTGCGCAACTAACGACACCGGCTGCGGCTGTGGCTGCGGCTGCAACTAAGCCACAATACCGAGGTCCCTTCGGGGACCTCTTTCTATTCCGTTAAAACCATTCTGACCTTGATATCACTCGGCTCCGTCGGGAGACATTTTTCGAGCAAAAGCATTCTGCAAGGGCAGACAGTGAAGCATTCGATTTCGGACAGATAACGGTCATAGTACCCTGCTCCGTGCCCGAGACGACTCCCCTGCTCATCACAGCAAAGCGCAGGGATTATCATAATATCTCCTTGCTCCGGTATTAGCCCGGGTGTGCCGCATTCCGGCTCGGGAATGTTGAATTTGCCCGGCTTCAGACCGTTTAACCCGAAAACTTCTCTGAAGCTCATGTGAAACCCGTCACCGCACACAGGGAGCGCAACCTGCTTTCCGACGGAAAGTGCATGGGCTATTATTCCCTGAGTTGCAACCTCTCTGCCGACGCTGTAATAGGCAAAAACGCGCTTTGCGGCAATGTATTCCGGTATTTTTAGCATTTTTGCTTCTATTTCGGCATTGCTCGCGGCAATATAGCTTTCAGGCAGATTCTCAAGCTCAATGCGTTTTTTTGTTCGGAGCTGCTTCTTCTGCTTCGCAATGTCATAGTGCTGATTTGATGATGGAATATATCTCCTCATGCTTGTCCTCTATGCTGCGCTCAACTCCGTCGGTCTTAAACGTAATCCTCGTCCAGCCGTAATAATCCGCCGCCTTATCGGCAACTCTCAGGCAGTTTTCGAGGTACTTTATATCCTTCTCGTGGATATCGGCACCGGTGTTGGTCTTTTCCTGCCGGTGGTGCATTCTCGCAAGTGAGGTCTCGATATCAACATCAAGGTATATGACCAAATCAGGCACAGGCAGTCCCATTTTTACATATTCAAGGTCGTACAGCCACTTGAAGAATGCTTCAAGCTCCCCGTCGGGCAGCTTTGCTCCCTGATGCACGGCGTTGGAGGTTGTGTATCTGTCGGAAAGAATGAAGCCGCCGTCATTGTATATCTTTCCCCAATCCTTGCGATATGAGGCAAAACGGTCAACGCTGAAAAAGGTTGATGCGGTATAGGCATTGACATCAGCGGGATTTTCGCCGAACTCGCCGCCGAGGTACATACGGATAAGTGCCGAGCTTTCGTTATCGTATCTCGGGAAAACAATGTGGTTATATGCAATACCCTCATTTTCCAATCTTTCGCATACTCGCCTGTAGTGAGCGGATTTGCCGCTGCCGTCTATGCCCTCAAATACTATGAGCTTTCCTTTTTTCATGAGCTTAAATTTCCAATCTCTTCCGCCACGCTTTTATGATAAACTGCGGAATTCTTTTTATCTTTCTAAATCGCTTCGGCTCCTCAAAGCAGCGGTAAAGCCACTCGAGCTTGAGCTTCTGCCATATCAGCGGGGCTCGTTTTACCTGCCCCGAAAAAACATCTATCGTGCCGCCGAGACCTGCCATCAGTCCGGCATCGAGCTTCGCGGCATGCTTTGCCATCCACAGCTCCTGCTTAGGCACTCCGAGGCAAACCATGACAAAATCCGGTTTTGCGGCATTTATCTTTGAAACTACCGCACCGTCGTCATTGCCGTAACCGTCGTTTGTGCCGCATATCACAAGTCCCGGGAAACGCTGCTTCATGCGCTCGGCTGCTTTCTCGGCAACTCCCGGTCTTGCTCCGTATAGAAACACCGAGCCGCCTCGGGAGGCAAGCCGTTTTATTATCTCGGTCGCCGCGTCAATTCCCGGCATATGCTCCCTGAGCGGAGTTCCGAGTATTCTCGCCGCCTGCATTACCCCGACGCCGTCCGGAATGACAAGATCGGCATTCTCGATCGCCTTACTGACCTTCGGATCATCCCACGCTGCCATGACAATCTCGGGATTCGGCGTGACCATGTATGCGCAGCGGTGCTCACTTATCAGGCTTAACGCCTTATCGACCGCTTCACTAAGTGTCAGGTTGTCAATACCGACTCCAAGAACATTTACTCTGTTCAAATTTGGCTGAACACCTTTCCTATTTTTTCATTGATAACAAGATCAGCCTCGCTGTCATACGGGGTGCTGCTCAAGTTGACCAGCGCAAGCTTATTTCCGCGGTAATAGTTTATAAGCCCCGCAGCAGGGTACACATTCAGCGAGGTGCCGCCTATTATGAGGACCTCCGCCTCGGATATACATTTTATGGCCTCGTTTACTGTTCTGTCATCAAGCGGCTCTTCATAAAGCACGATATCCGGCCTTATTACGCCGCCGCATATACATCTGGGCACACCCTCGCCGTGGTTCATTTTATCCGCGGGATATGGTCTGCCGCAGCTTGAGCAATAGCTTCTCAAAATGCTTCCGTGCAGCTCAAGCACCTTTTTGCTGCCCGCCGCCTGATGCAGTCCGTCGATATTCTGTGTGACAACCGCTTTGAGTTTACCCTGCCTTTCAAGCTCGGCAAGCTTAAGATGCGCCGCATTGGGCCTGACATTCTCAATAACAAGCTTTTCCCTGTGGAATTTATAGTATTCCTCGGGATTTCTGACGAAAAATGTATGGCTCAAAATGGTCTCGGGAGGATATTTATACTTCTGATTGTACAAGCCGTCAACACTGCGAAAATCGGGTATGCCGCTTTCGGTGGACACGCCTGCGCCGCCGAAAAAGACGACGTTGTCGCTTTCGTCTATCCATTTTTTCAGTGTTAATATCTTCTCATCCATTGTAACCACTTCTTTACATAGATTATCAGTTTATTATACTACACATGGGTTTCCTAAGCAAGTAAATATTCGTCGATTATTTGAGCTATCGGCTCATTATTGCAGTCGGGTGCAATGACATCAGCCATTATCTTTACGCGCTTTGTTGCATTTGCCGTTGCAACCTTTAATCCGGCACACGCAAGCATCGGCTCATCGTTTTCCGAGTCACCGGCTGCTATGCACTCGGACATTGATATTCCAAGCCTTGAGCACAGCACTTTAAGCCCCTCGGCTTTGCTGACGCCGCTCGCATTTATCTCCAGAGAATGCTCCGTCACGCAGGTGAAGGTCACGGGAAGCTCACGCAGAGCATCAAGCACCTCGAAGGCTTCATAGTCATTTGCGAAAAACAAATTGAGCTTTTCAATGGGTTTCGGGTCTTCCATGTAGTAATTAAAAGCATCGTCAACGATATTCATACATTTGCGGTAGATCGGCTCGTACGCTTTAAGCCCGAAATCGGCGCAGTTATCCACACACCAACGCGTTCCGTAGCTTTTATCATCCATGAACATGACAGGCATCACATAACGACCGCTTGACTGCGCTATGATGTATTTAACCGTTTCCGGCTCAATGGTCTTATACAGCAGCTTTTCACCTGTTTTAAGATCCATAACCGATGCTCCGCTTGAGGTCACGGCATATCTCATGCCGCTAACCATGTCGATGTACGGTCTTATAAGGCTTATGCTTCTGCCTGTTGAAAATACTACCGTTTTCCCGTTTGCTATTGCTCTTTCCATAGCCTCGACAGTGCGTGGGCCAAGCTCCTTCGAGTCGCTCAACGCCGTGCCGTCCATGTCGGCGGCAAGGAGTTTATATTCCATTGTCATTTCCCTCCGCTTCTCGCGTAATAGAAGATGTACTGCTGGGCAAGTCCTGCGTATTCTCCCAAGCTCGCCGGGTCAAAGTCCGGCGGAAAGTTTTCCCTTAATGCGCGCTTCATCCAAACATCTATCGGAAAAGCCTCCATATGGTTTAGCCCGAACAGCACAACGCAGTTCGCGACCTTTTCGCCAATGCCGCGTATCTGCCGCAAAGTTTTAATCGCCTCGCGGTAATCGCAGACTTTTAAGGTATCGAGGTCAAGCTCGCCGCTTGCGACGGCCTTTGCTGCGTTTATGATATACTCCGCTCTGTAACCTGCTCTGATAACCGCAAGGTCTGCAGGCTCAAGCTCTGCCAAACGAGCGGCACTCGGAAAGCTGTAATATATATTGCCGTTTGCCTCAATTTTTTCCCCGAAGCCTTCGCACAGGCGTTCAACTATCCCCTTTATGCGCGTAATGTTATTGCACTGGGAGATTATAAACGAACAAAGTGCCTCCCAGCTGTCCTGACGCAAAATTCGTATGCCCATGCCGTACTCAACGCATTTGCGCAGGTAGTCGCCGGCAAAGGCTGCGCTTACGGCGGCGTAATCCGTATCAAGGTCAAAATAATCAGACCACAGCTCCGACGGTGCTTCAGATGTTATGTAAACCTCTCCGTTCTCCACTGAGACCTCCGCAAGGTATTTGCCCACGATGCCGGTGTATATGCCCTTTTCGCTGCAGTTCCAACGAAAGCACTGACCGCATTCAAAGGTTTTCTCAATATCAAGGCTCTTTGCGTCACACAGCTTTATCTTCATTTTACACCTCTGATTTTTAGTGCCTCTATTATAATATATCCTCATTTGTTTTTCAATCGGCTTGCTTATCGGGGCGAAATATGCAATAATGTTTGTAACTGTTAACAGGAGATTTGATATGGACTATTTGAGCGAATACAAATCAAAGCTTTGCACCGCCAAGGAAGCTGTTAAATGCGTTAAAAGCGGCGATTGGGTGGAATACACCTCCAATCTCGGCTACCCTCCCACGCTCGACAAAGCTCTCTCCGAAAGGCGGGATGAGCTGCGCAATGTCAAGATAAGGGGTGACCTGCTGTTCGGGCCGATTCATGTTGCCGAGTGCGACCCGACGCTGGAGCATTTTGTTTACAACACCTGGCACTGCTCAGGCTATGAGCGCAGACTCTGCGACAGGAACCGTGCGTTTTTCACGCCGATGATTTTTAGAAATCTAAGCTGGTACTATAAGAATTTTCTTGAAGCGGATGTCTGCATGGTGACCGTTGCGCCGATGGATAAGCACGGTTATTTCAGCTTCGGTTGTGCCTGCGGCCTGTCAAAGTGTATTGCCGGCAAAAGCAAAATCGTGATAGTCGAGGTCAATGAGAATATGCCGCGCATTCTCGGCGGTTTTGATGAGGCGATACATATCTCTGAGGTAGATTTTATCGTTGAGAGTGATAATCCGCCGCTCTACGAGATGCCGAATCCTGCACCCACCGATGAGGACAGGTGTATTGCGTCTTATATCCTGCCGCACATTGTTGACGGTGCGACCGTTCAGCTCGGTATCGGCGGTATGCCAAACGCACTCGGCGAGCTTATAGCAAAATCCGATCTCAAGGATCTCGGTATGCACACCGAGCTTTGCTCCGACGGCTACCTTGCCATGTTCAAGGAGGGCAAGCTCACAAACCGCAAAAAGACGATGAACCGGGACAAGGGAGTTTTAGGCCTTGCCATCGGCAGTCGTGAGCTGTACGACTGGGTTGATGATAACCCCGGTATCGCAGGCTATCCCCTTTCCTATGTCAACGACCCGCAGGTCATCGCGCAGCATGATAACATGATATCCATTAACGGCTGTCTTTCCGCCGATCTCTACGGTCAGGTGTGCTCGGAAAGCGTCGGCACACGGCAGATAAGCGGTACCGGCGGTCAGCTTGATTTTCTCACCGGTGCGTCACAGAGCCGCGGCGGCAAAGCGTTTTTGTGCATGACGAGCAGCTTTAAGACCAAAGACGGCGAGCTTAAAAGCCGCATAGTGCCGACCTTCAACGGTGATATTATAACCACGCCGAGAAGCCAGGCATATTTCATTGCAACGGAATACGGCGTTGTCAATCTTGCAGGCCGCTCGACATGGGAGCGCGCCGACGCACTGATAAGCATTGCACATCCCGATTTCAGGGACGAACTGATTAAAGCGGCGGAAAAGCAGAAAATCTGGCTGCCGTCAAACAAGAGGTAGATCATGACTGAAAGCATTTTATTCAAAGGCAGACCCGATGATTTTGCCGAGCGTCTGCCGAAGGAGCAACGTTGCTATGAGCTGCTTGATGAACTTGGCATAGAGTATTGGCATGTTAACCACGAACACGCAGACACCATTGAGGCTTGCCATGAAATTGAGAAAACCCTCGGTGCAAGCATTTGCAAAAACCTGTTTCTGACTAACCGTCAGCAGACGGATTTTTATCTGCTGCTTATGCCCGGTGACAAGCCCTTTAAGACAAGGCTGCTTTCAAAGCAGATTGGCTCGGCACGCTTGAGCTTCGGCAGTGCGGAGCATATGGAAAAGCATCTTGACATCACCCCGGGCTCTGTGAGTGTGCTTGGGCTTTTGAATGACAAGGAACAGGCAGTAAAGCTCCTTATTGACGCAGACCTGCTCAAGGATGATTTCATCGGCTGCCATCCGTGCATAAACACCTCCACACTGAAATTTAAGCTCTCGGACCTGACAGGCAAGCTTTTGCCTGCTATGGGACATGATATGACGATAGTTGAGCTGCCATGGGAGGTAGACTGATGAAGATCGGCATTTTATGCGCCTGTGCGCCGGAATTTGAGCCGTATAAATCAGCTCTCGGCGGCGAGGAAAAAGCCGCCTGCGGTGCAAAATACATTGAAGGAAGCCTGTGCGGCAAGGAAACAGCCGTGTTATTTTGCGGAATCGGCAAGGTTAACGCCGCAATAGGCACATCGACGCTTATACGCACTCTAAGCTGTGACCGCATTATTATGTCCGGTGCGGCCGGCGCTATCGCAAAGGGTCTGCACATCGGCGACTGTGTTATGATAACAGATTGCATCTATCACGACCTTGACAGTCAGCTCATTATCGACTACCACCCCGACAAAATCAAGCCGGATTTTGTCTGCGCAGAAGATGTTGTTAATATTGGCAAAAGCTGCGGAATGATTTGCGGCAGAACGGTTACGGGTGATGTGTTCATCGCCGGGGACGGTCGTAAGAGCATTATCGAGAGGTTTGACCCGCTGTGCTGCGATATGGAAACCGCTGCGGCGGCTCATGCCTGCTTCCTGCTCGGTGTGCCTTTTAACTGTATTCGTGCCATATCCGATACCGAGGACGAGGC
>SAMEA3663260__coassemble_323_pt1 | contig 14565 bp, 13 predicted proteins | sample SAMEA3663260__metabat2_low_PE_022 | metagenome-assembled genome bin SAMEA3663260 (sample SAMEA3663260) | pig gut metagenome | biome: pig gut; feature: pig-associated habitat; material: faeces | place: China | collected 2013
AATAACAGCGTTTTGCACCTTTTCGCGTTTCTTTGCCACATTTACGCACCGTTATACTGCTCTTTTACACGAATACAGTCACCTTCGGGTGGCTGTATTTTTTGGCTCTATAATGAACGAAACGATATACGGTTCGTTCATTTTCGTTTCCCATGCGATGCACCGACAAGGGGCTTTTTGCGAGAAATTTTGCATTTTACATGGATTTTACAAATACCGTCTGTCCATTTTTACAATTTCGGGGTATTATAAAATCAAATGAAACACAAGGGAGGCAATACCGTGATTTACTGCGTTGAGGATGAGGGCAGCATCCGCGATCTGATGCTGTACACCTTGAACATGGCCGGCTTCGAGGCACAGGGCTTTGCAAGCAGCGATCCGTTTTGGGACGCAATGAAAAGTAATCGCCCGGAGCTTATCGTGCTTGACATTATGCTGCCCGGAGAGGACGGCATTACCATTTTGCGCAAGCTGCGCTCCTCCCCCGTTACCGCCGACATCCCCGTTATAATGGCAACCGCCAAGGGCAGCGAGTATGACAGAGTAGTAGGACTTGACCTCGGCGCAGATGACTACCTGTCAAAGCCCTTCGGAATGATGGAAATGGTGTCTCGCATAAAGGCGGTCCTTCGCAGGACACAGCCCAAGAGTGCGTCCTGTGTTTTGAAGCTGGGCAATATATCACTCGACCCCGACAGACACAGCGTTACCGCTTCCGGTCGCGAGGTCGTGCTGACCTTGAAGGAATACGACCTGCTAAAGCTCCTGCTGGAGCATCCCGGGCAGGTGTTTACAAGAGAAGGCCTGCTGTCCACGGTCTGGGGTTCCGATTTCATCGGCGAAAGCAGGACGGTCGATGTGCACATCGGCACTTTGCGCACAAAGTTGGGTGACGCCGGCAGGCAGATACACACGGTGCGCGGCGTGGGCTACAAGATCGAGGAGTGACTATGAGCAAGAAAATATTCAATTCAATATGGCTCGTTGCACTGGCGGTGCTGCTCGCGTCGCTGGTGTTCATCATGGGCGTGACTTACAGCTACTTTTCCGGAGTGCAGGCATCGCAGCTTCGCATAGAAACGGAGCTTGCGGCAAGGGGCGTCTCGCTCAACGGGTCGGACTACTTTGACGGCTTGAGTCAAAGCGATTACCGCATCACCTGGATTGACAAGGACGGCACGGTGCTATACGACAGCAAGGCAGAGTATTCCGAAATGAAAAACCATCTGGAGCGTGACGAGGTAAAGCAGGCACTCGAGACCGGATTCGGCGAAAGCAGCCGCTATTCCGAAACGCTGTCGGAAAGGCTGCTTTATGCCGCACAGCTTCTGCCCGACGGAACTGTGATACGCTTATCGAGCGTGCACAACACGGTGTGGACGCTGCTGCTCGGCTTTGCCCAGCCCATCGCAATAGTCGCACTGCTTGCACTTGCGCTGAGCTTTGTGCTTGCCTCGAGAGCTTCCAAAAAAATCGTCGAGCCCATTAACGGAATTAACCCCGATAAGCCCTCGGACTACATCGGCAGAAAGGACTATACGGAGATAGAGCCGCTGCTGCTGAAAATGCGCGCACAGCAGGCGGAGATAGCGAAAAATCAAGCCGAGCTTGAGAAAACCTCGCAGATAAGGCAGGAGTTCACCGCCAACGCCTCCCACGAGCTGAAAACGCCGCTGCACGCAATTTCCGGCTACGCGGAGCTTCTGGAAAACGGCATGGTCAAGCAGTCCGACATCCGTCCCTTTGCCGGAAAGATACGCCTTGAGGCTCAGCGCATGACGCAGCTTGTCGGAGATATTATCGACCTGACGCGGCTTGACGGCGGCGCAGACGGTATGCAGTGGGAGAAATCCGACCTCAAGCGCATCGCCGAAAATGCGGCGGACAGCCTGCAAAGTGCGGCAGCCGAGAACGGCATTGAGCTCACGGTCAACGGCGAGGAGGCGCTCATAAGCGGCATTCCGCAGGTGCTGTACAGCATCGTGTACAATCTCTGCGACAACGCCATCAAGTACAATCACCCCGGCGGCAAGGTGCGCGTTGCGGTGGCAAATGAGCCCGACGCAGTGTGCCTTACGGTCAGCGATACGGGCATCGGCATATCCGAAGAGCACCAAAGCAGAATATTTGAACGCTTCTACCGGGTGGATAAAAGCCGCTCGAAGGAGGTCGGCGGCACGGGTTTGGGGCTTTCCATCGTAAAGCACGGGCTCATTATACACAAGGCAAAGCTCGAGCTTGACAGCACCCTTGACAAAGGCACGACCTTTATCATACATTTCCCAAAATAACCGAAAACCCGACGGTATGTACCGTCGGGTTTTTCAGTTATATTCAGATTATGTCGAGCGAATTATTGCGGCCATTTCGTTTTTCTTCAAAATAAGCCGCTTTACCAGCCTGCCAAGCTCGGAGCTGCCGCACTCGGCTGAGGCGAAAATGCTGTCGTTGAGATAATACAGCTCACGCATTCCGAGATTATACAGCACCCTGCGGAACGAGCAGGCATACATCCTGCACTGCTTGAGATCATTGCTCCTAATCGCTTTTTCCATCTTCTGCGGAGTGTCATCCTCGGCAAAGGAGCGCAGGCTGCTGATATACAGCTCTTCCTCGTTATAATTTGTTTCCAGACCTTTGCCGATATCGCAGCCGGCATCGGCAAGCTTTGTTATAACAGCATTCATTTTGCAGTTCCCCGCGTCAGGTCAGGTAAAGTCGCCTGAGCCTTTGCTTTCTTTCCTCGGTGATACCGAGCTTTTGCCCGATATAACCGTCCACGCTGCCGCACAGATCTCTCATCGCGTCAAATGCGGCGGCGAGGTATTCCTCACTTGTAGTATTGAGCCAATAAACAGACTCTATGACCGCTTCGTCGTCGGTAAACTCCCGGCAGGCATCGGTAGCCGAGCGTATCTCCACGGCGCAGCGGGTACCGGTGAGAAGATAGTCCTCTGTGATGCTGTCCATGGACGCGCCCAGCACATACAAAAGCAGTGCCGAGGCGATACCGGCTCTGTCCTTACCCATGGCACAGTGCCACAGCACAGCTCCCTGCTCGGTATCCTCGAGCAGTCGGAAAAAGCGGCTGTAATTTCTTATCGCGCTTTCCGTTTCGACAAGCAGCGGATACAGCGATCTCATGACGGCAAAACCGTTCGAGCCGAGCGTTGCGGCATAGTCGGGTCGTGAAAACGCCTTGTAGGGGTCCTCTATCGACTCGCGTGTTATGCCCGGAAGCAGACTTTCGATAACGGGCAGATGCAGGTAGTTAACGCCGCTTATCTGCCTGTCGGCTTTGAGTATGCGCTCCTGTTCGGTGCGAAAATCCACAATGCTGCGCAGGCCGATGCCGCGCAAATAGCTCTCATCGCTCGGGCTCAGTCTGCTCAGCTCGCCGGAGCGAATGAGCCGGCCGCTTTTTACACGGCTGCCCTCGGCGGCGGGGATACCGCCGAGGTCCCGTGCATTCAGCGAGCACTCAAGAATTATCTCGGGTGCGTATTTTTTCATAGTCCCGCATCCATGCCGTCTGCTCTGTCGATTATCATCTGCACGAATTCATCGTTCCAGATGCCGGTGAAGTACAGAAGGTCGATAACCGAGAAGCGGTTGCGCATGAGATTGCAGTTTTGCATTGCCCATCTTGCCGTCTTTGCGTCAACGGGGTAATTCAGAACGCTGTAACGGGTTGGTGCGTTTGCCTTGTGCATACAGTCGGCGATGTATTCGGGCTTCTTGACCCACGGCGCAACAGTCTTTTTGAAGTCCTCGAAGTTCTCGAGGAAGGAAACGAACTTGTCCTTGTTCTCATGCCACTTGGCAAGCTTCTTCTGATAATCCGACCAGCACTCGTCGGCAGCGGAGTGGGTGTCGTCAAGCCAATCAAAAGCGGCACGAACCTTGCTCTCCATCTCCTCGGCAGTGGGGTAGCACTTGCTGACATCAATGCTCCCGGGGTCAAACTCATTGAGCAGGTAATCCCAGATGATGCAGGAGTTGATGCCGGAAACGGCGACCTGAGTGCCGTGGTAGCAAATGCCGGTGCGGCGTACCTTGGACGCCATGTCGATGAGGTGGCTCATGACGTGCTCCGAGCCGGATGCCGGTGAGCTTTGGTCGGCAAGGCCCATGGAAAGGCCGCTCAGAGTGAGAACATTTGCCAGATCATACAGCACCTTGTCGTCACCGGCGGCGAGCTTTGCCGAGTTTTCCAAAAGCTCCTCGCACTGCGTGCGGATCATGTCCGAGGGTGCGGTGTGGAAGCCGGAGCTCATGCCGAGGACATTTCCGAGATACCAGTCGACGGGAGCCGTCCATGTTGCGATAAGGTCGCCGTAACCGGAGACATTCATCTCTGCCGGTGCGGCTGCAACAATGTCAAGGTCGATGATAAGAATGTCGGGGTAACGGGAATGTACCGTTCTTTTTACGCCGGAAAAGAGCATGACGGAGGAGTTGTCCGAAAATGCGTTGACGGAAAGAGCAGACTGAACGATTATCAGCGGCAGGGGCTCAGCGTTGTTTGCCGTATAGGTGGAGTACTTGCACAGATCGCACATCGTGCCTCCGCCTATGCCGACAACACAGTCCACACCGTCAAAGTGCTCTGCGATAAGAGCTGCATTTTCGGGTGTGCAGTGAACGATGCTGTCATCGGGCTCTCTTACAACATACCACTCGACCTCATACCTGGTCTTGAGGAGTTCAAGCACACGCTGCTTGACCTGACGGTCAGCATTATCACGGAAGTCAACAGGGCCGGTAACGAGCAGGACCTTCTTGCCCTCGGTGAGGGAAGCGACCGCATCGCAGATGCCCTCGACCGCACCGGAGGCAATGGAAATGTCCTTCATGTTAATCGAGCAGAGAATTTCGGAGTTTTCCTGCTGCTTCATGATGTTTTCAAGCTCGCGGAGCTTTGTTGCGTCTGCTCTGATTAAACGGGAATCTATCATTTTATCTGAACTTCCTTTGCAGTGTATTATGCCTTGTAGTACTTGTTGAAGAAGGGCTCGAGAGTGGTGTAGCATTCGAGGTAACGGGCATATGCCTCGTCGTACTCGGCTTTCTTGCTGAAGTCGGGCTCATAAATTGCGCCCAGCTCGACCATTGCCTCTGCGGCCTCCTCGAGGTTTGCAAAGTTGCCCTCGGCAACGGATGCGAGCATTGCCGCACCGATTGCCGCGCCCTCGGAGCTCTTGGTCGCTTCAAGGCGCTTGCCGAGTGCGTCTGCCTTCATCTGGCACCAGAACGGGGACTTGGTCGCACCGCCGACTATACGCACGGTGTCGGCGTCGATGCCCAGCTCTGCGAAGCGATCGACATTGTCCTTAAGGCCGAAGGTGATGCCCTCGAAAACGGCTCTCGCCATCTCGCCGACGCCGTGGCTGAGGGTCAGGCCGATGAAGGTGCCTCTCGCCTTGCCGTTCCATGTCGGGGTCATTGCGCCGCCCATGCAGGGCAGGAAGGTCAGACCGTTCGAGCCAATGGCTACATTCTTGGGGGCAATATAATTTACCAGCGTTTCCTTTGCCTCGGGGTCTACCTTGCCGAGAAAGGAGGTCTCGCCCATTGCTATCTCGTTCATTTCCTTGTAGCCGGGCTTGCGCAGAATGTTGTCTATAAACCATCTGGTCGAGCCGCCGGAAACGAAGCCGGGGTTCTCGATGAGCCACAGACCGGAGTCCGCGGAGTGGTGAGTCTCAACAAGGCCCTTCTTGTCGAAAACGGGCTTGTTGAAGGTCGCAGCGACGGGTTCCGCCGTGCCGGTGATGTCGCAGACCATGCCGCTCTTGACAAGGCCCGAGCCGAGGCAGGAGCTGTGCTCATCGCCGGTGCCGACGATGACCTTGGTCTTGGTGGTAAGGTGCAGACGCTGAGCGATGTCGGGCTTAAGAGTGCCTACAACATTCTCTGCCTTCTGCAGAGTGCCGAGCAGTGCCGGGTCGAGGCCGAACAGCTCGCACATCTCGGGGTCCCAATCCATCTTTGCGACATTGTAAAGCATGGAAGCGGAGGCCTGCGCATAGTCAACTGCCGCAACGCCGGTCATCCAATAGACCATGTAGCTGTCAACATTCATGATGTACTTTGCCTTCTCGTAGAGGTCGGGACGCTCCTCCTTTATCCACAGCATCTTTGCCGCGGTGTGGGTGGAGTCGAGGTTAAGGCCGGTAACATCGAAAACATGACCTTCATCGACATTCGCTTTTATCCTGTCGGTGATAGCCTCGGCGCGGCGATCCATCCAGATGACGCACAGATCGCCGAGTGCATTGCCGTCGGCGTCGGCGGCGATGACGGAGTCGTTTATCGCGTCCATGCCGATAGTGCCGATATCCTCGGGATCAATGCCGCTTTTTGCAACGAGGTCGTTAATGACGCTTGTTAAGGAAACTATATAATCCGAGACCTTCGACTCGGCCCAGTTGGGGTGAGGGGCGGTATAGTCGTGCGCATGAGACGACTCGGCGACTATTTTACCCTGCGGGTCGACGAGGAAGCCCTTGAGGGACTGAGTACCGAGGTCGATACCTATTACATATTTGCCCATTGTATTCTCCTATCTTGTCCGGATAGTCATCACGGCATCGCGATTAAGCGATGCCGCGAATGACATTTGATGTTTATTTACTATTGTATCACTGATCTTCAGGTTCTACAAGGAAGGTGCCGTTCTTCTTCTTGCAAACGACAATGTAGTAGATGATCGCGAGCACGAAGAAGCCGAAAGCGATACCTGCCAGAAGCAGGGTCTGACCTGCAACTGCGCTGTAGATGGAAGCTGCTGCGACGAGTACGCAGAACGGAATGCCGAGGTAGCCGAGCCACTTGGGGCACTTGTAGGGACGAGGCATATCGGGCTGGTCCTTGCTCAGCTTGATCCAGGAAGCGAAGCAGCACAGAGCCATGAATGCAGAGCCGATGCCTGCGATGACAACGATAACCGCAACGGAGCCCATGAGGGTCAGTGCGATACCGATGACGGAGGTAACGAGAAGTGCGTTCATCGGAGTGCCGTTCTTGTCGAGCTTGCCGAGGAAGCCGGGCAGGCACTTGCAGCGTGCCAGGGCGTAGGTCTGACGGGACTGGCCGATGATGATGCCGTTAAGAGATGCGGCAAGGCCGATCATCGCAATAACGATGAAGATGATGCTCATGGTAGAGCCTTCGCCGAACAGGTGGTTGATGACATTTGCAACGGGAGCGTCGTTCTTAAGGATCTCCTCCTTGGGGAGAGCTGCTGCGGTGGTGATGAGCATGAGCATGCCGCCGACGAGCAGAGTGAAGATACCGACGATAAAGCCCTTGGGAATGTCCTTGGAGGGGTTCTTGCATTCCTCTGCGCCCATGCCGCCTGCCTCAAATGCAAGGAAGAACCATACTGCGTAGGGGATAGCGATGAAGATGCCCTTTATGCCGCCGAGGTCGCCCATCTTGCCGAGGAGGCTGAAGTCTGCGCTGGGAAGTCCGATAGCTGCATACAGCACAACGCCTGCAACACCGATGATGGTGACGATAAGGCCGATGAGCTGGCCGGCTTCGATGCCGCGCATATTGATGAACAGGAAGATGAGGTATGCAACGACGGATGCAACGACCGCCGGAACTACCGGGAACAGGGTGTGAACATATGCGCCGATGGCAATACAGATACCGGGTGTGCAGAACAGAGACTCAACAAGATAGCTGAAGCCTGCGAAGAAGCCTGCTCCTCTGCCGAATGCCTTTTCGGTGTATGCTGCCGGGCCTGCGGAGCTGGGGATAGCGGTTGCAAGCTCTGCGAACATGAATGCGAAGGGGATGTAGAACAAAATTGCGATAGCCATTGCGATGAGTGCGCCGGTAAAGTTGGTCTCGCTGAAAATGTAGTTCCAGCCGTAGTAGCTGCCGGAAATAACCGCACCGACTGCGACAGCCCATATACCTGCTGCGGTTAGGGCCTTCTTAAGTTTGTTGTCTTCCAATTGGTCGTCCTCCTTATTATCCTTTTTTACTTTCTATTGTAACCGCCGTGAGAAGCGATTTACTTTTTTGCCATATAATCGGCTACTGCCTGAAGATTTTCGCGGAAGCTGCCCTCTGCGACGAAGTTCTTGTCAAACAGCGCCGAGCCCATGGTGAAGGTCCAGGGTCCGATATCGAACATGGTGTCGATACGGTCGTAGCCGTTAATAGAGCCGGCGATGCAGATCTTTGCGTCAACTGCCTTGCAGAAGTCGTATGCCAGCTTCTCGCCGTCAACGACATGACGGTAGGCGAGAATGTCGAAGCCGGTGATGCCCTTTGCCATCAGATCCTTTGCATTTTGGATGATCTCCTCGTTGGTGCCCTCGAGGATGCTGGGGCTGCCGGAAACCTTGCCGACGAAGGGAAGGTACTCCATGCCGTTATCCTTGAGCAGCTTTGCGACGGAGTCGTAGTAAATGGTGCCCATGAGGTAGTCAAAGCCGCAGTCGATGGCGGTCTGTGCACCGTCAAGACAGCTTGCCTCGTCATAGGTGACAACCTCGAGGAAGGTGGTCTTGCCGGCGGCCTTCATTGCGCCTGCCAGAGCCTTCATCTCGTCCTTGGGCAGACCGACATTCTTGAAGCCCCAGAACTTGACCTCTTCGATATCCTTGCACTGCTCGAATATCTCGGCTGCGTTCTTTACGGTGACATCGTGGTGAGTCAGCATTATGATAATTTCAGGTCTCATTTTCTGTTTTCTCCTTTACTGAAAAACTGGTGTATATTTGTTAAGACTGAATAAATTTTATTGCAATTTTTCTTTCGTGTAAATGCTGAATTTGCACGCAAAAAAGCGGCTCAAGCGCTTGACTTATCAAGCTTTTTTTGCTTTTGCGCAAAATGCGCACTTTTTTGAAAAAAGTGCGCATTTTCATTCCGTTCATTTTTGCAATTTCACTAAATTTGTTTGCTCAATTTCTACAAAAGCCCGCGTTAAAAAACTGCCAATCATTCAATTTTTTGAACAATATATTTCCTGTCTGTCCAATACCTGAAAGCATAAGCAAAAAGCACCTCTCCCGAGGTGCTTTTACTTATGCTTATTCGCTTATCCAGAGCCGCTCAGGTGAAGTCCAAAACGCGTCTCATGCGGATGAGGGTATTACGGTTTCTGATTGCGGAGGAAACGGTTATCATTTCATCGGCAAGTTCGGGCTTTACTCCGATATGCTCGGGCAGGTACTTGCAGCCGCAGGCTGAGTACAGCGCCGCCATCTCCTCGGTCGTGGGCAGCTTGTTTATCATGTCGCGGATCTCATCCCAGTGATCGACTATGTTCTGCGGGTCGAAGGTGCCGAGAACATCGTTGGCATTTTCCTTGATGATGCCCGGGGCAAGGCGGTCGCCGAACTTTTCTCTTATCCACTCCTCGCTCAGAGGCTCAAACTTCTTTGCCTTGGGCGTGGGCAGGGATGCAAGGCGGTGATACTCCTTGATGCACAGATAAGTGCCTACGCCGACGCATTCTCCGTGGATGCCCTCCGCTCCCTCGAAGCGGGGCGGCTGCATCTCGACAAGGTGCGCCATAAGGTGCTCTGCGCCGGAGGCGGCTCTTGAGTGGTTGAGAAGCTGCATGGTCAGACCCGACTCCATCTGAGCCATCGTCATCGCCTCGTGATCGACCTCACCGGTTTTCGCCAGCTTATCTGCAGCTTCACGCATGATCTTCAGCGCGTGTTCTGCAAGCTCGCACACCATCGGGCAGAAATACTCTCCCGTGACCATGGTGGATATCTTCCAGTCAAGCACGGATATGTACTTTGACAGAATGTCGTTGATGCCGCTGGACACAAGGCGCATGGGTGCGCCCTTGATGATGTCAAGGTCGGTGACGACGAGCGTGGGTGCGCACATGGGAGTGGACTTCTTCTGACCGTTTAATATCGCCGAGCAGATGTTGGCGGTGAAGCCGTCGGAGGATGCAAGCGTGGGTATGGCAACAAAGGGAATGCCGAGCTTATATGCCGGATAGCGGCCGAAATCCATAATGGTGCCTGCTCCGTAGGCGACGAGGACCTCGGGGTTATCGAGCTTTGCCATCATCTCCTCGATGACGGTATCCTCGGCGCGCAGCCCCTTTGCCTCGAGGACTATCTCCTGGTCGGCGGCTACATGCTTGCCCTCGGTGAGCTTGTAGATAACGGAGTCATAGACGACCGTGCGCTTTTTACCCGCAAGGCCGACCTCCTCCATGTACTTTTCAAAGTTCTTTATGGCACCGTATTCAACGACCACCATCTTGGTCTCCAGCTCATGCGTTCTGCCGCACTCGCAGGGACCCGCATATTTTGCACAATCCATTATCATAGCGTTTTACCTCACATTTCTACCGTATCTAATTTCCCGTATCCGTTTATTGCAAAGAGCTGCTTTTTGCTTTCATCGCCGTAGATAGCAACAACATCAGCGACAAAGAAGGTGTGATCGCCGACAGCGAGCGTGTCGCTCAGCCTGCACTCAAAAACGAGCTTGCTTGCCTCAACGACCTTGGGCGCAATGACCTTTGCGTCAACAAGCTCAATACCGAGCTTTTGGGCCTTATCGGTATCTCTGCCGGAGCATCTTCCGCAGTCGAGAGCCTTTTGCTTCATCGTTTCGTCCACAAGGTTCAGCGCAAACTCGCCGTTTGCACGGATGTTGCCGCCGCTGAAGCCCTTGTTGCTCAGGCACGCGCCTATCTTGACGGGATGGTTGCTCAGATATGTCCACCATGACACCGCCATGAGATTGGTCCTGCCCGCACCGTCAACCGACGACAGCAGCGCAAAGGGCGCGGGGGTCGTCATTTTCTGAGCCTGTCCGACAGAAAGCTCTTTCATAATATTACCTCCGTTCAAGAAAGTTCATTTAATTTTATAATAAGTGTGCAGAATGCGCAAGCTAATTATACCTCGGTTTCTGTGCAAAAAATACTTGAAATTATTGTACCTCTTGTGGTATATTGTCGTGTATAAAAATGCGCACTTCGCCGATTGTTGCTTACGCACCTCTATATAATATTCGGCGGGAAAAGCCTTGTCAACCGTGCGAAATTCAGGCAAAACGAGTGCTTGAACCGCTGGGGCGATTTTTGCGTGTTTCGCTCGTTTTGGGCGATTTTTGCGTGTTTTTTCTTGTCAGTACTACACAAAATCTGAGCTGTATTTTTTACAGGCTGAATTTATTTGTATCGGAGTGGTATAGTTGAAGACCGCAGTAAGAGAGCAAAGGATCATCAGCATTCTCGAAAGTCGCGGCGAAATGTCGGTCAACGAGCTGGGTGCAATCCTGAACATTTCGGTGTCCACCCTGCGAAAGCAGCTTGCGGATATGCAGGAAAAGAAGCTCATTATCCGCACCTACGGCGGCGTAATGTCGATAAATCCCGTGCCGGATGAGACCTTTGACAGCAAGCTTCACAAGAATGTAAACGAAAAGCGGCGCATTGCGACCAAGGCGCGCACGCTCATAAAAAGCGGCGACTCGCTCTCGTTGGGCAGCGGCACGACCGTTTATGCGCTCAGCAACCTCCTTGACGACCTTGATGCCGCGGAGATATACACAAATTCCATGCAGGCGGCTGAATATCTCGCAAACTGGGCGATACTCAACACGCACATCTGCGGCGGCATCATCAGAAGCGCGACGGGAACGATAATCGGCAGCGAGGCATACAACTTTTTTAACAACATAAATGTCGATTACGCCTTCATAAGCTGCGATGCGATTGACGACAACGGCATCGTATACAGCGACAATCTCGCCGTTGCCACGGTCGAGCGTGCCGTTTTGCGCAACGCGAAGAAAAAGTATGTGCTGTGCGACTCGACCAAATTCGGCAAAAGCTCCGTTGCGAGCATCGCCGACCTATCCGAGTGCGAGGCGGTCATCACCGGCACGGAGGCCAAGTCCGTAACCGAAAACCTCAAGTTCAGAGGCGTCAATATAATCTTTGCATAATTCTGTCTGCGGCATAGCCGCAGGCTTTTTTACACTCTTTTTACAAAATTGCTCTGTCCTGTTTTACAAAAATGCGTTAATATGGTTTTGAAGGAGAAAGGAGGAATTATATGATAGATTTTAACGAAAAAAAGGGTTTTATTTGCGATATGGACGGTGTTATCTACCACGGCAACCGCATTTTGCCGGGCGTGGTGGAGTTTATAGATTGGCTCAAGGCAAACGATAAGGGTTACCTGTTTCTGACCAACAACAGCGGCTGCACGCCAAAGGAATTGAATCAGAAGCTTGCACGCATGGGGCTTGATGTTCCCGAGGAGCATTTTTACACCAGCGCGCTGGCAACGGCGGCGTTTATTAAGGAGCAGTCGCCGGGCTGCTCGGCATATGTAATCGGCGAGGCGGGACTGTTAAACGCCCTGTATGACGCGGGTATAACAATGAACGATATTAACCCCGACTATGTAATCGTCGGCGAGGGCAAGGCGTATTCGCTCGACACGCTGACCAAGGCAACAAATCTGGTTCTTGGCGGAGCAAAGCTCATCGGAGCAAATTCCGATATCTCCGGCCCTATCGAAAACGGCATCGCGCCCGCCTGCCGCGCACTCATCGCCCCCATCGAGATGGCGACCGGAACCGAGGCGTATTTCTGCGGCAAGCCCAACCCGCTCATGATGCGCACGGGGCTTAAAATTCTCGGCTGCCACTCCGGTGAGGCTGTTATGATCGGCGACCGTATGGACACCGATGTCATTTCCGGCATGGAAAGCGGTATGTCCACAGTGCTGGTCATGTCCGGCATATCCACGCGCAAGACGCTTGAGCACTTTGCCTACCGTCCGAGCATCATTCTCGACGGCGTGGGTGATATCGTCAAAATGGCAAAGGGCGAATAAACCAATACTTAATCACACCGAGATGCGAAAAGCATCCCGGTTTTTTGTTGCAAATATGCCGGTTCACGCACCGTTTGACGGAGCAGATTTTCGTTCAGGCAAGGCAAAGCCCGCAGGCAATACTTGCCTGTATTGTCAAGGGCTTTAACGCAGCATGGGCGCAAATATGCCCGTCAAGCCTTACACACTCTTTACAAAAACGCGGTGGTAGCCTTTACGAAACGGCGGTAGGCTAAAGCCGTAGTAAAAAGAAGTCTGCAAGAAAAATTTTGTAAAAGGAGTACACAAAATGAAAAGAAAAAGCTTACTTGCCGCCGTTATGGCCGCTATGATGACGCTCACCCTGCTTGCCGGCTGCGGCAGTAACGGCGAACCCCGGAGTGTTTCCACCAACGGCTCGACCTCCATGGAGAAGGTCATCGGCGCACTTTCGGAACAGTTCATGGAAAACAACAAGGATATAACCGTCACCTACGACCCCACAGGCTCGGGCACGGGCATAGAGTCCGTCAGCAACGGAAGCTGCGATATCGGTCTTTCCTCCCGTGCACTCAAGGATAACGAAACCGGTCTTGTCGGTACGACCATCGCACTTGACGGCATCGCCGTTATCGTCAATGCAGACTGCCAGGTAAGCGACCTCAGCGTTCAGCAGATAGCCGACATTTTCACCGGCAAAATCACGAACTGGAGCGAGCTCGGCGGCGACGACCTCGAAATCTCCTGCATCGGCAGAGAGGCAAACTCCGGCACCCGTGACGGCTTTGAATCCGTCACCGGCACCAAGGACGCATGCAAGCTTTCTCAGGAGCTTACAAGCACCGGAGCGGTAATCTCCGCAGTTGCCGGCAACAAGAACGCAATCGGCTACGCTTCCCTGTCCGCAGTCGAGGGACAGACCGGCATCAAGGCTCTGACCGTGGGCGGCGTTGCCTGCTCTGAGGAAGCCGTGCTTGACGGCAGCTACGCAATCCAGAGGCCCTTCGTCCTCGTAACCAAGGACGGTGCGGAGCTTTCCGAAGCAGCACAGGCATTCTTTGACTTCGCAACAAGCACCGACGCTGCCGACCTCATCAGAGGCGCAGGCGCAGTCCCCGTTGCAAAGTAAGGCGCACGAAAACCGACATCCCATGCGTGTGCATGGGATGTTTTGTCAGGAGCATTTCATGAAGTACAAAAACACATTGGAGAAAGGATTTCGTCTGCTTTTCCTCATATGCGGACTTATTGCGGTGGCGTTCGTTCTTCTGATAAGCGTCTATCTTATCATCGCCGGCATCCCCGCCATTCGTGAGATAGGACTTATCCCCTTCCTGTTCGGCGACACCTGGGACGCAGGCAGCGAGCAGTTCGGCATCCTGCCCTTTATTTTGACAAGCGTATACGGAACCGCAGGAGCGGTCATAATCGGTGTGCCCATCGGCATAATGACGGCGCTGTACCTTTCCAAAGTCGCACCGCCGAAAACAGCAAAGCTCGTGAACACCGCCGTTGAGCTTCTTGCCGGCATACCCTCGGTCATATACGGCCTTGTGGGAATGATAGTCGTAGTTCCCGCGGTACAGAGCGTTTTCGGTCTATCCTCGGGCGCGTGTCTTCTGACTGCGATAACAGTTCTTGCCGTTATGATACTGCCCTACATCATAAGCATCTCCAAAACCGCGCTCGATGCAGTTGCGCCGGAATACGAGGAGGCATCGCTTGCCCT
>SAMEA3663260__coassemble_346_pt1 | contig 14082 bp, 9 predicted proteins | sample SAMEA3663260__metabat2_low_PE_022 | metagenome-assembled genome bin SAMEA3663260 (sample SAMEA3663260) | pig gut metagenome | biome: pig gut; feature: pig-associated habitat; material: faeces | place: China | collected 2013
GATTATTTCTTGTCGGCATTTAGCTTTGCGTAGGTCGTGTAGGTGAAGCCTGCGTCGCCGAAGAATTGGGTGAAATCAAAGTTTTTGTACCCGGAATTGAACTTTGCCTTGTCGGTGACATCCCAAGTCTTCATCTCCTCGTCAAAATCATAGCTTGACGCCATCTGCCCGAGGGTGTAGCCGTACTGATTGGCGGTATCGACATCGCTCGAGACGGTGGGCAGGCGCATGATAATGTGGTAGCCGAAGTCGGATTCGACAACATCGGAAACCTCGTAATTTTTAAGCTCCCTGGTGGTGTCGGTGTACTCCTCGACCATCGTGCCCTCGGTGAAGCAGTAGCCGTTGGGGAAGGATTCCTTGCCGGGGTCCTCGCTGTACTCCTTCATGTACTCAAAGAACTTTTCCTTACGCTGGGTATCGTCCTTTATCGCCTTGAGCTCCTTGCACAGCTTCTCTGCCTGTGCTTTTTTCTCCGCCTTAGCCGAGTCGGACAGCTCCTCTTGAGTGGTTTGACCGTTCTCGCCCTTGACATCCTCCTTGGTTCTGAACAGGATGTGGGCGCTGGTCATGTAGCCGTTTTCCTCGATGTAGGTCTGAAGCTTTTCTTCGCTCAGCTTCTCGCCGTTTTCGCCGTAGAGTGAGGTAAAGATATTGCTGAGGGTGAAGTTTATCTTATTAACCGCCTTGAAGGACTCGAGCGTAAATCCCTGACCGTTCAGCGCGTCGGCAAAGGCAGCATCGGGGTCGTCGCTTTCCTCGTAGTTTTTCCTGATGGTGCTGATATTGTCCTCAAGAGACTTAAGCTGTTCGTCGGTGGGCAGGGCGTTCATGCTCTTGCCCTTACTCATGATAACGCAGCCCTGAGCGGCATTGTAGAGAGCTTCGTTAATGCACCACTCGGCATTGGTCCTGGTCTTGTCATAGATGCACACGCCGTCCCAATCGACACCGGCGCCGGTGGAGGCCTGATAGTAGTTTATGAGTGTTGATGCCGCGGTATTAAGGTAGTACATATACTCGTCAAAGCTCACATCAACGCCGTCAACGGTCATGACGGTGTCCTCATTTTTTGAGCCGCAGCCGGCAAGACAGCCGAGTGCGAGCACTGAAACGAGCATTATCGCAACAAACTTTTTCATCGTTAATCTCCAATCGTAATTGATTTAGCTTATTCTAATACATATATTAGCAATAATCCAGAACAAATCGTTAACTTTTTTCCGAACTCCATGCAGCAACAAATTTTCTTGCCTCGTCGATAGTGCGTGTCTTCGACTGAATTTTGAGACTGACGCAGGGCTTAGTGCCTGCCTCGACCTTTAGCTTACCCTTATATTCGGGTTCGGCATACAGTCTCGACACCTTTTCCATATCGAAATTTTCCAGCGTGAAGCGCAAAAGCCCGTTTTTCTGCTGAATATCGCTGATGCCTGCCTTGCCTGCCTCGCCGCGAAGAAGTGCGACCCGGATGAGTGCGTTTACAGACGGCGGCGGATCGCCGAAGCGGTCGATTATCTCATCGGTGAGGTCGTCTGCCTCATCTTCGGTACGGATAAGCGCGATGCGGCGGTAGATATCCATGCGCTGCTCGGGTGAGCGGATGTAGCTTTCCGGAATGTTTGCGCTCACCGACAGATCCGCCGAGCAATCCGCGCGCTTTTCGGGGGCAATTCCGCGCTCGGTAAGCACCGCCTCACTCAGAAGCTTCATATACATATCGTAGCCGACATCTATCATATGTCCCGACTGCTCTGCACCGAGAAGATTGCCTGCGCCCCTTATCTCAAGGTCGCGCATGGCTATCTTGAAGCCCGAGCCGAACTCGGCAAACTCGCGTATCGCGGTAAGCCGCTTTTCGGCTGTCTCGCTGAGCACCTTGTTCTGCCTGAAGGTGAGATACGCCGAGGCCCGACGGGTCGAGCGGCCAACCCTGCCGCGTATTTGGTGGAGCTGGGCAAGACCCATTTTGTCCGCGTCCTCAATGATCAGGGTGTTGACATTCGGAATGTCAATGCCCGTTTCTATTATCGTAGTACAGACAAGCACCTGCACCTTGCCCTCGGTGACCTCCTCCATGACGGAGGCAAGCATATCCTTATCCATCTGACCGTGGGCAACGCCTACGGTGACCTCGCCGCCGAGCATCTCGCGAATTCTCACGGCGGTGCGCTCTATATTATCGATGCGGTTGTGCAGGTAATACACCTGACCGCCTCTTTGCAGCTCGCGGTTTATCGCGTCGCACAGCACCGACCAGTCATGCTCCATGACGAAGGTCTGCACCGGCAGTCTGTCCTGCGGCGGCTCGTCGATAGACGACATATCGCGGATGCCCGACAGCGCCATGTTGAGCGTTCGGGGTATGGGCGTAGCCGACAGCGTGAGCACATCCACGCCCCTCGACATTTCCTTTATATGCTCCTTGTGCGACACACCGAAGCGCTGCTCCTCGTCAACGATGAGCAGTCCGAGATTTTTGAATTTAACATCCTTCTGCAAAAGCCTGTGCGTGCCGATAACAAGGTCGCACTTGCCGGTTTTGAGGTCATCGAGCGTTTTTGCTGTCTGCGCCGGAGTTCTGAAGCGGCTGAGCACCTCAACGGTCACGGGGAAGCCGAAAAACCGCTGCAGCGCGGTCTGATAATGCTGCTGGGCAAGCACCGTTGTCGGAACGAGAATGGCCGCCTGGCGGTTATCCAAAATGCACTTCATAACAGCGCGCAGAGCGACCTCCGTTTTGCCGTAGCCGACATCGCCGCACAGCAGTCTGTCCATGGGAACACTCGATTCCATATCCGCTTTAATTTCGCTTATGCACCTGAGCTGATCGTCGGTCTCCGTGTAGCCGAAGTTATCCTCAAATTCCCTCTGCCACGCGGTGTCCTCGGCAAAGGCATGACCCGGCACCCGTGAGCGTTCGGCATAGAGCGCGATAAGCTCCTTGGCAAGCTTCTTTGTCGCCGCCTTGGCGCGGTTGCGGGTCTTTGTCCATTCCGCTCCGCCCATTTTCGACAGCTTTACCTTTTGCTCCTCACCTGCGCCGAGGTATTTTGTCACCATATCAAGCTGCGTTGCCGGAACATACAAAGTGTCCGAGCCTGCGTAGCAGATTTTTATATAATCCTTTTCAAAGCCGTCCACCTTCATCTTGTGGATGCCGGCAAAGCGGCCTATTCCGTGCACCTCGTGAACGACATAGTCGCCGGGGGAGAGGTCTGCGTAGGAGTTTATGCGTTCTCGGTTGGAGGGTGCTTTTTTCCGTTTGCCGCTTTTGTTCTCTCGCACACGGATAAGCTGCGCGTCGCTTATAACGGCAAGCTTAAGCCCCGGATATTCAATGCCTGCGCTCATCGCGCCGACGGCAATGAAGCACTCGCCGCACTCGGGCATTTTCGTAAGCTCCCCGAACATAAGAGCCTCGATGCCGTTATCCTTAAAGAAGTCCCGCAACACCTGCGCGCGGCGCATATCTCCCGCAAGCACCACAACCCGGTAGCCCTGCTTTAAGTACAGCGAAACATCGTCTGCCGCGGTCTTTACCGAGCCTGCGTAGCTTGGCAATTGCTTTGCCGGAATTGAACACAGCGTTTTAGGTTCGATGGGGTATCTGCCCACAGTGAAGGCGTCTGCCATGTAAACGGGAAAATCCGACAGGCTTCGGCACAAATCGTCAAAGGACATTCTGAACGATTCCGCCGTCACGGCGAGCATACCCTTTTTTGTCAAGGCGGATATATCCTCGCCGAGCTGCTTATTAAAGCCCTTTGCGCGGTCGGCGCATCTGGGCGGCTGGTCAAACAGCACGAAGCAGTCGGAAGGAATGTAATCCGCACCGTAGGCAGGCTCATAGAGCAGCGGCAGGTATCTGTCGAGATTTTCAAGACGAATATCGTTTTCGATGCGCTCAATATCGCCCCTCAGCGTTGCTTCAAGGTCTTTTAGCTGCGGCGAGCTCTTATGACGGGAGCAGCGGTCCGCCATCGCCGAAAGCTTTTTGCACACCGCCTGCCTGCCGCCGGAAAGCGAAACAAGCGCCTCCGCCGCCGGAAGAATGCGGCACTTATCAATTGCCTGCGTTCTGCGCTGGGTATGCACATCGAAAAAGCCCATGGAGTCGATATCGTCGCCCCAAAATTCAATTCTGACAGGCTCCTGATACATGGGTGAAAAGAAATCCAGAATGCCGCCACGGCGCGCATACTGACCCGTACCCTCGACCTGCTCGCATTTCTCGTAGCCGCAGCGAAGCAAGACCCTTTCCAGCTCCTCGGGGGGGCATTCGCCCCCGTCGGCTATCTCAAAGCAGGCGTCAAGCAGTGTCTGCGGCGGCATGGTGCGCTGCAAAAGCCCGGATACCGTCGCCACGGTAATGCTGCTCTCACCGCGTATAAGCGCACTTAGCGTGCCTATACGCTGCTGCTCTGCCTGACGGGAGGCTGCAAGCGTGGGATAAAAGGTAAAATCGCGGGAAAACAGCATGCTCGGCTTAATACCCGTCATCGCCTCTAAATCCCGGGCAAAGCTGTCGGCAGAAGCTTCATCGGGGCAAATGACGAAAAGCGGCATTTCCAGCCGTTCAAAAAGTGCGGCGGCAAAATTTGCCCTGTGCACCGAAGAAAGCCCCGAAATGAGCGCAGGAAGTCCTCCGCTCTCGAGCAGGCACGGGAGGGCGGCGGCTTCCTTGTTTTCAAAAATCTGCTGATTTAATAATTTCATTGCCATAACATTATATAATCACTTGTCAAGCCGCACAAGTATCAACAAAATAGCAAAAAAATGTTCAAAATTCTTATACATTATTATATATATATCTTGCAAGACGGCTATAATTTTGTTATAATGGATCAGTTAAAAAATCGGGATAAAATCGCTTGTAAAGAGGGGTAACGAAATATATGAATTCTCTTCAGGACATATGGGCTGCGGTTATTGATGTGCTCGCGCAGCAGCTTACGCCGACGGCTATATCGACTTGGTTTTCCGACTGCCATCCGGTGGAGATAAACGGCTCGGAGCTGGTCATTCACACCACCTCGGATTTTAAGCGTGATATCATTGTAAGCCGCTTTGCCGAAACAATCAAGCAAGCCTTGTCGGATATTTTCTCGACAAGCTTCGGACTTGTCGTGCTTGCCGGTGACGAGCTGGGCGAGTATCAGGCGCACAAGCACGAGGACGACCCTCTGCCCGAAATGGCGGGCTACACCTTTGACCGCTTCATAGTCGGCAATTCCAACCGCTTTGCGCATAACGCCGCCTACGCCGTTTCCCAAAATCCCGGCAGCGCCTACAATCCTCTGTTCATCTACGGAAACTCCGGTTTGGGAAAGACGCATCTTCTGCTTGCGATCGGTCAGGCAATCCGCGAGAGAAATCCTTCGACGAAGATTGCCTATGTCAAGGGCGACGATTTTACAAATCAGCTCCTTAAATCCATCAAGGAGGGCACCGGCGAGGAGTTCAGGCTCAAATACCGCAATGTCGATCTGTTTTTGGTCGATGATATTCAGTTCATCGCCGGTAAGCAGGCAACGCAGGAGGAGTTCTTCCATACCTTCAATAACATCTACGAGGCCGGCCACCAGATAGTCATCACCTCCGATAGACCTCCTATTGAAATGAGCCTGCTTGACGACAGACTTATGTCGCGCTTTCAGGGCGGTCTGATGGCGGATATCCAGCCGCCGGATATAGAAACGCGAATGGTCATAACCAGAACCAAGGCGGCACAGCTCGGTCTTATTCTTGAGGAGGACGCCGTCACCTATATAGCCGAGACAATAACTACCAATGTCAGGCAGATAGAGGGCGTTATAAAGCGCCTCACGGCGTATAAGGAGATACTCGACAGTAAGATCGACACACAGGCGGTCAAACGCGCTATAAAGGATGTTGTGCGCATCGGCACATTTATCCCCTCGCCGCAGCTTATTATCCGCGAAAGCGCACTGTATTACTCTCTCACCGAGGAGGATCTGCGCGGACAGAACCGCTCGAAGAATACCGCAATAGCAAGACAGATAGCGATGTATCTTATCCGCACGCTGACAAATCTCTCGCTTAAGGAGATAGGCGCTGAGTTTGAGGACAGAAACCACTCGACGGTCATATCCTCGATAAAGAAGATCGAGGACATGATAAAGACCGACCCGACCATTGCTGCAACCGTCAGAGACATCACCTCTAACATAAATTCCAATTGATTTTACTTTGGGTTTTCAACACCTTGAATATTGAAAACCTGTTAATTGATGTTGATAACAAAAAACTTTAAAACAGCCTGTTGAAAACCCAAAATTTACGAACATTTTTGTCAACAGCGAAAATCCTGCGTTTTCAAGCCCTTCAGCGACTTTTCAACAGAATTTCGGACTACTGCTGTTACTACTGAATTTATTAGATTTATCTATTTATTATTACGATTTTTTTAATCGGGAGGAAATAAAATGAAACTTACCTGCGAAAAGCAATTTCTTCAGTCCGCAGTTGCCGTCAGCTCCAGAGCTGCAGCCTCGAAAAGCCCCATTCCCACCCTTGAGGGTATTCTGCTCGAGGCAGGCGAGGATCTGAGAGTCACCGGTTACGACCTTAAAAAGGGTATTTATACGAACATAGAAGCAGAGGTTTCCGAGCCGGGCTCGGTCGTTCTTGACGCTAAGCTTTTCGGCGAGATGGTAAGAAGAATGCCCGACGGCATGGTATCGATAACTGCCGACAGCCAAAATATGACCACCGTTAAATGCGGCAAGACGGAGTTCAGCTTCATGGGCATGGATTCCGAGGATTATCCCGAGCTTCCCTCCGTTGACGGACTTAAAACCTATACCATCGGTCAGGGCATTTTAAAGAGCATGATTAATCAGAGCATCTTCGCCGTCAGCGATAATGACGCAAGACCTGTTTACACGGGCTCTATGTTCGAGGTCGAAAACGGAGTTCTGACACTTGTTTCCGTTGACGGTTACAGGCTTGCACTGCGCCGCGAGGAGATAGAAGGACCTGCCGAGCGCAACGAATTTATCGTTCCCGGCGCAGCCCTTGCGGATCTTGAGCGAATAAGCGCAAGCGACAGCGAGGAGAATATCAAAATCTCCGTCGGCGGCAACCATGTTTCCTTTACAGTCGGCAAAACGGTCATAGTGTCACGCAGACTTGAAGGCGATTTTCTCAATTATAAAAAGGCGTTGCCGGAAAACTTTAAGCTTCAGGTCAAGGTAAACCGCTCCGAGATACTCAGGGCAGTTGACCGTGTTGTGCTGATAGTTGACGAAAAGACCAAAAACCCCGTCAGAATGAGCTTCAACGAGGGCTTTATAGATTTTCTGTGCGTCACTCCCATCGGCAAAGCGGAGGATGTCTGCTTCTGCGAGGGCAGCGGCGACGGCATGGAGATAGGCTTTAACGGCAAGTACCTCATGGACGCGCTCAAGGCAGCTCCGTCAGACGAGCTTTTGCTGTGCCTGAACACAGGCTCTTCTCCCTGCGTACTGCTTCCGGCAGACGGCGGCGATAATTTCAAGTTCATGATTTTGCCCATAAGATTGAGAGCGTAAGATGGAAAAAATTCAAATAGATACCGAATATATAAAGCTTGACTCGCTGCTTAAATTTGCAGCCCTTGTAGCCACCGGCGGCGAGGCAAAGTATGTCATTTCCGAGGGAATGGTCGAGGTAAACGGAGAAATCTGCACCCAGCGGGGCAAAAAGCTCCGTCCCGGAGATAAGGTCAAATTCGAGCGCTTCGAGCTTGAAGTCACACAGGCATGAAAATTAACAGAATAGCCCTCAACGGATTTCGTAATTACGAGTTTGAAACCGCTGATTTTTCCCCGGGAACGAATGTCATTTACGGCGAAAATGCGCAGGGCAAAACAAATCTGCTCGAGGCGGTGTATATATTAGCCGCCGGCAAGAGCTTCCGCACTCGCTTTGACCGCGAGCTTATCGGCTTCGGCTACGATTCGGCGGAGATTTTGGCGGATATAGAAAGCCATGACCGCGAGCAGACGGTGAGGATAATTCTGCGCAGCGGAGTGCGCAAGCAGATAACGGTAAATTCCGTCAAAAAAAACGCGTCGGAGCTGAGCGGCACGCTGACGGCGGTGCTGTTTTCGCCCGATGATCTGAATTTAATAAAAGAGGGTGCGGCGGCGAGGCGCAGGCTCATGGATAACGCCATCAGCCAGATAAGACCGCGTTACGCCGAGTATCTTTCGCAGTTTAACAAGCTGTATGAGAGTAAAATGCGCATATTGAAGGATTGGCGCGAAAAACCCTCGCTGCTGGACACGCTCGACGATTTTTCAGACGGGATGTGCCGGTATTCTGCGCAGCTCATAAGATACAGAGCAGCCTTTATTGAAAAACTTCGCGAGGAGGCAGCTCCCATTCACGGCGAATTTTCCGGAGCGGGTGAAGAGCTGGATCTGGAATACAGCACGGTGTCCTCGGTTAAAAATCCGCTCGGCTCTGCGCAGGAGATTTACTTCGACCTGTGCGAGCATCAGGAAAGTCACCGGAAAGCGGAGATAGAATCACAGCAGTGTCTTACCGGAGCTCACAAGGACGATATTATCATATCAATAAACGGCAAAAACGCCCGCAGCTTTGCAAGTCAGGGTCAGACACGAACGGCAGCGCTTTCCCTAAAGCTTGCCGAGAGGGAAATTTACCTCGACGAAACGGGCGAGTATCCCATATTGCTGCTTGACGATGTTTTGAGCGAGCTTGACATTCGCCGTCAGGAGTTTGTGCTCAACCGCATCGGCGGCGGACAGACGCTCATAACCTGCTGTGAGGACGAGGGCATCTCAAAGCGCACCGGCGGCAAGGTGCTCTATGTAGAGAAAGGCAGGATACGCTGATGTATCTTCATCTCGGTTCGGGTGCGGTCGTGCGCACGGAAAGCATCGTGGGCGTGTTCGACCTTGATAACACAAGCCAGTCGCATATAACGAGAAAATACCTCACCGCCGCGGAAAAATCGGAGCAGGTGATAAATGTCGCCGAGGATATACCCAAGAGCTTTGTGGTTTGCAAAGAGGGCGACGAAATTCGGGTATACCTCAGCCAAATGGCAACGCAGACGCTTTTAAAGCGTGCAAACGAAAACAAAATTTATTAAAATAAATTTTTTGTTGTACGCAAACATACAAGATTTTATCAGATGTTGCCTATATATGAGAGAACTATTTTGAAAGCGGGTTTAGAAATATGTCTGAAATCACAGATAAGATAACACAGGAATACGACGCGTCGCAAATTCAGGTGCTTGAGGGACTGGAAGCGGTCCGCAAGCGCCCGGGTATGTATATCGGCTCGACCTCCTCCTCGGGTCTGCACCACCTTGTCTACGAAATTGTCGATAACTCCATCGACGAGGCGTTGGCAGGCTACTGCGACCGCATAGAGGTCGTCATTGAGCCCGGCGATGTCATTTCCGTCAAGGATAACGGCCGCGGCATTCCCGTTGACATTCAGGAGCAGACCGGCAAGAGCGCGCTTGAGGTCGTTTTCACCGTTCTGCACGCAGGCGGCAAGTTCGGCGGCGGGGGCTACAAGGTTTCCGGCGGTCTGCACGGCGTGGGCGCGTCGGTCGTCAACGCAATGAGCGAGTGGCTTATCGTTCAGGTGCATAAAAACGGCAAAATTTACGAAATGCGCTTTTCAAGAGGCAACATCACGCAGGAGATGCGCATAGTCGGCGAAACCGACCGTACCGGCACGACCGTTCGCTTCAAGCCCGACCCCGAGATGTTTGAGGACACGGTTTACGATTACGGTATTCTGCACACCCGTATGCGTGAGCAGGCCTTTCTCAACGGCGGGCTTTTCATTTCCACCGAGGATAAGCGCGAGGGCAAGGAACAGAAGGACGAGATGTGCTACGAGGGCGGCATCCGTGAGTTCGTCAGCTTCATCAATCAGAACAAGACACCGCTGCACAGCAATGTCATCTACATGAAGGGCGAAAGAGCAGACTCCGAGGCGGAGATCGCCCTGCAATATAACGACAGCTATAACGAGATAACAGTCTCCTTCGCAAACAACATCCACACCCCCGAGGGCGGAATGCACGAAACGGGCTTCCGCGCCGCACTTACGAGGGTGCTCAATGCCTACGGCACGAAGGTGGGACTTCTTAAAAACGACGATAAGCTCTCCGGCGAGGACTGCCGCGAGGGTATGACGGCGATTATCTCCGTCAAGCTCACCGAACCCCAGTTCGAGGGTCAGACCAAGGCAAAGCTCGGCAACTCCGAGATGAGAACGCTGGTTGACAGTGTGGTTTCCGATAAATTAGAGCAGTTTTTGGAGGAGAACCCCGCCGTCGGCAAGGCGATAATCGAAAAGGCGATGACCGCCTCCCGTGCAAGAGAGGCAGCGAGAAAGGCAAGAGAGTCCGTGCGCCGCAAGACGGGTCTTGAGTCCGGTCAGATGCCCGATAAGCTTCAGGACTGCAACGAGCGTGACCCGAGCCTGTGCGAAATCTACATCGTCGAGGGCGACTCGGCGGCAGGCTCCGCAATTCAGGGCAGAGATTCACGCTTCCAGGCCATCCTTGCCATGTGGGGCAAGATGCTCAATGTCGAAAAGGCAAGGGCGGACAAAATTTACGGCAACGACAAGCTGTATCCGCTCATCGTTGCACTGGGTGCCGGCATAGGCGATGAGTTTAACATCGAAAAGCTGCGCTATCACAAGATAATCATCATGGCGGATGCCGATGTTGACGGCTCGCATATCCGCACGCTGCTTCTGACCTTCTTCTTCCGCTATATGCGCCCGCTTATCGAAAACGGCTATGTCTATTCCGCCGTGCCGCCGCTTTATAAGCTCACGAGGGGCAAGACCGTCAAGGTCGCCTACTCCGACGAGGAGAGGGATAAGATATCCGCCGAGCTTCGCGGCGAAAATGCAAACGCCAAGGTCGATATCTCACGCTTCAAGGGCCTCGGCGAAATGGACCCCCACGAGCTGTGGGAAACCACCATGGACCCCGAAAAGCGTTCGCTGCGCAGAATTACGCTCGATGACGCGCTCAAGGCAGACGAGATCTTCACCATTTTGATGGGAGAGGAGGTCGAGCCTCGCCGTGCGTGGATAGAGTCCAACGCGCAGTATGTTGTCAATCTCGACATTTAAGAGGTGAAAGCCGATGGGACATAACAGAGATTATAAGCCTGAGGACATAGCGTTTCCCAATCAGGTAATTACGGAATCCGAGCTTGTAAGCGAAATGCAGACAAGCTATATAGACTACGCGATGAGCGTTATTGTCGGCCGTGCGCTGCCCGATGTGCGCGACGGCTTAAAGCCCGTTCACCGCAGAATACTTTACGCCCTGTACGAGGACGGTCTGACAAGCGACAAGCCGTTTAAGAAATCGGCTACCTGCGTCGGCGATGTTCTGGGTCGCTACCACCCCCACGGCGACACATCGGTTTACGACGCAATGGTTAGATTAGCGCAGAATTTCTCCATGCGCTATATGCTCGTTGACGGTCACGGCAACTTCGGCTCGGTCGATGGCGACCCCCCTGCCGCCTACCGTTACACCGAGGCGAGAATGAGCCGCATCGCAGACGAAATGCTGCGTGACATAAATAAGGACACCGTTGACTGGGACCCCAACTTTGACGAAACACGCAAGGAGCCCCGCGTGCTGCCGTCACGATTTCCGAATCTGCTGGTAAACGGCTCGTCGGGTATCGCCGTCGGCATGGCGACGAATATCCCGCCGCACAACCTGCGTGAGGTCATCGACGCCTGCGTCTGCGTGCTGGATAATCCCGAGGCGACCGTTACCGACCTCATGCAGTATATCCAGGGTCCGGATTTCCCGACCAGGGGCATCATCATGGGCAGAAGCGGCATCCGTCAGGCATATGCAACGGGCCGCGGCAAGGTCACGGTCAGAGCACGCTGCGATTTTGAGGAGTTCGGCAAGGACAGAATACGCATCATCGTGTCCGAGCTTCCCTACCAGGTCAACAAGCGTCAGCTTATCCGCACCATTGCCGAGCAGGTCAAGGAAAAACGCCTTGAGGGCATCTCAGATCTGCGTGACGAGACCGACCGCAACGGTATGCGCGTTGTGATTGAGCTAAAGCGTGACGCAAATCCGCAGGTCGTGCTCAATAAGCTTTATATGCAGACCCAGCTCCAGTCAAACTTCTCGATAATCATGCTGGCACTTGTCAATAACCAGACCCAGCCGAAAATTCTCAACCTGCGCCACATCATCGACGAGTACCTCAGCTTCCAGGAGGAGCTCATCGTGCGCAGAACAAAATTCGACCTCAAAAAGGCCGAGGAGAGAGCGCATCTTTTGGAGGGTCTGCTCATCGCGCAGGATAATATTGACGAGGTCATTCATATCATAAGAAACAGCTACGACGACGCAAAGCAAAATCTTATGACCCGCTTCGGCCTTGACGATATTCAGGCACAGGCGATACTCGATATGCGCCTGAAGGCACTGCAGGGTCTTGACCGCGAAAAGCTCGAGACCGAGTACAGGGAGCTTGAGGAGAAAATTGCATACTTCAAGGAGCTGCTTGCAGATCCCGAAAAGATTAAGGCGGTACTCAAGACCGAGCTTATCGCCATCCGCGACAAGTACGGCGACAAACGCCGCACCGAGATACAGGATGTCGAGGACGAGATCGACATTGAAGACCTCATCGAGGAGCAGGAGTGCGTCTATACCCTCACCCATAACGGCTATATAAAGCGTCTGCCCGCAAGCGAATACCGCGCTCAGGGCAGAGGCGGCAAGGGTGTGCGCGCAATGAGCACCCGTGACGAGGACTATGTGGACACCGTGTTCACAGCCTCAACGCATGATAATATCCTGTTCTTCACCAACCGCGGCAAGGTGTATGTCCGCAAGGGCTACCGCATACCCGAGGCAGGCAGAACGGCGCGGGGCTCGAATATCGTAAACATCATTCCCGTTGAACCGGGTGAAAAGGTCAGCGCGATGATAGCCGCAAGGGGCATCGACGAGGATTGCTACCTCATGTTCATCACCCGTAACGGTACGGTCAAGCGCACTGCGCAGTCGCTGTTTAAGAATATCCGCGCAAACGGCATCCGCGCACTCACTCTCGACGAGGGCGACGAGCTTATGTGCGTTTTGCAGACCGACGGCAAGAGCAATATCCTCATCGCCACCCACGGCGGTATGGCGATATGCTTTGACGAAAACGATGTCCGCAGCATGGGTCGTGACGCAGTCGGCGTAAGGGGTATCAGACTCAGGGAGAACGACTTTGTCGCCGGCGCAGGCATCGCCGCCGAGGGTATGACCCTGCTGTCCATTACCGAAAACGGCTACGGTAAGCGCACCGGGGTAAGCGAGTACACCGTGCAAAACCGCGGCGGTATGGGACTGAAAAACTACAATATCACCGAGAAAACCGGCAATGTCGCCGATGTCAAGGTCGTGACGGATCTCGACGACCTGCTCATCATCGCCGATGACGGCACGATCATCCGCATGGATATAGCGAGCATTTCCGTTCTGGGCAGAAGCACGCAGGGTGTGCGCGTCATGCGCCTGAGCGGCGAAGCGAAGGTCATCTCCATCGCCCTGACCGATAAGGAAGAAGCCGAAGAAGCGGAAACAAAACCCGTCGCAGAAACCGAGACATAAACGGAGGAAAACGATGTTAAAACTTTTCTTTGTTTCGCCAAAGAAAAGTTTTCAATAGCGAACGAAAGCCTCCACTAATCTATACTGCTGTTGCCCGGGTTTAAGTGCATACTAAAGTTAAGTCAGTACATCAACCTATCGGTGCAAAGCAAAATATAACAAAGCACCCATTCACTGCACTGATAGCTTTGAAAGCCTACACCAAGCAGCAGATACTACACTCCAAGCCGGCGCACTTGTTAACGCTGCGTAGTCATACAGAAGAACGCACCGATACTCCGTACCGGTTTCCAAAGGGCGGTTAAGCTCTTTGGTCGCGTTTCTTTAGCGAACCAAGGATGGATTTAGTCTGCACTGCGGTGTCCCGGTTCGTTACTGCTTACCAGAGTGAAAAAAAGTCCATCAACCTACTGACATAG
>SAMEA3663260__coassemble_373_pt1 | contig 13691 bp, 11 predicted proteins | sample SAMEA3663260__metabat2_low_PE_022 | metagenome-assembled genome bin SAMEA3663260 (sample SAMEA3663260) | pig gut metagenome | biome: pig gut; feature: pig-associated habitat; material: faeces | place: China | collected 2013
GAACAGGCAGCACCCATTTTGCTTGACGGTCTGGAAAGACTCGAATATCGCGGCTATGACTCGGCCGGTATCGCCGTTGTTTCGGCGCATCACGAGCTTCAGGTCAAAAAAGCAAAGGGCCGCCTAAAGGTTTTAAGCGATATAATTCAGGGCGGCAAGAGCGTCGAGGGTACACTCGGCATAGGCCACACCCGTTGGGCAACTCACGGTGAGCCGAACGATATAAATGCCCATCCGCATTTGAGCGGTGACGGTAAGGTGGCGGTCGTTCACAACGGCATAATCGAAAACTATGTCGAGCTGCGCGATTTTCTCAAAGGTCGCGGCTATAAATTCTGCTCCGAGACCGATACCGAGGTCGTTACCCAGCTCCTTGCCTACTATTACGACGAGTGTGGCGATATTTTTGACGCCGTGTTTAAGGCACTTCACCGCCTTGAGGGCGCGTATGCGCTCGGCATCATCTGCGCCGACTGCCCCGACCGATTCATTGCGGCACGCAAGGACGCACCCTTGCTCATAGGCTACGGTGAGGGCTGCAACTTTATTGCCTCCGATGTTACGGCAATAATAAAGCATACCCGCGATATCTCCTATATGGAAGACGGCGAGGTTGCGGTTATCACTGCCGACAGCGTTCAGGTGTATGACTATATGGAGCAGCCCATTGAGAAGGAGCATTGCTTCATCGACTGGGATGTGTCGGCGGCGGAAAAGGGCGGCTATGCCCACTTTATGCTCAAGGAGATAATGGAGCAGCCCGAGGCTATTCGCAAGACCGCGTTTAACCGCATTCGCGACAATCGCATCGTTCTTGAGGATCTCAGCATTGACGCCGATTATATAAAAGGTATCAGCAAGATATTCATAATCGCCTGCGGCTCGTCATATCATGTGGGTGTGGTCGGGAAGTATAACCTTGAACATATGCTGCGCAAGCCCGTTGAGGTCTGCCTTGCGTCGGAATTCCGTTACTCAGACCCCCTTGTTGACGAAAGCACGCTTGTCATCGTCATAAGCCAGTCGGGTGAAACGCTTGACACCATGGCGGCTCTGCGCGAGGCGAAAAGTCTTGGCGCACACATTCTTTCGATAGTCAATGTTGTCGGCAGCTCCATTGCACGCGAGTCTGACGATGTGCTTTACACATGGGCAGGACCGGAGATAGCGGTAGCCACTACCAAGGCCTACAGCACCCAGCTTGTGCTGCTGAATATGCTGGGTCTGTACTTTGGCGACATTCTCGGAACTGTCAGCCAAAGCGAATATTCTGCGATAATCGACGAGCTTTTGAGATTGCCCGCAAAGATGGAGCAGATGCTCGAGCATACCGACGATATAAAGCACTTTGCGTCAAACTACTTTAACCACAGCTCGGTTTTCTTCATCGGCCGCAATCTTGACTACGCGATGGGGCTTGAGGGTTCGCTCAAGCTCAAGGAAATATCCTACATCCATTCCGAGGCATACGCATCGGGCGAGCTCAAGCACGGCACGATATCGCTTATCGAAAACGGCACTCTCGTTATTGCTCTCGGCACTTATGCTCCGCTGTTTGATAAGGCGATGAGCAATGTCGTTGAGGTGCAGGCAAGAGGCGCGGATGTACTTGCGCTCACTACCGAGAGCCATGCTGCCGAAATGCGAAAGACCGTCGGGAATGTAATTACCGTACCCGAGTCACACACGATATTCCAGCCTTCTCTGGGGGTTGTGCCTTTGCAGCTTTTCGCCTACTATGTGGCACTGCTGCGCGGCTGCGATATTGATAAACCCAGAAATCTTGCAAAGTCGGTGACAGTTGAATAATTGAAAAGTTTATTGGCATTTGTTGCGTGCGTGGTCTGTAAGATCACGCACGGAATTTTAAGGCTTCTAAACAAAGGAGGAACGGCACTTCCGGGCAAGCTTGCGCTTTTAATATGCCCCGAGGTGCTTGAGTTGACCGCCCGTGGGGTCAATACGCTTATAGTCACGGGAACAAACGGAAAAACCACATCAGCCCGAATGGCGCAGAAAGCACTCGAAAACGCGGGACTGTCCGTGCTTTCAAACCGCTCGGGCGCAAATCTCATCGCCGGTATCGCCTGTGAGTTTATCGTCAATACCGACCTGTTCTTAAGACCCAAGCACAAATGGGCGGTGATAGAGTGCGACGAGGCGGCGGCGAAGCGTGTCTTCGGTGAGGTAAAGCCAATGGCGGTGCTGGTCACGAACCTTTTCAAAGACCAGCTTGACCGCTACGGCTCGGTTACAAAGCCTCGGGATACGATAGCGCAGGGACTTACCAAAACCCCGAAAACGCTGCTGTGCCTTAACGCAGACTGTCCAATGGCGGCAAGCATTGCCGAAAAAGCACCAAACGAGGTCATTTGGTACGGACTGTCGTCGGGGAGCAAAAAATCACCGGAAAGCGGCGAGGAAAGCCGCTGTGATAACTGCGGCGCAAGGCTTAGCTACCGCTATGTGACCTATGCAAATCTCGGCGGCTACCGCTGCCCAAAGTGCGGCGCAAGGCGGCATGATACGCTTGTTACGGTGAGCGATGTTTTGCCCGACGGAAGCTTTGTCATTTCTGACGGTAAGGAAAAAACACTTGCAAACTGCGCACTTCCGGGGCTTTATAACATTTACAACGCAGCAGGCGTGACCGCACTCATGACGGCGGCAGGCATTGAACTTAAATGCACGCTCAAAGCCGTTTCGGATTTTGAGTGCGGCTTCGGCAGAATGGAGCAATTTGACCTCGGCAATGCAGGCGCGAGGATGATACTTATAAAAAATGCTGCAGCCGCCGATCAGACGCTTGAAACCGTAAGAAGCGGCAAGAATGAAAAGACAGTTGTGTTCGCCGTGAACTCCAGACCGGCGGACGGAACGGACATATCGTGGCTGGACGATGTCGATTTCGGCAAGCTCAAACGCATGAAGGGACTCAAGCGGGTGTATGTGACCGGCGACAGAGCCGAGACTATGGCGCAGCGTCTTGAGCGTGAGGGCATAGCCTGCGAGCAAGTTTCAAGCTACGACAAGCTGATTAAACGCCTCCGAAAAGAGAATGCGTTTATCTATATACTCCCGACCTACACCGCCATGCTCGAGTTCAGACAAAAGCTTGTGAGCAAACTCGGCGGAAAAAACTTCTGGGAATAAAGATATAGGATGATACAAATGATAAGATTTTATAACGGCAGGGTGCTTAGCTTTGTGAGCGGCACCGAGATAACGAACGACGAAGTGTGGGTAAACGGCGGCAGCATTTGCTATGTAGGCCCCGAAAAGGCGGAAATGCCGCAGTTTGACAGGCAGATAGACCTCAAGGGTGATCTGCTTATACCGGGCCTTAAAAACGCCCACTCGCACTCGGCGATGACCTTCCTGCGCTCCATGGCGGACGATATGCCGCTGGACCGCTGGCTGAATGAACAGGTGTTCCCAAGAGAGGCAAAGCTTTCGCCGGATATGCTGTATGTCATGACCAAGCTCGCCATAATGGAGTACCTCTCGAGCGGCATAACAGCCTGCTTTGATATGTATTTCCACAACGATGCCTATGTCAGGGCGAATATAGATTCGGGCTTCCGCACGGTCATTTGCGGTGCGCTGAACAATTTTGACAAAAACCCTACCGAGATCGAGGGCGAGTACCTGCGCTTTAATAAATCTCACGAGCTTGTGTCGTATATGCTGGGTTTCCACGCCGAGTACACCACCTGTCTTGAGCGCATGGAGTATATCGCCTCGCTCACGCAAAAGTACAAAGCCCCGATGTTCGTCCACTCCTCGGAGACAAAGGCGGAGGTCTCAGGCTGCATGGAGCGTCACGGCGTAACGCCCACCGTGCTTTTTGACAAGCTCGGAATGTACGACTACGGCGGAGGCGGCTTCCACTGCGTGTATATGAGCGATGAGGATATCGGGATATTCAAACGGCGCAAGCTGTGGGCGGTGTTAAATCCCGCGTCAAATCTCAAGCTTGCAAGCGGTATTGCACCGGTAAAGAGATTTCTCGACGAGGGCATAAACCTTGCAATCGGAACCGACGGTGCTGCGTCAAACAATGCGCTTGACTTCTTCAGAGAGATGTATCTCGTGACGGCACTTGCAAAGTACCGCGAAGCGGACGCATCGGTATGCGACGCAAACCGGGTGCTTGAAATGGCGTGCGTAGGCGGCGCAAGGGCAATGGGGCTGACTGACTGCGACTGCATCGCCCCGGGCAAAAAGGCCGACCTTGTCGTTATTAATCTTCACCGTCCGAATATGCACCCGCTCAACAACATCAGCAAAAACCTCGTTTACGCAGGCTCAAAGGAAAATGTGCGCATGACCATGGTAAACGGCAAGGTTTTGTACGAAAACGGCGAATTCTTTATCGGCGACGATGCCGGGAAAATTTTCGCCGAGGCAGATAAGATTTCGAAATCGCTGAAATGAGAGAAATTGACCTTCATACACACACAAATATTTCCGACGGCTCGGAAAGTCCCGAAAATACCGTGCTTCACGCAAAAAAGCTCGGACTGCGGTCGATAGCAATAACTGACCACGACACGGCAAACGGTGTTCCGGCGGCAAAGGCGGCGGGCGAAAAATACGGTGTCGAGGTCGTCGGCGGACTCGAGCTGGGCTGCGGATGGCACGGCAGGGAGGTGCATATGCTTGCATATGACATTGACCCCTACAACGAGCAGCTTAACCGCACCCTAAAATGGATAGTCACCGACAGGGACGAGCGCAACCGCAAAATGGTCGGGCTTATGGCGAAGGACGGCATCAGGATTGACCTCGAACAGCTTAAGATCGAGCATCCCGGCTCGATAATCGGCAGACCCCATTTCGCGCTGTGCCTTATCAAAGCCGGTCTTGCCGACAGCGTGCAGGACGCATTTGTACGATATCTTGACCCTGGCAGAAAGTATTATATCCGCAGGCACTTCCTCAGCGTTGAGGAGGCTGCGCAGCTCATTCGGGGAGCAGGCGGTGTGTCGGTCATTGCGCACCCCATGCAGTACAGGCTTGATGACGAGGGCATGACGGAGCTTATGGAACGCTCGCGGGATGCAGGAGTTTCGGGCATAGAGTGCTACTACTCCGGCTATACGCCGGAGGTCTGCGCGCAGCTCAAGGCACTTGCCGATGCTTACGGCTTTTGTGCCACCGCCGGCAGCGACTGGCACGGCAGCCACAAGCCGCACATCGAGATGGGCAGCGGCATGCACGGGGAGCTCAGTGCGCCCTACGAGCTGTTGCGTGCACTTCGTGAGCGTGAAAAATGCCATGACTTTTCCAACTGAAGCCATGGCATTTTTTCATACCTATTGCAAATCAAAAAATACAGTGATAAAATATTAACAATTGAGGGAAAAGGAGAAAAATCATGACGCATGAGACAGCTGTTGTCCTGGCCTGCGTGTTCGCAGCCCTGGCGTTGATCGCCGCCATTTTTGTGAAGAAAAGACCTTGGCGTATTGTGCTTACGGTAGTCTGCGCCGTCGCAGTGCTGCTTTGCGTTGTGTGGCTTGTCAAAGCCGCACAGGCGGACGGTGAAATTAAGAAGGAAGCTCTCGAACGGGTGTCGGACGACATTGAGTTTGCGACGGATATCATTGAAAACACGAAGTTTTCCGGCTCGCAGGTGACATACCCCTATGAGCGCAAACCGGATGAGTCGTACAGCAAGCTCACCGACGATCAGAAGAAGCTCTATGATGAGATACTGCCCAAGGTGCAGAAGATCGAAGACTTTACATACTCTGCCGAGGAGTACGGCTACAGTACGCTGGATGATCTTCTCATCGTCATGGGCTCGCTCAACGAGGACCACCCGGAGCTTGAGCTGTACTTTCTCATCTCAGAGGTCATTGACGGAGATACGACAACGGCGCTTGCCTCACGCTACTTCATGCCCGGTGGCGGCGATGTTAAAACCAAAGAGCAAAAGGACGAGCTTCGCCATGAGCTCGCGGTGTTCGACGCCGAGTGCGACGCTATCGTTGCCGGTATGCCCGAGGGGCTTAGCACCTACGATAAATACCGCTATCTTGCGGTGATGATAGCTTTGCGAACGACCTATGACTATGACATAGACGGCGGCGTGCAGATCGGCACGGCCTACGGCGCGATAGAGGGCGGCCTTTCCATATGTCAGGGTTACTCGCGCGGCTTTGAGTACCTGTGCAAAAAGGCCGATCTGTGGTGCGAAACGGTCAGCGGCGAATCCCGCAATGTTTCGCACGCATGGAACCTCGTGCAGCTTGAAAGCGGCACATACCATGTCGATGTAACATGGTCAGACGGCAGCGATATCCCGCCGGATGGCCTTGACTGGTTCGACTACTTCATGCTCACGCAAGACGAGATACTTATAGACCACGACATTGACGACGGCACCGTCGCCACAGGCACGCATATCGATCCTCCCATTTGATAAAAAGATATGAAAAGATGGCAGACGATTGTCTGCCATCGAATGTCCGGATTATCAGAAAATGTCCTGAACGACCTTCTCGGGAGGAACTTCAAGCAGCGAGGGATCGCTGATAAAACGGTTGATGTACTTGAAAACGGTTGCGTAATAGTGACCGTCAACTGTGCGCTCATCCAGCACAAACTTTGCGTCAACATACTTTCTCTCAACCGGAGTTCCGTTGCGGTCAAGCTCATATGCGCGGCGCTTTGCACCGAAAGAGATGAACACGGGGAGAGTGCCGAAGTTGTAAATGTGATGAAAAATGGGACCGATGCCGAGTGAGCCGAGGTCGGTGATTATCATGGAGCCGTGGAAGGGGCTTATATCAAGCAGCTTTTTCGGCAGCAGACCGAAGTAGTCGCCGACCTTGATGAGCCAGACGAGGAAGCGGACAAGGAAGCGGGGCATTTTATTGAGGCTGTTTGCAAAGTCCTCGGTACCGTTTTCCTCGTCGGAGGATTTTATTTTCTCTATCTCCTGATTCATCTTGCGGTAGACATCGAAGATGGTATCGGTGGGGTCAAACTCGACCTTAATGGTGGTCTCGGTCGCATCGACTGTAAGGTTTCTCTTAACGGCCATAACCACCTCAATGTTGTTGCGGGCATAAATACGCCTGCCGGCAATGAAGCGGTTGAGGCCGGGCAGCGCGGCAATAGCTCTGATATAGGCTGCGATAAACAGATGCAGAATACCGATGCCCTTGTAGCCGTTGAGACGCTGCTGTCTGAACCAACGGTCGGCATTGGAGATTTCAAACGATTCCTCATATTGATTGCAGGCGTCGTTTCGCTGCGGCATGATGTAGGGTATGAAGTTGAAAAAGCCGTTCAGAGAACGGATACGACGGCCGTCGACACGGTCACCGCTGCGCTTTCTGTAGTTATTTGACATATACAGAGCCTCCCGGCGAAAAGTATTTCAAAAATTTTGATTGATACACAATTGCATTATATAGGGTAATCGTTTTTTTTGCAAGAAGAAAATAGATTTATTAACGCAACCGTAATATACGGGTTTTTGCGGGGTTAACGGGAAATGCCGAAAACAACAGAAGAATTTTACCGGAACTTAACACGAGATAATTGGTGAATGAAATCACAAATTAGTAAAAAATGAGCGTTAATTTGCAAACTATTTCGGAGTTTCAAGGCTTTGCGCCGTGTTATTTTTCGGGCAATGTCTTGACTAAGAATTAACTATGCCAATTGATTTGATTTTGTCAATCAAACAGCTAAAAAATCCTTGTTTTTCAATGGGTTTTTTGTTATTATTCACATGCGAGATTTGCTGTTTTAAGTAATGATTTTTAATGAAAATAATTGGAAGGGGGGTGCGCTTATGCCGTTTGAGGCGATTGCGGAAGTGAGCTTGGCAGAGGAAAGAGCAAATAAGCTCGTGAGCGAAGCAGAGGCAGAGGCGAAGCGCATTGCGGCCGAAGCGGAGGTCTATGGGAAGGCCTGCATGGAGAATGCCGCAGCTAAGGCAAAGGCCGAGCTGGAGGCAATGACGACGGAAACCGAGGCAAAGGCTGCCGAGGAAATCGAAAAAATCAATAATGCTGCCGAAACAAAAATTGCGGTACTCAATGCCAGGGCCGACAGGAGAATTACGGACACGGCAATTAAGGTCGCGGAAAGGATCGTGAACAGTTAAATGGCCATTGTTAAAATGAAAAAGCTGAGGCTGATGGCTGTTCGGGATCAGAAGGAAAAGCTGCTCAAGGATTTGATGGTTTTCGGCTGCGTCGAGCTTCGGGAGCCTGAGGAGAATGAGCTCAGCCCGGAGCTTTCTTGCCGTCTGAGCAGGGAAGACAGCGGCGTATCGGAGTACAGAGCAGAGAAAACGAAGCTTCAGCAGGCTATTGATGTACTCAACAGCTATGCGCCGAAAAAGTCCCCACTGCTGTCTGCAAAACCGGATGTTGCTCTTGAGGAGTTTTTGAACAGAGAAAGCCTCGAAAAGTATCAAGACGCCGCAGAACGGATCTTGAAAGCCGAGGATAGAATCAGGCGCATCGGAGCGGAGGAAAGCCGCATAAGAGGTACTGCCGAATCGCTTGTACCGTGGTTGAGCTTCGACTGCCCCTTGGAGACCGAGGGTACCCGCGATAGCGTGATGACGCTCGGGGCCTGTCCCGCAACGGCATCACTTGACGCTGTAAGACAGTCGCTTGCGGAAAGTGCCGACGAAGCGGAGCTGTTTGCCGTTTCCGGGGATAAGCTGCAGCATTATCTTGTGCTTTTGTGCCATCGCTCCCAGCTCCGGCAGGCACTTGAGGCGTTGAGAGCTTACAGCTTCTCGATAATGAGCTTTTCCGGGCTGAGCGGAACGGCACAGGAGTGTACCGAGCGGTGCAAATCGGAGCTTAAAGCTCTTGCCAAGGAGAAAAAGGAGCTTGCTGCCGCCATTGAGGCCGAGTCCGGGTTCAGAGACGGTCTAAAGCTCTGGGCGGACAGAACCGAAACGGATATTGCCTTCTGCGAGGCAGAGGATAAGCTCATGAGAACGCAGAGCACCGTCATTCTTGACGGATGGGTGCCGGCAGAAAAGCTGGGCGAGCTTGAAAAGCTTCTGAATAAATACGACTGCGCTTATGAGCTGAGCGACCCCACCGAGGAGGAGTACCCCGAGGTACCGGTCGTGCTTAAAAACAACAAGCTGACCAATTCCATGAACATGGTCACCAATATGTACAGCCTTCCGGCGTACAACGGGGTTGACGCAAATCCGATGATGGCGCCGTTCTTCATTCTTATCTATGGCCTCATGATGGCGGATATCGGCTACGGCCTGATAATGGTGATTGCTGCCGTTGTTGCGATGAAGAAGATAAAGCCCAAGGCAGGCACACTTGCATTCTGCCAGCTCTTGCTTTACGCAGGTATATCGACCATGGTGATGGGTGCGCTCACCGGCGGCTGCTTCGGCGATATGCCGTATCGCGTTGTACATATGATAAATCCGGCAAGCAATTGGGAAGGACTGCCTTATCTGTTCAGTCCGGTGCGTGACAGTAACGCCGTGCTTTACGGCTCGCTGGTCATCGGCCTTATCCACCTCAATACGGGTATGGTCATAAGCTTTGTCGAAAAGGTCAAGGCAGGAAATCTGCTTGACGGCATATTTGAGGAGGGCTCGCTGTGGGTCATTCTCATCGGCGGTATCCTGTGGGGCAGCACAATGCTGTTTGCCGGTGCTCCCGAGCTGCTCGGAAAAGTCGGCGTTATCATTGTCGTAATCGGCAGCGTGATGCTGCTGTTCGGCGCAGGACGCCACTCAAAGGGCTTTGGCAAGGTAACTGCCGCATTCGGCTGCATTTACAACACCTTGACCGGTTGGTTCGGCGATGTGCTGTCTTACTCGCGTATCATGGCTTTGATGCTGGCAGGCGGCGTTGTTGCACAGGTTTTCAACACCATTGCGGTTATGCCGGCAGAGTCGAGCGGTCTGAATTTATTTACCGGTCTTGCATTTGCCGTTATTTTCGTTATAGGCCATGCCCTCAACTTCGGGCTTAACATTCTGGGCTGCTTCGTCCATGACCTGCGTTTGCAGTGTCTTGAATTCTTCGGTAAGTTCTATGTTGACGGCGGCAAGCCCTTCAGTCCGCTGAAGGTAAGCTCCAGGTATTACGATGTAAAAGAATAAAATACACATAACACATATATTTTTAGGAGGAATATGAAATGGAATTTCTGAATACTATCGGCGGTTACGCCATTGCTCTTTTCGGTGCAGGTCTTGCTGCGTTCTTGGCTTGTATAGGCTCTGCAAAGGGTACCGGCATCGCAGGTGAAGCAGCTGCGGGTCTTGCGGCAGAGGATCCCTCTAAGTTCGGTAAGGCGCTCATCCTCCAGGTCATCCCCGGCACTCAGGGCCTGTACGGATTTGTTATCTGGTTTCTCGCATTCGGCAAGCTCATACCGGGCATGAGCGTTGATCAGGGCATGCAGGTGTTCAGCGCGTGTCTGCCCATTGCTGTCGGCGGCTTGCTTTCCGGTATCGCACAGGGAAAGGTCGCAGCAGCATCCGTCAATATCCTCGCAAAGAAGCCCGACGACTGGTCCAAGGGCATGATCTTCTGCATTATCGTTGAGTTCTATGCGATTTTGTCTCTGCTGGCATCCTTCCTGATGCTCAACGGTCTGAGCTTCTGATAAACAGACCGGGGGGAATTAAAGTATGAAAGGCACTGAAAAAATCATTGCCCACATCGAAAATGACGCCAAGGCACAGGCTCAGGCGATAATCGACGAGGCAAACAGAAAAGCGGAAGAGGTTCGCAGTGCCGGCGAGAAGGCAGCGCAGGAGGCCTATGACAAGCTCATTCGTGAGGGTAAAGCCGAATGCGAGGCAATGCTTAACCGTAAGATCCGCATGGCTGAAATGGAGGCCAAAAAGGAAGTTTTGGGCGCAAAGCAGGAGCGCGTGGTGGAGACCTTTGCAAAGTCGGTTTCCCTTATCTGCACACTGCCAAGAGAGGAATATGCGGAGCTTTTCGCCAAAATGGCAGCCAAGGTTTCGGTAAGCGGAACCGAGGAGATGTACTTCTGCAAAAACGATAAAGACGAATGCGGGCAGCGCATAGCAGACAGAGCCAATGAGCTTCTCGCCGCACAGGGCAAGGTCGGTAAGCTCACCGTTGCCGAGGGAGCAGTCAATATCTGCGGCGGCTTTGTTCTCATAGAAAACGGAATCGAACTCAATTGCAGTGCGGAAATGCTGGTTGACCGCTGCCATAAGAGCATGGTGGCAGAGGTGGCAAATGAGCTGTTTGAATGAGCGTTATTCCCGTGTAGGGAGGTAAAAAATTGGCAAACAAAAAGTGTGACAAGTTAAATTACCTGTGCCTGTCCGCTATGCTTAGAGCAAGAGAAGCTAAAATGCTCAACGGCGAAAAAGCCGAGCGTATGCTAAATGCGCCGAGCATTGAGGAAGCGGCGAAGCTCCTGTGCGACTGCGGCTATGAGGATATGTCCTCGATGAGCGCAAAGGAGATAGAAAACGCCCTCGCACACTGCCAGGCAGAGCTCCTTGACGAAATCGAGAAGCTTTCGCCGGATAAAGCCGTCGTTACGGTGTTCCGAGTAAAATACGACTACCACAACGCCAAAACCGTCATCAAAACGGGAGACGCAAGGCGTGATCTTTTCAGCGGCTGCGGCAGAATAAAGGCGGAAACTCTGCTCGAGTGCTGCACCGAGGATAACTATTCCGGACTTCCGAAGCTGCTTGCCAAGTCAATCGAGGAGGCAAAGAGCATTCTTGCCAGAACGGCAAATCCTCAGCTTGCGGATTTTGAGCTTGACAGAGCATGCTATGCCGAGATGCTGGGCATCGCAAAGGACAGCGGCAGCAAATTTATTGTAGACTATGTGAAGCTTCTCATAGACAGTATAAATCTCAGAAGTGCGGTGCGTACCGTAAGAATGGGAAAGGATGCCGACTTCCTGTTCACCGCACTCATTCCCGGCGGCAGCATCGATACAGACAGAGTGTGTGCGGCAAGCACCTCGGCGGAGACGCTTGAGGCACTGTATGCAAGCACTGTCCTCCAAAAGGCGGCGGAATGCGGAGCCGAGGCCGTCTCCGGCGGTAAGATGACCGAATTTGAGAAGGCCTGCGACAACGCGATAAACGAGTATCTTAAAAAGGCAAAGCTCATCCCCTTCGGCGAGGAGGCGGTAACGGCGTTCCTTGCTTCTCGGGAAACGGAAATAACCGCCGTGAGGATGATACTCACCGGCCGTCTTGCAGGCATTGCCCCCGAGATTATACAGGAAAGGCTGCGTGATCTATATGCTTAAAATTGCGGTAATCGGCGGCCGTGAAACGGTAATGGGCTTTACGGCACTCGGTCTTGAGGCGTATCCCGTTTCCGATGCGTCGGAGGCTAAAGGAGTATTGCGCACGCTGACCCGTGAGCGGGAGGATGTTGCGATAATCTACATCGAGGAAAACCTCGCCGAGCAGCTCGGTTCGGAGATAGAAAAATATAAGGACAGCCCCATGCCTGCGATAATCCTTATCCCCGGCAGAGAGGGCAGCCTCGGCTTAGGCCTGTCGGCACTCAATGCTGCGGTCGAGCGTGCAATAGGCACGAATATCCTTGAAAATAATTAAGGAGAGAAAATAATGAGCGGAACTATAACTAAAGTTTCCGGCCCGCTTGTGGTCGCAAAGGGCCTGGCTGACGCCAATGTATCCGATGTCGTCCGTGTCGGCTCCCAGAGACTTATCGGAGAAATCCTGAATATGACCGGAGACATGGCCTCCATTCAGGTTTATGAGGAGACCTCGGGTATCGGTCCCGGAGCGGTAGTTGAAAGCACCGGTATGCCGATGTCCGTTGAGCTCGGACCGGGTATGCTGGAAAATATCTATGACGGTATTCAGAGACCACTGCCCGAAATCAGAGAGCGCGTAGGCTCCACCATCAGCAGAGGTGTTGATGTCCCGGCACTTAACCGTGAAAAGAAGTGGGAGTTCACTCCCGTTGCCAAGGTAGGAGATAAGCTCTCCGGCGGCGATGTGCTCGGCACCGTTCAGGAGACCAGCGCAATTTTGCACAAAATAATGGTGCCTCCCAAGATGAGCGGCACGCTGATATCCATAGAGTCCGGCAGCTTTACCGTCACCGATACAGTTGCGGTCATCGAGGACGGAAACAAGGTCAGACATGAGCTTAGCATGATGCAGAAGTGGCCTGTTCGTATAAACCGCCCCTATGCCAAGAAGTTCATGCCCTCAAGGCCCATGAACTCCGGCCAGCGTATAATCGATACTCTGTTTCCCATCGCCAAGGGCGGCACGGCAGCAGTCCCCGGCCCCTTCGGTTCGGGTAAGACCGTCGTTCAGCATCAGCTTGCAAAGTGGTCGGATGTCGATATCGTCGTTTACATAGGCTGCGGCGAGCGCGGCAACGAGATGACCGATGTTCTCATGGAGTTCCCCGAGCTTACCGACCCCAGAAACGGCGAGCCGCTGATGAAGAGAACGGTGCTTATCGCGAACACCTCCGATATGCCCGTTGCTGCCCGTGAGGCCTCCATCTACACCGGCATCACCATTGCAGAATACTTCCGTGACATGGGCTACGATGTCGCGGTTCTGGCGGACTCCACCTCCCGCTGGGCAGAGGCCCTGCGCGAGATGTCCGGTCGTCTTGAGGAAATGCCCGGCGAGGAGGGCTATCCGGCATATCTTTCCTCCCGTA
>SAMEA3663260__coassemble_374_pt1 | contig 13685 bp, 15 predicted proteins | sample SAMEA3663260__metabat2_low_PE_022 | metagenome-assembled genome bin SAMEA3663260 (sample SAMEA3663260) | pig gut metagenome | biome: pig gut; feature: pig-associated habitat; material: faeces | place: China | collected 2013
TTGCCTGTAACTGTTGACACAATCAAGGTTGGTCTGCGTTCCGGTGGTACGGCTGTATATGAAGCCAGACTTTTGAATAAGAGCGGAAGCGGATATCTGTTTGGCTATTTCGATTATTCAAGACAATTCCACAAGCTTGGCAAAACCGAAGTCTCGGCTCTATCAATGCGTGGGGACAGCGGATTTACGCTATCCGACGGTATGGTGGTCGGCCCATGGCACATGGTGTTGAATAAAAAGTTCTCGGATTTTGAATCGGCAAAGAAGTATGCTAAAACACTTTGGGGCGGTTTTCCGGGCTATATCAACGGCGAATATAAAGTACTCGTCGGTGCTTATGCCGATGAATCAAAAACGTGGGAAGCTATAAAAAAGCGCAGCTTGGATGCAAAGCCCTTTACCGGCAGCAAGTATTCAATTTTAGCCGCCCAAACCGATACCTCGGAGCTGCAATTTCTTTTGGATGTCGGTGAAAAAACAAATTTGGCTGTCAGACCGATTTCGGACTCACAAAGGGCTGAAACATGGTTTGCCGGAAACGCATATAACGGCGATTTTCAGTATCTGCGTAATGGAGGCGGCCTCACGGTCATAAATCTTGTCTCGCTTGAGGACTATGTTATGGGTGTCCTGCCTTATGAAATGCACGGCGATTGGCCTAAGGAAGCATTGAAGGCGCAGGGGGCGTGCGCAAGAACATACGCCATCAACAACATTAATTCATATATAGAGCGTGGCTTTGATGTCCGAAACGATACATACAGTCAGGTTTATCGCGGTGTGACCGGAACAACGGAGAGCACAAATAAAGCCGCATCCGCAACCTCCGGGGAATATGTGCGGTACAGAGGCTCGGTCTGCAAGGTTTATTATATGTCGTCTGACGGCGGCGCGACTGACAGCGGTGCAAATGTTTTCGCACAAAAACGCGCATATCTCAAAGGCGTTAAGGACGATAATGAGGAAAGCATAGAGTACTACAACAAATCGTGGAAATGCGAGTTGAGGGATGCAAATGTCCTTTACAGACTGTCAACGAGTGATTACAAGCTGTCCGACATTGCTGATATAAAAGCATTCAAATCAAATATGGGTAATGTCATAAAGCTCATTATCAGTGACTCCGAAAGTAATAAGGTCACTCTTTTGGGTGAGGATTGCTTTAGAGTTACGGGCTTTAACAGCCTGCGGTATGATGTAAGCAGCTATGAAAATGCCCAAAAGGAACGAATCTGGGTATTTAAAGGAAGCGGCTGGGGGCATAATTGCGGTATGAGCCAGTGGGGAGCGTACTCTATGGCGCTAAACAAGAGCGCAAGCTGCGAGCAGATCATTAAATTTTATTTTAGCGGAGCATATTTGGGATGAATAAATCTGATTTTGACTTTTATTTGCCTGAGGAGCTTATTGCTCAAACTCCTCTTGAAAAGAGGGACAACTCAAGACTTTTGCACCTTGACAAGAATACAGGTAAGATAGAGCATAAGCATTTTTACGACATCAAGCAATATATTCGCCCCGGCGACTGCCTTGTGCTCAACGATTCAAGGGTTTTGCCGGCAAGACTCATCGGAACAAGACCGACGGGTGGAGCGGTTGAACTTGTGCTGCTCAAGGATCTCGGTGATAATTGCTGGGAATGCCTTAGCAGACCGGGTAGAAAAACAAAGCCGGGACAAGAACTGATTTTCGGTAACGGTGAGCTGACCGCAGTCGTTCAGGATCTGACGCAAGGCGGAAACAGAATAGTCAAATTTGACTATAAAGGAATTTTTCTCGAGATATTAGAACGACTGGGCAAAATGCCTTTGCCTCCTTATATAAAGGAAGAATTGCAGGACTCCGAGCGTTATCAGACAGTTTATTCTAAAGAGCTCGGAAGTGCAGCTGCTCCGACAGCGGGCCTTCACTTTACAAAAGAGCTTTTGTCCGAGATAGAGGATATGGGTGTCAGTATATGCTGTGTCACACTCCATGTCGGACTTGGTACATTCAGACCCGTTAAAGCCGAGAATATCGAGGACCACGATATGCACTCCGAGTTTTGCATCATTCCCGAAGAAACGGCGAAAACAGTTAACGACACTAAAAAGGCAGGGGGCAGAGTGATAGCCGTCGGCACAACTTCTTGCCGTACGCTTGAGAGCTTTACAACAGATGACGGTGTGCTTCAGGCAACATCCGGGTGGACAAACATATTCATCTACCCGGGCTACAAATTCAAGTGCATTGACGCGCTTATAACGAATTTCCATTTACCCGAGAGCACCTTGATAATGCTCGTTTCTGCCTTGGCGGGCAGGGAGCATATTCTTAATGCCTATAAAACGGCAGTCAACGAAAAGTATCGCTTCTTTTCCTTCGGCGATGCCATGTTTATTGAATAAATTGTAAGGTAGGAAACAAATGTACACTTTAAAAAAACAGGAGGGCCATGCCAGACGGGGAGAGTTTGAAACACCTCACGGAACGGTACAGACCCCGGTGTTTATGAATGTAGGAACGGCGGCGGCAATTAAAGGCGCACTATCTGCGGCGGACCTGAAAACGATCGGCTGTCAGGTGGAGCTGTCAAACACATATCATTTGCATTTAAGACCCGGAGATGAGCTCGTCAAAAAAATGGGCGGACTCCATAAATTCATGACATGGGATGGCCCGATACTCACTGACAGCGGCGGATTTCAGATTTTCTCACTTGCCAGCCTTCGCAAAATAAGCGAGGAGGGTGTGAAGTTCAATTCCCATATTGACGGCAGACACATTTTTATGGGACCCGAGGAGAGTATGCGCATACAAGCAAACCTCGGTTCGGATATCGCGATGGCCTTTGATGAGTGCGTCAAGATACCTTCACCGCGTGACTATGTGGAGAAATCATGTGATCGAACATATAGATGGCTTGCAAGGTGCAAAACCGCTCTTGCTGAGTACAACAACATGGATGATGCCGTAAATCCGGGGCAAATGCTTTTCGGCATAAATCAGGGTGCAACCTTCGCGGATATACGAATAGAGCACATGAAAAAGATTGCCGAGCTTGATTTGCCGGGATATGCGATTGGCGGACTTGCTGTAGGGGAGAGCCATCAGGAGATGTATGACACTATTGAAGCTGTCGAGGAATATATGCCAAAAGATAAGCCTCGTTATCTGATGGGAGTAGGTACTCCGGGAAATATTATCGAGGGTGTATACCGCGGCGTGGACTTTTTTGATTGCGTTATGCCCGCCAGAAACGGCAGACACGGCCATTTGTTTACATGGAACGGAATTATCAACATCAAAAACGAAAAATACCAAACGGACAATCTGCCGATTGATCCTGAGTGCGATTGCCCGATATGCAAGAGATACAACAGAGCATATGTCAGACACCTATTCAAGGCAAACGAAATGCTCGCCATGCGCTTTGCAGTAACGCATAACCTTTATTTTTATAATAAGCTGACGGAAAAAATCAGAAACTCGCTTGACGAAGGCCATTTTGTTGAATTCAGAGGTAAGTATTCAAAATTATTGGATACAAGGATATAAAATACTTGAAAAAAACATAACGGATATGTATAATAATTTTGTAATAAAATACACATATTGATTTAAGGAGTATTATAATGTTAACATCTACAGCAGGCGGCGGAAACGCTTCCATGATTCTTTTGCTTCTTGCGTTCTTCGTTCTTATGTATTTTTTGATGATCAGACCCGAAAAGAAAAAGCAGAAGAAAGTAGAAGCTATGCGTAACGCGCTCACCGTCGGTGACGAAATCGTTACAATAGGCGGCATTATGGGTGTCGTTGTTAATGTAACAGAGGACAACATCACCATCGAGACCGGTGAAGACAAGGTCCGCATCCAGTTTAAGAAGTGGGCAGTAAGCAGCAATGTCAGAGCTGAAGCAGCTGAAGCAAAAGCCAAGGCAAAGAAATAATCTTTAGCATTAAAATCCCCCTGAACTAATAAGATGTACAAACATCTTATGTTCGGGGGGATTTTTTTGCAATCATCAAAGGGAATTAAATTAAATTGCAGCGCAATACTTATTTCCGTGACAATCGGAATTGCAGCAACAATCATTTTAATACTGGCAGCATCAGCATTAATGCAGAGCGAGAAGCTTGATGAAAGCAGCATAAGCCTAACGCTTATACTAATTAACATAATTTCAGGCTTAATATGTGGAACAGTTTCACGCATAAGCGGCAGGGAAGAGGGGAGTATAAACGGGCTCTTAGCCGGAGCAGTATATGCAGGCATTATCGTTTTAACTTCTTTTTTGCTTGATATACAAGCACCAAAGGGCGAGGTTATAATTAGAATAATTGGCATATCCCTTATATGCAGCTTTATAGGCAGCAAGCTTAATTTAGCTAAAAGTAACAAAAAATTACGCAAAAAGCGCAAATCATGAATTTTATATTACTATTCGTTATTTCAATTATAAGTTTACATAATTTTCAGTGATTACCTATATATTGTGCTGAAAGAAGCAATCGGTTACGAAATCTTGTGATTATTCGCTTGAATATCAAAGATAAATCGACACGCGGTTTTATAGTTTACATAACACGGTTGACATAATATACGGTCATAATTAACAAAAATCATCATTTTTTTCAAAAGCCCTTGATTACACCGAGAATTTGTATTATATTTAGTTTACTTAGGTTATTATGTAAATTAATCCGTTATTCCGGCTGTCGGCAAGGGCATACTGAGGTAACGGCATGAAATCTGATTTATTAGGCAAGCAGACCCTACACTTTCGTTTTAACAATTTTGAATTATTGTTGACATGCCTTGCTTTTTTGCTTGGTGTTGTCTTATATATCATTGTTAAGCCTTCGTTTCCGATCACCGGAAACGGGGCCTATTCAATTGCTAATCTTGACTACCGATTGTTTGGTTGCGTTATTCTTTTGCTCATGCTCCAGCTTACTGCATTTTCGGCTGTCGGAACAATTATTCTTCCTGTCTTGAATCTTGCTTTTGGGCTTTTTTTATCGATGACCCTGGCTTCCATAATGCCTGCCGATAAACTTAGTGTCTTTTTTATTATCAAGGTATTCTTTGTTGTTTTGCTGTTTGTTTTTTCCGGCGTTTCTCTGTCATGCAGCTCGGGCGCTTCATCAAGGAGATTTTACGGAAGAGTTCGTAGTGATAAACGGTTTCGCATGGAACTTATAAAAACACTCGTACTTAGCATCTTGTTTGTTATCTTGTCAATGATCGGATTATCCGACATTAATATGATTTTTTAGAAAGGGGGTTCGGCTGAATGCTTAATTCAGAATGCCTTGAAGTTTTCAACAAGTATCTTACTGAAGTAAAAAAGTGTTCACAGAATACCCTCAGTTCATATCTACGGGATATCAGACAGTTGAGTGAGTATATCGAGTCCCATGTTGACGATACGCTTGACAAGGTCACCGAGGAGGAACTGTCCGATTACATTAACTGGCTCAAAGGAAATGGTAAGTCCGTTGCCACAGTCAGCAGGGCGATAGCATCAGTTAAATGCTTTTACGGTGTTTTGGTCACCGATGGCTATATTAATGAAAGTCCTGCTTTAAAGCTTGTTCCCGATAAGGCGACACAGAAACTTCCTCAAATCCTTACCAGCAAAGAGGTTGAGCTCCTGCTTGAGCAGCCCTCATGTACCGATGCAAAAGGGTATAGAGACAGAGCGATGCTTGAGCTGCTGTACGCGACAGGTATAAGAGTCAGCGAGCTTATTGCATTGAACATAAATGATGTTAATACATCTGCCGGTGTAATAAGATGTATAAGCAAGGATAAGGAGCGCTTCATCCCTCTTTATTCAACCGCGATTAAGGCTCTTTCCGAGTACATTGAGTTTATCCGACCGCAAATGATAGCTTTGCCCGGCGAACAGGCGTTGTTTGTTAATGTTAGCGGTGAAAGGATGTCGCGTCAAGGCTTCTGGAAAATTATAAAGTCCTATCAGCAAAAGGCTCATATTGAAAAAACAATCACCCCGCACACACTTCGCCACTCCTTTGCTGCACACTTGCTCGAGAACGGTGCAGATCTGCATTCTATACAGGAAATGCTCGGTCACGCCGATATTTCATCGACGCAGATATATTCGCAGCTTGTAAAAAAACAGCTGAAAGATGTTTACAACAAAGCTCATCCGAGAGCAAAATAAACTTAAAGCTCCTTACCGTTGTAAGGAGCTTTTTTATGTTGCGATTAGTTTGTATATGTGTTAAAATTTACTGATAGGAAGTGATGTTTTTGCGTATATTAGGCATAGATCCCGGGCTTGCGACCGTCGGATTCAGTATAGTTGACTGTGAAAAAAATAAAATGAAGCTGGTTACCTGTGGAGTTATCAGCACGTCGGCGCATACTTCTTTATCCAGCAGGCTGGACAGAATATATGAGGATATGAACGAACTTGTTTCTTCGTTTAATCCGGATGTTATGTCTGTTGAGGAACTTTTTTTTAATACAAATATTACTACCGGCATCTCAGTTGCCCATGCAAGAGGCGTCATACTTCTGTCTGCTTACAGGGCCGGTGTGCAGGTGTTTGAATATACACCGCTTCAGGTAAAGCAGTCTGTTGTTGGCTATGGACGAGCTGAAAAGAATCAGGTTATAGATATGGTACGCAGAATACTTGCTCTTCCGGCGGTACCTAAACCGGATGATGCAGCCGATGCTATTGCACTTGCGATATGTCACGCGAGAAGCTCTACATCACTTTTAAGCAATAAAGGAGCGAATGATATATGTTCTACCATTTAGAAGGAATTGTGTCAGACATAGATTTGAACCTTGCCGTTATTGACTGCGGCGGCGTGGGCTATGCAGTTAACACGACCGCAAACACCCTCTCCAAGCTTAAAGTGAAGGATAGGGCGAAGCTCTACATATCCGAGTACATTAAAGAGGACTGCTTTGATTTATACGGTTTTGCAAGTTTAAGCGAAAAACGCTGCTTTGAGATGCTACTGACCGTATCCGGAATCGGTCCGAAGGCGGCGCAGGCTATACTATCGACGAGCACGCCGGAATCTCTTGCAATTGCAATAATGAACGGCGATGAAAAGGCAATAACCGTTGCGCAGGGTGTGGGCAAAAAGATTGCGCAAAGGGTCATTCTTGAGCTTAAGGACAAGGTCAGCAAGGAGGCAAACACCGTTACGGCTGAAATGCCCGCGGCGATGAATGCTGCAGACGGTGATTCGAGAAACGATGCCATTGCAGCACTAATGGTGCTCGGATATTCGGCTTCTGAGATAAACGGAGTGCTCAGACGCATGGATGTAAGCGGAATGTCAACCGAGCAGATAGTTAAGATAGCACTTAAAAATCTAATATAAGGAGGCTGCATATGAGCATCAACTTCTCAGACGGTCTTGAAGATCAGGCCGTTGTTACAAGCTCTTCGATTTTACCCGAGGATGCAGGCGAGGGCAGCCTTCGCCCCAAAACCATAATCGAATATATAGGTCAGGAAAAAGCAAAGGACAATCTGAGCGTGTTCATAGACGCTGCCAGAATGCGCAACGAGCCGCTTGACCATGTTTTGCTGCACGGTCCTCCGGGGCTTGGCAAAACAACTCTTGCTGCTGTTATCGCTAACGAGATGGGTGTTAATATGCGCATCACATCAGGCCCTGCTATTGAAAAGCCGGGTGATCTTGTTGCTTTGCTAACAAATCTCGCTGAGGGTGACATTTTGTTTGTTGATGAAATACACAGGCTTAACCGGGCATATGAGGAGATCCTTTACCCTGCAATGGAGGATTATGCCATTGACATCATACTCGGCAAAGGCCCTTCGGCAAATTCTTTGCACCTTGAGCTGCCGAAATTTACACTAATCGGAGCCACGACCCGCTCCGGTCAGCTCACCGCGCCCTTGAGGGACAGATTTGGTGTTACCCTGAGGCTCGAGCTTTACACAGCCGATGAGCTGCGTAGAATTGTTGAGCGCTCATCAGATATCCTTGGAATAGAGATTGACAGGGGTGGCGCATATGAGATTGCTTCGCGTTCACGCGGTACTCCGAGAATTGCAAACAGGATGCTCAGAAGGGTTCGCGACTTTGCTCAGGTAAGGGCAGATGGTGTTATTACCAAAGAGGTTGCCGATATGGCGTTGTCACGACTTGAGGTCGATAAGCATGGGCTGGATTCTCTTGACCGCAAGATGCTTAGAAGTATAATTGAATTCTACGGCGGAGGTCCTGTCGGTTTGGAGACATTGGCTGCGACCATAAACGAAGAAGCCGTCACTCTTGAGGATGTCTATGAACCGTACCTCTTACAGCAGGGCTTTCTCACAAGAACGCCCCGTGGCCGCTGCGTAACAAAAAAGGCATATGAACATCTTGGCATTAAGTTTTTGGGTCAGCAGGAGCTTGGACTGTAAAGTTGTTGAAAACACTGAATTTTTTAAGTCTTTACCGCAATTTTTATATTGACATTTAATAACTTTGTAATATAATATAATAGAAAATTTAGAAAAATTACCGTTTTTTATGTTTAATTACTCTACAATTGATGATAATGACTTACAGAGACTTGCTGCCAATGGGGATAGTTTTGCCGAGGAAGCTCTTGTCGAGAGATACATGAGGCTGGTTCGCATTTGCGCAAGACCCTTGTTCTTAGCCGGAGGGGATAGCGAGGATCTTATCCAGGAAGGTATGTTCGGATTATTATCAGCAATAAGGCAGTATGATCCCGATCAGAAGGCAAGTTTCAAAACCTTTGCAGAGCATTGCATAAAAAACAGACTGCTAACAGCGGTTAAATCGGCGTCTAGCACTAAGCACATTCCTCTTAATGCCCGCGTTTCGCTTGACGCATTACTCTCGGATGAATCCCAGACCACGTCATTGGCTTATGCCGTATCGTTTCAGAAATCACCTGAAGAGCAGGTTCTGGCCAGAGAGAACAAAAGAAATAAAGAAGAGTTTTTCTTATCCTTTTTGGAGAAGCTATCAAAATTTGAAAAATGTGTGCTTCAAAATTATTTGAACGGTCTCAGCTACAAGGAAATTGCTCAAATAAACAGCAAGGATGAAAAGGCCGTTGATAATGCAATCCAAAGGATAAGGCGCAAACTGGCGCTGAATTTCAAATCAGGCGATATCAGCAGAAGCTGACGCATATAAAAGCCGACAGGCGAGTTTTTCAAAAGAGAGGATTTAAAATGTACGAAGACAAGACCTTAGTTTGCAAAGAATGTGGTCAGGAGTTCGTGTTCTCCGCAGGCGAGCAGGAATTCTATGCAGAGCGTGGCTTCCAGAACGAGCCCCAGCGCTGCAAGGCATGCCGTGACGCTCGTAAGAACGCAGCACGCGGTCCCCGTGAGTTCTTCACCGCAGTTTGCGCGGCATGCGGCGGCGAGGCAAAGGTTCCCTTTGAGCCCAAGTCTGACCGTCCCGTCTACTGCAGCGAGTGCTTTGCAAAGATGAAGGAAGAGGCCTGAGGATCAAACCTACAGGGATAGAGTGGGGCGTCTTCGCGGCGTCCCTTTCTTATATTCTAACAGATTGGAGACTTGACTATGGAAATGTTAAAAATTATGGACCTCAGCAGAGAGAGCATGATCTCCGAAATTCTTGATGATTTTCCCGAAGCGATGCCTAAGTTCCAGGAGCTCGGTATGCACTGCCTCGGCTGTGCTCTTGCTACCGCTGAATCTTTAGAGCAGGCTTGTGCGGCACATGGCATTGATCCCGACGAGTTTTTGGTCGAGCTAAAAGCCTACCTTATGGCACTGTAATTAAGATTTAAGCTAAAAAAGCCGGAGTATCCCGGCTTTTTGCTTTATATGGAGAAGTATGAGTAACAGACTTGAACTAATTGCCTCCTTTGTGAAAAACGGAATCGGCGTGGCTGATGTCGGTACGGACCACGGCTATATACCTGTGATGCTTGTAAAACGAGGCTATAAGGGCAATATCATTGCAACAGACATAAATGAAGGCCCGTTAAACAAAGCGAAGCAGAGTCTTATCGAGGCCGACTGTGAGGAGGCTGTTGAGCTAATATTATGCAACGGGCTGGATGGCTGCGAGAGCGAAAAGATAGATACGATAATTGTTGCCGGAATGGGCGGCGATACTATTACCGGAATTCTTGACAGAGCAGAATGGTGCGCGAGAGAGGATATAAAATTAATTTTGCAGCCGGTAACAAAGCCGGAAATACTTAGATATTGGCTTGTGAATAACGATTTTCGAATTACAAATGAAGCACAGGCAGAAGAAAACGGTACAGTGTATCAGATTATTTGCGCCGTTCCGGGGCGCGATTGCCGATACAAGGATTCGGAACTGTTTATCGGCAGATATGATCTGATAAAGGGCAGCACTTATTATGAACAAATGCTTGACAAGCATATAATACGCTTTTCATCGGCTGCCGAAGGTTTGAAAAGTACGAACAGGGTTGAATTGCTGCCATGGCTCGGCATTATTGAGAACATTTTGAAAGAGCTTAAAACAATGCGGGGGATAAATGATGAAAACTGTTAAGGATGTTTTTGGTTTTTTAAATATGCTTGCACCCGTTGATCTTAAAATGGATTTTGACAATGTCGGTATTCTTGTCGGCAGTGAAAAGTGCAAAGTAGAAAAATGCCTTATTGCACTTGATATAACGGATGAAGTAATCGATGAGGCAATTAATCTTAGAGCAAATCTTATTGTTTCTCATCATCCACTGATATTCCATGAGCTGAAAAATGTTGTGGCGGAGGATCTTGTCGGCAGGAAACTGATAAAGCTTATCAAAAACAACATTTCTGCAATTTGTATGCATACTAATCTTGATATAGCTCAAGACGGCGTCAACGATGCACTTATGAGTGCACTCGGTGCTACTGCAAGCGGATTTCTTGAGCCCTGCGGTATGGACAGCGCCTCTAAGCCTGTGGGCTGCGGCCGTATCGGAGAGCTTTCCGAAAGCGTTGATTTCCAGAGCTTTCTTTCTATATGCAAGAGGTCATTAAACTCCAACGGTCTTAAATATTACGATTCGGGTCAGACTGTTAAAAAGCTCGCAGTAATGGGCGGCTCCGGCGGAGACTGCATAGCTCTTGCAAAAAGTCTCGGCTGCGACACATATGTGACGGCTGACATTAAGTACAACGGCTTTCTTGACGCAAAGGAGCTGGGCATAAATCTTATTGACGCAGACCATTTCTGCACAGAAAATGTGATTATACCGATTTTGCGCGAAAAACTTGCCGCCGAGTTTGAGGATATCAAATTCCTGGTGTCCGAAGTCCACTGTCAAGCGGCACAGTTTTATTAAACAGAATAATTTGCCTTCGCAGTTCATAGACTCGTACAAACGAGAAAAACTGCGGAGGCTTTTTTATGACAAATCTTGATATTTATAAGGATATATCCAAACGGACAAACGGGTCGATCATGCTCGGAGTAGTCGGACCTGTTCGCACCGGAAAATCTACTTTTATCAAGCGTTTTATGGAGCTGCTTGTTATCCCGAACATCGAGGATGTGTATGCAAGGGAAAGAGCAAGAGATGAATTGCCGCAAAGCGGTTCAGGCAGGACCATTATGACCTCCGAGCCAAAATTCGTTCCGGAGGATGCGGTAGAAATCAGTCTCGGAGAGGATATACATTTTTCCGTAAGGCTTGTTGATTGCGTCGGATACATGGTAAACGGTGCAGCAGGACAATTTGAAGACGGAAGTGAAAGGATGGTTACGACCCCATGGTACGACCACGAAGTCAGTATGACGGAGGCTGCAGAATCAGGCACATATAAGGTCATAAGCGAGCATTCAACGATAGGTCTGGTAATTACAACCGATGGCAGCATATGCGATATTCCGAGAGCCGATTATATAGAACCGGAGGAACGGGTAGTAAATGAGCTTAAGCAAATAGGAAAGCCCTTTGCCGTGCTCATAAACAGCAGATACCCTAAATCGGAGGTAGCTTTAGGTCTTCAAAACGAGCTTAGTGAAAAATACGGAGTTCCTTGTGTTTGTGTCAATTGCCAGCAGCTTACTGAGGACGATATTGCTGATGTTATGAGCACGGTACTCGGCGAATTTCCGATATCCGAGGTTGCAATATGGCTGCCATCGTGGTTCGAAGCACTCGACGATCAGTCAGAGCTTAAAACTATGCTATATCAGCAGCTATCCGATGCTTCACAGAATATGTGCTGCGTCCATGATATTTATTCAATGCTTAACAAGTTAAAATGCTCCGATATAGTCGAATCCGCCGAGGTTAAAGACTCAAATATGGGAAGCGGTATGATAAATGTCTGCATTGAGATACCAAGAGCCCTGTATTATCGGCTTATCAGTGAAGAAGCCGGGCTTGAAATAAATGATGACGGTGAGCTGATAAAGCTTCTGAAAGAGATGGGGGCCATAAAACATGATTATGAGCACATAAAAACTGCCCTTGACAATGTAAGGGAAAAAGGCTATGGAGTTGTAATGCCCTCTGCCGATGAGCTTGAGCTGGAGGAACCACAGATAGTTAAGCAGGGCGGTAAATACGCCGTTAAGCTAAAAGCGAAAGCACCGGCAATTCACATGCTCAAGACCAGTATTGAAACCGAGGTTACACCATCTATTGGCGGTGACAATGCCTCAGAGGAGATAATAAGCTTCCTGCTCCAGGGATATGAGGGCGATATGAGCAGATTGTGGGAGTCAAACATTTTCGGCAGACCGCTTTACGACATTGCCGAAGAGGGGATAGCCGACAGGCTGAATAATCTGCCGGTAAACGCAAGGGCGAAGCTTCAAGAGACCCTCCAACGCATAGTTAATGAGGGCAGGGGAACACTGATTTGTATTTTATTATGAAAAACGGGGAGTAATTCCCGTTTTTTTGTTTGGAGTTTTATTGAAAATAGTGATTGAAATGAAAACAATATGATTATATAATTAAATCAAATTTTTCTTCGGAGATGAAATTTTATGAAACCGGTATCAAAAAAAGCGGAGGCAGTTCGCGCATCAACAACTCTTGCAGTTGACAGTATGGCTAAGCAGATGAAGGCCGACGGTTATGATGTTGTCGGCTTCGGCACCGGAGAGCCGGATTTTGAAACTCCCGAAAACATCCGGTTTGCGGCAATCGATGCAATTAAGTCCGGCAAAACAAAGTATACGCCTGCCGCCGGCATAGTTCCGCTTCGCAAGGCAATAGCCGAACAGCTCAAAAGGGAAGGATATGACTATGACTACACGCAGATTGTCGTAGCAAGCGGTGCAAAGCACAGTTTATTTATTGCGCTTTCTGCCATCACCAACCCCGGTGATGAGATAATTCTTCCTGCTCCTTACTGGGTCAGCTATTATGAAATGATAAAAATGACTGACGGTGAGCCTGTTGTCATTAGTGCAGGTGAGGAGCAGAATTTCAAGATTACCGCAGAGCAGCTTGAAGCAGCTATCACCGATAAGACAAAAGCTCTTGTGCTTAATAATCCTTCCAACCCCACCGGAATGATTTATAACCGTGATGAGCTGAAAGAGCTTGTGGATGTTTGCGTTAAGCATGATCTATATATAATCGCTGACGAAATCTATTACAAGCTTGTTTATGACGGCATTGAATTTACAAGCGTTGCGAGCTTCGGCGAGGATATCCGTGAACGCACGCTTCTGATAAACGGTGTTTCCAAATCCTACGC
>SAMEA3663260__coassemble_388_pt1 | contig 13346 bp, 8 predicted proteins | sample SAMEA3663260__metabat2_low_PE_022 | metagenome-assembled genome bin SAMEA3663260 (sample SAMEA3663260) | pig gut metagenome | biome: pig gut; feature: pig-associated habitat; material: faeces | place: China | collected 2013
CATTCCTGATAGTGCCGGAGGTATAGTCCTCGCATACGAACAGCGCGATATAAATACCCAAAAATGTGGTTATCATCGAGTTCGGCAGGGCATCCATAAGACTGTACAGACCGCACAAAGTCGGATCTGCAACATCGATCCCGTCTTGCATCAGCTTTGTTGTATAAATAGTAAATGCAGATAAAACTGCAAGCAGACCGGAGCAAATGTAAAGGCTTTTACTTTGCAAAAGCTTGCGAAATTCAAACATAATCAGCTTAAACATATTACACACCCAGCCTTTCCAGGAAGTATTCCTCGAGCCTGTCGGACTGAACACTAAGCTCATGTACCTTTATGCCGTGCCTCACCAGCAGTCGGTTTATATCTGCGCTTCTTTCAATAAGCTTGTACAGGTACAGGGTGTCGCCGTCAAGCTTAATTGAGCTCTTGTCGGTCAGGCATGACAGCAGAGCGTATGCTTTTTGCGGGTCATCTACCCTGAGCTTGAGCTGATGCCGGCAGCGGTGCTCTAACTCAGCGGCGCTTATCTGCTCGATGAGCACACCGTCATTAATAATGCCGTAGGTCGTGACTATCTTTGCAAGCTCGTCAAGCAGATGGCTTGAAATAAGGAAGGTTATGCCGCGTTCATGGTTGAGCCTGAGTATAACATCACGAATCTCCTTAATGCCCGTAGGGTCAAGACCGTTGACCGGCTCGTCTAAAATGAGAAATTCGGGGTCGCCAAGCAGGGCTATGCCGATACCCAGGCGCTGCTTCATACCGAGTGAGAATTTCCCGACTTTTTTGTTTCCGACCTTGTCGAGACCGACGAGCTTCAGTATGTTGTTTATTTGCTTGTTGTTTGAATCGGTGAGCAGGGAAAACCTCTTAAGATTTTCATAGGCGGTGCAGTTTTTGTATAAACAGGGGTATTCAAGCAGAGCACCGATGTGATGGCGGGCGTAACTAAGCGGCTGACCGTTAAAGAGGGTTATCCTGCCGTCGGAGGGCTCGGCGACGCCGAGCACCAGCCGCATGAGCGTGGTTTTGCCTGCACCGTTTTTGCCGATAAAGCCGTATATATCGCCTTTTTTTATCTGCATACTGACTTTGTTAACGGCTTTTTTATCGCCGAAGCACTTTGTGAGCTTGTCAGTGCGAAGAACATATTCCAAGGTATCGCCTCCTCAGCCTGATTGACAATTTACAGTTTAATATATATTATTACAGAGATGTCGAAGAAAATCAATTGTAAAGAGGTGCACCATGCCGGAGATAAAAGCGATTGCACGCATCTGCTCACCGTTTAAGACGAAATTCGGTATTCCCAGACAAAGCGGAATTGCCGAAGCGGTCAGGGCGGAGATAGTTTTTGAGCCGGAATACAGAAACTCCGACGCAGTCAGAGGCTTGGAGGAATACTCCCACATTTGGCTTATATGGCAGTTTTCCGAAGCGGTGCGTGACACATGGTCGCCAACGGTCAGACCTCCGCGTTTAGGGGGCAATGTCCATGTCGGCGTATTTGCCACACGCTCACCGTTCAGACCAAATTCTATTGGGCTTTCGTCGGTTGAGCTTGAGCGGGTGGAGCTGACAAACGACAGGGGACCGGTACTGCATATAAAGGGAGCCGATTTGATGGACGGCACACCTATATTCGATATAAAGCCCTACATCACCTATGCCGACTCCCACCCCGAGGCGACAGGCGGCTTCACGGCCAAGACCGAGTTTCATATGCTTAAGGTAGAGATACCCGATACACTTTGCGGAGATATGAACGAGGATGCGAAAACTGCGCTGATTCAGGTGCTCTCAAACGACCCCAGACCACAGTACCACGATGACCCGGAGCGTGTGTACGGCTTCGTTTTTGCCGGCTTTGAGGTTAATTTTCAGGTAAACGGTGATACACTGACCGTAACGAATATAGAAAAAGAAGAGGCATAGCCTCTTCTTTTTTCTTTATAGTTATCAGTTGCCGTGCATGAGCTTTGTCTTGGATTTACTCTCAACATAGGACTTAAGGACGGGCTTGAATGCGATGCTGAGTACCAGTGACAACGGAATGAGTATTGCCGCCATGAGGAGCAGCACCAGTATGCTCTTGAGATAAACATGATCGTAGCTGCCTGCAATCGTCTCACGCATAGCCGTCATTGCATAGTTAAACGGCATAAACTTGTACAGATCGCGGAAGATCTGCGGCAGCATCTCCAAGGGATATGTGCCGCCGGAGCCTGCAACCTGAATGACGAGAACAATGATCGCGATTGCCTCACCGATGTTGCCTAAGGCAAACACCATTCCGTAGTTGAGCAATGTAAACACAAGGCTTGCTATTGCTGCAGCCAGCCAGAATTGGAACGGGGCATAGCACTGGATGCCTATGTAGTACAGGTTGCCGAGCACGGTAATAAGCGCCGTGAACTGGCCGATGGCAAAGAAAACAAAGTATCTGCCGAAGAAGGCCTCGGTTGTGTTGAGCATCGGAATATCGTTTCTACGCTTAACATGCGTGTGCATAAGGCTGACGCTGAGCAGAGCGCTCGCATACAGAGCAAGGGTCGTATAGAACGGAGCCATGCCGGAACCGAAGTTTTCGAGCGCGTAGACACGAACAACCTCAAGATTTGCGGGGGAGGAGAGGTATTCGACCAGACCGCCGACATCATCTTTAAGCAGGTCGATAAGCTTAGTGAAGCTTTCGCTGGTGCGAAGCTCATTGACGCTCGACTGCAGGTTAGAGACCATGCGCACCATGTAGTTGAGAACATCCTCGGTGCTTTCGATGCTCACGGTGCAGGAATTAAGAGCATCGGTGTACTGCTGGAGCGTCATCGACTGGGAGTCAATATCCCCCTCAACCTTGGCCAGCAGCGAGTCAAGATTTTTAAGAGAGTCCTGAAGCGTGCTCATTGATGCAATAAGGTTTTTATCAATGTTAGTTTTCTGAAGTATATCGTCAAACCTTATGACGCTTTCGTGGAGCTGCTTGTTAACATCAGCATAAAGGTCATCAAGGATCTCACCTTCATACTCAGTTATGCCGCCCTCGCCGAACAAGGAATCCCAGTCGACATATGAACCGCCTGCCTCGGCCGGATCTCCGTCAACGGCACTGTCAAGACGCTCAACGGTGTTGCGCAGCTCCTCGGATGTGTTGCGTATTGCATCGGCGGCGTAAACGACATCCTGTTTGCTGGTGGTAAGTCTGTCCTGAATGTTAACAATGGTTTTTCTGCTGTTTATCAGCATATCGGTGACATCGGGGAGCAGATCGTTCGTCATACCGGTGACCGTCGCTGCGGATTTTGTGACCGTGGACATGGAGTTTAGTATTGCAGCGTAGGTTTTTAAATCGGATTTTATACTTCCGAGCTGGTTATCAAGCGACTGAAGCGCATCCTCTGCGCTCAGACCCATCCCGTTGAATACCGAGGTAAATGTTGACAGCTCATCGACAATGGTCGCAACGAAAATACTGTTTATCTGATCCTTGATGATTCCCTGAGCTCTGTCGGTAACACGAGACGCAACGGCGTTCATCTTTTGGTTGTCGTAATAGATTATCTCCGGATGATCCATTTCACCGTCGGTGAAGCCGAGTATCGAGGCACTGAAATCCTCGGGGATTATCAGACCTGCGTAATAATCACCGGCGTACAGACCGTCCATGACACCCTGAACGGAGTCGGGGAACTGCCAGTCGATCTGGTCGTTTGCCTTTAGCTTCTCCAGAATAATATCACCGACATTCAGCTTCATGCCGACAAAGTCGGTACCGACATCGGAGGAAGCAACGGCAATCTTGAGGTTTTTGGTGGAATCCGAAGTATACGGACTCCAGTTTGACATGATATTGAACCATGCGTACAGACAGGGGACAAGAGCGAGGCCAAACACACAAATAACGGTGACGACACTTCTGCTCAATCGCCTGACATCAGAGCGAATGACGGCTGAAATATTTGAAGTTGTTTTCTTAAAAGTCTTCATATTCAATACATCGTTTCTTCCGTAAGATTGTAGTTTGTGCTCAAACCTTGGCTTCTTCCTCGTCACTTGCGGCGGGGGAGCCGTCACTGACCGTTTTATCATCTGTGACGGGAGCTGCCTGAGGCTCAGGGCCCGGCTCCTGCTCAGCCTCAAAGGTCTCCTCCGGATTGTCGTACTCAAAGACCCCGTCTGAACGCCCGTCAAACTCCGGTGAACGCTGCTGGACCGATTGGCGGATCCTTTCGGCAAGAATAAGTGCCTCGTCACGGGAAGCGGCTTCGTCAGGAATCGGATTTTCCGGCTGCTCAAACTGCGGCTCATCGGAACCTACCTGCGTGAACATCTGCCTGAGCAAATAATCCTGATACTCAATGACTATAAGAATACCTGCGATGATGAACATCGAAGCAATCCAAAGGACAAGGAAAATCGTCTTTGAACCGTGGGCCATGAAAAGCATGATGAGGAAGAAGGTCGGGATGATAAGCAGGCTTTTCAGCGCAGAGCTCGTTCTCTTGACATTTCTCCTGTGCATTTTCTCAAGACCGGCAACGAGGTCGTTATACATTTTTTCATACTGGGATTCTGTATTCATAATACATATCTCCTAATGCGCATTTGATACTGAATCTTACATCATTTCGGTTCTGTCAAGCTGGTCATTCATGTAGCGATTGATGCCGTCAAGCGGGCGTTTGAGCACGAGACCGACAAACAGACCGACTCCGAAGAACAGCATGAGCTGGAGCAGATAAATAAGGTAGTTATTCTGATACAGACCTGCAATAGCCTCACGCATTGCGTTAATCGCGTAGGGGAAGGGGAAGAACAGATATATCTGCTGGAAGAAGTCGGGCAGCAGCTCGATGGGGTAAGAGCCGCCGGAGCCGGCTATCTGGATAATCATAACTACGACGAACAAGGCCTTGCCGATGTTGCCGCCGGCGATCGTCATTGAGTAAGCGAGCATCGAGCAGGTGAGCGAGGTCACAACACCGGACAGCAGGAACAGTCCGGGATGGACGCAGTCCATGCCGAAAATCACAAGGTCGCCGGCCATGATGACCATAGTCTGGATAAGACTCAACAGCGCGAAGATGAGGTAACGACCGAAGAAGCGTTGACCGTTGGTTGCACCGATCAGCTCAACCGGCGTATCGATCTTCAAAATCGCGTTAAGGATGATACAGCCTACCCAAATAGCGAGCATAGTATAGAACGGAGCCATGGCGGTACCGTAGGATTCAACAGGGTAGACAGACTCGGACCGGATGGAAACAGGGCTTGCGAAGAACTCACCGATAGACTCCGGATCAACATTCAGGAAGTCAAGAACCTGCTGAATGTAGCTGTTATCCGAATCACCGCTGAGGATTGCCAAAGCGTCTGCAATTCTTGTCCTGTAATTGCCGATAAGCTCCTTGACCTGAACGAGTGCGTTGTTGACCGCACCGAAGGTGTTTCCAAGCTCGTTAACTATGGGGGGAACTTTGCCCATGATATTGCTGAGATCAAGCAGGATGGAAGAGAGGTCTCCGAGGCTGTCCTGAAGATTGGTCAGCATGCTGTCGATGGAGGGATAAACGATCTCTGTAAGGGCAACTCTTGTGTTGCCAAGGAGGTCGCTGATGATCTGAAGGTCGCGGATGAGGTCGATATCTCTGTTGCCGTTCAAAATATCATCAAGTATCTGACCGGCATCCTTTGTGTCATTTGCAGCCTTATTTGCTGCTTCGGATGCCGACTTGTCCGTGCTGCCGGAGGCATCCTCGACGGCACCCATAGCCGTACCGAGGGCGGACAATTCACTGCTGACAACTACACTGTCGTCTCTTGCGGAGGTAAGAGCTTTTTCACGGGTCTCGGCGTCATCTGTAGTTTTTGCGATATTTACATTCGTCTGAATACTGCTGAGTCTTTGCTTTGCATCGTCTGCCATGAAGGTCATCATGGTGTCCATGCTCTGTTCGGTGGACTGAGCTTTTGTGAGATCTTCATAGTCATAGCCGGTGACAGCAGAGTAAACCACGGGGACGGTGACCTCATTATAATCTGCCTGCAGCTGCTCAGCCGCATTTGCATCGGTCTGAGAATCAAGGCCGAGCTTCTCACGAAGCTGCGTGATCTTATCCTTTACCTTATTAAGAGCAGACAGCGTATCCTCTGCGTCACTGCCCATCATACCCGAGTGGGTGAGGTAATCTATAAGCTCCTGATACTGCTTTTCAAGCTCCTTAAGAGCAACCTTGGCATCCTCGGCGCTATTGTCGTTGCCGTCATACAGTCTGTCCAGCTTGTAAATGGCCTGCTGAACGGAGTCCTGCAAACCGATGAGCATATTGTTGACCTCTTCGTTTATGAGTGCGAGGTCACCCTTGGTGCTTTCAATGTAAGATACCTGCTTGGAAATGTTTATTCTCTCGTTGCCCAGCAGGTGAATGGTGTAATCAATGGTGCTGTTTGAATTGTTGAGCGTACCGACAAGTGAGTTGTTTGCGGCAACAAACTGATTAATCGTGTTGTCATACTGTTCAAGGTTCCTGTCGATTTTGGAAAGAGTAGTTTTGAGCATATCGACGGTGGTGTCACCCTGAACACCCTCGGAGAAGGAGTTGAACTTGCCAAACAGCGTTTCGACGATCGCCTGAATATATTTTTCGTTTACGCACTGCTTGACCTTATCGCCGGCAGCTTCAACGACCTTAACAGCAACAGCGTTGGTCTTTTCGTTAAGATAGAAGTTGATGGTGGGGCTGGACATATCCGTCTTGAGGAAGTTGTACATATTATATGTAAAGTCCGGCTCGATGATAACGGCGGCGTAGTACTTGCCGGCATACAGATCATCAACTGCCTTATCGGCGTCGTCGAGAAATACGAAGCCGAAATGAGGATCTTCTTTAAGCTCGGTGACAAGCTCATTGCCAATGTTGATGATCTTGCCGTCTTCATCCATATAGTCGCGGTCATTGCAAACTACGGCAATATTTATCTCGTCGGTTTTTCCGTATGGATCCCAGAAGGCATAAATATTGAACCAGGCATAAAGCGCAGGCAGGAACAATATCGCCAGAATAATTGTAAAGGCGAGGAAGTGCCTGCTTAATGCTCTGAAGTCATTTTTAAAAATAGTAAATATGTTACGCATACCGGGTAATACTCCTATCGTTATCAACAATAGTATATTTAAGCTCCACGCAGAAAAATGCGAAAAAGGACAAAAGCCGTTTGCAAAAGGTATCGATACGGATACAAAGTTATTGTACAATCATTCAAATTGAAAGTCAAGTAAACATAATGCACTGATATGAATTATTTTTTTGAAATTGTGTTTTTTTCAAATTTTGATACACAAAATGTAGTATCGGGTTTCTGTCAGTTTTTTCATGAGGGTAAAAAGAATATCTTCAAGGCGGTTGGAAATGCTATGTTACGGGTTCATAAACAAAAACCCAATACAAAAAAGGAGATGGAAAACTATGTCTAACAATTCCAGCAATCGTCTTGTCATTCCCGCAGCACGCGAGGCAATGGATAAGTTCAAGATGGAAGCTGCAAGCGAAGTCGGCGTTAACCTTAAGAACGGTTATAACGGCGAGCTGACTGCACGCCAGGCAGGCTCTATCGGTGGCCAGATGGTCAAGAAGATGATCGAGGCATACGAGAACGGCCTCAAGTAAGAGCACTAAAGAAACGATGCCCGCTTATGCGAGCATCGTTTTTCTACATTTTATTTAGTATATATCATTTCTTCTCGGCCAGCATGCGGAAAAATGCGTCCTTGGCCTTTGACTTCTGCGCGCGGCTGATGGGGACGATTGCGTCGTTTAAAAGCTTAAAGCCGTTTAGCTCCATCGTCGCGATATTTTGCACGTTCACCCAGTAGCTCTGGTGGCAGTGGATAAAAGCACTCTTATCCTCGACACTCTTTAAAAGCTCTGCCGGGGACTGTGTCGTCATGTAGCTTTCGCTGGCTGTCACGACTCTTGTTTTGTGAAGCGCGCGTTCAAGATACATAACTGTGTCGGTAGGTATCCTCATGGCCGAAGCGCCGGACTTTATGAGCATGAAGTCCCGCAGCTTTGAGATGCTCGCGACCGCCTTTTCAAGTGCCATCGGCAGCCGCTCGTCTATCTGAGACTTGAGCACGAAATAGATGTGCTCCGTATTGTACACCTCGAGAGCATAAAATATGTTGCTTGATACGAAAACTATCTTGCACTCCGGTGCGATGCGGTTAATCTCGCCTGCAAGCTCAATGCCGTCAACGCCCGGCATCTGAATATCCAGCAGGGCGATATTCGGCACATAGGCAGTGCCCTCCATTTTAAAAAGCAGCTCGTTTGCGCTGCCAAATTCCGCGATCACCGGCGAGTGCGCTGCCAAAATGCTTTCGGCAAGTTTTCGCGTGTGTTTTAGATACAGACCGTCATCATCGCAAATGGCAATTTGAAGCATATCTTACCTCTCTGACTCTTTCTAAAAAAATAATACTATAATAAAACAAATTTATCAATCCATATTTGCAAATTATGTAAGAAAAGTGACTAATTATGTAATGTGCGCGCCCAAACGCACCAGTTAATGCTATCTTATTAGATTGTAGAGATGTTATAAGGGGGAGAAGGCTTGATGAGGATATGTCTTGTCGGCAATGACAGCGAAAGCGCTGCAAACGTGAAGAAAGCGATGGATGAGTACTTTGCCGAATTTGCCGTAAAGTACAAGGTCGATGCCATGGATCCGGGTGCACTGATATCGCCGCAGCTGTGGCTTGACTGCGCATATGACCTGGCGGTGTTTGACCTCTCGGACGAGCCAAGCCGAATTCAGCTTTTGGAGTATTCCGTGGAGGTGCGCAGGCTATGCCGGAAAACGAAGGTCATCTTCATCTCCGATGAGCTGAATAGTGTTCTGGACACATTTGATTATGATCCGGATTATTTCATACATAAGCCGCAGGTGGATGAGAGATTTCCAATCGCAATGGAGCATCTGCTGAAGCTGGACATGAACAAGGGCTCGAATGGCCTTGTTCTGAGCACGAAGCAGGCAAAGCATATAGTCCCGCAGAGATCGATCCTGTATATCGAGCACTACCAGCACAAATCCAAGGTGGTGTGCGAGGATAAGGAGATCACCTGCAGCGAGAAGCTCAGCTCGCTGCTCGAGAGGCTCGACGGGACAGCATTCGTGCGCTGCCATTGCAGCTTTATCGCAAATTTAAACCATGTGCGCAAGTTCACCCGCACGCAGCTGCACATGAGCAACGGCGATGTTCTGCCGTGCAGCCGCAGCAGCCAGCAGATTGTCCTCGAGGCATTGGAGAGCGGCGGCAGGTTCAAGGCATAAAACTGCAAGTTATGTCGATAAACTTACCAATTATGATTCTTGACCGCCATGTTCGGCAAATTGTGGTACAATCATCATTTAGGTGGATATACACGTAAAAATACAATTAGGCAAAAAATTTTGAAATAAAAATATAAGGAGAGAGAAAATGAAGAAGAAAATTTTAAGTCTTTTTCTAGCGTTCATGCTTGTCATGACGCTAATGCCGATAACAGCCAGTGCGGTTTCTCACGGCAGCAACGGCATTTACGGTAACGGAACAGGTGGCGTTTACATCGACATCTATTCTTATGAATTTACAAAGCTCAGCGAGGTACCGACTTGGGGACAGAACGCATGGGGGGAGTCGGGCTGCGCATGGTTTGCATCTGCCCGCCAGTGGCAAATCACGGGCAATAATCCAGGCACAATTTGGCAGGGCACGAGCTGGTGGAATAACGGCAACGGACGCATGGGATATCCGACCGGAAAAACTATCGCTGCAAAGGCGCTTGCGTGTTACACCGGTCATGTATCAGTTGTTGAAGCTGTAAGTGGAAATCAGGCCCTCGTGAGCGAAGGTGGCTATAAAGATCATCCTAACAATGACTACTGCTGTCTTTCGTGGAAATCCATATCTACGGTTGAGTCCAGTGCAAACGGCTTCCTTGGCTATGTCTATCTCGGCGGCAGCGCTCCCAGTCTCCAGTGCACATGGGAAACTCCCAGCGCAACTAAGATAACTCAGACCAATGCATTCCTGTACGGCAAGCTCAATTATAATCGGAACGCAAACTGCACGCAGGCAGGCGTAAGAGTGATCAACGCCTCAACCGGCGCATCAGTGGCATCAAAGGATGAGTATGTCAACTATAACCTCAACTATGTTGATATGTGGTACGACCTCACGGAAGAACTCGGTGTAACACTTACTCCGGCAACAACTTATAAGTACAACTTCTATGCCATAGTTAACGGGAAAGAATACTGGTCGCCCGTCGGCACATTTACCACCGAGGGGCACGCCCACAACTATACCTCAATCGTAACTGCGCCGACCTGCACCGCACAGGGTTACACTACCCACACCTGCACGGGCTGCGGTTATAGCTACAAGGATAACTATGTTGATGCTTTAGGACATAATTATGTAGATTTTGTTTGTACCCGCTGCGGAGCTGCTCCGTCTGGCAACTGCGGGGTTGCCGGAAATGAAAGCAGTGTAAAATGGTCGTTAAGCAAAGATGGAACTCTCACCATTTCTGGCAGCGGCGCTATGAATTACTATCAGGACAGGATAGTAGGGGAAAACCGTATAACAACTGCCCCGTGGGGAACGCTGTATGAGCATATAAAAAGGGTAATTATAAAGAGCGGAGTAACAAATGTGGGATTTAAAGCATTCTGTGGATGCAGCAATCTGTCCAGTGTAACACTGTCTGACAGTGTCACATGCATTAGGGGTCATGCATTTAAAGGTTGCAGCAGTTTGACAAGTATTAGTATTCCTGACAGCGTGACGAGCATAGAAGATTCAGCGTTCTACGGCACCGGCTTGACAAGTGTGAGTATCCCAAACAGCGTAACAAAAATGGGAGATTATGTTTTTTATAGATGCAGGAACCTTGAGAGTGTAACGCTGTCCAGCAACATAACCATCATAGGTACCTGCACTTTTGCCGGATGTAGTAGCTTGACAAGCATAGCTATCCCCAACGGAGTGACATCCATTGGTGGACAGGCGTTCAGCTCGTGTGGGGCACTTAATTATGTTGTGATTCCCGATACTGTAACAAGCATTGGGGAATATGCATTCAGCGACAATTTAAGCGCCATTTATTATGAAGGCTCCGAACAACAATGGAGTAACATAAAATTTGCTAACGAGAATACCCCTTGGCCTTCGACTAAGATTTACTACAATTGCAATGCGGGTGGAGGAATCGCCTCCGGCAACTGTGGGGTTGCCGGAAATGAAAGCAGTGTTAAGTGGGTCGTTAGCAGAGAGGGAACTCTTACTATTTCGGGCAGCGGCGCAATGGCTGATTATGAGGAAGAAACAACTTATGGTAGTGGAGGTTTTATTCGTGCAACTTCGGCTCCGTGGAGAGGTTTTTATAACGATATAAAAAGCGTTATAATCAAAAACGGCGTAACTAACATTGGAGATTCGGCGTTCTATGGCTGTAAAAATATATCGAGCGTAAGCCTACCGAGCGGCTTGAATAGTATTGGAGATTCTGCATTTAAAAATTGCACCAGTTTATCAAGTATAAGTATTCCGAGCTGCGTAACCAGTATTGGAGATGCAGCATTTTCCGGATGTGACAGCTTGATGAGCGTCAGTATTCCGGGCAGTGTGAAGGTTATCGGGAGTTCGGCTTTTGGCAGCTGCAAAAACATGACAAGCATCAATATAGGCAACGGCGTTGTTAGTATAGGTGAATATGCATTTGAACATTGCAGCGGCATTCCAACTATTAATATTCCGGACAGTGTAAAGACAATTGGAAAGGGCGCATTTGTATCGTGTAGCATTTCTACAATCGATATACCAAGTAGTGTAACAAGCATTGGAGATAATGCTTTCGGTGGCTGCTGCAACTTAATATGCGTAAATGTAGCAAATGACAATACAAGATACTCGTCAAAAGACGGAGCCTTGTTTAATAAATCAAAAACAGTCCTTTTGTTCTGTCCGAAACAACCAAGCAATACATATACAGTACCGACCGGAGTTACCGAAATTGGCGCATATGCATTCGGCGGAACAGATGAACTGACGAATGTTACTATACCCGACACTGTTAGGCGTATAGGAGATTATGCCTTTGCTAGCTGCCAAGGCCTGCAAAGTGTTAAAGTGCCTGATAGTGTGACATTTATAGGCGATTACGCATTTATTAGCTGTAGAGGGCTGAAAAGTGTTAAGATACCCGACAGTGTGGCATATATAGGTCGTGATGCTTTCGCCGATTGTTCCAGCCTCGTCAGCGTCACACTTCCCAACGGCCTAATTAGTATTGAAGCGGAAACCTTTTGGGGCAGCTCAAGCCTCACAAGCATTACCATACCGAACAGTGTAACGAGTATTGGCGAGAATGCATTTATGTCCTGCAAAGGTCTCACAAGCATCACAATACCTAACAGCGTAACAAGCATAGGTGAGAATGCATTTTATAATTGTACAGGCCTTACCTTTGTAGTGCTTCCGGACAGTATAACGAGTATGGGTAATGGCGCATTTCAATACTGCAAAAGTCTCACTAGTGTGGTACTCTCAACCGGCATGACGAGCATACCGGATAATACATTTAACAATTGCAAGAGTCTCGAAAGTATAACAATACCGGACAGTGTGACAACCATATGTGAGCATGCTTTCTCATATTGCGAAAACCTTGTGAATATTTATATACCGGATAGCGTGACAACCATCGAAGCCAGTGCATTTTCAATATGTCAAAAGCTTGCTGATGTATATTACGGTGGCACTAATGGCCAGTGGAATTCAATAAAAATTGATGGTTATAACGGATGGCTGACAGGTGCTTCGATCCACTATAATCACTCTCACGCATGGAATAGCGGCGTAATCACAAAAGCTGCCGGATGTGTAACTGTAGGAAAAATGACACATTCCTGCACAGCATGTGGTGTACAGAGAATAAAAGATATACCCGCAACAGGTCACAAATATAAGGCCGCAGTTATAGCATCCACCTGCACGGCGCAGGGTTACACAACGCACACTTGCACCGCCTGCGGCGACAGCTATGTCGATGATCACATCGACGCACTCGGCCACGATTACAAGAAGGGCACCTGCACACGCTGCGGCGAAAAGGATCCGAACTATGTAGCAGCTCCTGTGATAAAGATCACGACATCGGCGGGAAAGCCGAAGGTTTCTTGGAGCAAGGTTGACGGCGCGGTGAAGTATAAGGTTTACCGCAGCACCGACGGCAATAACTACAGCCTGCTTGCTACTACCACGGGCACGAGCATTACAAACACCAAGGCCAAGA
>SAMEA3663260__coassemble_419_pt1 | contig 12747 bp, 13 predicted proteins | sample SAMEA3663260__metabat2_low_PE_022 | metagenome-assembled genome bin SAMEA3663260 (sample SAMEA3663260) | pig gut metagenome | biome: pig gut; feature: pig-associated habitat; material: faeces | place: China | collected 2013
TGAGCGCACCCTTAACGGTCATAATGCCCTTTACGATAAACGGCATTTTTGCGTAAGAGATGATCTCGTGCATCTCCTCAACGGATTTTGAGCCTGCGTTGGGATTCATCGCCTTGAGGAAAGGCAGACCTGCACCGTCAATATCCATAGCAACCGCAAAAGTGCCGAGCTCGTTTAACAGGTCGATTTTTTCAAAAACGAACTCCTTGTTCCAAGGCTTGATAGTAGGAATGCCCATGCCGCCGATCTTCGCCATATCCTTAGCGGCGTTTTGCATGACCTCGGGGTCAACACCGTCACCGGTCAGAGCGCAGATGCCGTATTCCGCAGCGGCGGGGATTAAAATCCTGTTGTAGCTGATGTCGTTGTGCTTGTCACCGTAGTGCATATTCACGGCACCGAGAGGGGCGATGAAAATCGGCGCGGAAAACTTCTTACCGAACAGCTCGAAGGATGTATCGATCTCGGTGTTGGGGCATAGAGTATCCATGTTGACGAAAATTTCCTGCCACTTGTCGTAGTTACGGGCTGCGCCGTTTCCGGGTACCTTGCTGCCGGGACCGGGCATAGCGTTTGCGCAGGCACGGCCGTTGCACACGGGGCAAGCCTTGCAGTAGGGACCGACCTGGGTTCTTGCAGAAGCCAAAATCTCGTTGTAATTCATATTGAACCTCCTTAAATTCCGGTTAAATCAAAATTGGGTATCATCTCATCGGTAGCCGAGTCCGGCTCCTGCCAGAAGCCGTACTCAACACCGCATTTTACCATATAATCACACAATCTGTCGTTAAGCTCGGCAGAAACCCTGCTTTGAAGCTCCGGAAAACGCTCCGTGCCGGGCATGGGCGTGAACTGACACATAAGCGAAAACAGCACCTTATCGCCCGGAAAATTTGCCGCGACATACTCGATGACCGCTCTGCTGTTTTGCTCGTTTTCGGGCAGGATGAGATGCCTTATCAGTACTCCGCTTTTAAGCATATCATCATCGTCAAGTACAAATTTTCCGACCTGTCGATACATTTCGCCGATAGCAGCCTTTGCGACCTCGGGATAGTCGGGAGCGGCGGAATATCGCTTTGCCGTATCCGCGGACAGATATTTCAGATCCGGCATATATATCTGCACAAGCCCCTCAAGGCGGCGGAGCATCTCGACGTTGTCATAACCCGAACTGTTCCACACGACGGGGATAGAGAGCTTTGCCCGCTCAAGTGCCGAGGCTATCTCCGGCACATAGTGAGAGCCTGTGACAAGGTTAATGTTGTGAACGCCCTTGTCCTGAAGCTCAAGAAAAATATCACCGAGCCGTTCAACGCTCACGGTTTTTCCTGTCTTGCCGCGGCTTATCTCGTGGTTCTGACAAAAAACGCACCTTAAGTTGCAGCCGGAGAAAAACACCGTCCCCGAGCCGCGCTCACCGCTGATGCAGGGTTCCTCGCCGAAATGCGCAGCTGCTCTGGCAATGCGCGGCAGCCTTGGCGATCGGCACACGCCGCCGGCTGTATTTTTGCCTCTTTGTTGCCCGCAGTGCCTCGGACAGTCGTAACATTCCATGTTCTGCCTTCCTCAAATGTGCAGTTTGCTGTTTGTTAAGCACTTTACAGCTATGATTATAATAAAAAATTGTCGAAAATGCAACAAATATAAGAATTCATAAAAAAGTTCATCTTTTTTAACAAAAATGTGCTAAAATGCAGATAACAACAGTTAAAAAGATACGAATTGGGAAAAGCTAATGTTGAATATAGTTTTGGTCGAGCCGGAAATACCGCACAATACCGGTGCAATTGCAAGGACCTGTGCGGTGACGGGTGCAAGGCTGCATCTGATTAAGCCCCTTGGCTTTGATATATCCGATAAAGCCGTCAAGCGTTCGGGCTTGGACTACTGGTGGCTTGTCGATATAAATGTGTATGAAAACCTTGACGATTACTTTGCCAAAAACGGCGATGAAAACATATGGCTTGCCACTACCAAGGCACCGCAGTCTTATGCCGAGGCGGATTTTACGACTGAGAATGTGACTTTGTTTTTCGGCAAGGAAACTGCCGGATTGCCGGAATGGCTTAGGGAAAAATACCGTGACCGCTGCATAAGAATACCCATGAAAATCGAGGCGCGAAGCCTCAATTTGTCAAATTCCGCCGCCATTCTTGCTTACGAGGCATTGCGGCAGCAGGGTTTTCCGGGACTTAGCGGTGAAGGCTCAATGAGTGCTGATTAAACCGTTTTGCGGTATAAGGAATATAATTTCATTTAAGGTTACTTGACGGAAGGGAGATTTCAATATGAACTATAACAAGAAAAGCGTTCTCGATGCCGATGTAAAGGGGAAAAAGGTGCTTCTGCGCTGTGACTTTAATGTACCCCAAAACAAGGAAACAGGTGTGATAACAAGCGATAAGCGCATCGTTGCCGCACTGCCTACTATAAAGTATCTGCTTGAAAACGGGGCGGCCGTGATCGCCTGCTCCCACCTCGGCAAGCCCAAGGGCGAGTGGAAGCCCAAGCTGACTCTTGCCCCCGTTGCCGATAGGCTTTCCGAGCTTCTCGGTCAGAAGGTGATTTTCGCGAACGATATAATCGGCGAGGATGCAAAGGCAAAGGCAGCCGCACTCAAGCCGGGTGAGATCATGCTGCTTGAAAATCTGCGCTTTGATATCCGTGAGGAGAAAAACGGCGCAGACTTCGCAAAGGCACTTGCCGACATGGCAGAGCTTTATGTTTCCGACGCTTTCGGCACCGTCCACCGTGCGCACGCTTCAACGGCAGGCGTTGCGGCATATCTTCCGGCATATGCAGGCCTGCTTGTCGAGAAGGAGCTGTCTGTAATGGGCAAGGCGCTTAATGACCCGAAGCGCCCCTTCGTAGCCGTTCTCGGCGGCGCAAAGGTCTCCGACAAGATAGGCGTTATCAATAATCTGCTTGAAAAAGCAGACACCGTTATCATCGGCGGCGGTATGGCGTACACCTTTATCAAGGCCATGGACTATGAGATAGGTAACTCCCTGCTCGAGGCAGATAAACTTGATTACGCACTTGAGATGATCGATAAGGCAAAGCGCAACGGCGTTTCACTGCTTCTTCCGGTCGATACCGCAGTCGGCAACGAGTTTAAGGCAGACTGCGATATGCAGATCGTTGATATCAGGGAAATGCCTGCAGGCTGGATGGGCATGGATATCGGCCCCAAGACCATCGAGCTGTTCTCGGATGCAATCAAAAATGCCGAGACCGTTGTTTGGAACGGACCTATGGGCGTGTTTGAGTTTGACGCATTTGCAAAGGGTACCAAGGCAATGGCACAGGCACTTGCCGAGTCCGGAGCGATTACCATAGTCGGCGGCGGAGATTCCGCGGCAGCCGTTGAAAAGCTCGGTTTTGCCGATAAGATGACGCATATCTCCACAGGCGGCGGTGCCTCTCTCGAGTTCCTCGAGGGTTTGGAGCTGCCCGGTGTTGCCTGCCTGCTGGACAAGTGAATAGGAGATTACAATGAACACTAAGTACAGAAAAACAATAATCGCCGGCAATTGGAAGATGAATATGCTGGTGAGCGACATTAAGCCCTTTGTTGAGGAGCTTAAGCCTCTGCTTCCCAAGATCAAGACCTGCGATACGGTCCTCTGCGTTCCTGCGGTCAACATTCCCGCTATGCTGAGGGCAGGCAAGGAAGCCAAGATAGCCTGCGGTGCACAGGATGTGTCCTGCTATGACAAGGGCGCATATACAGGGGAGATCTCCGCAGCCCAGCTTGCCGATGTAGGAGCAAAATACTGCATCGTCGGTCATTCCGAGCGCAGAGCATATCATAATGAAAGCGATATGGATGTCAACAGCAAGACCGGAAAGCTGATTGAGCACGGTGTATGCCCCATTATCTGCGTTGGTGAGTCTCTCGAACAGCGTGAGAGCGGACTTACCATGCCGCACATCAATTATCAAATTCGCGCCGCACTGGCAGATGTTGATATGGCAGGTCTTCGCCGCTGTGTAATAGCCTATGAGCCCATTTGGGCGATAGGCACGGGCAAGACTGCAACCGCCGAGCAGGCCCAGGAGGTCTGCGGCTATATTCGCTCAATTATCAGAGAGATATACGGTGCACGCCCTGCAAGAAGCATCAGCATCCTTTACGGCGGGAGCATGAATGCAAAGAACGCAGCTGAGCTTCTCGCTCAGCCGGATATAGACGGCGGACTTATAGGCGGAGCATCGCTCAAGCCTGCTGATTTTGCGACGATAATCGCCGCAACGGGTGCCGGCAATGAGTAAAGCGGTACTTGTTATAATGGATGGCTTCGGCATAGCGCCGCAGTCACCCTACAATGCGATAAGCACGGCAAAAACGCCGAACCTCGACAAACTGTTTGCCGAGAACGCGTATACGGAGCTTTCCGCCTCCGGACTTGATGTCGGTCTGCCTGAGGGGCAGATGGGTAACTCCGAGGTAGGGCATACGAATATCGGCGCAGGTAGGGTGGTATTTCAGGACCTCCCGAGAATAACGAAGTCCATACACGACGGCGATTTCTTTGAAAACAAAGCCTATGTGTGCGCAGTGGACGCAGCAAAGCAAAGCGGCAAAGCCCTGCACATCATGGGACTTTTGTCCGACGGCGGTGTACACAGCCATATAAGCCACATCTTTGCGATGCTCGACATGGCAAAGAGCAGAGGACTCGACAAGGTGTTCGTCCACTGCTTCCTTGACGGCCGAGATGTGCCGCCGAGAAGCGGAGCGGGTTATGTAAGGCAGCTTGCCGACAAGTGCGCCGAGCTTGGCAATGCAGCCATAGCCACCGTTCAGGGCAGATTTTATGCCATGGACCGTGACAAACGCTGGGATAGGGTAGAAAAGGCGTATAATGCAATAGTCTGCGGCGAGGGTAAATATGAGCCCGACGCAGTCAAAGCGGTAGAAGACAGCTACGAAAACGATGTCAGCGACGAATTTGTCGAACCTGTTGTATGCTGCAAAGACGGTATGATAAACGAGGGCGACAGCGTCATTTTCATGAACTTCCGACCCGACCGCGCAAGGGAAATGACTTGGGCACTCAACCTGCCGGATTTCGACGGCTTTAAGCGCAAAAAGACGGTCTATCCGCTTGAGTTTGTCTGCACCGCGCAGTACGATGAGCAGCTTGACATTCCTATTGCATTCCCGCCGGAGAGCATTGAGAATACCCTCGGAACGGTGGTAAGCGGCAAGGGCTTTAAGCAGTTCAGAGTAGCTGAAACCGAGAAATACGCCCATGTGACATTTTTCTTTAACGGCGGTGTCGAAAAGCCCTGCGAGGGTGAGGAAAGATGTCTCGTTCCGTCGCCGAAGCAGTTTGCGACCTACGACCTTATTCCGGAAATGAGCGCAAACGAGGTCGCCGATAAGTGTGTAGAAGCGATAAAGAGCGGGGAATATGAGCTTATCGTCTGTAATTTCGCCAACTGCGACATGGTGGGACACACCGGCGTAATAGAGGCGGCGATAAAAGCCGTCGAAACGGTTGACTCCTGCATGGGCAGGGTGTATGATGCCGTCAAATCCGTTAATGACACGGTGCTTTTGGTTACCGCCGACCACGGCAACGCAGACTGTATGTTCAAAGAAGGAAAGATTAACACCGCACATACCACCAATCCCGTACCCTTTACGGTCTGCAAGGGCGGCATTGAGCTAAGGTCGGGCGGCAAGCTTGCCGATATAGCTCCGACAATACTTGAGATAATGAACATTGAAAAGCCCTCAGAGATGAGCGGCATAAGTCTTATAAAATAACTTGTAAGGAGATACGATCATGAAGCAGTACTTTGAAATCGTTGATGTGATGGCAAGAGAGATTCTTGACTCACGAGGCAATCCCACCGTTGAGGTTGAGGTCACCCTTGATGACGGCACCGTAGGCCGTGCAGCAGTCCCCTCCGGTGCATCCACCGGTATGTATGAGGCCTGCGAACTGCGTGACGGTGACAAGAACCGTTACCTCGGCAAGGGCGTCACCAAGGCTGTTGAAAACGTAAACGGAGAGATTGCCGAAGCAATGGTAGGACTTAATGTCCTTGACCAGACCGGCATCGACAAAATGCTCATCGAGATAGACGGCACTCCCAACAAGACCCGTCTCGGCGCAAACGCCATCCTCGGCGTATCCCTTGCCTGTGCCCGTGCAGCGGCAGAGGTCACCGGTCAGAGCCTTTATAACTACATCGGCGGCGTAAACGCCAAGACTCTGCCTTGCCCCATGATGAATGTCCTCAACGGCGGCGCACACGCAACCGGTTCCAATGTTGACATTCAGGAGTTCATGATAATGCCTGTCGGCGCAAAGAGCTGGAAGGAAGCACTGCGTATGTGCGCAGAGGTATTCCACACCCTCAAGAAGGTCGTTCCCGCATCCGGCGTCGGCGATGAGGGCGGCTATGCTCCCAACCTCGATTCCGACGAGGACGCACTCAAGGCACTTGTCACCGCAATGGAAAAGACCGGCTACAAGCCCGGCGAGGACTTCATGATCGCCATTGACGGCGCAGTTTCCGACTGGTACAACGAGGAAGATAAGTGCTATCACCTGCCCAAGAGAGGAACCGTCATGACCAGCGAGCAGATGGTCGCAATGTGGGCTGATTTCGTTGAAAAGTACCCCATTATCTCCATTGAGGACGGTATGGGCGAAAACGACTGGGAGGGCTGGCAGCTTATGACCAAGACCCTCGGCCACAAGATTCAGATAGTCGGCGACGACCTGTTTGTCACCAACACCGAGCGCATTAAGAAGGGCATCGAGCTTGGTGCGGCAAACTCCGTTCTTATAAAGCTCAACCAGATCGGCACTCTGACCGAAACTCTCGATGCAATCCAGATGGCACACCGTGCAGGCTGGACCGCAGTTGTTTCCCACCGCTCCGGCGAGACCGAGGATACCACCATTGCCGATATCTCCGTCGGCGTGAACGCGGGCCAGATCAAGACCGGCGCACCGTCCCGTACCGACCGTGTCTGCAAGTACAATCAGCTTCTTAGAATTGAAGAAGAGCTGTTCGATGTAGCGCAGTACCCCGGAAAGGCAGCCTTTTTCTCCATTAAGTAATACGCAATTATATAAAAACGAGGCAGATTCTCGTCTGCCTCGTTTTTAAATAAATAGTACTTGAAAATGTGATTATACGGTGTTATAATCAGAAAGCTACGGAGAATTAGCTCAGCCGGTTAGAGCGCTCGCCTCACACGCGAGAGGTCAGCAGTTCGAGTCTGCTATTCTCCACCAATAAAAAAGACGAAGCTCATCGAGCTTCGTCTTTTTGCACTCTTCACAAAATGCTGTTCGAGTAGTCGATAATGACCTTTTTGCACTCGGGGCAGTTGTATGCATACACCGCCGACGAGTTATCCGCAGCACCGTTTTCGAGACTGACTGCACCCTTACCGAGGAACGACAGGGCAGGGAGGAACTGCTTTTTCGGCGTCCATGTGACACCGTCACGGCATTGGATGAAGCCCAAATCCATTTCTTTTTCGCAGTACGGACAAACCATTTTCAGTACCTCGTAATCTATAGATTTGTCTGTACAATATCACAGCCGAAAGCCTTAGTACAGCAAACATTTGAGCGGTTTTCAACAGAAATGCGGCAGGAGTTATAATTTACCATTTTTGCCGTCATTTGCGGCTTAAACAGGGAATAAAGCGAAAAATGCACTTAAATTGATGCAAAAATGTGTGAAAAATATATCTATTGACTAAATATACAAAAAAACAAAGCGATTTTTGGCGATTTTTGAGGGAGAATATTTTCAATTTACCGCTTTAGATTATTGACGGAAAAAATGCATAATGTTAAAATATAATCGTTCCAGTGGGCACATATACTGGATTAGAAGGGGCATGTCCAATGAAGAAAGTAAAAGTCCTTATAGGAAATTACGGCAGCGGCAAGAGCGAGCTTGCGCTGAACTTTGCAATGCAGGCGGCGGCAAGAGGCGAGAGAACCGAGCTTATAGACCTTGATATGGTCAACACATATTTCCGACTGACCGAGCGCGGCAAGATGGTCGAGCAGAAGGAGATCAGACTCGTATCTCCGAACTATGCCTGCTCCGGTATCGAAACGCTTTCGCTTCCGGCAGAGGTAGCGTCCGCTTTTGTGCTTGATTGGGATACGGTCATTTTCGATGTCGGCGGCGACGATGTCGGTGCAACCGCACTCGGAAGATATAAGTCCGATTTTGACGATTTGGACGAGGACGGTCTTGAGGTACTCAATGTCGTCAATGTCCGCAGACCGCTTTCCGGCACTGTCGAGAAGCTCATCAGACTCCAGGACGGTATGCAGAGACACTCCAGGCTCAAGATAACCGGCATGATAAATAACACAAACCTTGCAACGGAAACCGGCGAGGAGGAGCTGCGCGACGGTTATAAGATGCTCAAGGAGGTTTCCGACCGTACAGGCATTCCCGTGGCGTACACCACCGGTAAAAAGGCACTGCTTGATAAGTTCCTTGCCGAGGGGCACGATCCGAAGTATATAGGCACCCCCATTGCAATAGATATGTACATGCACCGTGACTGGGATTCTTACATAAAGTACGGCCTGCACACAGTTGATCCCCAGAAGAATTTCAAACATTGATTTTTTAGCGCGACCCCGCTTTATGCGGTTTTAAAATAGGTAGCAAAAATAAAGCAAAATAAAGAAAAGAGGTAGCAAAATGGTAAAGGTAACCATCAATGAGGACCTGTGCAAGGGCTGCGGTCTCTGTGCAAGAGCTTGCCCCAAGGGTTGCATTGAACTTTCCAAGGCAAAAATCAACGCAAAAGGCTATCACCCGGCAGAGGTTGTAAAACCTGAAGAGTGCATCGGCTGCGCATCCTGCGCACGCACTTGCCCCGACGTGGTAATCCGCATCGAGAAGGATTAAGGAGGAAAATAGAAAATGGCAAAACAGCTTATGAAGGGTAGCGAAGCTATTGCAGAGGCCGCCATCAGAGCCGGTGCTCGTTATTTCTTCGGCTATCCCATCACCCCGCAGACTGAGATCCCCGAGTACATGTCTGCTCGTATGTTCGATCCCGAAGTTAACGGCTGCTTCCTGCAGGCTGAGTCCGAAGTCGCAGCTATCAACATGATTTACGGCGCAGCCGGTACCGGTGCCCGTGCAATCACTTCTTCCTCCAGCCCCGGCATCTCCCTGAAGCAGGAGGGTATCTCCTACTGCGCAGGTGCAATGCTTCCCTGTGTCATTCTCAATGTTATGCGCGGCGGCCCCGGCCTCGGCAACATTCAGGCATCCCAGGGCGACTACTTCCAGGCAGTTAAGGGCGGCGGCAACGGTGACTACCACCTGCTGACCTACGCTCCCTCCTCCGTGCAGGAAGCAGTTGACATTATGATGTTCGCATACGAAAAGGCAGAGCAGTACCGCATCCCCGTACTGTTCATTGCAGACGGCATCATCGCTCAGATGATGGAGCCTGTTGAGATGCCCGATTTCGTTGATTTCAAGATCGACCCCGAGAAGAAGCCTTGGGCTTGCACCGGCTGGAAGCCCGGCGACGATCCTGCAAAGCGCGGCGTTATCAACTCCATTTACATCGACACCGAGTCCCTGTCCGTACATAATGATGATCTTCAGAAGATGTACGCAGAGGTCAAGGCAAACGAGCAGATGTGGGAAGAGTACAAGTGCGAGGACGCAGAGTTTATCATCACTGCGTTCGGCACCGTTGCCCGTATCGCAAAGTCCGCTATCGACCAGCTCAGAGAAGAAGGCATCAAGGTCGGTCTGGTTCGCCCGATCACCGTATGGCCCTTCCCGTATGAGGCAGTCAAGAAGGCAGCTTGCGCAGAAAGCGTCAAGGCAGTTCTCGATGTTGAGCTGAACGAAGGCCAGATGCTCGAAGATGTTAAGATCGCAATTAACGGCGCAAAGCCCATTGATTTCTTCGGTCACTTGGGCAGCCAGATGCCCACCACCGACGAGATCGTCACAAAGATCAAGAGCATGAAGGAGGGTATGTAAAATGTCCGTAGTATTTGAGAAAACCAAACTCCTTACCGACAAGACTTTCCACTACTGCCCCGGCTGCAACCACGGCATTATTCACCGTCTGGTAGCAGAGTCCATTGAGGAGCTCATCAAGGAAGGCGTTATCGAAGAAGGTAAGGTCATCGGCGTAGCACCTGTTGGCTGCTCCGTATTTGCATATGATTACTTTAACTGCGATATGTACGAAGCTGCTCACGGCCGTGCACCCGCATGCGCAACCGGCGCAAAGCGCGTCGTCGGCAAGGACACCCTCGTATTTACCTACCAGGGCGACGGCGACCTCGCTTCCATCGGTACCGCTGAGATCGTTCATGCTGCACACCGTGCAGAGAAGTTCACCACTATCTTTGTTAACAACGCAATTTATGGCATGACCGGCGGCCAGATGGCTCCTACCACTCTCGTAGGTCAGAAGACCACCACCTCTCCCAAGGGTCGTGACGAAGCATGGTGCGGTGCTCCTATCCGTATCGCAGAGATGCTCTCTACCATCCCCGGCACCTACTACATCGAGCGTTGCGCAGTCAACAACAACATGAACATCAACAAGACCAAGAGAGCTATCAAGAAGGCTTTCACCTATCAGATGCAGGGCAAGGGCTTCACCCTGATCGAGGTTCTTTCCACCTGCCCGACCAACTGGGGTCTGTCCCCCGTTGAGGCAATGAAGTGGCTTGAAGAGAACATGATTCCTTACTATCCTCTCGGCGTAAAGAAAGACAAGGAGGCCGAATAATATGAAAAAAGAGTTTATATTCGCAGGCTTCGGCGGTCAGGGCATGCTCCTGATCGGTAAGTTCCTGGCTATGGCATGCATGCTCGACGGAAAGCATGTTTCCTGGCTTCCTTCCTACGGCCCCGAGATGCGTGGCGGTACCGCAAACTGCTCCGTCATCGTTAACGACGACCCTGTTGCTTCTCCTCTGGTTGACATGGCTGATGTTGTTGTCGCTATGAACCGTCCTTCTCTGGACAAGTTCGAGTCTCATGTTAAGCCCGGCGGCACCCTCGTTATCAACAGCTCCCTCATCGACCGCAAGGCAGAGCGTGACGACATTCAGGTCGTTTACTGCGACGCAACTCGCATTGCTGAAGAAGTCGGCAACCCCAAGGGCGCAAATGTTGCTATCCTGGGCGCAATGCTTCAGAAAGCACCTGTTGTCAGCGACGAACTCATGAGCGAAGCAATCCGCATTGAGCTCGGTGAGCGCAAGGCAAAGTTCCTGCCCGGCAACATGAAGGCACTTGAGGCCGGTAAGGCCGCTGCTGCACAGCAGTAATCTAAGATAACTAAAAACAGCTTATCGGTTTTTTCCGATAAGCTGTTTTTTATTTTTTCTCTTTTGGCTTAAATAAAAGCGCAACAATAATTCCGAAAAATACCGCCGCGCAGATACCTGCTGCCGAGGCAGTAAAGCCACCGGTAAACACTCCCAACAGACCGTCCTTTTCGACCGCCTGCTTTACACCCTTGGCAAGAGCGTTGCCGAAGCCGGTCAGCGGAACGGAAGCACCGGCACCTGCCCAATCGGCAAGCGGCTGATACAGTCCGACGGCACCCAGTATTACACCCGCAACGACATACGCCGTCAGTATCCTTGCCGGTGTCAGCTTTGTTTTGTCAATTAACAATTGACCTATAGCACACAAAATTCCTCCTACGGCAAAGACCTTGAGATATTCAACAAAAGTATCCATTTAATCACTCACTTACAGTGTTTTTTCAATTGCTATTGCATGGCATATGCCAGGAATACTGTCGCCCTGCTGGGAGCTGGTGGGGGACATGAGTGCACCGGTCGGCGCAAAAAGCACCTTGCTCCAGCGGTTTTCCGTAAAGCCCTGCATGATATACGAGGCGAATACCGACGCAGAGCAGCCGCAGCCGGAGCCGCCTGCGTGAACATCCTGCTTCTGAATGTCAAAAATCAGTATGCCGCAGTCATTGTAGCTTTTGCCCAAAGTCATGCCGTCATGCCGGAACAGGTCCTCGAGAGTGTCGTGGCCCAAAACACCGAGATCGCCCGTAACGATAAGGTCGTAATAATCGGGAGATCTTCCCGTGTCCTCAAAATGCGCCTTTAGGGTTTCGTATGCCGACGGTGCCATTGCGCTGCCCATATTGTTAGCGTCTTTAATTCCTGCGTCAACAATTTTACCCGGCGTCACATGGGTTATGAACGGACCGTTGCCGTTACTTTTGAGAATCGCAGCACCCGAGCCGGTCACTGTCCACTGTGCCGTAGGGGTGCGCTGACCGCCGTATTCAAGGGGGAAACGGTACTGCCTTTCCGATGAGCAAAAGTGCGAGCTTGTAAGAGCGCAGACCGTTCCCGCAAAGCCGCCGTCTATTGTCATTGCAGCGAGCGTGAGCGACTCGCCCATCGTTGAGCAAGCACCGTAAAGCCCGAAGTAAGGAACATTCGTGTCCTTCATTGCAAATGCCGAACCTACGCACTGATTTAATAGGTCACCTGAAAAAACAAAGTCAAGCTCCTCAGGAGAAACCTTGCCCTTGCTGCAGCAGAGGGTAAAGCATTGCTTGAGCATGGTGCTTTCTGCTTTTTCCCAAGTCTTTTCGCCGAAGTATGAATCGTCCGAAATGTAATCAAAATATCGCTTGAGCGGACCTTGCCCCTCTTTTTGACCGACAACGGCGGCAGTAGCCGCAATCGTCGGGGGATATTGAAGCTTTAG
>SAMEA3663260__coassemble_420_pt1 | contig 12745 bp, 10 predicted proteins | sample SAMEA3663260__metabat2_low_PE_022 | metagenome-assembled genome bin SAMEA3663260 (sample SAMEA3663260) | pig gut metagenome | biome: pig gut; feature: pig-associated habitat; material: faeces | place: China | collected 2013
TGAATTATCAGCCTTTTTGACGAGCAAAGCGAGATTTTCCGTGAAAACAGATTTTTATGAAAAATGTAGCGTGTTTGAAGTGTCAAAAAAATCGCTTACTTTTTTGACACGCTGAAAAAACCTCAAGGGCCGTTATAGTCCTTGAGGTTTTTTGAATTATAACGCTATTTTTGATACCAAAGTGTCCTGGTGCATTTTGGTGCACCAGTCGGTCATTTTGGTGCATTTTGTAGTAGTGGTGCAACTAATTCGTTTGTTCACGCAAACTCGTGAAAATCATTTGCTCTTTTTGTGCTTTTCTCTAGCACAAACAGGACAACCTGCACCTCTGTGTCGGCTTCCAACCGATGCCTTCCATTCGTGTCCGCATTTACGGCAGAGCCACCAAGCCTTTTGGTCACTTCCAGACGTAATCATTTCCGGCGTTTGTTCTCCATTTTTCAATGGATGCCATTCTTTTGCAAGATTGGGGTTTTTCTCTGCCAATGTTCCGCTTCTTAGAATTGCTTGTTCCTTCTTTTTTTCTGAAGAAAGTTTCTTTGCACAGTTAGGACAACCTTTCCCGTTGGCTCTGTTATAAATTTGAGCCGTCCATTCGAAACCACATATGTGACATTTCCAAGATGCTGTTAGATGACTCCCTCGACCGACTGTTGTTGGGTCTATTAATGTATTGGCTTTATAGTCCCAGTCACGCATTAAATCCGGCTTTAGAGTTTTTAAGTCATTCACTCCGCTTACGATCGTTTTGCTTGAGCATAGAGGGCAACCGTTTCTGCTTTCTCTTGTGCGGTCACAAATTATTGCCATCCATTTATGCCCGCATTTATGGCAGCGCCAACTTACTTTTTCACCGCTACCATTGGTGTAATACTCGGGACCATATTCGTTATTTTCATAATCCCAATCTAACAGACACCACTCCTTATCTATACTACCTCGAACCGTTAGCAAGGTATTCTTTTTTGTTGCTTTTCTTCTTTGAGTTGCACAAATGTCGCATCCGTGACCTTTGGTTCTGTTTACAATTGAAGATTCCCACTCGTTTCCACAATTGCTACATAACCACCACACCTTTTCAGCACTTCCAGGTGTAAATAAGTCCGGCGTCAGTTTTCCGTTTAGATAGGGGTGCCATTCCTTGGCAATATTAGGAAAAAGATATAGGAGAGAAACTTCTAGTTTCAATGTTTTGTATTCTAGTATTTTATTCTTGTCTTTTGCAACATTTACAACAGGAAGTTTCTTAGAAAAAAACGTCAAAAATTTTAGAACATCTGTAATATATAAATTCAACTGATGATATGTGCTTTTTTTAGGGATATACCACACCCTATCTGCAGCGAAAGAAAAATCCGCAAACTCTCCTTCCTTAATTCGCAGAAGGCGAATGCCGTTCTTTCTACAGATACGATATTTTCGTTCTTCTTTTGATAATGATGTTTTATCATGCCAGTAAACACCATCATATTCAATTCCCGTCTTAATTGCCGGAATATAGATATCAAGTTCCATTCCGTTATCGAAAACATCTTTATAACTGTTTATGGCATCAGGATAAAGCTCTTTTATGTAGTAAAAAAAGCACTGTTCGGGAAAAGATGTCCTACGAGCACGGTTGCAAATTGGGCAATCAGAACCCGAAACGCGTTGGCATATTGCTTTTGTATACTTATGTCCTTTAGGACATACCCAATATGCTATTTTGTTAGACATCACCGCAACCGATGAAGGCTGTATCGTATTTTTTTCAAAATCCCATTCAGCCATCAATAGCGGTCGCTGAGATTGCAAATCATTATACCCAGGCAAGATCTTCTTATTAGAACAATATGGGCAACCTGAATTTCGCGAAGAACGATGATAAACCGATGTTGCCCAACTATGTCCCTTTGAGCACAGCCACCACGCTTTTTTTCCGCTGCCATAAGTCAACCTGCTTGGATCTAATCCCAATGCATTATTCTTCTCCCAATCCCATTCATCCATCAGTTGAGCATTATCGCTCACATATCGTTTTTCTTTCTTTTCTGCCACAATGCTCACCGCTTTCCTTTGAAATTTGTTCTTGATTTATTACATTATAGCACTAAATACTTACTTTTTCAAACACAATGACACTAATCTTAATCACGATGAAACTTTTCTTTTTACAATGACCCCAATCTTTAAGATAAGTGTCATTGTGTTTTTATCCCCTCGAAAAAGCAAGTAGGTTCGAGTCACTCAACCTCGACTTTTGCGTGTTCAATTTTGATACAATGAAAGTAATCTTATTTGGAAAAGCGCCGAAAAGCCTTATGGTAAGCTACTTTTGACAAAAAGAAAAGGAACGCAAGTATCGTATCAATACTTGCGTTCCAATATGGTGGAGATGAGGGGAGTTGAACCCCTGTCCGAAAACGCTTTAACAGAAACTTCTCCGAGCGCAGTCGGTCATTTACATTCCCTCACCCATGCGCAGGCCGACACGCTCATGGGCTTGGTAGCTTCATTATGCATGGTGCGCTCAAAGCTTTGTGCACTCATGTTCACCACTAATCGACGCCCTGTCCCCGGCCGTGGTCCTCCGGGGCAGAACGCTCGCTAATTAAGCAGCGAGAAGAACAGTGTTATTGTTGTTCTTTAATTTATAAGCTGCCCATTTTAAAGATGTTAGGCGCATCTGCTCGCTATTCCTGCCTCCACATCCCCGTCGAAACCGGTACATCCCCATTTTTAATACGAATTAAGGCTGGTGGTGGTCGATTGTGCAGGTTCCCGACCGGTGATATTGTGCTGATCGTAGTGCGGCTATTCGCTGAATCGGCGCGGTGCGTTTTTGCTGTCTCCCGACCGGTGACATTGTGCTGATCGTAGTGCGGCTATTCGCTGAATCGGCGCGGTGCGTTTTTGCTGTCTCCCGACCGGTGACATTGTGCTGATCGTAGTGCGACTATTCGGGTGCGGTATTTGCCGCACCCGATTTTAGCTTATGCCTTTACGGGTTCGGGATATTCAACGCCGAAGGTATCAACGGTGACCTTTTTCATAGCCTGTCTGTGAATGGGCTTGTCATTGCGGCCGGTCATGCACTTGGCTATCTTATCGACATTCTCCATGCCCTCAATGACCTTGCCGAAGGCTGCATACTGACCGTCGAGATGCGGTGCATCCTCGTGCATGATGAAGAACTGGCTGCCTGCGGAGTTGGGGGCCATGGAACGAGCCATGGACAGTACGCCTCTGGTATGCCTGAGGTCGTTCTTCACGCCGTTCATAGCAAACTCGCCCTTGATGCTGTAGCCCGGGCCGCCAATTCCCATGCCCTGGGGGTCGCCGCCCTGAATCATGAAGCCCTTGATGACACGGTGGAAAATGATGCCGTCATAGAACTTGTTCTTAACAAGTGAAATGAAATTATTAACGGTGTTGGGAGCTACCTCGGGGTAAAGCTCGGCCTTGATGATATCGCCGTTTTCCATTTCGATGGTCACGATAGGATTGCTCATTAGTTTCTCTCCTTCATTGTTCTTTCAATATCGCGAATTGCTTCGCGCTTAGCGTCGTCATTGCGCTTATCGTAAAGCTTTTTACCCTTGCACAAACCGAGCTCGACCTTTGCTCTGCTGTCCTTAAAATACATCGAGAGCGGAATGAGTGCCACACCGTCCTGCATGATACGGGCATTGAGCTTTAATATCTCACGCTTATGCATGAGCAATCTGCGGGGCCTGACGGGGTCTTTGTTGAAAATATTGCCCTTTTCATAGGGGCTTATATGCAGCGAACGGATGAATATCTCGCCGTTTTTGACCGTGCAGTACGAATCCTTCATATTGACCGTACCTGCTCGGAGCGATTTTACCTCCGTACCGGCAAGCTCTATGCCGGCTTCAAAGCGTTCAAGCACAAAATAGTCATGAAAAGCCTTGCGGTTTGCCGCAATCTGCTTTATTCCCGTCTGCTTCGGCATAAGCTCACCTCACCTTCAGCGTTTGATTATAGCACATTATTATGAATAATAAAAGAATATTGTGTAAAATCAATCCTTATTGAATTCTCGGAGGATCAGACCTTCGTTTTTGTTCAGCGCCCAGTTGACGCACCACTCGGAGGTGAAGAGCAGAAGATTATTGCCCTTAAAGTCCTGCACCCACTTGGTATCGCTGGTGAGATTTAACTCGCCGGGGTTAATTTCCTCGCTATCTATCCAGCGGACTACCTCAAACGGCAGACTGCGGCGGCGCACATCAACGCCGTACTCGTTTTTGAGGCGGTACTCCAATACCTCGAGCTGCAAAACACCGACGACGCCGACGATTATCTCCTCAACGCCGGTATACGGCTCGTGGAAAATCTGTATTGCACCCTCCTGCGCTATTTGCATGATGCCCTTTTCAAACTGCTTGCGCTTCATTGTGTCGATACGCTCAACGGCGGCAAAAATCTCGGGTGCAAAGGTCGGTATGCCCTCGAATTCGACCTTCATGCTTTTGTCGCAAATCGTGTCGCCGATGGAGAATATACCGGGGTCAAACACGCCGATGATATCGCCGGCATATGCCTCGTTTATAATCGCCCTCTCCGATGCCATGAGCTGCTGAGGCTGGGCAAGCCTTATCACCTTGCCGCCCTGAACATGGAAGTATTCCTTGTCGCGTTCGAATTTGCCCGAGCATATGCGCATAAAGGCTATCCTGTCACGGTGAGCCTTATTCATATTTGCCTGAATCTTAAACACAAAAGCGGAGAATTTCTCGTTAAAGGGGTCGACTGTTTCATCGCCTGCAATGCGAGGCAACGGAGGCATGGTCATTTTAAGGAAGCTTTCCAAAAACGGCTCAATACCGAAGTTATTGAGAGCTGAACCGAAGAACACGGGGCTGAGCTTGCCCCGACGAACCTGCTCAATATCAAATTCATAACCTGCGCCGTCAAGAAGCTCGATATCGTCGGAAAGTGTCTCGCGAAGGCGCCGGCCTATAAGCTCGTCAAGCTTTTCGGTTTCGTCGAGCGTACACTCGACAGCCTTTATCTTGTTCTGACCGCGGTGGAACTCGTTGAATGCAAGAATTTCACGCTTTTCACGGTCGTAAACTCCCTTGAAGTCGATGCCGCAGCCAATGGGCCAATTCATGGGATAAGTTCCGATACCGAACTCGTTTTCGAGCTCCTCCATGAGGTCGTAGGGACTGCGTGCCTCACGGTCAAGCTTATTGATAAAGGTGAATATCGGGATATTGCGCATTGCGCAAATCTTAAACAGCTTCCTTGTCTGCGGCTCGATACCTTTTGCCGCGTCAATGACCATAACGGCGGAGTCTGCCGCCATGAGCGTGCGGTAGGTGTCCTCGGAAAAGTCCTGATGTCCGGGTGTATCGAGAATGTTTATGCAGTAGCCGTCATACTCAAACTGCATAACCGATGAGCTTATGGATATACCGCGCTGCTTTTCAAGCTCCATCCAGTCGGACACCGCGTGCCTTGCGGTTGCCTTGCCCTTGACCGAGCCTGCGAGCTGTATTGCTCCGCCGTAGAGCAGGAGCTTTTCGGTAAGCGTTGTTTTGCCGGCGTCCGGGTGCGAGATTATCGCAAAGGTGCGGCGACGCTCGATTTGCTTTTGCAATTCTGACATATATGCTTCTCTCCGTATATGATTTCACACGAGCTAATATATTATCATAATAACACCCGAAAATCAAAGTATTTTTATCAAAAATCGGGCTTTTATTGACAATAATTATATGCTATGCTTAATACATCTGAAAAAAGGAGATATTATCATATATGAATTTTGCGATAAATCCTTATGAACCCTGTGAGCTCAAGGGCGTTAAATTGCCCTGCCGAATCGTGCGCTCGGCAACGCACGAGGGTATGGCGGATGAAAACGGTTATCCAACCGAGCAGCTTGCAAAGCTCTATGAAAGATATGCCAAGGGCGGCGTCGGTCTTATCATCACCGGCTACATGGGTATATCTCAGCAGGGCAAATGCCCCCTGTATAACATGACGATGATAAACTCCGACGAGCTTATTCCGGCATGGCGTGAGATATGCGACCGCGTTCATGCCGCCGGTGCGCCGATTTTTGCACAGATAGCTCACTCCGGCAGACAGACGAGAAAAATAATCACCGGCGAAAGAACGGTTGCGCCATCTCGCATTCGCGACTTTTTGTATTGGGAGAATGCACCGCACAAATTGAGCGAAAAGGAGATACACAAGATAACCGACGACTTTGCCGATGCCGCATTAAGAGTCAAGAACGCAGGCTTTGACGGAGTTCAGCTGCATTGCGCGCACGGCTATCTGCTGCACGGTTTTCTCTCCCCACACACGAACAAACGCCGTGACAAATGGGGCGGCAGTGCAGAAAACCGCTTCCGTATAGTTGCAGAGATAATCGAAAAAGCTCGCAGCAAGGTTGGCGATTTTCCGATTATCGTCAAAATCAGTGCCTCGGAAAAGGACCGTGACGGAATTAAGCCGGAAATCGCAGTTGAAACGGCAAGGCTTTTGGAAAAAGCCGGTGTAGACGGCATTGAGGTTTCCTGCGGCAGAGCCAGCGAGGGCTTTAATATGTCAAGAGGCGGATTCCCCTACCCCATCATGTGTACGGATAACTTCCGCTTTGAGATGTTCCCGAAAGCGGTTTGGCCGCTCGCCAAGCCGTTTATGAAGCTCTTATTCAAAAGTCCGCAGCCGCTGTTTAACTACAATGTTGACGCTGCTGAAATGATAAAGAAAGCCGTCCGGATTCCCGTAATCGTCTGCGGCGGTATTCGTACAACGGTTGATATTGCAAACATTCTCAACGGCGGCAAGGCGGATTTCGTTTCGCTGTCCAGACCCTTTATCCTTGAGCCGAACCTCGTTAACAAGTTCAAAGACGGCAAGCAAACGGCGGCACGCTGCATTAACTGCAACTACTGTCTTATGGGAGCGGAGCGCAGGCCTCTGCGCTGCTATTACGGGCAGCTCCCCGAGGAGAGCTAATGAAAAAGCTGACGGTTTGAAAACCGTCAGCTTTTTTCAGTCCTGATCGTATATTACACTGACTATTTTTGTCGGTGTGGGGTCTGCAGCATAGCGTTTTTTGCTCACGATGATGGCAATAACTATACCGACAAGCGCAGCTGCAAATGCAGCTAAAATGCAATAGCTCTCGCTTAAAGAAAGCAGCGCACCTAAGGCGTAGCCGAGTATGAGCATGACTATCGGCAAAACATATAGGACAAATGCGCCCTTGACGACTCCGGAGGTAGGCGTTTCTATCATGACATGCTGTCCGCGGTTCGCGCCGATGGGGTTTTGAACGACGGATTTCATCAGGTGGTCGTACTTGCAACCTTCGCAGCCGTTGCAGTCGCCGCCGCAGATGCCAAGCCGCTCGACAACCACCTCGGCAAGCCCGTCGTCACGGATTTTTGTGATTATAGCTTCCTGAAGCATTTATATCTTCCCACTTTCGCTTTTTTTCTTAATTATACACGCTCAATCACCTTGCCGCAAGCCTTTGATTATGCTACAATGTGCTTGAACATTAAAGGGAGGTCTGTAACCATGCCAAGTGTTCTTAATCTGAAAAAAACGAACTGTAAGAACTGCCACAGATGTATTAGAAAATGCCCCGTTAAATCCATTCGATTTTCCGGTCATCAGGCACACATAGTAAGCGACCAGTGCATTCTCTGCGGTCAGTGCTTCGTTGTCTGCCCGCAGGAGGCAAAGGAGATTGTTGACGACAGAGGCACTGTGCGTGAGCTCATTAAAAGCGGTGCACCGGTTATCGCAAGCGTCTCCCCCTCGTTTTACGCTTGCTGGGATGATTGCGGCATAAACTCGATACGCAAAGCTCTAAAGCAGCTTGGCTTTTCTGATGCCGAGGAAACCGCTATCGGTGCGACAATAGTCAAGCGCGAATACGAGCGTCAGATAAGAGAGGAAACGCAGGATATCATCATTTCTTCCTCATGCCACTCGGTCAATCTGCTTGTTGAAAAGCATTTCCCGGAGCTTCGCAAGTTCCTTTCCCCTACCGTGTCACCCATGGTCGCACACGCAATGGATATTAAGCGCAGAATGCCTGACGCGAAGGTCGTTTTTATCGGTCCGTGCGTTGCAAAGAAAGATGAGGCTATAGGCACCTGTGTTGACGCGGTTTTGACCTTTGAGGAGTTTGACCAGATGCGCCTGGCAGTCGGTATTGAGATTGAGCCCGAGTTCGGCGAAAGCTTTAAGGGCAGGACCACAAGTTTCCCTGTTTCCGGCGGTATACTAAACAGCATGGATCTGCCGGACAACGGCTATTACTACATAACGGTAAACGGAACAAAAAACTGCATGAACGCTCTGCGTGACATAAGAAACGGCAAAATTGAGAAGTGCTTTATCGAAATGAGTGCGTGTGCCGGAAGCTGTATTGACGGGCCTATCATGGAAAAGTACATAAACTCCCCCATTCGACACGAATGCTCCGTGCTGAAGCATGTCGGCAGGGAGGATTTTCCGGTTGAGCAGCCAAGTCCCGAAAAGCTGCACAAAGAGCATATAGGCACGCCTCTCAATCTGCCGACGCCAAGTGAAAAAGAAATCAGAGAAATACTCTCAAGATTAGGTAAACCCACCCCCTCTGATGAGCTCAACTGCGGCTCCTGCGGTTATGACTCATGCCGAGACAAGGCTATCGCCATTTACAGAGGTACTGCCGATTACAGTATGTGCCTGCCGTTTATCATGGACAGATCCGAACGCATAAACAACAAGGTGCTCAACAATATGCCAAGCGGTCTTGTAGTTGTCAATGAGGATCTTGAGGTGCAGCAGATTAACCGTGCTGCGCTTGCCATGCTCAACATCGACCATGAGTCGGATATTCTCGGCGACAGCGTAGTGCGTATTCTCGATACCGCTCCCTTCTTTACCACGCTCGAGACCGGAAAGTCGGTCAAAAAGCTGCGCAGCTATTTCTCCGACTACGGCCGGTACTTTGAGCAGACAATAGTCTATGACCGTTCCTCAAAGATACTTATTGACATTTTCAGCGATGTGACCGAGGAAGAGGAGGAGGCGGCAAGAAGCAAGGCGATAAGCCGCCAGACCGCAGAAATAACGAACAATGTCATCGAAAACCAGATGCGTATAGTACAGGAAATTGCGTCCTTGCTCGGTGAGACCACCGCCGAGACAAAGATCGCTCTGACAAGACTGAAGGAGTCACTGAGTCTGAATGATGATGATGAAGAAGAATAATCTTAGCTGCGACCTGGGCCATTTGAGTCTTAACCACTACGGTGAGCAGCTATGCGGCGACCATATTGAGATCGTCGAGGAGGGCGACACCACAATTATCGTGCTTGCCGACGGTCTGGGCAGCGGAGTAAAGGCGAGCATTCTCTCAACGCTGACTTCCAAGATAATTTCGACCATGCTGGCTGCCGGGCTCGGCATCCGTGACGCCGTTGAGACTATTGCCGCCACCTTACCCATTTGTGCCGAGAGAAAAACCGCGTTCTCTACCTTTACTATTATAAGAATAGTCGGAAACGAGCACGCGGACATTATCCAGTACGAAAACCCCAATGTCGTTTTGCTTCGTAACGGTGTGCATTATGAGTTTCCGCTGTCCACCATGCACATCGGCGAAAAGACCATATACCGTTCCTCTATCGAGCTTGCCGAGGGCGATATTTTCATTGCGATGAGCGACGGTGTGCTGTATGCAAGCGAAAACGGTGTTCTGAACAACAATTGGAGCAGAAGTAAACTCATCGAGTTTGTCGAGCCCCTTGCAGATGCAAATTTCACTGCCAAGGTGCTGGCCTCCATTATTCTTGATGAAACCGACAAGCTATACGGCGGCAGGCCCTTTGACGATGCAACGGTTTGTGTTTTGAAAATCATAAAGCGCGAGCCTCTTAATATCGCAATCGGCCCTCCTGCCTGCAAAAATGACAGCAGACGAATGATGGCTCTGTTTTTTGCAAAAGAGGGACAGCATGTTGTCTGCGGCGGTACTACCGCAAGCATAGCCGCAGATTATCTCGGTGAAAAGGTCGAGGTAAGCGCCTACTCCCCTGACCCGGACATACCGCCGATTTCGACCGTAAACGGCATCGATCTTGTGACGGAGGGTATCATCACCCTCGACAAGGTGCTTATCTACGCAAAGGACTATCTTGCAGACAACAAATCCTTCGAGCAGTGGAATTATAAGAAGGACGGAGCTTCTCTGGCGGCAAGAAAGCTGTTCGAGGAGGCTACCGATATCAATATGTTCATCGGTCGTGCCGAAAATCCGGCTCATCAGGATATGCCCATTAACTTCAATGTCAAAATGCAGATTATTAATGAGCTTGCCGATTGCCTTGAGCAGATGGGAAAAAGAGTTAAAAAGCTATACTTCTGAAAAAAAGACGGACATTGTCCGTCTTTTTTATATATACCAAGCTCTCCCGTTATATGGGCAGTATCTGTATGCAAGACCCGGTGCAAGCTTATCTCCGTTGCGGCACAGCAGCTCATCGACCCGTACAAATTCATAGCCCTGCTCGGTCAATATGTCTATCGCCTTCAGCACCGCCGGAACAGTCGACTCCTTGGTGTCATGAAGCAGAATAATCTCGCCGTCCCCGGCATGCTTTACGAGATAATTGCAAATGTAGTCGACATCCTTGTTCACCCAATCTCTCGGCGTATCCGACCACAGCACCGCAATACCGTCTATCCTATTGAGCTGCGAGCCCAAATAGTGTCCGTAAGGCGGTCTGAAAAACGCCGGTCTCTCACCGGTAATGCTCTCAATGAGATCGTTTGTGCGGTCAAGCTCAGCTTGTATCTCCTCTTTGCTGCTTTTCAAAAAATCTATATGAGACCATGTATGGCAGCCCACAAGATGCCCGTCGTCGTGCATAGTCTTGACTATTTCCTGTCGTTTTTCGATTTTTCTGCCCATGAGGAAAAAGCTCACCTTGATATTGCGCTCACGCAGCCCATCAAGAAGCCGCTCGGTATATTTTCCGGGGCCGTCGTCAAAGGTGAGGGCTATCTGCTTTTTGCCGTTTGATGCAGGCTCAACATAAAAGCTTTTATCAAACGGAGTGGTGAGGAAGCTGTACATCGTCAGTGCCAGCAGGAATGCAAGGACTCCGGCAATGATGCGAACCGTATTATTTCGCTTATCCGGCTTATTCTGAGTATTCATATCACTTTACCGAACTATTTTCAGCTTTAATAAAGACAGGAGCTTTGTTGAAACTCCTGTCCTGGTTTTACTGCACAGCATACGGTGCACTGCGGAGTGCTCAGTTCCGCAGGCAGCGCAGGCAGCGCAGTCGTTATCGGTTCCGCGGTATTTGCAAATGCAGTCTGCGTCAGCATTTGCTCCAACCTATGGAACAGGTTTTGCCGTACAACGGATACCACCTTCGGGAAAGGGAAGCAGATATTCGGGTGTGGGGCCGGATATCACAGTCCTGAAAGGCATTCTCCGCTTTACGGCAGCTATCTCAATAATAGGTTGGGCATAGACCCTTCCATTAAATGAAATACAAGCTATCAGTGTGCCTTGCACCAGGCAACAACATCGTCAACACACCATTCGGCAGGTTCGCCGACACCAGTCTGAGCCATTTTAAGCGTAGCCTTTTCCTGCGCGTTGAGCTCGGGCTTTGCCGAAAGTCTTGAAACAATTTCCTTGTTTTTCATCTTCATTATTACTCTCAACGGCAGAGGCAGCTTGGCCAAATTAAATCCGCCCTGAAGGCAGAACAGAGGGGTTTCGGCCTTTATAGCATTTTTTTCTCTGGCAGTCTTTTCGCTGTTTTCATAAACAGCACTCATACCGACCTGAACGACAGCACCGATATCATATATGTCGGAGGCCTTATCCAAACCCTTTATTTTTCCGGCAAACAGCCAGCCTATGTATATGACCTTGCCCTCGCCGGCAACTCTTGCCTTACCGAACTCAACAGCCGGTATTCCAAGCTGCTCGGAAATAAGCTCAGCATATTTTTTGCACGAACCCGTGCAGGAATTATATACAACAGCAGAAAACATTTATTCCCCTCCTTTTTTTAGTTAGAATAGCACAGTTCATTCTAAAATTCAAGTACAACAAAGGCAAAGAATGTGTCCCGGGTGATTCCGGAGTCCTCAGTTTGGATACTTAAAAAAAACGGAAGAAACTCTTGTTTTACATTATTACAAATTCGTCAAAAATCTATTGCAATTTCAGATTCTATGTAATAAAATATACCCGTATATTGAAAATTTAACTTAACGGCGGCTACCGTGCGCACTGCCCCTGCGTTCTTTACCGAGGAGCAATGCTGTCAGTGTAATCGGTTAATGCGGTTTTGTCTTCTGCTTCAGTATCGCATCATTGGAGAAAGGAGGAAAACTAAATATGGTAAAATCGGAAAAACTCGGTAAATTGTCGATTACTATCGGCTTGGCACTTGTAGTTTTCCTGCTTATGGCTTTCGTGTTCGGAACAACAGCTAACGCTGATGAGCTTGACACAGTCGAGAATTTTGAGAATGTTGCTGTCAATGAGCTTGTTGATGTAGTCAAGGGCGCTCTCCCCGCTGTCGAAGAGAATTCTCTGAGCGATAACATCGTTGGCGACAACGCAGTTAAGAGCGTTCCGTCCATAGAGGATATCATCAATGATATTGAAAATGGCAAGGATCCTGTCAACAATGACTTTGCTTCCAAGGAAGGCAACAATTTCATGGGCGGTCCTCACTGGTACCTT
>SAMEA3663260__coassemble_439_pt1 | contig 12515 bp, 9 predicted proteins | sample SAMEA3663260__metabat2_low_PE_022 | metagenome-assembled genome bin SAMEA3663260 (sample SAMEA3663260) | pig gut metagenome | biome: pig gut; feature: pig-associated habitat; material: faeces | place: China | collected 2013
CACCAGTCGCTGCTGAGTACCCGCATGAGAAGCCGCGATATGCTCAAGGGCGCGGAAGGAACGGCGGACATTCTTTCCGACTGCTTCTCACTGGAGATGTGGGGCGGCGCTACCTTCGACACCTGCTACCGCTTCCTGCACGAGTCGCCGTGGGAGCGTCTTTGCATGATGCGCGAGCTTATCCCCAACATTCCGTTCCAGATGCTTCTGCGCGGCTCGAACCTTGTCGGCTACGCAAGCTATCCGGATAACCTCGTGCGCGCCTTCATCGCCGAGGCCGCCCGCGAGGGCATCGATGTCTTCCGCGTGTTCGACTCTCTCAACTGGCTGCCGAACATGGAGGTTGCCATGGAGGAGGTTTTAAAGCAGGGCAAGCTGCTCGAGGGTACCGTGTGCTACACCGGCGATATCCTCGATCCGAGCCGTGACCGCTACACGCTTGAATACTATGTCAATTTTGCCAAAGAGCTTGAAAAGCGCGGTGCACATATCCTCACGATAAAGGATATGTCGGGACTTTTAAAGCCCTATGCTGCAAAGAAGCTCATATCCACCCTCAAGCAGGAGGTCGGCCTGCCGATAAACCTGCACACCCACAACACCACCGGCAACCAGCTTGCAACGCTGCTGCTTGCTTCCGAGGCAGGCTGCGATATTGTCGATACCGCTATCGGCTCTATGGCAAACCTCACCAGCCAGCCCAGCATGAACGCCCTCAACGAGGCTCTGCGCGGTCAGGAGCGCGACCCGGGCTTCGACCCGCAGCGTTTGCAGGAGCTGTGCGATTACTGGGGCGATGTCAGACTCAGATATGAGAAGTTTGACAAGGGTCTGAAGATCCCCGTCACCGATATTTACCGCTATGAGATACCCGGCGGCCAGTACACCAATCTTCAGCCGCAGGTCGAGTCGATAGGCCTCGGCAACCGCTTTAACGAGGTCAAGGAGATGTACCGCACCGTAAACCTCATGCTCGGCGATATCATCAAGGTCACTCCGTCGTCAAAAATGGTCGGCGACCTTGCGATATTCATGGTGCAGAACGATTTGACCCCCGAGAACATAGTCGAGCGCGGCGAATCTCTTGCATTCCCCGACTCCGTCGTCAGCTACTTTAAGGGCATGATGGGTCAGCCCCCCTGCGGCTTCCCCGAGGATCTGCAGAGAGTAGTTCTCAAGGGCGAAAAGCCCATCGACTGCCGTCCCGGCGATCTGCTCGAGCCAGTTGACTTTGAAAAGCTGCGCAAGGAAGTCGCAAGCTTCTATCCCGGCTACGAATATCCGCGTTCCCTCATCTCCTACGCAATGTACCCGAAGGTGTACGAGGAGTTTATCCGCCACCGCAAGGAGTACGGCTACATCATGCGCATGGGCAGCCATGTGTTCTTCAACGGCATGGCGATAGGCGAGACCAACCAGATAAACATCGAAGACGGCAAGACGCTTATCATCAAGTACCTCGGTCTGGGCGATCTTAATCCCGACGGCACACGCAATGTGCAGTTTGAGCTCAACGGAATGCGCCGCGAGGTTGCCGTTGCCGACCCCAAGGCGATGGACAGCGCGGTCAAGACCGTTATGGCAGACCCCAACGACAAGAGCCAGACGGGTGCGTCGATACCCGGCATGGTATGCAAGGTCGCGGTAAAATCCGGCGATACCGTCAAGCAGAACGATGTGCTTGTCGTCATCGAGGCGATGAAGATGGAAACCAGCATCGTTGCACGCATGGACGGCGTTGTAGACGAAGTGCTTGTCAAGGAAGGTCAGAGCGTCAAGGCCGGCGAGCTTCTTCTCACCATAAAATAACAGCGTTCAGCGAGCAGGAAAACCTGCTCGCTGTTTTTTCTTGCCTGAAGGAGTGTTTTTGTATATAATAAGATTTAGATTTTTCCAAATCACGAGGTAGAGCGTTGAAAAAGAACGGTTCCGGCTCACTGAAGGAGAGCTTTGTGCAGAGCATTGAAAACAAAATACTGTCCGGCGAGCTGAAGATAGGCGATAAGCTTCCGCCGGAGCGTGAGATAGTCGAAACAATGGGCATTAGTCTTACCGTTGTCAATGCGGGCATAGCGGAGCTTGCCGGCAAGGGCTTTGTCGAGGTCAGACCCCGGCAGGGTGTTTTCGTCACGGATTATATACATAAGGGTACGATGGAAACTCTCGTCTCCGTTATGCGCTATAATAACGGCAAGCTGAGCCCCCGCGAGGTGCGCTCGTTTATGGCGACGCGCATCGTGCTGGAGCGTCTTGCGATAGAAACCGCGGTCAAAATCGCCTCAAACGAGCAGATAGACGCGCTTGGGGACTATTTCGGGCGCTTTGCCGAAGCCGACGACGACCACGATTTTGCCGAAGCGATAATGGATTATTACCACGATATCCACTCCCTCGGCGGAAATGTGCTTTTGCCGCTGCTGTTTCATTCGTTCCGGGTGCCGTCGGTGAGCCTGTATGAGCGGTTTATCGCAAAAAACGGCCGCGAGCCGGTGCTTGCCTCGGCAAGAGCGGTACTCGACGGGCTTAAAAACCGCGACGCAGCCCGGGCCTGCAAGGCAAGCGAGGACATTCTCAACAGCGCAATAGAGGGCGAGACCTCTATCATATAAAACCGCCAAATCACCGCAGAGGCATCTGCGGTGATTTTTTTGCGTTTTATGTCAGTTTTTTGACGAAAGGATATTGAAATAGGTTTAGACATATGCTAAAATTGTGTATAGCTTGTGAAGTGTTCACAAAAAACGACAAATATTTTCAAGGAGGAAAAGCATATGCCAAAATATGATGTGGTCGTTGTCGGTGCCGGTCTTGCCGGTCTGTCTTCGGCCCTTCAGACTGCCATAGCAGGCAAAAAGGTTCTGCTTATCGAGCAGCACAATCTCCCCGGCGGCTGTGCGACCAGCTTTGTAAGGGGTCGCTTCGAATTCGAGCCGTCACTGCACGAGCTGTGCGACTTCGGCCCTGCCGAAAATCCCGGCGACATTCGTAACATCCTCGACGCCTACGGAGTCAAGATAAACTGGTACGAGGTACCCGATTGCTTCCGCGTGCTGACCGTTGGCTCCGACGGCAAGCCCATGGATGTCACCATGCCCAGCGGCATTGAAAATTTCAAGGCCGCGCTCAACAAAGAGGTCCCCGGCTGCGCCGAGCAGGTCGATAAGCTGTTTGACCTTTTTGATGAGGTGCTTGCCGGCATAGCCTACATAACCGCCTCGAAGGGTCATGCCGATTCCAATGTCTTAAAGCGCGACTATCCCAATATGCTCCGCACCGGCGCATACAGCACCAAGAAGGTGTTTGACGCACTCAAGCTGCCCTTGAAGGCGCAGGATATCCTGTCCACCTACTGGTCGTATCTGGGTGTTGACATGAATCACCTTGCGTTCATCCACTATGCGGCGATGGTGCATAAGTATGTATCCCGCAGTGCGTATATACCGGCGCACACCTCCCATGAGCTTTCGGTTGCAATGACCGAGCGTCTGCGCGAGCTGGGCGGCGATATTTGGTTTAACTGCCGTGCCGAGGAATTTCTCTTTGACGGCGACCGCTGCTGCGGCGTAAAGACCAGCATGGGTCAGGTCGATTGCGACTATGTCCTTGCAAATATAAATCCCGACATCATCTACGGCAGGATGATGCCCAAGGAGCTTGTTCCGGAAAGAGAGAAGAAGCTGTCCGCAGCAAGAGGTCAGCGTTTCGGCGCGCGTATGTTCACCGCCTACTTCGGCCTTGACTGCACCAAGGAGGAGCTGGGCTTCAACGATTACGCGATCTTCTTCCAGGGAACGGCGGACTCCGAGAAGGAGTATAACAATATGCTGCACATGGAAACCAACGAATACTCCATCGCACTGTGCCATAATGTTGCAAACCCCGAATTCTCACCCGAGGGTACCTGCGTGGTGTTCTTCACCTCCATGAACGGTCCCGACGACTGGAACGATATCACCGCCGAGGACTACACCGCAAAGAAGAATGCCTTTGCGATGAAGCTCGTCAAGCAGCTCAAGGACAAGACAGGCATCGACATTGCGCCTCACATCGAGGAAATGGTCGTTTCCACACCGCTGACCTTCGCACGCTATCTCGGCACTCCCGAGGGTTCGGTCTACGGCTATGAAACCCGCGACTGGGACGGCATGATGGCAAGAATGATGATGCTCGGCACGGACTATCCCATCAAGGGACTGCGTCCCATCGGCGCAGCAGGTCCGAGAGGCGACGGTTACAGCGCGGCGGTCATCTGCGGCCAGCTTATGGCGGCAAGTGCCATAAAGGAGCTTGACGAGGAAGGAGGAGCTAAGTAATGGCAGACAAGAATTTGAATGTAAAGGTCGGGCTTATCGGCGTATTCGATATGCTCAAGTTCAAGAATATGTCCAAGACCCGTGAGCAGGCCATTCAGGCTGCTCCCGCAAAAGAGGTCGTCGGCACATTCCCCATTAACGAACACGCGAAACGCTTCCACCCTAACCGGCAGGAGATGATAATCGAGGATATTATCGACTACGGTGCAGCAGGTGCAAAGTGCTATACGCTCAAGAGAGCCGACGGCAGGGAGGCAGGCCTGTTCAGAGCGGGTCAGTATGTATGCGTCAGCCTTGATATAGACGGCACGGCGACCACTCGCCCCTACTCAATTTGCTCGTCACCCAAGCAGATAAAGGAAGGCAAAATCGCAATCACCGTTAAGACAAATCCGGGCGGCTTTGCCGCGGATTGGATACTCGCCAACTGGAAAGTGGGCGACAAGGTGCGTGTTTCCGGTGCCGAGGGATTTATGTATTACGAGCCTCTGCGCGACGGCAAAAATGTCGTTGCAATCGCCGGCGGCGTCGGTATCACCCCGTATATCTCCATGGCACGCGCCATCCGCGACGGTGTTGAGGACTTTAACCTCACCGTCATCTTCAACTCGCGCACCGAGGACACCATCCTCTTTAAGAAGGAGTTTGACGAGATAGCTGCAGCGACCGATAAAGTCAAAATAGTCCATGTCCTGTCCAGAGAGGAAAAGGAGGGCTATGAACACGGCCATATCACGGCAGAGCTTATCGAAAAATACGCTCCGGAGAATTACTGCGTTTACATCTGCGGTCCGGAAACCATGTATCGTGCCGTTTATGGAGAGGTCAAAAAACTCGGTCTGAAGCGCAGGCAGATCCGCCACGAGGCGATGGGCGTGACCAAGACCGTATGGGACGAGGCAGGCTACCCCGCCGAGTGCAAGGATAAGGTATTCAATGTCAGGGTGCTCAAGGGCGCGGAGACTTACGAGATAAAGGCAAACGCAAACGAGCCCGTTCTGGTCGCCATCGAGCGTGCCGGCATAAAAGCTCCGTCGCGCTGCCGTGCGGGCGAGTGCGGCTGGTGCCGTTCCAAGCTGCTTTCCGGCGAAGTTTTCGTTCCTGCCGACGCGGAATACCGCCGCTGGGGCGATAAGGAACACGGCTACATCCACCCCTGCTGCTCATTTGCCACCTCCGACCTCGTCATCGAGGTCCCCGGCGAATACCTCGGCTAAGCAATAATAAAAGAAAAAATCTCGGGTTTTGCCCCGGGATTTTTTCTTTTATATCTCCATTTCGAGCTTTTCGAGCTCTTTAATTATCTCCGTCTGACGCTCGTAGAACATAAGCTCCTCGTTGTGGCGATAATACGCGTCGCAGCCGTAGCGCGAGATGAAGCGCGCCTCGTTTTTGCCGGCGGAAAGCTCGGTCACGAGTATCAGCAGTTCCTGACCGTTGGGCCAAACCTCCTCGACAAAGCCGAACAGGCAGTCAAGCTTCCTGCCTGTCTGCGCAGCCAAGGCTTTAAGCTCTGCGACCTTCGAGTCAAAATCCGCCTTTATCGCGGCAAAGTCCGAGCCTTGACGCACATGCTTTGAGAGAAACGCGAGGATAAACTCAAAGCAATGCTCATCGGCAAGCGACAGCGAGCCGCGTCTGCGAGCCTTTTCAAACAACGTTTTCTCCTCGGCGAGCTTATCGCCGATATCCGCGCCGAGCTTCACCTGCTTGAGCGTTTTCAGAAGCTCTGCCAGCTCGTCCTGCGTTTGGATAACGCGGCGGATGTCGCGACCCGTGCTGTCGAGCATAAGCCCCAGCAGACTCAGCCGCTCGTCAAAGGGCGCGTTTTTCGCACGCGTCTTTATCTCCTCCGGAGCATTGTCGGAGAGTATGGCGTCAATGCGGTAGTCGGACCTGTATTTGTTAAACAGATCGTAGTAGATCGCAAAGTCCTCGGCTATCTCGCCGTTTTGAATGTACTGCGAAATGAGCAGACGATCGACCTCGATGCCCTGAAGCTCATAGAGCTTTATCATGTCGCTCAGATCGTCCCAGCCTCTTGCGGTGACAAAGTTTTTGCCGTCAACGGTTTCCTCAACGCGGTAGAAATTGTCCTTCTTTGCGTCAAGATAGGTCAGCACCGAGGCGTGAACGCCCTTTTTGCGCGCATAATCCTTCCATGCGGCGTAATCGGGCGTAATATCAATGCGCTTGAGCCTGTCCCAAGTGACAATATCAAACTCCCTTGCACTGCGGTTATACTCCGGCGGATTGCCGGCGGTCACGACTATCCAGCCGCCGGGAACGCTGTGTCTGCCAAAGGTTTTGTACTGCAGAAATTGCAGCATGGTGGGGGTGAGGGTTTCGGACACGCAGTTTATCTCATCAAGGAACAAAATGCCCTCATTAACTCCGCTTTCCTCCATCATGTCGTAGACTGCGGCGATTATCTCGCTCATGGTGTATTCCGAGACCTCGTACCGCTTGCCGCCATACTCCTTTTCAACGATCAGCGGCAGACCAAGCGCACTCTGTCTGGTGTGATGGGTCATGGAGTAGCTGAGAAGCCCCACGCCCAGCTCAGAGGCAATCTCGCTCATAACGGCGGTCTTGCCGATGCCCGGAGGCCCCATGAGAAACACCGGTCGCTGTGCCTGCGGCGGTATGACAAAATTTCCGTACTCGTCTTTGGTAAAATAAGCGCGCATTGCATTTTTGATCTGCTGCTTTGCCTCGGCAATGTTCATAGCTCAAGCTCCTCCTCAACACCTCTGCCCGACGCCCTTGCTTTCAAAAGCAGGGCGGTCAGCTCCGCCTGACCGTTCTCGGCGGAAATGCGGACATAGCCGTCGGTTTTATCTGCACCGAGCAGCCCTCTGCCCACAATGCCGCTCAGAGCGGGAATGTTGTTGTATTTAAAAATGCGCTCCATGATAAGAGCCTCGTTTGACTGTATATATTTCTCTGCGCGGCGGCTTGTTTCAACGCCGTGCCTGTCGGGGCAGGAACACCACAGGAGCGTGTACAAAAGCTCCGACGGCGCGTCGCCCTCCTGCGGATAGCCCGGCGCGATGTAGCCGCTTGTAAGCTCGTAGCAGCTTCCGAAGGCGTTTTCGCCGATAAGCGTGTTTTTGCCGAGAACATCGGCGCGGCGCAGGCTTTCGCAGCTCCAGAACGCATTTTCGCCGATGACCGCCACACCCTCAGGTATCGTTACCTGCTCAAGTCCCGTGTTCCAGAACGCCATGGGAGCTATCTCACGCAGACCTTCGGGAAGCTGCACTGCGCACAGCGCGGCGCAGTTTAAGAATGCGCCCTCGCCGATATTCAGCAGGCTCGGCGGAAGCTCTACGCACTCAAGAGCGGTGCATTCGGCGAAGCAGGCGGGGCTTATCTCCGGGAGCGCAGACGGCAGGCGCACCGCCTTGAGCTGTGTGCAGCCGCAAAACGCCTCAATGCCGAGACTGCGCACGCTGTCGGGCAGATAAAGCTCGATTATATCCTCTCTGCCGGCAAACTCGCCGTCGTCTATTGCCGCCGTTCCGTCGGGAACGGTCAGTATTCCGTTAATTGCGTCCAAATCGTTTATCAAGAATATCCTCCTCCGTCAGTTCCAGCCGCATTGCCCACGGCGGCGTGTCGGGTGCGTCGTAACCGTCAAGGTGCAGTATAAACGCCGTGTCGTACTTAGGCTTCTTTGCCGGGAACTCGCCCTTTCCGTCGGTGAAATACAAAAGCCCGCGCAGGTCGGTGAGCTTGCGGCTGCGCAAAAGCTCGTCAACATACGCAAAAACGGGTCTGAAATCCGTTTTGCCCAAACCCTTTATCTCCATTTCGGAGATATATTTTTCAAAATCGGCACGGCAGGTGATGAGAGCGTCCTCGCGAATGCGGTCGTCGCACTGGATGATGTGCATATTCACCTTGGTGAAGAAATTCTCCTGCCTTTGCAGAATGTCGTGCGTGTGCTGAATGAACGACTGCACGACATCGCCCTTGACGCTGCCTGAGGTGTCGATTGCGATGACAAAATCCCGTATGCGCCGCTGCTCGCTGTATTCCAGCGGCTCTATGAGCGGCATATTGCCGTACAGCGACAGACCGTAGGTGTAGAAATTGTTGTCAAACTCCTCGTCGGATATCCTCAGCGTTTCGCTGCGCACGCCGAAGCGGCGGAGAAACTCGCTGTAATCGTGCTTTGCCCGATTAAGACTGCGCAGCGATTGCACGAGCGGACTGCTTTTGTCCTCCGCCATCGTTTCCAGCTCCGTCTGCATCCGGCGCGAAATCTCTTTCCACATCTGCTCAAGGTCAATGTCCTCGCTTTTTTCGTCGCAGGAAGCGTGACTGCCGTACCAGACGCCGTGTTCGTCAGCGAAAAACGCAAGCCTGAGCTCCGTAAGCTCATCCTCGGGGATCTGCCTGTCGCCGAGCCACTTGTATATGCGCTCGGCACTAAGCTCGCAAACCTCGCTTCTGACGGTGTCGAGAATTGCAAGCTGACCGCGGCAGCGGTGTGCGGCAAGGCAGGGGGCTTTCAAATCGTTCATCGTGCTTTCCACCGCCATGTCGCAGGCAAGATCCCAGCGGAGGCGGTCAATGTCTTTTCCGACAAAGTTGTGCCGAAAAACGCAGTGCAGAATGCAGTGCATCATGTCGCGGTTCATCACCGTGCGCTCGGCTTTGTACTGCCCGAGGACATACCAGGGCTCAAAGTACAGCCTGCGGCCGTCGGTTGCAAAGCGCAGATCGTCGGTGCATTTAAAATCAAGCCCCGAAAGCGCGCGATCGAGAAAACGGAAGTTGAGCATAAGTGTGCTGCGCGAAAGCGTAAGCACATCGCCGGCAAGCCTTTCGGCAGCCTGTCTGCGCTCATCGTTCAAAGCCACCGTTTTCCCTCCTTTTGTGTGAACACTTCACAATGACATCAGTCTAACACCGACTTTGTTAAAATTCAAGCATCTTGTTGCAAATAGTTTATACACAGCCGAGATAATATATATTTGCACTTGACTATATAAGTGCAGTTGGATTAATATTGGTGTATATTAAATACAGAACAAACTTTACGGAGGTCAGTATAATGAAAAAATGGCTTATCATAGCTCCCGTCGGCGCTGCTGCCGCTGCTGCGGTTCTGCTGCTTTCCAAAAAGTCTAAGGGAAGCGAACCCAAGCAGGCAAAGACCGCAGGCGGCAAGAAGCCGGCAAAGCCCGTCATCGCAAAACCCAAGACCGGCGTTTACAGTTTTGCTTCCGGCTTTAAGGATGCAAAGACCGTTGATGTATCGCTCACCTACGATGCCGACACCTGCACCTACAGCGAGGTATCCGAAGGCTTCCTCGTTCCCACCGGCGACTCCCACGCAGCAGTCATTTACGGCGAGGATTTCGCTCTCCAGGCAGAGTATGCCGCCTACTATGCAGGCGATGATTTTGCCGCCATGACCGAGGAGGTCAAGGAACGCTTCTCAAATGTAAAGCCCATCACCTGCAACGGCATCACCGGCATCAGCTACTTTAACGGCAGAAACTACACCCTTGCATTCCCCATCGAGGGTGCAAGTGCCGACTATCTGCTCATCAATGTCGTTTCCATGGTCGATGAGAGCGCGGAGGAGGCAGAGAAGCTGCCCATTAATCCCATGGTCGTCGCAATTTTGGACTCGCTGACTATCACCGCAAAGTAAATTAATCAATACAAAACGACGAAAATATCCGCCGCAGGGAGAAATTCCTGCGGCGTTTTCGTTTGAGCTGACGAAAGCCGGACACCTGCCGGTTTTGGCAGGCTGCTTTCCGTTCATGCTGCGTTAAATCCCTTGCCAATACAGACAAGTATTGCCTGCGGACTTTGTCTTGCCTGAACGAAAACCATCTCTCCCAAAACTGCAAAGCACCTGTCAGTAGTGTTTTTCGAGGTGTTTTCGGCTTTCTTTGGTGCAGGTGGGCGGTTGCCCATCAAGGCAAAAAAGGCGGAAATAGCCGAAAGGATGCACTGACAGGCGGTAGGCGTTCGACTTTTGTCAGCTTAATTAACCAAATCGGGATTGACAAGCGCGGTTTACGGGCATATATTAAAATAAAAGTGTGAGTCATCGCTCACGAAATGAAAAATCGTCAAACAGGAGGAGCAAATGAAAAAGAAGGAAACCCTGCGAGTTATAAAATTCGTGTTGTTCTCGGCAAGCGCGGGAATAATCGAAACTGTGGCGATGGTCCTCTGCGAGGAGGTCATCAAGATCCCCGGCCACTATGTGTGCTACACGATTGCACTCGTGCTGAGCGTTCTGTGGAACTTCACCTTCAACAGGAAGTTCACCTTCCAGAGTGCGGAGAATGTACCAAAGGCGATGGCGCTGGTATTTTTGTTCTATGTTCCGTTTGCTCCCTTCACGATATGGCTGCAGCACATTCTGGCGGATGTAAACGGCTGGAACGAATATGTGGTGCTTGCAATCAACATGGCGCTCAATCTGTCGCTTGAATATCTTTGGGACAGCAAGGTAGTGTACAGAAAATCCATGGACACAAACAGTATAGCAAAGAAAAAGCAGGCTAAGGAGGAAAAGAAATAATGGCTTACAACGGGTTTGCAATTGACGAATATCTCGACGCCGAGGCTGTCACCAGGCAGCTCGACGAGCTTAAGAAAAAGCCAATCTACTCGGTAAGACCCGAGAAACTCAAGGAATACGAGGAGGAGTACTTTGAGAAAAAGTGCCCCAAATCCAAGGCAATGATAAGCGAGGCAAAAAACTACATCCCCGGCGGCGTTCAGCACAACCTCGCCTTCAACCACCCGTTCCCCATCGTCATCACCAAGGCCGAGGGCAACAAGCTCTATGACCTTGACGGCAACCGGTACTACGACCTTCTGCAGGCAGGCGGCCCGACCATTCTCGGCAGCAACGACCCTGTCGTCAAGGAGGCGGTCATCGACCTGTTAAACACCTGCGGCCCATCCACCGGACTTTTCCACGAGTACGAATACAAGCTGGCAAAGAAGATCAGCGATTGCGTTCCCTCGGTTGATAAGTTCCGAATGCTCGGCTCGGGTACGGAGGCCTGTATGTGCGCACTTCGCGTTGCGCGCCTCAAGACCGGCAAAAAGAATGTCCTTAAAATGGGCGGTGCGTATCACGGCTGGTCGGACCAGCTCGCCTACGGTATGCGTATCCCCGGCACAAAGGGTCTGCAAAGCCCCGGCGTTCCCAACTTTGTCTTTAAGCACACGGACGAGTTTTTCCCCAACGACCTTGAGGATCTCGAGCGCAAGCTCAAGAAAAATCAGCTCATCGGCGGCACCGCTGCCGTTTACATTGAACCCATCGGTCCCGAAAGCGGCACCCGCCCCGTGAGCAAGGAATTTGTTCGGGGCTGCCAGGAGCTTGCCCATAAGTACGGCGCACTGCTTGTATGCGACGAGGTCGTTTCCGGATTCCGCATCGGTCTTAGCGGCGCGCAGGGCTTCTACGGCATCGACCCCGACCTCACCATCTTCGGCAAGATTATAGCCGGCGGCTATCCCGGCGCAGGCGGCATCGGCGGTCATGACGACTGCATGGCACACCTCGGCGCAGGCCTCGACGCAGGCGGCAAGAAGGTCACAAAGGCGATGTGCGGCGGCACTATGGCTGCAACCCCCATCTCCTGCGTTGCAGGCTACACCGCCATCTGCGAAATCGAAAAGCGCAACGCCTGCGAGGTCGCAGGACGCATGGGCGACAGGCTCACCAAGGGTCTTCAGGAGCTTATTAAGAAGCACGGGCTTCCGTTTGTCGCTTTCAATCAGGGCAGCGTTTGCCATCTTGACAATGCTGCAACCATGCACTTTGAAATCGACTGGGCAAAGCCCTGGCTCATCCCCGGCGTTTTGAGCGAAACGAGCAAGCGCAAAAAGGAGATGCAGCACATCGGCGCAGCATACATGGCAGAGGGAATCGTAACTCTGGCAGGCTCACGCCTTTACACCAGCGCAGCCTACACCGAGGAGGACATCGACGATGTCCTGCGCCGTTTCGACCGTGTGTTTGCAAACTGCGGCAAGCTGGGTAAGAAGTAATGGCTATTGAGAAGAGTGAAGCCGTAAGGCTTGTTATCGAGGCAGGCCACAGACTGTGCGAGGCGGGACTCATTGCACGCACATGGGGCAACATCAGTGCAAGGATATCCGACACGCAGTTTGTCATCACCCCCAGCGGCAAGGCGTATGACACCC
>SAMEA3663260__coassemble_450_pt1 | contig 12350 bp, 8 predicted proteins | sample SAMEA3663260__metabat2_low_PE_022 | metagenome-assembled genome bin SAMEA3663260 (sample SAMEA3663260) | pig gut metagenome | biome: pig gut; feature: pig-associated habitat; material: faeces | place: China | collected 2013
GGTCCGATGGCAAGCATATGCTGCGCTCCGGCATATGCCTCGTCGGGTGTGTAGGCGACGCACATGGCAAAGCGCGTTTCGACGCGTTCGCCCTCTTTTAGGGAAAACTCTGTTGTGCCGCTTACAAAGGGCGCGGATAAATGTGCGTAGTCGCCGTTTCTGTCAGCCCGAAAGTTCATTTTTCTGTCGCAGGCAATGCAAAGCCATACCTCGTGCTGCCTGCCTCTTGCTAATCTGTGAAGCACGAGGCAGTTACCGTCGGAGTGGGCATCGATACCCAATCTCCAATACGCGGGGTGGTTAACATAATCATTATAATCTGCAAGCACCGGTTCAAATGAAAAGCAAAGCCTTGCGCTTTCAATATCGCGCTTTGCGCTTACCTCGGCAAAGCGCAGCTCACCGTTTTCGCCGCCTGCCGTTGCAACGCTCGATTTTAGGATGAAATCATCGGCGTTGAGCGTGTAGCTGCACGCCATTTCGCTCAGCTCCCATATGAAATCACCTGCTCCGGGTTCGGGCAAAAGAGAATAGCTTCTGTCGCCGTATTCGAGCCTGATCTCAAAGCCGTGACCCTCGCCTAACTGTCTGAACGGCGGTTTATAGACAAGCATTTCGCCGCAGGAGGATGCGGAAACACCGCTTTCGGTTAACATAACATTGTATATGCCGTTTGACAGGACTGCACAGCCCGGGTTTTCAAAGTCGATGTCCTCGCCGCGCTTTGCCCACTGCTGGCCGGCGATCCTCTGTGGCTTTTCAAAGCCGCCCTCACCGAGCTTCAGCACCGTGGCATTCACGGGGAGCTTTTCTTCGAGCAGACAGCGATATGCGTGCATTCTTGCGTCAGCCATAAATCTGCGCTTGACAATACCGTCTGACAGGCAGTTTGCGATTGAGAGCATACTCATGCCCAGATGGTGCGCCATGTAGCAGCGCACGGGTTCTCCGTCGGCGTTTCTGCATCGGGAGGGGGTAAAGTCTATCGCCTCTATGAAACCGTAGCGGCCTTTTGCACCGGCGGAATCGAGCCTGCGCAGATTGCTCACTGCGGCAAAGGGCTCGATGTTCAGCGCAAGAAAGCTTGAGTACGGCGATATTACAAGCTCACTGTCCTGCCCGCGTTTAAGCGCAAGATGCGCGCAACCGTGCGCCTTGTACCGGTAGTTGAGCGCAGGGTCGAGGGAGAAGAATGCACTTTCGGAAATGCCCCATAGCTTTGAATGGGTTTGCCTGTGCTTTTGAACGAACATACAGTATTTGGCCGTTTCATACATAAGGCTGTCACGGACAAGCGGCAGAAACAGCTCCGGCATGAGGTACTCAAACATCGTACCCGTCCAGCTTGCCATGCCCTGATAGCCTGCGTAAGAGCGCATCGCTCTTGATAGCCTGCGCCAGTGATTTCTCGGAACATCGCCCTTTGCGACGGCAAGATAGCTCGTCAGCCTCGCCTCGCTTGCCATTAGGTCGTAATAGCTATCGGAAGCCTTAGACTTTTCAAGGTCTAAGCCTATATAAAACAGCTTGCGGTTTTTGTCAAAAAGCACGGAGAAATCCATAGGCTCCATGAGCTTTTCGACACGCCGTGCAAGGTGAGTGCGATTGTAGTCGTACAGACCGTTCTTGAGCGTCAGCAGGCAGGCGTAAAGATTACCGCTGTCAACGGTGGAGATATATTTAGGCTCAAGACAGCGAAGGGTTCTCGTGTCGTACCAGTTGCATAAATGCCCGTAAAACTTCGGCATTTTTTCAAGCGTCGTGAGCATTTTTTCTATTATCTCAAAGGCCCTGCCTGCTTTGTCGATGCCGAGATCGACGGCGCAAAGCGCCGAAACAAGCGCAAGACCGATATTCGTGGGAGAAGTGCGGTGAGCGATGCCGACAGGCGGCTGCTCCTGATAGTTGTCGGGAGGCAGAAAGTTATCCTCGGCGGTGCAGAATTTATCGAAATATGCCCATATGCTCTCGGCGCACTCCGACAGATATGCCTTTTTGTCGGCAGGCAGCACCTTAACGGGCTTTGCCGGAAAGGTGAGCGCAAGAGCAGCCAAGGGAGCGACTATCCACAAAAGCCCGACGGTTTTAGCAAAAATACCGGTCGAAAAAATGAGCAGTGCAAGTCCCGATATCGGTGCAAACCACATATTGAGACAGTAGGAGGCAACGCTGCGCTTTTTGCGCTCACTTTGAGCGGCAGTCTCCCATTCGAGCAGGTTTTTACGGCTTATGCCCATGCGCCACAGCGATACCGCCGCCGCGCTTAAACATATCCATGCCTCATAAGGCAGAAACCAAAGCCTCAGCACCGTCTGAAAAAGAGCGGCGGAAACGCCCTTGAACAGCCTGCTTTGATATTTGACATGGCTGTCCGAGCTTTTGCTCGTGCCGAACTCGGTAAGCGCAATGAGAAGCCTTGCACCGAGGGCAAGAAGCGCCGTCCATGCCGCAAGCATGAGTGCATGACCGGACAGCAGCAGACCCAAAAATATGGCGGCAAAGCTGAGCGGAGCAACCAGACTGCGCCGCAGGGAATCAAAGAGCTTAAACCGCTCAATATCGGTCATGGAGGCATCGCGGCTGAATATCCAGCCGGAGTTCTGCCAATCGCCGCGGATCCAGCGGTGACTGCGCCGATAGTAGGCAATGGGGGTGGAGGGGAAGGAATCCGTAAACTCGGTGTCGCTCATATAACCGCCGCGCAGGTACGCACCCTCGAGCGCATCGTGCGAAAGCACAAGTCCGTCGGGAATGTGTGCGTTTGAACATACATACAGTGCCTCGGCGTCAATAATGCCCTTTCCAGAGAAGCCTCCGGCGTCAAACAAATCGGTATACAGCTCGCCGCACAGCACAGAGTAAGGCTCGGTGCCGCCGACACCGGCGAATATGCGCGAAAAATCCGTTTTTCCGACGGAGGAAAGCTCATAATTCATTCGGGGGTGTATGATGCCGTGACCGGCCGTGACGCAGGCATTTTCCCTGTCAAGCTTAGGCTTGTTGAGCGGGTGGGTTATCGCGCCTATGAGTTCGGATATCGAGTCCGGCGTGGGGTTGGTGTCGCTGTCGAGGGTGACGATGTACTTTGTACCCTCAAGTCTTTTGCCGTCGCCGGTCGAGATTACGAGTTCACTTTTTTTGCCGCACAGCATTGCCGCCAGCGCAAGCACCGCACCCCTCTTGCGTTCAAAGCCGCAAAAGCGGTGCCTGCCTGCATCCTCGGTCCTCGGTCGGGTAAAAAGATAAAAGCTGCTGCCATATTTTTCGTTTAGCCTGTTAACCGCATCGGCGGCACTTTGCACAAGCGGAGCGTCATTTTCAGTCACCGCACAGGCAGCCTCGGGAAGGTCGGCGAGAATGCCGAACATGAGGTTTTTTCCGCATCGGCGGTTGGTGAGGAAAAACTCCTCAATACGCCGCGCAAGCTTTTGCCCCGAATCCTTGTCGGACAATAGCGCGGAAATTACGCAGACGGTTTTCGCATCATCACCGACACCGTCTTTAAGCTCAAGCCTCGGCATTCTGCGCGGCGGCACGGCAAGCAAAATCAGATAGTCCAGCAGATTTTTTGTAAGCTCGGAGATGGGCAGAAGCAGCAAAACCGCAGCAATAAAGCTGTGCGACAAAAAGCCGCATAATATCGTCAGAAACAGCGTAAGCAGCACATTCGTCGCAATGTAGAGAGCGCCGTTGCGCTTTTTTTCGTCCTTGCCCAAAGGCTTTGTAAAAAGGTAGTAGCCAACATGACGGGCGTCACCCTCGGATTGGGTACACAGCTTCAGAATGTGCTTTGCAAGGTAATGCTCCTCCATGGAGTTTGCTTTGGCAAGATGCGAAAGCCGTTCACGGTAATACGCGCGGCTCAAATCGTCCATTTTGGGGTATATGCCCGAGGGATCGGAGCAAAGAAGCTTTTCGGAAACATCGACCGATTCAAGCAGGTATTGCATATCAAGACCGCCGACAAGCCTCAGCGAGGTGAAAACGGCGGCAATGCCGTCGGTAAGCTGCTCGGGTGTGTTGGTTTTCAGAAGCTTTTCACACAGCTCGGCAAGGCGCAAAATCAAAGCAGCGCGCAGTGCCGCCGGAAACAGGTACAGCTCCTTTCGCGGCAAAACGGAAACGCTTTGAAAACCGTCTAAAAACAGCCTGCACCGCTCCTCGGTTACCTTACCGAGACCGCAAGCTACAAGCGTTTTGCACATTTCAAGCAGGATGGCGCCGACATCCGAGCCGCGTAAAGACTTTTCCTTTGAAAAAGCGGCAATTGCGCATTTTGCCTCGCGCTTAGCAATGTAGCGATTGTCCAAAAGCCACTCGCAGGCAACGGGAATGTTCACCGCAGAACCGAATCTGACTTCCACCTTTTCGTAGGCTGCGTCTATATCGCGGACTGCGGAGTTGAGTTTGCTTACGAGTGCCTTGGCGGGAACAGGCTCGGTTTTTCTGTTTAACCTTGCCGTCTGCTCTGCAAGGGCGAAAAGCCTGTCATCTTCAATGTATCTGCCCTGTATACTCATTAAAATGACCTCCGAAAAACTCTTTGTTGTCATAAATGACAGTTTTGCCGCAAATACTCAATTATATTCTGTTTAGCTGACAAGAGATTTTGCTTGACAGGCAGGAATGGAAAGCGTATAATCTGTAAAGCAAAAATAATTTACAGGGAGGCGGACACCGTGGAAAACAGCAGAGTGATGCGTTCGATGCTGTTTGATTTTTACGGCGAGCTGCTCACGGACAAGCAGCGTGAGTACTTTGACCTCCATTATAATGAAGACCTGTCTTTGGCTGAGATTGCCGAGCAGAGCGGCATTTCCCGTCAGGGTGTGTGGGATATAATCCGCCGCGCCGAGGCCGCGATGACGGAGGTCGAGGAGAAAACGGGACTGATAAAGCGTTTTAACGAGCGTAACGCCGCTCTTGCCGAGATACGCTCGGAGCTAACGGAGCTTGGGGGTATGGCAGAGGGCAGAGCACAGGAGCTTGTAAGGAGCATTTCCGAAAAGCTCGATGAACTTGAATAGGAGGCAACGCTATGGCATTTGAATCATTATCCGACAAGCTGTCCGCTGCCTTTAAGAAGCTGCGCGGCAAGGGCAGACTGACCGCAGCCGATGTCAAGGAAGCCATGAAGGAAGTGCGCATGGCGCTTCTCGAGGCTGATGTCAGCTATAAGGTCGTTAAGGAATTTACCAAGAATGTGACCGAGCGTGCCACGGGCGAGGATGTCCTTGAGGCACTTTCACCGGCACAGATGGTCGTAAAGATAGTCAATGAAGAGCTTGTAAAGCTCATGGGCAGCGAAAACCGGCGCTTGACGATAGGCTCAAAGTCGCCGAGCGTAGTTATGCTGGTCGGACTACAGGGCGCAGGTAAGACCACCAACGGAGCAAAGCTTGCAGCCTATATGAGAAAGCAGGGCAAGCGTCCGCTGCTTGCAGCCTGCGATATTTACAGACCCGCCGCTATAAAGCAGCTCGAAACCGTCGGCAATCAGCTTGATATCCCCGTGTTCCAGATGGGCACGACCAATCCTGTGGATATCGCCAAGGCCGCCGTTGAGCACGCCAAAAAGCACGGCAACGACCTCGTATTTCTCGATACGGCAGGCCGTTTGCATATAGACGAGCAGCTCATGGACGAGCTTCGCAATATAAAGGAAGCGGTCGAACCGGCGGAGATCCTCCTTGTCGTCGATGCGATGACCGGTCAGGACGCGGTGAATGCGGCAAACGCCTTTGACGAGGCCCTGGGTGTCACCGGCGTTATGCTCACAAAGCTTGACGGTGACGCGAGAGGCGGAGCGGCACTTTCAATCAAGGCGAGCACCGGCAAGCCGATTAAGTTCATCGGTGTCGGTGAGAAGCTCGATCAGATAGAGCCGTTTTATCCCGACCGTATGGCGTCGAGAATACTCGGCATGGGTGATGTTCTGACCCTCATCGAGAAAGCCGAGCAGAGCTTTGACGAAAAGAAAGCTCTTGAGATGGCGGAAAAACTCAGGGCAAACCGCTTCTCGCTGTCGGATTACCTCGAGCAGATGCGTTCGCTCAAGGGCATGGGTGATTTGAACGACCTTGCCGGAATGATACCGGGCCTTGACGCAAAGGCACTCAAGGGTGCAAAGGTCGATGAAAAGGGACTTAGCCACATTGAGGCGATAATCCTTGCAATGACGCAGGCAGAGCGCGATGACCCGTCGATACTCAACGCAAGCCGCAAAAAGCGCATTGCCGCAGGCAGCGGCACAAGCGTTGTCGAGATAAACAGACTGCTCAAGCAGTTTACCGCCATGCAGGGCATGATGAAGCAGCTTTCCGGCAAGAATATGAGGAAGCTGCAAAAGAAATTCGGCAAGGGCGGCGGAATGCCGGGTCTCGGCGGATTCAGACTTTGATTACTCACGCGGATGCGTTTGTAATATATAGAATTATTTGGAGGTGAAATATAAATGGTAAAGATCAGACTTCGTAGAATGGGCGCAAAGAAAGCACCTTACTACCGCATCATCGTTGCAGATTCCCGCAGCCCCCGTGACGGTCGTTTTATCGAAGAGCTCGGTATTTATGATCCCATGGCAGAGGGCGAGCAGAAGATTAAGGTCGACATGGAGCGCGCACAGTACTGGATCGCAAACGGCGCACAGCCCACCGAAACCGTACGCGGCCTGCTTAAGAAGGTCGAGGCCTAATAAGGAGAATCTACCGGCATGAAAGAACTTTTGACCTATATCGTGCAGAATCTCGTCGATCATCCCGACGAGGTATCTGTGACCGAGCGCGAAGCCGGCGGTGAGACCGTTTTTGAAGTGCGTGTCGCCGACGGTGATATGGGCAAGGTCATTGGCCGGCAGGGCAGGATCGTCAAAGAGATCCGTATACTCATGCGGGCTGTTGCCCAGAGAAAGGGCAAGAAGGTATCAGTCGATATCATGGACTGACAATACGAAAAGGGCTACCCATCGGTAGCCCTTTTAGACTATGCGAGGGATGAAAAATGGATAAAAAGCAATATATCGAAGCCGGAAAAATAGTAAACACCCACGGCATCAAGGGCGAGGTCAAGATTCAGGTCTGGCTGGACAGTCCGGAGTTTTTGAAGAAGTTCAAGACCGTGTATATAGATAATAAGGCAGTAAAGCTAATAAGCGGCAGAGCGCATAAGGGCTTCCTTATCGCCGTTTTGGACGGTGTTGAGGATGTCAATGCCGCAATGAGCCTTAAGAATAAAACCGTTTATATCGACAGGAAGGACGCAAAGCTCCCCAAGGGCGCATACTTTTTGCAGGATATAATCGGAGCTTCGGTCATTACCGAGGACGGCAGCGAGATCGGCGTACTCAAGGACATTCTCGAAACTCCGGCTTCGCAGATATATGTCGTGCAGGGCGAGGTCGAACATCTTGTTCCGGCTGTGGACGAGTTTGTACTCAGGGTCGATGCCGAAAATGCGGTTATCACCGTAAGACTGATAGAAGGAATGTAAAAAATTATGTCAACCATGAGAATTGATATAATGACGCTTTTTCCCGATACTATGAACGCAGTTTTGCATGAGAGTATTTTGGGCAGAGCAGCCAAAAAGGGGATAATCGAGGTCAATTGCGTACAAATCAGGGATTATACCGAGAATAAGCAGTGTCAGGTGGACGATTACCCTTATGGCGGCGGCTGGGGCTGTGTAATGATGGCGCAGCCGCTCAAATCCTGCCTTGAACACATTATGTCAACTTCAAAGGATAGAAAAAGCCGCGTTATCTATATGTCGCCGCAGGGCAAGCCCTACGACCAGCATACTGCAAGACGGCTGCGTGACAACTACGACCACCTCGTGTTGGTGTGCGGCCACTACGAGGGAGTTGACGAGCGATTTATCGAGGAGTGCGTTGACGAGGAGATATCCTTGGGTGACTTCGTGCTTACCGGCGGAGAAATAGCCGCAATGGCGGTCGCTGATTCAGTGTGCAGGCTTGTGCCCGGTGTTTTGTCCGACGAGGAGTGCTTCACCGGCGAAAGTCATTGGGACGGAGTGCTGGAATATCCGCAGTATACCAGACCCGAGGTCTGGGAGGGCAGGAAAGTGCCCGAGGTGCTTTTACAGGGCAACCATGCCGCCGTGGACGAGTGGAGGCGCAGGAAAAGTCTTGAGCGCACTATGGACAAGCGCCCCGATATGTTCGAGAGGTTAAAGCTTACGGATAAGCGGGATTTGAAGCTGTTGGAGCAGATAAAGAAAGAGCGCAGCCGCATGAAGCTCACCTTGCCCGTGGACTGTCGTTTAGCAACCGAGGACGATATCGAGAATATAATGCTTATCATGCGACAGGCGAGGAATTATCTCAAAAAGCACCGTGTTGACCAGTGGCAGGGCGATTACCCGACGCAGGAGGTGTTTGCCGAGGCTGTTGCCGAAGGCGAGTGCTACGCCGTCACCTACGGCGAAAGGCTTGCCGGCTTTTTCTGCCTGACGGACAAGCCCGAGAGCGATTACGATAATCTGACCGACGGCAAATGGCACGGCGAGGGCAAATACTGTAAGCTGCACCGCATGGCGGTCGAGGCACAGTTCAGAAGCACCGGCATAAGCGATATGATGCTCGGCTTTGCCGAGGAGACTGCAAAAAGCAGGGGCGCGGAGTATATGCGCACGCACACCCACCGCAAGAACAAGGCGGTGCAAAAGCTGTTAAAGCGCAAGGGCTACGCATACAGAGGAAATGTGCTTGTTTCAAGCGAACCGGGTCACGATCCGGCAAGACAGGCTTTTGAGAAGAAAATATGAGACTTACAGACATAAACGATATAAAAAAACTGCTTTCAAGCCACGGCTTCCGTTTTTCCAAGTCCATGGGGCAGAATTTTCTGACCGCCGCGTGGGTGCCGGAGGATATAGCCGATGCAGCACAGCTTGACGAAAACACCGGCGTTCTCGAGGTGGGACCGGGAATAGGCTGCCTGACCGAGCAGCTTTCAATGAGAGCGGGCAAGGTGGTAGCCGTCGAGCTTGACAATGCGCTCAGACCGGTTTTAAAGGAAACCCTTGACGGAAAAGATAATGTCGAGATAGTATTCGGCGATATTTTGAAGCAGAATATAAAAGAGCTTGTGAACGAAAAGATGTCAGGAATGCGACATGTAGTGTGCGCAAATCTGCCGTATAATGTCACAAGCCCTCTGATAACCGCATTTTTAGAGGCGGAGTGCTTTGATACGGCCACGGTCATGATACAGCGCGAGGTAGCAAGACGAATATGCGCAAGACCCGGTACGGCGGATTACGGTGCGTTTACGGTGCTCGTGAACTGGTATGCCGAGCCGGAAATGCTGTTTGATGTGCCCCCGAGCTGCTTTATTCCGCAGCCCAAGGTCACCTCAAGCGTTATACGGCTTAAAATGCGCAGCGCACCCCCGGTTTCGGTCAAGGACAGGACGCTGTTTTTCCGTGTCGTAAGGGCGGCGTTCGGAATGCGCCGCAAGACTCTGACGAATGCTCTCGGCGCAAGCATTAACGAGCTTGGCAAGCCGGAAATCGAAAAGCTTCTATACGATTGCGGCTTTGACCCAAAAATTCGCGGCGAGGCGCTGTCAATTGGTGATTTTGCGAAAATTTCGGATGCAATTTTTGGTTTAATTTAATAGATGCTTGTGTGTCAAATTCCGTTGACTACAATCGACTAAAATGTTAGTCTTAGGTTGAATAATTTTTTGGTTAGCAATGAACGGAGGTAGTATTATGAATCTTACCAATAATGAACACATTACCAAGTGGGTCGATGAGATGGCCGCACTGTGCAAGCCTGCTAAAATCGTCTGGATAGACGGCTCTGAGGAGCAGCTCGAGCAGCTTCGGTATGAGGCGATGAGCACCGGCGAGCTTATAAAGCTCAACGAGGAAAAGCTCCCCGGCTGCTATCTGCACCGCTCCGACCCGAACGATGTTGCCCGTGTCGAGGACCGCACCTTCATCTGCTCAAGACGCAAGGAGGACGCAGGCCCCACAAACAACTGGATGGATCCGCAGGAGATGTACAAGAAGCTGTATGAGATATATGACGGCGCAATGGCAGGCCGTACCATGTATGTCATTCCTTACTCCATGGGCGTTGTCGGCTCTGACTTTGCAAAGTACGGCATCGAACTTACCGACAGCATCTATGTAGTCGTATCCATGGCGATAATGACCCGCATCGGCAAGACCGTACTCGACGCAATCGGCGACAGTGCGGATTACATCAAAGGTCTGCACTCCAAGGCGGAGCTTGACCCCGAAAAGAGATATATCGTTCACTTCCCCGAGGACAACACAATCATGTCCGTAAACTCCGGCTACGGCGGCAATGTTCTGCTTGGCAAAAAGTGCTTTGCACTGCGCATAGCCTCCACACTTGGCCGTGATGAGGATTGGATGGCGGAGCATATGCTCATTCTCGGCGTTGAGAATCCTCAGGGCGAGGTCCGTTATGTCTGCGGTGCGTTCCCCTCTGCCTGCGGCAAGACCAATCTTGCAATGCTCATTCCTCCCGAGGCATACCGTGAAAAGGGATGGAAGTGCTGGACTGTCGGCGATGATATCGCATGGCTGCGCATCGGCCCCGACGGCAGACTTTGGGCTGTAAACCCCGAAAACGGCTTCTTCGGCGTTGCTCCCGGCACAAGCGTAAAATCCAACCCCAACGCACTTGCGGCGACCAAAAAGAACACCATCTTTACCAACGTTGTACGCAACCTTGACGATAACACCGTTTGGTGGGAGGGCATGGATAAGAATCCTCCGAAGAATGCGGAAAACTGGAAGGGCGAGCCTTGGGACTGCACAGACGGTTCAAAGGGTGCGCACCCCAACTCCCGCTTCACTGCTCCTGCCGTCAACTGCCCCTGCATCAGCCCCGAGTTCGAGAGCAAGAAGGGCGTTCCCATCTCCGCTATCATCTTCGGCGGCCGCCGTGCAAAGACCGCTCCGCTGGTCTACCAGTCCAGAAACTGGGATCACGGTGTCTTCGTAGGCAGCATCATGGCAAGCGAGACCACCGCAGCCGCCACCGGCAAGGTCGGCGTGGTCAGAAGAGACCCCATGGCAATGCGCCCCTTCTGCGGCTATAACATGGGCGACTACTGGCAGCACTGGATCGACATGGGCAAGAAGCTCAGCAATCCCCCGAAGATCTTCAATGTCAACTGGTTCCGCACCGACGACGAGGGCAACTTCGAATGGCCCGGCTTCGGCGACAATCTGCGCGTAGTCGAGTGGATACTCGGCCGCTGCTTCGATGAGGTCGGCGCAGTAGAAACCGAGCTCGGCTTCGAGCCTAAGGCAGAGGATATTAACCTCGACGGCAGCGGTGTCACCGAGGAGACGCTTGAGGATCTGCTCAAGGTCGATAAGGCACTTTGGCTCGACGAGTGCAAGGGCATTCGCGAGTACTATGCCCAGTTCGGCGACAAACTTCCCGAGGAGCTTGCCTCCGAAATTGATGCACTCGAGGAACGCCTCAAAAAGTAAGAGTGTACAATGAATGACGATACCCCCAATGCGGTTTAGCACTGCATTGGGGGTATTTTGACGACAAAGATGCACTTTTGGACGCCCAAATAGGCAAAATCAACAAAACACTTGTGAAACTCGCAACAAAATGAACTCATTTTTGTATGCAAAGTGCATTGAAGACTTGGTGCTAAAAATGTTAGTCTAATTATGCAAAAATGATGGAATAATTATTGGGTATTACTGCTGTAAATCGCCGGCCCGGAGTGAAATCAAGGGCTGTTCAGAAAGGATGGAATGTTTATGAGCAAGAAGTATGTTTATCTGTTTTCCGAAGGCAACGCAAAGATGCGCGAGCTGCTTGGCGGCAAGGGCGCAAACCTGGCAGAGATGACCAACATCGGTCTTCCCGTACCGCAGGGCTTCACCATTACCACCGAGGCCTGCACCCGGTATTACGAAGACGGACGCCAGATCAATGATGATATCATGGCGGAGATCATGGCAAATATTGAAAAGCTGGAGGAGATCACCGGCAAGAAATTCGGCGACCTTGAAAATCCTCTGCTCGTATCCGTTCGCTCCGGTGCCCGTGCATCAATGCCCGGCATGATGGACACCATCCTTAACCTCGGTCTTAACGAGGATGTCGTCAATGTCATGGCTGCAAAGTCCAACAATCCCCGTTGGGCATGGGACTGCTACCGCCGTTTCATCCAGATGTATTCTGATGTCGTCATGGAAGTCGGCAAGAAGTACTTCGAGCAGCTTATCGACCGCATGAAGGAAGCCCGTGGTGTCACTCAGGATGTTGAGCTCACCGCTGACGACCTCAAGGAGCTGGCAGGACAGTTCAAGGCAGAATA
>SAMEA3663260__coassemble_457_pt1 | contig 12296 bp, 14 predicted proteins | sample SAMEA3663260__metabat2_low_PE_022 | metagenome-assembled genome bin SAMEA3663260 (sample SAMEA3663260) | pig gut metagenome | biome: pig gut; feature: pig-associated habitat; material: faeces | place: China | collected 2013
TGAGTACCCATACCGAAAGCTCGAAAAAAACCGAGCAAAGCCCCTGCGTGTAGATGTCCGCAAGCCTTGTCAGCACCCCCGCAACAAGTCCCAGCAGGAGCATGACGACGGGATTATAGATTATCTTCTTCATCCTTTACCTCTGTCTGCTTTGCCTTTTCGTTAAGCTCTGCACCATACTTGAGCAGTGGAGAGAGCATGAGGAACACTATGCCGATACCGAGTGTTACGTCGTTCTCGGGCCCGTTGCCCGTGCCGGGGCCGACGGTCATGACAGCATAGACTATTCCGGAAACGATGCTTGCTCCGAGAGGAACGGCTATCGCGATTATGCCGAGGCGCAGCATTTCCTTTGCACCCTCGAAGGTGAACGGCGTGCCTGCCTTGAGCTCGTGCTTAAAGTAAACATTTACAAACTTTGCAACGACCGCTTCTGCCGCAAACACGATGACTGCGGACACGAGCACGGCAAGCATCGTCTCCGGCGTGACAGCCGACTGCTGCATCGCTTCGCTGATAATGCTCACACCGTCGATTTTGAACACATCGACGCTGCCTGCGCCGATGCCGATGGCGGCAAATGCGCAGACGGACGCGATAACGACGAGCATAACAAACGCTATCTCGGCAAAAATCTTGCAGACCTTGCAGACGGTCTGAACGGTTTTAAGCGTTTTATCCATTAAAACCCCCTCCGTTTGCCTCCGGCACGATTATCCATGCAATGAAATAAGCGACAACGCCGCAGCCGACCGAGGCGAGGCTTATAAACGCCCATGCAAGACGCACTATCGTCGGGTCGATGTTAAAATACTCCGCCAGGCCTCCGCATACGCCGCCTATCATTCTTTCTTTTGTACTTCTGAACAGTCTTTTTTTCATCTTTATCTCCATGTGCTTTTTTGTCTTAGACCTTTACATTGTGCTATTTTTTCCGCCGATTGTCAAGTACCGGCTTTATACCTCGGGCATTTGTGACGGAACTTGCCCACGGTCTTTTCACCGTATTCTATCGCCTGCTTCGGGCAGAGGTTTATGCACGCCATGCAGTGGGTGCAGTCATCCCCCCAGACGGGTCTTCCTTCAACAAGCTTTATGTTGTTGAGTGGGCAGGAGGCAGCGCATTTACCGCAGGACACGCACTCGTCCGTTGCGTCCTCGCCGCAGCACTGCTTCTCAAGAAAGCAAAAGCATAAGCCGATAAAACGCACCGAAGGCTTTCCCTATCCTTCGGTGCGTTTGATTATTATCTGATAAACCGTCTGTCAGACAACGGTGCGGCGTCGTCTGAGACAAATCTTTCGACCTCCATATGCAGGTCGAATTTTTCTCTGAGTTCGGCGATGGTTTCCATCATTGGCGAGGCATGGTGCGCATCTATCGCCGCCTGGCTGTCCCAGCTGTCGATAAGCAACACGGTTTCCGGATCGTCCAAAGGGTAGAAATACTCGTACCGCAGGTTGCCGGGTTCGTTTCTTATCGCATTGACCGTGCCGCCGGACACCATTTCCTCGGCAAAGCAGCGTGCGGCACCGTTTTTGCCTGTATAGAAAATATGGATCGTTATCATCTATATCTCCTATCTGTGCTGCTGTGCGGCGGTGAGGATATTTTTCATCAGCATCGCCCTTGTCATCGGGCCTACGCCGCCGGGTACGGGTGTAATATACGCCGCTTTTTTCTCGACCTCGTCAAAGACGACATCGCCGAAGAACTTACCGGTCTCGGGGTCGCGGTTCATCGCAACGTCTATGACCGCCGCGCCCTCCTTTACCATGTCGCCGGTTATAAGCCTCGGGCTGCCTGCGGCAACGACCAGAACATCTGCCTGCCGCGTCATTTCGGCGAGGTTTTGCGTGTGGCTGTGGCAGCAGATGACCGTACCGTTTGCGCGGAGCATAAGCAGTGCCATGGGTCTGCCGACAATGTTGCTTCTGCCGACCATGACGCAGACCTTGCCGTCAAGGGATATGCCGTACTCCTTGAACATTTCCATTATGCCCGTCGGCGTGCAGGGCCAGAGCGCCGGCTCGCCGACTATCATCCTGCCGACATTCATCGGGTGGAATGCGTCAATGTCCTTGTCGGGCTTTATCGCATTTATCACGACGCTTTCGTCAATATGCCCGGGCAGAGGAAGCTGAACTAAAATGCCGTCAACGCTTTCGTCGTCGTTGAGCTTATCGACAAGCGCAAGAAGCTCTTGCTGCGTGGTGTTCCCGGGCAGATCGCACCTCACGCTGTCGATACCGCATTTGACGCAGTCCTTTTCCTTGTTGCGCACATATATCTGCGACGCGGGGTCGTTGCCAACAAGCACGGCAGCGAGCTTGGGCTTTCTCGGAAGCTTTGCCGCCTCCTGTGCGACCTCGGCGCATATCTTTGCGGCAAGAGCCTTGCCGTCAATAATTACAGCCATAAAAATCACCTCTGTTATGCTTCTGATTTTATCAAACAGCAGGCCTTTAGTCAACAATAGCGCTCATGCTTGATTTTTTGTCCCCGTGTGGTAGAATAGAATTCACTAAGTTGAAAGTGAGGCTCAGCATGAGCAAATTAAAATATCTTATTCGCCGCATTGCCGAGATGAACTATAAGCAGATGTTTGAGAAAATCGACGAGGTTCACAAAAAAAGCGGCAAGTGCAAGCTGTTTATATTTTTTGACATGGTCTACTGCGGTCTGGTGTACCAGGCAGGCTACATGGATTATGCGCTGTTTGAGATGTATAACCTCAACCGCGCACAGCGTAAGACCATTGTCACGAGGGGTATAAATAACGGCTTTATAAAGCGGTTTAACGACCCGAAGTATATGCCCGAAATCGAGAACAAGCTCAGCTTTGCCAAAAACTTTTCCGAGTTCATGCACCGTGACTGGCTGGATATATCCGCCGCAACAAAAGAGGAGTTTGACGCATTCGTCGCAAAGCACCCCGTCTTCATGGCAAAGCCCGTTGAAGGAATGTGCGGCAAGGGCATAGAAAAGATTAACGCCGCCGAGTTTGAGGGCGATCTGTTCGAGCACCTCAAGAGCGGCCACCGGGTGGTGCTTGAGGAGTGCGTGGTGCAGCACCGCGACCTCATGGCGCTGCACCCCGATTCCGTCAACACCTGCCGCGTCATCACCTTTACAAAAGGCGGCACGACAAATGTCGTGGCGGCGTATCTGCGCATAGGCAACGGCAGATTTGTCGATAACTTCAACAGCGGCGGTATGGTCGTGCCCGTCGAGGAGGACTGTGGCAGGATAATCTACCCTGCACTCGACAAGAGCCACAATCTTTACGAGGTGCATCCGCTGACCGGCGTTGCGATAAAGGGCTTTCAGATTCCGCTTTGGGACGAGGTGCTTGAGATGGTCAAAAAGGCCGGACAGGTTGTGCCGCAGGTCGGCATAGTCGGCTGGGATGTGTGCGTTACGGATAACGGTCCGCTGCTCATCGAGGGCAACGACTTCCCCGGCCACGACATCTATCAGCTTCCGCCCCATCGTACCAACGGCATCGGTGTGCTGCCGAAGTTCAAGCGCGCAATGGGCATTGAGTGATGAGTATATGAAAATCTCCCATCCACCGGATGGGAGATTTTATGCTTTTACAGCCTATGATCTCTGGGCAGATTGTCGTAGTGCCTCATCATCGGCTTTTCGAGTACCTTGACGAGCTTGGTGTCAAGATTAAACCAGTAGGCGGCAACGGTGAACAAAAACAGTGAAAACACTGCGATCGATGTATTTCTCAAAAGCTTCATTGTCAAACTCCTTTACCAGCATTCATCATCGTCGAAATCAACGAGCGTGGCATCGACGGGCGTTTCGTTCATAACGGTCTGCATGAAGGTGTTAACATCGTTGCGCATTTCACGGCGGCTGATGGAGGTCGGGTCCATGAGGTCCTGACGGACGGTGCACATATGGATACCGCGCTTCTTTGCGCCCTCCTCAAAGATGCCGTTTATTGCGCCGACGCCCTTGCAGGAGATCTGATCGAACAGGATTATCATGTCGCAATTATATTCCTCGTACTTTTTCCACAGGTCATCGACCATGACCTCGTAGCCGCCCTTGGTGTGGGCGCGCATGGTGGAGGTCTGGAACATCTTTGCAATGCCGAAGAGCATATTCTCACGGCTTGAGGTGTCGATCTGCTCGGTGCCGTGGATGTCTATCATCTCACAAACGCTGTCGACACCCCAGCAATTGAGGAGCCAGTTGTTGAAGTTTGCGTAGTTGTTGCACGGGGTGTTCCAAAGGATCGCTCTGTGCTTTATCGTCTTGGGGCACTTGCGCTGTGCGACCTGCTTTGCAAGAATCTTGTTGACCTTAAGGTCGTTATCCAGAGCCTTCTGCACGCCGCAGACCGCCTGATGCTCGAAAATGCGGTAAAGCCACGCGGTTGAGCCGGTGTGGGGAGGATACTCGGTGCGGTTATACTCCCACTTTTCGAACTTTGCCCTGTTTTGCGCATTCCATATCTCGCAGGCTTCCTTGAGCTTATCCCAGTCGTACCTGTTGCCGGTGTGCTCCTCCAGGAACTCCACGGCGGACTTAAATTCCTCAACGGCATATTCCTGAACATCGTCACGCAGCCAGCGCAGAGGAATATTTATCGGCTGCTCGGGCAGACCGTGGCGGCGATACTGAACGGCGGTGGTCATGATACTGCCGTCGCAGGGCATATTGCACGAGAGCATACAGCAGCCTATCTTGGGGAAATCGTCCTCGATGGCGACGCCTGCCTCGTAAGACGGCAGCGGACACACATCCGCGGGAAGTCCGTAAAGCTCGGACTGGCCGATGTAATGCACGGGGGTGTGCTGATTGATAAGGGAGGGCAGGTAGACGGGGATCATCTGATACAAGACGACAGGATTGTCGGGCAAGCCCCTGCACATGAGCTGCGGAACAAGCTCATCCATGCAGATTATCTTCTTGCTCAGCTCCTCTGCCTTCTTGCTGCCGGGATGCAGATTCAGGTCTGCGCTGAAAATGGTGTCAAGCTCCTTGGTGACGACCTCGGCAAGGTAATTGAGATTGTATCTCGCGCCGCGCAGTCCCGCGCCGCGCTGACCTTCGCATATTCTGTCAAAGAAGGAGGGAACGGTGAGATAGGTGTACATCCAGCGATATCTCAAAATCGCCTTGACATTCTGAATGGGGTGACCGAGTGCCCATTTGATGAGCTTACCCCAAAGCACGCACCACTGACCGTAGTCAAAGGCGGTGTCCTTTAAGCCGCGCCATTCGCGGTGCTTGTAAATGCCGGTTTTCGGCTGCATATTGTCAGCCATGCCCTTGCTCATTCGTCCTTACCTCCCTTTGTCTGAATTTTCTTTATCTCCAGACTCTCGACAAACGCCTGAATGCGTGTCGAAAGCTGGCCGGAGCCGCGCACGACATACTCGCGGTCGATACCGATGGTGGGCACACCGTATTCCTCGCGCAATATCTCGGTGTTTAGCATACGCTCGTAGCCCCAGAAATCGCAGAACTTTGCCTGCTCATAGATAACGCCGTCGGCGTGGTATTCCTCAACGAGCTTCTTGACATACTCTCTGCGCTCTGTAACCTTCTCGCCGGACATAAAGCGCGGACACTGGTTGGTTTCAAGATAAAATCTGCAAACCTGAGTCAGCGCGTCCTCGGTGTCGTTAAGCTCGATGCGCTGGCGGCCGGGATATGAGCCGAAGCAGTAGCGGTCGGCGGCGACATAGCAGCGGCAGTTTTCGAGTATCTCGGAGAACGCGTAATCGTCCAGCTCGCTGCCGACAACAACAACTCTCGCTCTCCAGCGATTGACCGCATCCGGCTCGCGCTGTTTGAGCTCCTCGAGAGTCTCACGCAGGTAGGGCAGGATGAGGTAGGTCGGGCAGGTGTAGCTTGCGATGGACAGAATGTGGAACTCTCTGGGCGTGATGACGGGATTTTCCGCCTTGCGAAGCTCGGATATCTCCTCAAAAATTCCGCACATCTCGTTGTGCATTGCGACTGCCTTGCGGATTGCCTCGTCGGAGACGTCAACGCCGTACTTTGCGTTCAGCTTATCGAGAAACTGCTTCTTTATCTGACCTATGTACATCTTCAATCCGTGCGGCGATACCTTTAGCGGCGCGTCGATGATGCCGTAGTCAAATTCAGGATTATCGATGAGCTTCAGCTCGTGGAAATTCTCGACCACTCGCACCATCTGCTGACAGGTGTCGGAGGATGCGTAGAAGTCCAGAAAGTTGTAGCCGCCCTCGAATGCTCTTTCAAACAGCGCACGGGCATAGCCGCAGATGAAGCTGGTCATGTAGTACTGGCTGATGTCCAGCGAACCGGTGTTGGGTGCGCTCAGGCGAACACTGAAGGCGTTGCCGCAGTTGAGCAGAACCTCGGGAACATAGTAGCAGGTGTAGCCCACCGCGACCTTGCCCTCGGACTTTGCTTTTGTGACAAGCTCGTTATTTGCCTGTTCCAAAAGCTGCTCAAAAAATCTGATGTGTTTCAGGTCTTTCATTGTTTTCCCCCCTATATTCACGAGCTAATGCGAGCCGGACCGCTATCGGTTTTGACAGGCATCCTTCCGCCCATGCGGCGTTAAAGCCCTTGACCTTATATATCCGTTATGCTCATCGGACTTTATCTTGCCTGAACGAAAACCTGATCGTCAAAAACGCAAAGCACCTGTCGGTAATATAAACACCTGAAAAGTGTGCCCTCAGGCGACAGCCGCCCGGCTCCCATCAGCTCAATTTTTGTTTTTTCCCGTTAATTCTATCATATATAGATTGACAAAACAATCACTTTCTTGCCTTTATGCGGGCTTTTGTCGCTTTGGCAAAGCTTTTCCAGCCGCCTTTTTCGCGGTTTACGACCTTAAGCAGCGCATACACCTGCTCATCGTCAAAAAACTCCGTCATTCGGGCAATGTTGCGATAGGGTACATCAAGGATGTACATGAAATTGTTCGCCACCGTTTTCTTGCCGCAGAGCATGAGCGCAGCCCTTATGAGACGCACGGCGTTATATATCGTCCTGCCGAGACCTCCCTTCAGATACTCGCCCTGACTTACGCAGTCGTTAAACTCAAAGGCTGCGTTTCTGTCCCAATTATGCGGCGGAATCGGCCTTTGCAGGAGCGCCTCGAAGCTTGCATCGGAAACGGACTTTATATCCGCCGTGTAGTACGGCTCAAACAGCTTGTCGGCATATGGATTTTCGGTAACGCCGTCTTTTGTGACAGTACCGCGCAGTCTTATATCGCGGCTCGACGCACCGATGAGAATGTCATATCTTCCCGCTTCAACGACCCAGTCGTTATGTTTTGTGCTCCATATCGCAAAGCTGCGGTCGTTTAATTTAATTTCGCCGCGCTTTTTCTCACCCGGCTCAAGCTCAAGCCGCACAAAGCCCTTGAGCTCCTGCGCGGGCCTGAACGCGCCGTTCGTTTTCGGCGCAACATAAAGCTGCGCGACCTCCGCGCCTGCCGTGCTTCCCGTGTTTTTGACGGCAAACGACACGGTGTCGCCGTCGATTTTAAGCTCTGAATATTCAAAGCTCGTATAGCTAAGGCCATGGCCGAAGGGGTACAGCACGGGCTTTTGCGCGGTGTCAAAATAGCGGTAGCCGACATACAGGCCCTCGCGGTATTCAGCCGTTTTCTCTCTGCCCGGAAAATAGGGTGAAGAGGGCATATCCTCGTAGCGCAAAGGGACGGTTTCCGACAGCTTGCCGCTGAAATTTGCTTTGCCGCCAAGCAGCCTCGCCATTGCCGTCGCGCCCGCCTGACCGCCGAGGAAGCCGTGAACGACAGCGGCAGCCTTGTCCTGCCACGGCATTTCCACCGCACCGCCGCAGGACAGCACAACGATGATATTTTTATTCACCGCCGCAAGCGCGTTCAGGAGCGAAAGCTGATTTTCCGGCAGGCGCATATTTTCCCGGTCGATGCCCTCGGCTTCGCTGCCCTCGTCAAGGCCGAGGAACAACAGCACCGTTTCGGCACGCATGGCAAGCTCGCAGGCTTTGGCGCAAAGCCTTGTACTGCTCTTGCCGCTGCGGTCAAAGCCCGGCTCAAAGCCTATGACTCTAACGCCCTGCACACGGAGCGCATCAAGCGCGTTATCGACCTTGGTGGAGTTTACAAGCGAGCTGCCTGCGCCCTGATAGCGGGGTCTTTTCGCAAAGTCGCCGATGACGGCAACGCTGTCGGTGGTTTTAAGCGGCAAAGCGCCGTTGTTTTTGAGCAAAACCGCCGTTTCCTCGGCAAATTTTGCGGCAAGACGATGATGCTCAGCCTTGTCATAGTGCTTGTAATCAAATGCCCTTCGGGTCTCAAACACCATATCGAGAATTTTGTCTATCCGCTCGTCGAGAAGCTCCTCGCTTATCACGCCGTCGCGCACAGCCTGCGCAACGTAGCCGTCGGTCTGACCGCCGGAATAGGGCATTTCGAGATTATCGCCGGCGATGAGTGCCTTGACCCTGTCGTTGTTGCCGCCCCAGTCGGTGACCACCATACCGTCGTAGCCCCACTCGCCGTAGAGGATATCCTGCAAGAGGTGGGTGTTTTCATTGGTGTACTCGCCGTTTAAGCGGTTGTAAGAGGTCATGACGCATTTTACGCCGCCCTCCTTGACCGCAGCTTCAAACGAGGGCAGATAAATTTCACGCAATGTGCGCTCGTCGACAACGGAGTCGTTTGACATTCGCCGCAGCTCCTGCGAATTTGCCGCAAAGTGCTTGACGCAGGCGGATATGCCGTTTGACTGCACGCCTCTTATCAGCGCGGCGGCCGCCTTGCCGGACAAAAACGGATCTTCCGAGAAATACTCAAAGTTCCTGCCGCACAGGGGATTGCGCTTGATATTGCAGCCGGGGCCTAAAAGCACGCTGATGCCCTCGCTTGCCGCTTCAAGTCCCAGTGCCCTGCCAAGGCATTCTATCATATCCACATCCCACGAATTTGCAAGACTCACCGCCGTGGGATAGCAGGTCGCGGGAACGGACTTATTAAGCCCCAGATGATCCGACTGCCGCTCCTGCTTGCGCAGACCGTGAGGGCCGTCGGAGAGAAGCATCGAGGGAATACCCAGCCGCTCCACGGGCTTGGTGTGCCAGAAGTCAAGTCCCGAGGTCAGTCCCGCCTTTTCCTCGAGGGTCATTTTGTCGATAAGCTCTTTATATCTCATGGTCGCATCTCCTAAGCTTTTTTTCTTATTATAAATGCTTTTGCCTTGCTTTTCCATAGGGAAGTTCGGTTGATTTAGTAATACTATTGTGCTACAATGACAAACTGTGATAAATTTCGACAAGGGAAAACTGACATGAAAACTTCGCTGATGATGATAATTAACCCCGCTGCAGGCAGGGGCGGTTACAAGCAGGGACTTCCCGAGGCGCTGAAAATGCTGAGCGACGCAGGCTATGCGGTGTCGCTGTTTTTCACCGAATATCGCGGTCATGCCACCGAGCTTGCTTCACAGTACGGCGCGAATTTTGACAAGCTCCTGTGTCTCGGCGGCGACGGCACCCTTGCCGAGGTCATCGCAGGGCTTATGACACTAACCCGGCGTCCGCAGATAGGCTATATCCCCATAGGCACGGCAAACGACATTGCCCGCACCCTCGGGCTCGTGAAAAACGACATAGCAGGCGGAGCAAGACGGTTTATAAAAGGCAAGCCCCTGCCCTTTGACACGGGTATGCGTGACGGCGGATATTTTAACTATGTCGCCGCCTTCGGCGCATTCACCGAGGTCAGCTACGCAACTCCGCAGGACGCAAAGCAGAAGCTGGGTCAGGCGGCGTATCTCATCGGTGCGGCAAAGAGCTTAAAAAGTCTCAAAAGCCGCCATGTTCGCGTAGTGTACGATGACGGCGAGATAGACGGCGAATTTCTCTACGGCGGCATGTCCAACTCCTACTCAGTAGGCGGCACGGTCGAGCTTCCGCGCGACATGATAGACCTCGGCGACGGAAAGCACGAGCTTATTCTCGTAAGAAAGCTGCCAAGCGCCGCGGCCGTTCTGCCGTTGGCGGCAAAGGTCGTGGTAAATCATGATTTTTCCAGCGAGAGCATCATCATTTTGCAGACCCGCAAGGCAAAATTTATCTTCGACGAGCCGGAGGCATGGTCCTTTGACGGCGAGGACGGCGGCGCGCACCTCGAAATATGCTTTGAAAACTGCCCGCACGCAGTTGAGATCATATGCTGATAGAATTATATGCGAAAACTGCGACCTTGGGCGGATTCAGATAAGGTCGCAGTTTTTTTAGGCTGTCAAAGAACTATGAAAATAGGCGTAACGGGTCAAAATCCCTATGCAGCAGATGGAGTGTGAGGGGGGTGACAAGGTCCCGCCTCAAATTAAATTATAGCCATCAAAAACGCCTGCTTTGCGTTTGAGCCGCTCAGGGCGCATAAGAATCTATGTAGTCGAAAACTTTTTCCACATAGTCACGGCACTTCTCGCCCGGGGCGTACCAGAGATTAGACTGCCCGAAGCCGAAGCCGTCCATTTTAGCCCTCGGCACCTTGAATGTGCGTTTGTGCTCCGGCAATAAAACGCAATCCTCCTTCTGCGCACAGAGATTGTAAGCTCGCCCATTATAAGACGGTCTGTGCCGGTAAACGGTCGCATTCTTGTACCAGCCGACGATGACGCTGTGTCCGTCTTTGGGCTTTGCGCAGAACACGACCAACACATTGCCAATGCTTTCTCTATTCTTCGCCAGCGAGTCGATATTTTCAATGCGCATCTGATTGTACTCGTTCAAAAGCAGTCCTTCTTTATAGCCTTTCCTATGCTTAGTTTCCACGAATCCTCTACACTGCCCGTCGGCGCAAATTTCAAAGTTGTGCTTTTCGTGTGCGTCACCCTCGTTCAAGACATAAGAGCCGCCGTTTTGAGGCTCAACCGTGTCAAGCTTGGTGTCATAGTGGGGCAGGTATGCGATGTTGCAAAACAAAACTCTTCTCATCGGTGGTTTCCCCCTAATTCAGTAGTTGTTATATTTAAAGAAAATGCAGCGGATAAAATTGATAACGAGCGAAAGCAAAAATCGGATCATGGCTCATTCTCCTCACATATATTCTTCGCACAGCTCGACATAGCCCCAGCCGTTTTTGACGATGCCTGCCCACTCCATGATTGCGACCAGCGCAAAAGTGGGGTCAAAGCCGCTTTCGCCGGGCTTCTTGCCGAAGTAGTTTTTCAGTATCGCACCCGCAACCGTTGTCTCCTCGCAGCCCGGGTCGCCGAGCCTGCGGCGGCCGTAGCCTTTTTTTGCCTTGCCGCCCTGCGAGCGCAGCACATCGGCGATGACATCGAACACCGAGTATTCATAGTCCATTATCTCGTCGCAGGCAAACATTTTTTCGTCCACGACACGGAGGAAATACTCCTTGCCCTTGTATGTGCGCACGGTCGTCGAACCGCCGCAGTCTATGAGCCGAGCCTTAATGATATCGGAGACCTTGCCGCTTTGCGTGGTCGTCTCCCATTTGCTCGTGTCGATGCTCTCGATGGGAGCAGGCGAGGGCTTCTCCTTAAGCGCCAAGGCGACAAGCAGCTCATCCAGCCTCTTTTTTGCGGCGGGGTAGCTAATCCCTGTTTCCGCCTGCAGAGCCTTGAGGTTGCCTTGGTTTTTCAAAAATGACAGCAGAAATGAGCTTTGCTCGTCCGATAACCTGTCAAAAACGCCGATCTTAAAGTCCTTTTTGATCTCCAGTCCGCACTCGGTGCAGCGCAGCATGGAGACGCAAAGCTCCTCGCCGCAGGCCGGACATTTTGAAATAATTCCGTTCATGATCATCCCTCCTACAGCAAATATACGACAACTATACTCATTTTGTCAATAGTTAGATTAAAAATATTTAATACTAATTACCAAAAAGATGCGAAAAAGCTCCGGCAACTCTTTGTGTATTGCCGGAGCTTTTTGCTTCTTATTTATTCTTCCGCCGTTCCGACCAGCGTTTTATCGCCAGGGTGATGGCGATGCAGATCGGGAAAAAGGGCGTGAACGGTCCTGCCCAGAACACAAGGCAGGTCGATGCCATGACCGACGCCCATGTCCAGCCGAATATCGCCGACAGCAGGTACCCGCCCCACACCGGCGAGTAGACCACCGCTATCACCACGAGCAGCAGCAAAAATGTTTTCACATCCTTACACTCGCTCCACACCCAGCGGCAGAAATTGATGAATTTGTCTTTGAGTTTATTGATCATTTACGAATTATATCCACAGCGCAGAGCTTTAATTACTTCATCTTCGTAATTTTACTCTTCCTCGACCCAACCGGTCCTT